>ERZ773007.402-NODE-402-length-21920-cov-7.505054_pt1 | contig 21920 bp, 19 predicted proteins | sample MGYA00580665_ERZ773007 | MGnify/ENA primary metagenome ERZ773007 (study PRJEB29015, sample SAMEA2738122) | human oral metagenome | biome: human oral; feature: human-associated habitat; material: saliva | place: China | collected 2167 ... | reverse complement strand
AATCCCAGCGCAGGTCGGTGCCCTGCTCGATGGCCCACAGGACCAGGGAGGTCGTACCGAAACGTAGGAAGGCGGACACGTCGAACATGTTGCCGTCGCCGCCGATGACGTGGAGGCGGCGGAACTGCGCGGGGTTGGCGTGGGGTTCGTCGCGCGTGTTGATGATCGGACGGTTGAAGGTCGTCTCCAGGCCCACCTCGTTTTCGACGAAGTCGGCACGCTGGGACATCTGGAAGCCCGGAACCTCGCTCTTCTGCCCGCGCCCCACGCGGCCCGCGCCGCAGATAACAGGGCGTGTCACCATGAACGGTGTCAGGCCTCGGATGATCGTGTCCAGGTCAGTGATGCGGGGCATCTGGTAGTTCTCATGCGTGCCGTAGGCCGCGCCCTTACCGTCCGTGTTGTTCTTGACGAGCACGATGGGTTCCTCGCCCAGTGCCGCCAGGCGCTCCATGACGCGCCTGGCGATCACCTCGCCCGCGCGATCCCACAGGAGCGCGTCGCGCGCGCCCAGGGTCTCGGGGGCCGAGTATTCCGGATGGGCGTGGTCGACGTAGAGACGCGCACCGTTGGTGAGCACGGCGGTTGTCGCGGCTGGCAGGGCAAGTTCCTCGGCCGTGGGGCGGGCGACGCGCTCGGAGCCGCCGGAAGGCGCGAGGTGATACGGATCGTCCGTGAGGAGCGACGGGTCGACGGCTGCCCGCGACATGCGCATACCGCGCAGGTCATTGAGGGGGTCCTCACCCGTGTAATCCCACCGCACGACGCCCGCTCCATCGGCTGGCGAACCGGAGCGAGAGATCTCGCCGTACGCGGACACAACACGGGTGGACAGGGCAATCGGGTTGGCCCAGGCGTCTCCGGGACGGTACACACCGTACTCGGTCTCGGTTCCGATAATGCGTTCGCTGCTCATTTCACCGCTCCAATCGGCTTGACGCTGACAATCTCGGGCGCGAGTCCGCTCGTGCGGGCCCAGTCCTCCGGCGAAGAGGTCGCGGCCAACTCCAGCGATTCGTTCATTTCTTCGTGTACACCGCGCAGCAGGTGTTCCATGGTCAGTCCTGTTGCTTGCCCGGTGAGCGCGTCCTTGATCGCATACTTCTTCGCGCGTTCCACGATACCTGCGATGAGTGCGCCAGAGACAAGGTCCGCCAGGTAGATGCGCTTATGATCGCCGCTCACCAGCGTCGCGAGGAAAAGCGCAGTCGTCTCGTCACGGGTGTAGAGCGCGTCGACCGCTCGCGTGATCATCCCGGCCACGGCCTCGTCGATACCGCCGGCGCGCGCAACCTCCGCCGCGTGGATGGGCACGGCGGGCGTCAGGTACTTCGAGAAGATGTCGAGCGCGCCCGCGCGGTCGGGGCGATCCACGCGAATACGCACATCCAGGCGCCCGGGGCGCAGGACGGCGGGGTCGATCATGTCCGCGCGGTTGGAGGCACCGATGATGACGACGTTGTCGAGAGACTCGACGCCGTCCATCTCGGCCAACAGCTGCGGGACGATCATCGTCTCGACGTCCGAGGACACACCCGTGCCGCGCGTGCGGAACAGCGCCTCCATCTCATCGAAGAAAATGACGACGGGGGTGTCGCCTGCCGCAAGCGCGCGGGCGCGGGCGAAGATCGCGCGGATCTGGCGCTCGGTCTCACCCACGAACTTGTTAAGCAGCTCGGGTCCCTTGATCGACAGGAAAAACGTCGAGGCACCGCCGCGCTTGGACAGGGAGTTCGCAACGGCCTTGGCGATGAGTGTCTTACCCGAGCCGGGAGGGCCGTACAGCAGGATGCCCTTGGGCGGGCGCAGGCCAAACTGACGGTACAGCTCGGGATGGTTGAAGGGCATCTCGATCGAATCGCGCACCTGCGCGATCTGAGCGTCCAGGCCGCCAATATCCGCGTAAGTCACGTCGGGAACTTCGGGAGTGAGCAGCTGCTCGACGTCCTCGCGCACGATGCGTTCAAGCGCGATGCCGGAGCGCGTGTCCACGACGAGGGAATCCCCGGGGCGCAGGTTGCCGTGGCGCAAAGGTCCGGCCAGCTCCAACAGAGTCTCCGCACCACCCTCGGCGGCAACGAGCACGCGATCCGGACCCACCATCTCGAGGACCGACACCACCTGGCCGCTGCGCGCGAAGTCATCAGCGGCGACAGCGATCATCGTGTCATCCAGGCGCACCCACTGCCCGTACGACAGGTCGGTGACGTCCAGCTTGGGGGCGACGGCCACGCGCATACGCTTACCGCCCGAAACGACCTCGATCTGACGCGCGGCCGGGAAGGCACGCACGAAGGTCGCGAGCGTCTGCGGCGGGCGCGAGACATCCGCCAACTCACCCTGGAGGCGAATCAGCTCGGTGCGGGCCGCCGTCAGAGCGCTGGTGAGGCGACCGTTCTTTTCCTCGAGCGAGATGACGCGCCGCTCGAGTGCTTGGCGCTGCTCGACCTCACTCATTGGTCTGAGCCTCGCGTCCCTGCGACGCCCACGTGTCTGCCTGCGCGACGACGTCGCGGCGCACCTTGCGGACCTTCTTCTCGGAGTTCACGCGCTGGCCGACCTTCTCCAGGGACCAGTCCTGCTCGTCGTCCCACGCACCGCCCTGGCCTTCGGCAGCCTTGGCTGGGCGTGTCGAGCGCTCCTGCGGCGTCACGCCGGGGGCGAGCAGACGAGTCACTACAAGGAATCCGGTGTGAGCGACCATACGATGCTCGGGGCGCACCGCCAGGCCGTCAAGATGCCACTCGCGGCGCATATCCTCCCACGCGATCGGATCTGTGAAGCGTTCGGACGCGCGAAGGTCCTCGACCAGGCGCGACATCTGGGTCACCGTCGCGACGTAGCAGACGAGAACACCGCCAGGAATGAGCGCATGCGTGATGGCCTCGATGTTTTCCCAGGGGGCCAGCATGTCGAGGACTACGCGATCGATGCTCCCCTCGTCGACCGCCCACAGTACCTCGTCCACGTCGCCGACACGCAGATCCCACGCGGGATGACGGCGTCCGAACCACAGGTCCACGTTCGCCGCAGCGATGTCTGCGAAGTCCTGGCGGCGTTCGACGGAGATCAGGCGACCGCTCGGTCCCACGGCGTCCAGGAGCGCCATGGACAGGGCACCCGACCCGGCCCCAGCCTCGATGACCGTGGCACCCGGAAAGATATCGCCCATGTGGGTGATGACGCCCGCGTCCTTGGGATAGACAACCGCCGCGCCGCGCGGCATCGACATGACATAGTCAACCTGAAGGGGACGCAGGATCTGGAACTGACGCCCCTCGTCGGTCACGATGACCTGACCGTCGGGGCGGCCGATAACGTCGTTGTGGTTGAATCCACCGCGGTTGGACTGGAAGCGTCCGCCATGCACCAAGATCACTTGGTGGAAGCGTCCCTTCGGGTCGCGAACCTGAACGCGGTCGCCCTCGGTCAAGGGGCCTCGGCGGGTGGTCTGGCCAAAATCGGTGGCCGTTTCGAAATTATTACGCTGAATAGTCATTACGTAAAGAATAGCGCCTTGGGCCTTCCCGCCCCTGCCAGGACACAAATGGGGGTGGTGGGGGTTAGCGTGGTGTTCATGACAGACCTGATTGCCCCCTCCCCCGGTCCTCGTACGTGGGATCCCGCGCTGTCGGCCTCGCGCGCGAAAGAATACGAGCGCTGCCCCCTCCAGTATCGTCTGCATGTCTTGGACGGTTACCGCGAACCTGAGACGCGCGCGAAAGCGCTGGGGACGGTGGTCCACGCGGTCCTCGAGGAGCTGTTCGGACTGACCCCACACGAGCGTACGCCTGAGGCTGCCCGCGCACGGGTCGCCCCCGCCTACGAGGCCGTCGTGGCGAAGACCCCTGCGATTGCCGATCTTTTCGCCGATGAGGAGGACCTTCAGGCGTGGCTTGAGGACGCGCGCGGGGTCATTGACGGCTACTTCGCCATCGAGCAGCCGCAGTGGATCGCCCCGGCCGCGCGCGAGCAGCGCGTGACGACGACGACAGCGGGTGGCGTGCGTCTGCTCGGTTTCATTGACCGCATCGACGCGGCTCCCGATGGGCGACTGCGGGTCGTCGATTACAAGACTGGCAAGGCCCCCGGACCGCGCTACGTGGACGAAGCGCTCTACCAGATGCGCTTTTACGCCCTGCTCTTAGCACGCACGAAGACGCTGCCGGCCCGCATGCAGCTGGTCTACCTGCGCGCTGGTCAGGTCATCACCTTCGATCCGGTCGCCGATGATATTCGCGCGTTTGAGCGTCACATCGATGACCTATGGACGCGCATTGCCTCCGATATCGCCAATGATTCCTTCGCTGCGCGCAAGAATCCGCTGTGTAATTGGTGTGGCGTGCGCTCGCTGTGTCCGGTGTTTGGAGGAGTCACTCCCCCGATGCCGACGGAGCATGCACAGTGGTTGGCTCGGACTCGGCTAGGCTAGGGGGCATGGATTCGAAGCAATGCGGACGTAGCGGCTTATACCTGTCATCGATCGGTTTGGGGACCCTGACGTGGGGGCGCGATACCGATGCACCCGAGGCCCTCGAAATGCTCACGCACTTCGTCGACGCGGGTGGTTCTCTCCTCGAGTGCTCCCCCTCGCACGGCGACGGTATGGCCGTGGATGTCGTGTCCGAGGCCGTAGCGTCGGTGGGCAGGCACCGCGTGGTTCTCGCGTGGCGCGGAGGGATGCGCCGTGCGACTGAGGGCGCGTGGGTGGGCGCAGCCGGACGCGGGGATCTGCTGCGCAGCCTGGATGATGCGTTGGCGCGACTGGACACGGATTATGTGGACGTGTGGCTCGTGGAGCCGCGCCCGGAGGTGCCGTTGGAGGAGACCCTGGAGGCAGCGACCCTCGCTTACCGTAGCGGGCGCGCCCGCTATGTGGGTCTGTCGCGTTCGTCCCACTGGCAGCTGGCCGAGGCGGTCACTCGTGGTGTCGTGGGTGTCAGCGCGCCGATCACGCTCGTCGAATTCCCGTTCTCCCTCGTGGATGCTGCCTGCGCGTCAACGGTAGCGGAACTGGCCAGCAGGGGGGTTGGCGTTCTGGCCGCGTCGGCGCTGGCAGGCGGTGCCCTGACGGGCAAGTACCGCCACACGACCCCAGCTGATTCGCGTGCTGCTTCCCCGCATCTTCGTCACATGGTTGAGCCTTACCTGTCGGGTTTCGCGAGCAGTGTCATCGAAGCGACGCACCGCGCGGCGTCGGGCCTGGATCGCCGTACGGGAGACGTCGCCCTGGCATGGGTACGCGACTACCCGGGCATCTCCTCGGCTCTCATTGGACCGCGAACGACTCGACAGCTCGATACCCTCCTGGAGTACACGGAGCCGCTGCCCGCCCCGATTCGCGAGGTGCTCTCCGAGGTCGCCCAGTAGCGGCGAGCAGCTTGCAGATACGAACGAGGGGCCGAACCGTGTGGTTCGACCCCTCGCCTCATGCGCGTGCGAGACTGATTGGTCTCAGTCATCGACTTCGATGAAGTCGTCGTCCTCGTCTTCGTCCTCATCGTCGTAGTCCTCATCTTCTTCGTCGCAGTCATCCTCGTCAATCTCATCGAGGATGTCGAAAGGGAGTTCCACGCCCAGCTGGGTGAAGAGGATATCGTCGTAGGTGAAGAAGGCGTCGCGCAGCGCCAGCTCGGCGGCTTCGAGCGCGGCGTCATCAGCCTCGTCTCCATCGCGTGCGATGTCGAAGTGATTCTCGAAAGCGTTGAGCAGGCGCGTCAGCGCGCGGCGGGCATCTCCAGTCATGGCTCTTAGTCTACCGTGAGACCGCACACTTTTTCAGGGAAGGTTGAGCTGCGAACGGATCACGGACACCATGAGGTCTGTGCCCTTGATTTCCGCGGTCTGGTCGGCACCCAGGATGCGCGCCTGACCGTCGGAATCCAGCAGCTGCGAGGCGCCCATGTTCGGGCCCAGCGGTAGAATGACCCATTCCTTCGTGGGAACGTAGTGGGCGTCGGGCTCCTCGCCCTCGATTTGCGCGGTGATGTTCGCGATGACAACGCGGGCCTGCTGACGAGCGGCGTCGGCACGCTTGGATTCGCGTACGTCGGTCAGGTCGCCCACGGCGTAGATCGTCGAGTGGCCCGCCACCTGCATGGTCGGCTCGACGCGGATCGTGCCGTCGGGGTGCATGACAGACTCGTACTCGCTGCCGATCAGGAAGCCGGTGTTGGCGCGCGCGCCGTAGCACTGGAACCACAGGTCAGCTTCGATGACGTCGCCCTTCTTGGTCTCGACCATGAAGTGGGCGAGGTCGCCGACGTTTTGCGGGGGCAGGTAGGCCAGCTCGGAGCCGGTGACGACGCGAACGCCGAGGACGGCCAGCTGCTCGCTGATCTCATTGCGCAGGGCGTCGGTGTAGCCGGGGGTGCCCAGGATCTGGTCCGAAGCCTCGACGATCGTGATGTCCAGGCCGGGGAACGCGCTGGCGAGCTCGCCGGTCAGCTCGATGCCGACCGTTCCGCCGCCGACGATCATGACGGAGCGTGCGCGCGAGAGGTTTTCGTGGAGCTGCTCCAGGCGAGCCTTGGCCACGGAGGAACGGTAGGAGGAGTACTTGGCCGGGAAGGGGTAGGTCGACCCGGTCGCGAAGACGACATAGTCGGCTTCGATCGGATCGTGGCCGAACACGTGAACGGTCGTGCCGTGGACGGCGGAGACGGTGCCTCGCACGACCTTGCCTCGGCTCAGGAGGTTCGTGTAGGGCATGAAGATGGCGTGCTCCCACACGGTGTCGACGGCGGCGCGCAGGGCGGCCGCGTGATGGACGAACTGGTCCTTCTGCTCGATGAGGATGACGTCCGCGAGGGGATCGAGCCCCTTGGCGACCGTGACGCCTCCGTAACCTCCGCCGATGACTGCGACGCGTGCCATGACATTCCTCCTTTTACTGGACCGCGTCTATTGTGTCACCTCACGCTCACGAACGCGCGTGATAAGGGACCTTAGTCCGCATTGGCCGTGTCCTCGGGCTCCTCCAAGCCCAGGCCACGGGCGATATTCGGCTGGAAAAAGTTGGGGCCTTTGAGCACCTTGCCATCCTCGCGCAGCTTGACGGAGCCGTCGGGCATGAGCTTGGACAGGTTCGAAGCCTGCACCTCGGCCAGCACCGAGTCCAGGTCCATACCAGACTCGATAGCCATGCCGTAGATGACGTACACGAGGTCGGCCAGCGCGTCGGCGGTCTCGATAACATCGCGGGTCCCTTCGTCGGAGGCGACGGCCTGCGCGGTTGCCTCCTCGATGATCGCGCGGGCACGCGGCCCGTAGACGGCGCCCATCAGCTCGGCAAACTCCTCGGCGATCAGGCTCATGCGCATGCCCAGGCGCTCGTAGTCCAGCGTGGGCGACGTGAAGGGCTGGATGGGCATCGAGTAGGTGCGGTGGAACTGGAGCACCAGTTCCATGGGGCTGGGTGCGCCCTTCGGTGCCGACGAGGCCGTGGTGTCCTTCTCGCTCATGCGCGGTCCTTTCTCGCGTTATCCCAGGCGGTGGCCAGGATGTTGGAAAATGCGGTAACGGTCTGGTGTCCGTCGACGAGGAATTGGCCGTCGAGGACGTAGGTGGGAACGGAGGCGATGCCCATATGCATCGCCATCTGGTAGTCAGAGTAGACGCGCGAGGCCCATTCCTCGTCGCCGATGGCCAGGGCTGCGAGGTCGGGCGGCATGCCGATGTCTTGGGCGCACCCGATGAGCACCTCGGGGTGGGATACGTCCAGGCCCATTTCGAAGTGGGAACGCATGATGGCTTCGGCGACCTTGAGGTGGAACGAGTCCGGACCCGCGACCGTGTCGTCGTCGATGTCGGCGTCGTGGGCGGCAGCGATCACCCGATGCGCGCGCGAGGTGGGCGCGATGATGAGCGAATCGAAGTCGAAGCGGATGCCTTCTCGGCCGCCGAGGGCGCGCATGCGGTCGTCGGCCTCGCGCACTTCTTCAAGTGTCGCGGCCCCGGATTCAACCAGAGCGACGATGCGCGGCTTGTCGACGGCGGCCTCCAGATCGGGGTCGAGGAGGTAGGCATGCAGGTAGACCTCGATCTGGTCGCCGTGGTCGAAGCTGGCCATGGCGGATCGCAGGTGCCGTAGACCCAGGTAGCTCCACGGGTCACATGTGTCGAGCCACATATCAATACGCACGGCGCCTCCTGATCGATCATATGGAAAACCCCGGGGCCTTTCGGCCCCGGGGCATTTCGTGCGCGGAGGGGGACTTGAACCCCCACCCTCGTAAAATGAGGACTAGCACCTCAAGCTAGCGCGTCTGCCTATTCCGCCACCCGCGCAGGTGATCGGTGCGAACCGTTGTGATCCGCAAGCGAGTAGAAGCTTAACACGACTTGATGGGCATGCGCCAATCGAAATCAGGATTCCGCTGCGTCGCCCTTCAGGCGAGAGTCCAGAGTCGAGAAAACCTTTGCAATTGCTTCAATATCGGCGTCCGTCATACCGTCCAGGAGATACTCGGCGACCGTCTGCTGATGCAGTTCTGTGGCAGCAAGCACAGTTTGGATGCCCTGTGTCGTGAGGCACGCGTCATAGCCGCGTCGATCGACCTTGGAGGGGATGCGCTCGACCCAGCCATCACGAGACAGATTGGAGACCAGGTAGGTCACGCGCGATGGCGAGTACACGACGTGTTCGGCCAGCTCGCCCATGCGTAGGCGGTGGCTGGGGGCCTCCCACAGTGCCAGGAGGATGTTGTAGTCCGGCATGGAGACGCCATAGGTGCGCTTCAGGCGCGTTTCGAGGATTCCCTGCAGGCGTCCGGACGCCTCGAAGAAGACTCGCCACGCGGCTGCACGCGCGCTATTGGCTTGAACGATCGGGGTGAGCCGTGCTCGCGATTCCACGTGTGCCTCTCTCATAGTCGTTTCGGGTGTTTCTCTCGGGATAATAGGGCATAGTGACTAAGAAAGCACCAAGAACCAGGGGATTTTATGTCTTTGACTTTTTCTGCTGTGCTGTTTGATGTTGACGGGACGATTGTTAATTCTGCGCCCGTCATCATGGGAGCATTCCGGAGCACATTGTCAGACTTTGGACTGGAGATTCCAGATGATCAGCGCCTTCGTACCTATGTTGGCCCTCCCCTGTGGTACTCGTTTGGCGACCTGGGTTATTCGGGGCAGTTACGCGCGGATCTGGTTTCGCGTTACAGGGAACGCTACATGGACCACTATCTTGATCCTGAGCCTTTCGACGGTGTGCGTGATCTGCTGTGGGATCTGCACCATGCGGGCGTTCCCCTGGCAACGGCCACATCCAAGCAGACACCGATGGCGATCGCGCAGATGGAGCATCTGGGCCTTGCGGATGCCTTCGACGTGATCGCGGGGGCGACGCCGGATCCGGAGTCATCGAAGACGACGGTCATTCACGAGGCCATAGCTCGCCTGGGCGCGATGGGTGCGGACGTGTCGCATCCCGTCATTGTTGGCGACTCTATCTGGGACGTGCGCGGCGGCCACGAGGCCGGCATCCCCGTCATCGGTGTCGGTTGGGGGTATGCGACGGAGGACGGTCTGGACGACGCCGAGATTGTGTGCGAGACGGTCGAGGATCTTCGCGCGCTTCTCATGCCGGCCGGCTGCTGAGGGACGTTAGCGGAAGTCGCGCGAGCGCACCTGGATGGGCAGACGCACGGGAGCGAGCCGGAAGGCTCGCACGTTGACCGCGCCGTCACCCCACTCGAGCGTGCCGCGTACGAGTAGGGCACCCGACTCGAGGCCGATGCGCCGAAACTTGTTCCAGGTACCCACGGCAACCGAGACATTGACGAGTCCGGACTCGTCTTCGAGGGACAGGAAAGTGACGCCGCCGCCAGTGTGGGGGCGCTGGCGGTGCGTGACCAGCCCAGCCACGTCGACGATCCTCCCATCAAGGTGAGCGCCGAGTTCCGCGGCGCTCAACACGCCGGGCGGCAGATCCTCTCTCAGATAGGAGAAGGGGTGCTCCCCGGGGGTAAGTCCAGTTGCCTCGATATCGGCGCGCATCTGCTCGGTGCGCGTCAGGGGTGGCAAGTCAGGGACGCGGGTACCTACTTCGGTACCTGGTAGGAATGGCTGCCACTCCCTCTGCCGCACAGTCGGCGCGGCCAGCGCCCCCGCGGCCCAGATCCCCTCACGCCTACCCACGCCCAGGCATTCCAGTGCTCCTGCCATGGCGAGACACTCCATGTCTGATGCGCTCAGGTGGGCGCGGTTCGTCAGGTCCGCTTGGGAGGAAAAAGCTCCCGTTTCTCTCGCTCTCACGATGCGTTCGGCGGCCCGGCCCAGGCCTCGTACCGACGATAATCCGATGCGCACCACCAGCTCCTCGTCCACGTCCAGGGGGATGACCTGACGCGACGGGAGTGGGTCGGGGCGGCCCTCCCGATACTCCTGATCCCCGGGAACGCCGGGTGCACATTGCACGCCCGTGTCCAGGAAAGAGTCGTTGACCGAGGGTCCCAGGACCGTCACTCCGTGCCTGCGCGCGTCCTGGACCAGCGTCGCCGACGAGTAGAAACCCATCGGCTGGGAGGAGAGGATCGCCGCGTAAAAATGCTCGGGCGCGTGAACCTTGAGCCACGCGGAGGCGTAGACGATGTGCGCGAAAGAAAAAGAGTGTGACTCGGGGAAACCGAAATCCGCGAAGGCCTTGAGCTGATCGAAGATGCGCTCGCGCGTGAGCGTGTCGATCCCGTGCTCTTCCATGCCCGCCATAAGTTCTCCCTTAAGGGCTTCCATGCGCTCGGGGCTACGCTTGGCACCCATCGCTCGGCGCAGCTGGTCAGCGCGTGCCCCAGACAGGCCAGCGGCGTCCGTGGCAATGCGCATGAGCTGCTCCTGAAAGAGGGGCACCCCGAGGGTTTGGCGCAGCACAGGTTCGAGGAGCGGGTGCAGGTAGGTGACCGGCTCGCGTCCCGCGCGCCGACGCAGATAGGGGTTGACCGCATGCCCCTGAATGGGGCCGGGGCGCACGAGTGCTACTTCGACGACGATGTCGTAGAAACAGCGTGGTTTGAGGCGCGGCAGCGTGTTCATCTGCGCGCGCGACTCGACCTGAAACACACCCACGGTGTCGGCGGCGCAGAGCAGGTCGTAGACACGCGGGTCTTCTTCTGGCAGAGTATGCAACCCCAGAGGCTGATCCCGGCGTCCACGCAGCGAGCGCGGTGCCCACCCGCGCAGGTGCGGATTCGCCGGTCCATCCGCTCGAATGTCGTCGGCTTGTAGTTCGTCAAAGGCGACGCGCAGCGCCGTGAGCATGCCAAGGGAGAGCAAATCAAACTTGACCAGACCCGCGTCCGCGCAATCCTCCTTATCCCACTGCAACACCGTGCGTCCCTCCATGGCAGCCCATCCCACCGGACAGATACGAGAGACCGGCTGGTCGGTGAGCACCATGCCGCCCGAATGGATACCCATGTGCCGGGGCAGGCGCGACAGGGCCCGGGCGGCGTCGCCAACGAGTGCTGGCACTTCCCCCTTTCCCCGCGACCACGCCTGCGCGCTGCCCGCCGGGTATCCCAGCGCCCGCGCCGCGTCACGCATCGCCGAACGTGGTCGATAGGTGATGACGTTAGCGACCTGTGCCGCGCGGTCGCGCCCGTAGAGGTCATAGATGTGCCGGATAACCTCCTCACGCCTACAGGCCTCGATATCGATATCGATGTCGGGCGGCCCCAAGCGCGCGTCCGACAGGAAGCGCTCGAAAAGGAGGTTGTGGCGCACCGCGTCCACCGCCGTGATGCCCAGGCAAAAGCACACAGCCGAGTTTGCGGCACTGCCCCGCCCCTGACACAAGATGCCGCGCTGGCAACAAAAATCGACGATTTCCTTGACGATCAGGAAGTACCCCTCGAATCCGAGGCGCTCGATAATGCCTAGCTCGCGGTCAATCGTCTCCCATGCCCACGGGTCTTCCTCCCGCGGGTCTTCCTCCCGCGGGCCGTAGCGCTCGCGGGCCCCCTCGTGAGCGAGATAGGCGAGCCAGCTGCCAGGAGAGTATCCCTCAGGGACGTGGATGTGCGGAAGCCGGGGAGCGACGAGACGCAGGTCGAAGGACGCTTCCTCCGCGACCTCGCAGGAGTGCACGAGTGCCTCGGTGTGAGCGGCATGCAGACGGGCCATCTCTGCGGGTGAGCGTAGGAAGGGCCGATGTGCGCCGAGGTGAGCCACGGCCTCGTCCAACGAGGAACGCAGACGGGTCGCCGCAAGGATGTCACCGAGGGCACGCTTGGAAGGCACAGACATGCGCGCACCCGTCGTGGCGAGCAGCCGCACCCCCATCCCCCGCGCAATCTCGGCGAGAGTGTCTCCCGCGTCGAGGCCGTCTCCGGCTGTTGCCTGCCACTCGATGAGGAGATGATCCGCCCCTCCAACCGCCTCCGCGAGCGCACTGGCCACGCGCCGCGCCCACGTGGGGCCACCGGTGTATAGGGCGCGCATGAGGGGGCCGCGCCTCCCGCCGGTCATAATGAGCAGGTCAGCGCCAGCCTCGCTCACGTCCTCGAGGGTAAAACGTGGTGTGCGCTCCCCCGTCTGCGATAGCGCGCGCTCGCTCATCATGCCGACGAGGTTTTCGTAGCCGTGGGGGCTTGAGGCCAGGATGGGGAGACGGATCCCCGGCTCCTCCGCGCCGGGGGCGAGTCCCCAGCCACTCGTCTGAGCGCCTGGAACGACCGCTCGCAGAGTGCTCGGGTCCAAGGTGATCTCGGCCCCGTAGACAATCGGCAGGCCGCAGCTGCGCGCCGCCATCGTGGTCTGCACAGTCGAGTACATGCCGTCGACGTCGACGAATAGCGAGAGCATCCAAGCCCAAGCGCGAAGCCTGCGCGACCATATCCGCAGGCTCGTCGGTGCCCTCCAGGAAGGTGAACGCACTGTGAGCGTGCAGCTCGGCGTATCGGGGTTCATCGATCACTCGTCCATCGTATCGAACATATGTTCGATAACGCTGTGTTGACCCGCTCTGCCTCCGCACAACCGAATCTCTTCCGAGATCTACAAGCCCTATCCTGGTCGCATGGATTCCATGCTCGCAGCGTCGCTTCCCTCCCCAGGCTCCCTCGCCCTGGTTCGCCGCCCACTGCCAATCCTGGGGCCACGCGACGTCCTCCTGAGCGTCGAAGCCACGACCCTGTGTGGCACGGACTTGCGCATCGTCACCGGACAAAAGACGCACGGCGTCACCCCGGCGTGATCCTCGGCCACGAGATCGCCGCGCGCGTGTGGAAGCTCGGCGCGGACCTTCGCCCAGGAATCGACGCGCCCGCACCGGGAACCCAGGTGGGCCTCGCCCCGGAAATCACCTGCGGCCATTGCGTGCCCTGCACGGCCGGACGTTCGAACGTCTGCGCGAACATGGCGCTCTTTGGAACCGGAGTGGACGGCGGGCTCGCCGACGTTATCCGCGTACCCGAACGGGCGCTGGCATGCATCACCCCCAGCGCCTGCGAGATTGCGCCACCACTCCTGGCCCTGGCCGAACCCCTCTCATGCTGTCTGCGTGCCCGCACTCGCCTCCCCATCACCTCAACCTCGCGTGTCCTCATCCTGGGCACAGGCCCCATCGGCCTCATCCACTGCGCGCTCGCTGCCGCCGCGGGCGCGTCCGTCATGGCGTGCGGGCGACCCGTGCGCTTGGATCCCGCGCTCGCCCTCGGCGCGAGTACCGTGACCGCCTCGCATGGCGATGAACTCGTCGCGACGGTCCGCGAGTGGAGCGACGGAGCTGGCGCGGACGTCGTCATCATCGCGGTGGGCGATCCTGGCCTCGTCCCCATCGCCGCCCAGTGCACCGCCATTGGCGGCTACATCTCCTGCTTCGCGGGCTTCCCCGCAGGAACGCTCGCCCAGATCGACCCGAACCTCATCCACTACCGAGAACTCACCATCTCGGGCAGCGCGAACGCCACTCTGGAGGACTACGCGGCCGCCGTCGCCACCCTCTCAACGGGCGCGCTCGACCTGTCCCCACTCATCACCCATGAGTTCCCCCTCACCCAGGTGGAAGCCGCGCTCGACGCCGTACGCTCGCGCGCCGGCCTCAAGGTCGTTGTGCGCCCCGGACACGACAAGCCGACCGAGCGCTAGTCAAGCAGCCCCCGCAGGTCCGCGGCACTGAGTGACGCACTGGCACCCGTCCCATTCATCACCGAGGAAATGAGCCGACGCTTACGATCCTGCAACTCCACAACCTTCGCCTCGATCGTGTCAGCGGCAACCAGACGATAGACATTCACCTTCTTCGTCTGACCAATGCGGTGCGCGCGGTCGATCGCCTGCTCCTCAGCAGCCGGATTCCACCACGGATCCATGACGAAGACATAATCCGCCTCCGTCAGGGTCAGGCCCGACCCACCCGCCTTGAGAGAAATGAGGAACACCGGTGCCTCACCCGAACGGAAGTGCTCGATAACCTCCGTCCGGTTGCGGGTCGAGCCATCCAACTGCACAACCGACACGCCACGCCGCTCCAGCACATGCCGAATACGCGCCAGGAACGACGTGAACTGGCTGAAAATCAGCGCACGGTGGCCCAGCGGCACGATCTCGTCGAGGCGGTCCGCCACGTACTCCACCTTCGCCGACCCCACATGTATATAGGACTCCTCCACCAGAGCCGGGTCGAGCGCGAGCTGACGCAGCCTCGTGATCGACGCCAGAACGCTCATGCGATTCGCGTCCGGATCCACCAGCAAATCGAGGATGCGGGCACGCTCGCGGGCCAGATACTGGTCGTAGATGTGGCGATGTTCCTTGCCCAGGTCGACGCGCACGACGTCGACGATCTTGTCGGGCAGGTCGGTGGCCACCTGTTCCTTCGTGCGCCGCAGGATAAAGGGCGCAACGTAGGAGGTCAGGCGCGCGAGCATGTCGGGATCTCCACCCTCGATGGGCCTGCGCACCTTCTGGGTGAAGGCCTCCCACGGGGGCAGTAGCCCCGGGCAAGTCAAGGACAGGAGAGACCACAGGTCGCCCAGGGAATTCTCGATGGGGGTACCGCTCACTGCCAGACGCCAGGGGGCGTCCATGTCGCGCAGCGCACGGTATGTTGCCGTGCGGGAATTTTTGACCGCCTGCGCCTCGTCGATGACGACGCCGGACAGGGCGACCTCGCGCCACTGCTCAGCTTCGAGGCGCACCAACGTATAAGAGGTAACGACGATGTCGCAGGCCTCGGCTTCCTCGCGGATCGTCGTTCCCCGTCGCGCGGCGGTCTCAGCGACGCAGCGCACGCGCAGGCCGGGCGTGAACGTCGCGGCCTGCTCCGCCCACACGCCCACGACCGAGGTAGGAGCGACCACGAGGACCGGACCACTCCCCACCTCCGCCGCGCGCAGAGCCGCGATCGCGGACAGGATCTGCACGGTCTTGCCCAGGCCCATGTCGTCGGCCAGGACCCCACCCAGTCCGGCGGATAGACGCGAGGTCAGCCAGGCGTGCCCGTGCCGCTGATAGGGGCGTAGAAGCGAGGCCAGGGCAGGGATGGGGGCCAGCCCATCTTCCGAGTGCTCACCACGCAGCGCAGCGATACGCGTGCGCCACGACGCCGAGAGCGACACTGAGTCTGCCTGCTTCTCGAAGAGCTCGTAGAGGCCCACCTGCACGGGAGTGAGGCGCAGGCCCTCACCCTCCCACCCCGCAAGGGACCGAGCCTCGTCCAGCAGAGTAGCCAGCGCGCGGATGCGCGGGCCATCCAGACGCACCCACACGCCGCCGCGGGCCTCAACATAGTCGTCACCGCGCGCGATTGCCTCCAGTGCCTCACGCACACTCAGCAGATGGTCGCCAACGCGCACACGCACGTTCAGATCGAACCAATCCGACTCCGCACTCTCGACGGACACGTCCACGTCCATCCCGTCTTGTGACACCTCGATGGCGCGCACGTCCTGCGCGACGTCCCACACGAGGCCGTCCACGCTCTCGCGATCAACGACGGTTGAGAGAAACTCCGGCACATGCCACGGGTCAATGCGACCCGAACCCGGCAACGGCATCCACAGGTCTGCTCCCACCGAAGTACCCCACCTGTTGACGCGATCCGCGAGGGCGGCCACCGCCTCGTCCCCCATGCTGTGGACGAGCGGGGCACGCGAGCGCGAACGTCCCTCCTCGTACTCCGTCCACCAGCGCACGACGACGGAGTTTTCGTCGCAACGCAGCGTGCCCACAACCGCGACCTGCGGTGTCGCATCGGCGTCGAAGCTCCCATCTGAAGAACTCATGACGAAACGCCGACGCAGCGCCGTCAGCCACGTCCCTCGGAATTCCGCCACATCCGCAGCTGGAACAACCAGCGGTCGATCCAGCGGGAATCCTTCCAACGCCTTCAAGCCTTCGATGCGCGCCGCGCGCATCCCCCCATCAAGCAGCAGCAACCCCGTGTCGCGGTCAATACGCGGGTGTGCGACGACCTGATCACCGTTGCGAGCGACAACCCGCATCTCAAGGCCTTCCTCGGAGGCCCTCACGTCAACATCCGCATCCCACGTCGCATGCGACAGCACGAAAGGTTCACGTCCGTCCACCGACGCAAAAAGCTCCACCCCCGCGCGCACCAGGCGCGAGCCACGCGTACGCATGCTCGCCGAGCGAACTGAGCGTCACCTCGGTGCGCGCATGCCACGAGCGCGACTCACGCGAGAGCCGATACCCCTCGCGCAGCAGCGACACGTGAGTCGGATCCAAACCATCCGTCACCGACTCCCACTGCGTCGCCGTCAGGTCCAGCCACGACGCCCGTTTCGCACTCCACGCCGACGAGGCACCCCTGCGCAGTGGGATCAACGACACCGCCACGCTCGGATCGTGCGCATCGATAACGAGTGCCAGCGGATCCCCGCCGCGCTCACGAGATATGCCCAGCACCTGCTCGAGGACGCGACTCCACTCGGGCACGGCCCCCCTGCTCTCGAGCGCCTCGGCGCGCGCAGCGATTAGCACCGCCACGGCGTGCGGACAATCCGAACGCAAGGAGCAGGCGCATGCGAGTGATGGGCGAAGCGCACCGTGGGCGATCCGTACACGATATGTCAGTCCCTTGTCTTTGACGCGGGCCTCAAGATGGTCCTCGGATTGGTCCCAGAGCAGCTCTTTCACCGCTCCATTGCGTTCCAAACGCAGGCCGTTTGCCCAGGTGGCGGGGCCGACGAGGGCCATGATGTCATCGTCCGACATCGATGCGAGGATATCGCTGAACTCGTGGGTCACCATCCTTTCAGTCTACGGCACGACCGCTGGACCCGTCACCGTCAGTTGTCAAGGCCCTCTGCCATCCACTCACCCCCACTCCACACGAGAAGCGCTACCTGTCCGTCCTCGAGCGTGGCCCGCATGTAGGCGCGAGCGCGCTCCCCCGACCACCAGCACCCGCCCACGGGCCAGGGGCCAGCGATAGCGCGGATTCTGCAACGCTGACCGGCACGCAGCTGGGGCGAGTACTGCGAGCGCTCCCAAGACTCACCCGAGGGAAGAGGCCGACCCGGTAGCCCCTCCCCGCCGTTCTTGGCGAGGAGGTAGGCGGGGGTCGCTGTCAATGATCCGCGTTGGTCGACGCGCACGTCGCCACCGGCTCCCGGCTCTGCGACCAGGAGCACGGGAATGGGAGCCTCAAAGAGGGTGGACGGCGGCTCGGCGACGGCCCCCCTCCCAGGCACCCACGCGAGAGCGCAGCGGCTCCTGGTTGCCCCAGGGTGCCATGACGATGCGGCTGCGCGGATCGTACCCGCCCTGCACGCGCGGGACCAGCAGCGCGTCCGGCCCCGCTAGTCCCTGGATCCGCACGGCGCTGCGCGACACATCTGACGTCCTGTTGCTGCGCCCCCACAGGGCCGAGGAGCCGCTTCCAGGGCACGGGTCGCAGGCCGTGAGGCGAATCGAGCGGGCCTCGCCGGAGGGGCCCTGGTCGCCCGCCATCCACCCTGTGAGAGTCCACCGCACGCGCAGGGCGATGTCGGCGGGCACCGACAGGTCACACCCGCTCCACGTGCGGCTGCGCGAGCCGCCCCCGCCGTCCTCCACGTCGATACGCAGCGTGTGCGACACCAGAGCGGCACCATACAGTCGGCCAGCGAGCTCCTCGGCTGCGCAGATAACGGGGACCGTCATGGTCTGGACGCTTTCTCCCCCACCGTCGATGTCGTACTCGACCGTAATATCCGCCTGCGCGCGCTCGCTGGATAACACGGCGGCATCGCCTCCCGAGGCCAGGATCCACAGCCGCTCACCGACGTCGCCAAAGCGTTCGAGGACGGAGCCTCGTCCGAGCTGCAGCAGATCCGCGCAGCTGGTGATGCCCAGGCTCGCCAGGAGGTCGACGGTGGCAGAAGTCCGGTTTCGCATCGACGGCGGCACGCATCCCAGAGCGCGGGACAGACCGATCCCTGACAGGAAGAATCGCGTGTCCTCGGCGGGCACAATTCGCCCCGCCCTGGCGGCCTCCACCGAGGCCAGCGGCCCGTCAGCAATACCGACGAAGCATTCGACACCCACAGCCTCTTCAATCGCATCAACGAGTAGGGAGGCTGCCTGTTCCTCGCCACCCGCCCAGCGCGCGGGGCCGCGCGCCCGACACCTGGCCAACCCCGGGCGCAGACACTCGACACCGGCAGCGACTGTATCGAAGGCGTCGATGACACCGCTGAAAGCGCGGGCCTCACGATCCGGATCACGCGGCAAGCAGATCAGCTCCGGACACAGGTAGGTCGCCTCGCGCATACTCATGCCTGCCCGCACCCCGCAGCGCCGGGCGAACGCACTGGCAACCTCGATGCGCTTAGCATGAACAACCGCGCCGACACCACCCGGGGGTAGGTCGACCACCAGGCAGTTGACGGGCCAGTCGGGAATCCACAGGACCATGTAGCGCACCTAGACCACCAGCCGTATGTTCCCCGCACCTGCCGCGTCGCGCGAGAGTCCCGGCCACATGCGCAGTGTCACGAGGGTGCGCCCCAGAGAGCGGGCACGCGCCGCCAGGGTTCGTTGCTCGGTACGGGAGAGCTGGGGAAGGTCCAGGCACACGACGTCGCACCCCTCCAGAAGTAGCGCGCACAGCTGCCCCGCGTTCGCCTCCTCGTCAGGGTTCAGGACCAGCACGCGCTCTAAGTCCATCCCCTGGCGCTGCGCCCACTCCCATCCGATATGGCGCACGCCATATAAGCCAACCCATCCCTCGTAGGGGCAGGCATCGATGAGGAGCCGAATCAACTGCCCCCTCTCCTGCGGCCCCAGGAGCACCGGAACGAACCCACCCGTCGAATACCTCTCCTCGACGTCGAGTCGACCACGCAGGCCGACCGAGTTTTCGGCGCGACTCAAGGCCTCGCGGGCCTTACGCAGGCGTATGCGTGCGTTGGACACCCCTCCTCCTTCCCCAACACATATAGAACATCTGTTCGATATGGGAAGTGTAGAACCCCGCTCACACACCTGCGTCCCGGGCGCACGTTCCCCATCTCATACGCAACAATGGAGAGGAGAGAAAAGGAGCACACATGAACATCGGTACTCGCCCCCCGACACCCGCCCCCTTCGAGGGAATCGATCTGCCCGGCTTCACCCTGACCTCGTCCACCCTTACCGACGGCGCACCGATGCCGGAGGTGGCCACCGCACGCGGAGGTTCACTCTCCCCCGACCTGGCGTGGGAGGGGTTCCCGGAGGACACGGCAAGCTTCATGCTGACCTGCTTCGACCCGGACGCCCCGATCCCCTCGGGCTGGTGGCATTGGACGATCCTGGATATCCCCGCATCGATGACGCACCTAGACGAGGGTGCCGGCGCCTCCGACCTGACCCTCGACGGTCCCGCATTCCACCTGCGCGGCGATGCGGGCGAGGCCTCCTACTTTGGTGCCGCGCCACCCGTCGGAGACCGCCCACACCGCTACATTTTCACGGTGCACGCCCTCGACGTGGACACCCTGGGCCTCGATGACGACGCGACCCCCGCCATGGCCTCGTTCGCGGCGCTCGAGCACACGATTGCGCGCGCCACCCTGACCGTCACACACCAGGCCTGAGGACATGCTGCACATCATTTTCTGGGAGCCGGAGATCCCCGGTAACACGGGTGCGGCAATCCGTCTGTCGGCCTGCACGGGGTCCATGCTGCACCTCGTGAAGCCGCTGGGCTTCGACATGGACGATGCGAAGCTGCGCCGTGCTGGGCTGGATTACCACGACCTCGCGCACGTCATGGTGCACGAATCCCTGGACGATGCGCTCGCGCAGGTTCCGGGGCGCGTGTGGGCACTGACGGGACACGCGAGCGCCATGTATTCGGACGTGTCCTACGCAGATGGCGACGGCCTGCTGTTTGGGCGCGAATCGGTGGGCCTGTCCGAGGAGGCGATGAGCCACCCGCGCGTGGAGAAACGTATTCGCATCCACATGCGCGAGGGCGTGCGCTCACTCAACTTGGCCAATTCAGCATCGATCGTCCTGTACGAGGCGTGGCGTCAGCTGGGCTTCCCGGGCGGCGTCTAGCCGCTGGCAGACAAGAAACCGCAGACAGGAACGAGGCCCGGGTCGGATTACTCCGCCGGGCCTCGTGACGCGCGATCACCTCAGGGACGAGGCTGTGGTTAGTACCCCTTCCACGGCGAACTCGAGCGCTCGACCTGTTCGGCGAGCGACACGATCCTGCGCGGATTCGAACGCCACATCCACACGACCCCAATGAGGGAAACAAGCAGCGGCAGATAGTAGAAGTCCGCGCCCATGCCGGTCCACGCCGAGCGCGCAACGTTGAGTTCGTCCAGACCGAGGGAAGCGACCCACAGGATGATCGGTACAGCGATCGACAGGCCGATGGTCACCCAGCCAACCTGTCGCATGCGCTTGCCATTGTGGGTCAGGGCCATTGCGGCGACGAGGTAGTCGACGCCAGCCAAGAGCGCAACGATCTGTGGCCCCCAAGGCTTGCCCTGCCCGTGGAAGAGATCGACGATAGCCGTCACAAAAATCCAGGCCCCCAGGAGCCAAAACAACGCAATGATAATGCGCCCAAGTCCCAGGGAGGGAGGGCGCTTATCACGAGCGCTGCCGGCATCACGACTCATGTCTTGTTCATGCACGCTTTGATCCTACCGATAGGTCCGTTGTGTCGCACCGCGTTCCGCATGACAACGCGAGGAATGCGATGCGTGTGGCCCGATGCACCAAGCTGCCCCACCGACCTGTGGGACAGCATCACACAAACGTGGGACAATGGGCCTATATGGACCGTGAGGCCCGTCATGAAAACAACCATCTGAGCGTTAAGCTCATCAACGAGGAGTTATCTACCTTGAGCGAATCGACCTACGACATCGTCATTCTGGGGGCGGGTTCCGGCGGCTATGCGACTGCCCTGCGCGCAGCACAGCTCGGCATGACAGTCGCCCTTATCGACGGCGATAAGGTGGGCGGCACCTGTCTGCACCGCGGTTGCATCCCGACGAAGGCGTACCTGCATGCCGCCGAGACGGCCGAGGCCGTGCGTGAGTCCGCGAAGTTCGGCGTCAACTCCACCTTCAACGGTATCGATATGGCCCAGGTCGGCAAGTACCGCGACTCGGTCATTGCTGGCCTCTACAAGGGCCTGCAGGGGCTTCTCAAGTCCCGCAAGGTCGAACTCATCTCCGGCTGGGGCCGCCTCGCTGACGCCAACACTGTCGAGGTGGGCGGCCAGCGCATCACCGGCCGCAACATCGTCCTGGCCACCGGCTCCTACTCGCGTTCGATCCCCGGCCTCGAAATCGGCGGTCGCGTGATCTCCTCCGACCAGGCGCTCCAGATGGACTGGGTTCCCTCCTCTGTCGTGATTCTCGGCGGCGGCGTCATCGGCCTCGAGTTCGCCTCCGTGTGGCGCAGCTTCGGTGCCGAGGTCACGATCATCGAAGCCCTGCCCCACCTCGCCAACAACGAGGACGAGGCCA
>ERZ773007.400-NODE-400-length-22012-cov-7.670356_pt1 | contig 22012 bp, 20 predicted proteins | sample MGYA00580665_ERZ773007 | MGnify/ENA primary metagenome ERZ773007 (study PRJEB29015, sample SAMEA2738122) | human oral metagenome | biome: human oral; feature: human-associated habitat; material: saliva | place: China | collected 2167 ... | reverse complement strand
TTGCTGCATTCCAAATCGTACAAGAAAAATTGGCTAGAATGCAAGCTAACGCAGTGGCAGTACTTTCATACTCAGCTCGTATTGCTGAAATGCAAGAAGCAGGTAACGAATTGATGTTGAACTCTGCACTTGCTAAGATGCACAACTCATTGGTAATGCGCGAAACAGTTGCACTTGCACGTGAAACATGTGGTGGTAACGGAATCACTCTTGAAACTGATGTAGCTCGCTTCTTTGCAGATGCTGAAGCAATCTACACCTATGAAGGTTCTCATGAAGTGAATGCTTTGATCGTAGGCCGTGAAATTACTGGTATTGGAGCATTTGTATAATAATGAATTTGGAACGATTGCTCAGCATTTGCTAGTAATCGTTCTGATTCTTTCTTTTTGAAGTTTATATTTTGATAGTAAAATAGGAGAAAAAAATGAGTATTTCAAAAGTGATGATTATCGGATCAGGTCAAATGGGAAGCGGTATTGCACAAGTCTTTGCTCAATCAGGTTTCACAGTTTATCTCAATGATATCAAGGAAGAATTTGTTCAAAGAGGGCTGGATGGTATTACTAAGCAATTGTCTCGTTCTGTTGAAAAAGGTCGTTTGTCAGAAGAAGATAAAAACAGCATTTTGGCAAATCTGATTCCTTCTACATCTTATGAAGATGCCAAACATGTTCAATTGGTTATTGAAGCGGCTACTGAAAATCGCGACATCAAATTGAGCATCTTTAAACAGTTGGATGAGTTGACTGATCCTCAAACTATTCTGGCTTCAAACACTTCATCTCTATCTATTACTGATATTGCAGCTGCGACAGTTCATCAAGAACGTGTTATTGGTATGCACTTCTTCAACCCAGCACCAGTTATGAAATTGGTTGAAGTTATCCGTGCGCTTCAAACGTCAGATGAAGTTGTCAAAGCTGTTCGTGAATTGACTGAAAAAATCGGTAAAACAGCTGTAGACGTGAAAGATTCTTATGGTTTTGTTGTGAACCGCGTCTTGATTCCAATGATCAATGAGGCTATTTTCATCTTAGGAGAAGGAATTGCTTCAGCGGAAGAAATTGACGAAGCAATGAAACTAGGTGCTAATCACCCAATCGGCCCATTGGCATTGGCTGACTTGATCGGTCTTGATGTCTGCTTGGCTATCATGGGAGTGTTAAACAATGGATTTGGAGATCCTAAGTATCGTCCTGCTCCACTTCTGAAGAAGATGGTTGAAGCTGGTAAGCTTGGTCGCAAGACTAAAGAAGGATTCTTTAAATATTAAGATATAAGGAGCAAGAAATGAAAGAAGCAGTTATTGTAGCAGCAGTCCGCACACCTTTAGGTTCTTTTGGTGGAACTTTAAAAAATGTTTCGGCTGTTGATCTAGGTAGTTTAGTTATTAAAAGTGCTATTGAACGAGCAAATTTGAAACCAGAACAAGTTGATGAAGTTATCATGGGGAATGTTCTGGGTGCAGGTCTTGGTCAAAACGTAGCTCGTCAAATGAGTGTCAACGCAGGTGTCCCAGTAACTTCTCCAGCTTTCACTATTAATAAAGTTTGTGGCTCTGGTTTGAAAGCAGTTCAATTGGCGGCTCAAGCTGTATTGTGTGGAGATGCTGATATCGTTGTAGCCGGTGGGGCTGAAAACATGAGCCAAGCTCCTTATGTCCTTCCAAACCAACGTTGGGGCGCCCGTATGGGAGACTCCCAAGTAGTAGACACTATGCTTCGTGATGGCTTGACAGATGCCTTTGGATCCTTCCATATGGGAATTACAGCTGAAAACGTTGCTGAACAATATGGCATTACACGTGAAGACCAAGATAACTTTGCTGTGCAATCTCAAAAACGTGCAGTTGCAGCTATCGAAGCTGGTCGTTTCAAAGAAGAAATTGTTCCTGTTGAAATTCCGCAACGTAAAGGCGATCCTATCGTATTTGATACAGATGAATTCCCAAGAAAAGATGCTTCTCTTGAAGGATTGGGAAAATTGCGTCCAGTGTTCAAGAAAGATGGTACTGTGACTGCTGGTAATGCCTCAGGTATTAACGACGGTGCGGCAGCAGTAGTTGTTATGAGTGCTGATAAGGCTAAAGAATTGGGCGTTCCAGTTTTGGCAACGATCAAATCTTACGCAAGCGCTGGACTAGATCCAAAAATTATGGGTTGTGGCCCGATTTACGCAACTCGCAAAGCCCTTGAAAAAGGTGGATTTACAGTGGAAGATTTAGATTTGGTTGAATCCAATGAAGCATTTGCAGCGCAAGCATGTGCCGTTGGTAAAGAACTGAATCTTGATCCTGAAAAAGTCAATGTAAATGGTGGTGCGATTGCTCTTGGTCACCCAATCGGTGCTTCAGGCTGCCGTATTTTGGTAACACTTTTGCACGAAATGCAAAAACGTGATGTTAAACGTGGCCTTGCTACCCTTTGTATCGGTGGCGGTATGGGTACAGCGGTCATCGTAGAACGCTAGAATCTAGTTCATTTTTGAAGTTTTCCATTTGCTTCTACTATATAAACAAGTCCTATCGATGAGCTGTTTTTTGCAAGCAAGCCTTGATAGGGCTTGTTTTATTTTTTAGAAAATTAATTTGGATATCAAAGCTATAAGCTTATCTTATTGATACATAAATAATGATTAAGTAGACGAAGTGTGAGAAATGGTATATCATAAGAATGTAAGCTCTTACATTTGTGGTTTAAGTATTTGTTGACACCATACTTAGTCATTCAATTTTATAAGTAGGAGCATAAAAATGAGTAAAACTGTTTTATTAGAAGTTAAAAATGGGATTGGATATATCACTATCAACCGTCCTGAAGCTTTGAACGCCTTGAGTTCTCAAGTTTTGGCTGATTTGAATGAAGTTCTTGATCAAGTTGAGAAAAGCGAGGAAATTCGCGTTGTCATCGTAACTGGAGCAGGAGAAAAAGCATTTGTCGCCGGAGCAGACATCAAGGAAATGGATTTGATGTCACCTATTCAAGCATTTGAATACATGACATTTGCAAATGATACATTTACTCGCCTTTCAGATTTACGCCAACCAACGATTGCAGTCATCAATGGTTATGCACTCGGTGGTGGTATGGAGCTAGCACTTTCAACAGATATCCGTATTGGATTTGAAAAAACAGTGGTTGGCTTCCCAGAAGTTGGCTTGGGTATTATTCCAGGATTTGCTGGTACTCAACGGATGTCTCGCTTGATTGGAACTAGCCGTGCCAAAGAACTTATCTTCACTGCTCGTACAGTGAAAGGTCAAGAAGCCTATGACTTAGGTATTCTTAACAAACTGGTTCCTGCTGAAGAATTGTTGTCTTCAGCTGAAGAATTAGCCGCAGCCATCATGAAGAATGCACCGTTAGCTGTTGAAAAAGCAAAACATGTCATTCAAGTTGGTGCGGAACTTCCTCTTAAAAATGCAATCCGTCTGGAAACAGAAGCAGAAGCCTTGCTCTTCTCTACAGAAGACAAACTAGAAGGAATGCGTGCTTTTGTTGAAAAACGCAAAGCTGTTTTCAATCGTAAGTAAAAAAGGAGGTATCAGCATGAAATCAGTTGTATCATTATCAGAAGCTATTTCTAAAGTCAAATCTGGTGATATCGTTGGAATTTCTGGATTCCTCGGAGTCGGTGAACCTTTTGAATTGATTGAAGAATTAGTAAAACAAAACCAGCAAGACTTGACTTTGGTATCGGTGGTAACATCTCATCCTGGTAAAGAAGTTGGGGTTGGACGACTTTGTGAAAATCACCAAGTAAAAAAATATATTGCAGCCCACATAGGAACATCTGCAGCAGCTCAACGTGAGTATTTTGATAAGACGATGGAAGTCGAATTTACACCGATGGGAACTGTTGTCGAGCGTCTCCATGCAGCTGGAGCTGGCTTAGGAGCTGTCTTGACCCCGACAGGAGTCGGAACAATCTTAGAAAAAGATTATGAAAAAGTAGAGCGTAATGGCCGTGAATACTTGGTCTATGATCCACTTAAAATTGATGTTGCCTTAATCAAAGCGACTAAAGCTGACAAATACGGCAACTTGTATATCGATGGCACTACGAAAAACATTTCCTTGCAATTAGCTCTCGCAGCAGATACTGTTATCGTTGAAGCGAATGAAATTGTTGAAGCTGGCGAAATTCATCCGAATGATATTTATGTTCCGGGCATCCTTGTTGACTATGTCGTCCAAAGCTTGACTCCAGAAGAACACCATAAGATGATGGGTGATCTTTGGACAGAGACTAAAAAATTGGCGGGGGTGAACTAATATGAAAGCAAAAGAAATTATTGCAAGACGTGTTGCACAAGAATTTAAAGATGGAGATGTTGTCAATCTAGGATTTGGTATTCCAAACGCATCTGCTGACTATATTCCTGAGGGAGTAAACGTTATTCTTCAGGCCGAAAATGGAGCGCTTCGCTTTGGTGAAACACCAACGAAAGATACTTACAATCCAAACCTAGCAAACTCTGGTGGAGCGCCAATCACTCTCTTGCCTGGAGCAGCATTATTTGACTTACAGACTTCCTTCGCGATCATCCGTGGTGGACACGTTGATGCGACTGTTCTAGGAGCTTTGGAAGTCAGTCAAGATGGCAGTATTGCTAACTGGATTATTCCAGGTAAGTTTGCCCCAGGAATGGGTGGAGCGATGGACTTGTTGGTTGGAGCGAAGCGTGTTATCGGTGCAATCCAGCATACTACTGCCGATGGCCAATCTAAACTTCTGCCAGAGTGTACTTTGCCACTTTCTGCTAAAGGAGTTCTTGATTTAGTCATTACAGAGTTGGCTGTCTTTGGTTTCCAAGATGGTAAGTTCCTCTTGAAAGAGCTTGCTCCCGGCGTTACCCTAGAGGAAGTTCTTGAAAAGACAGCAGGAGAAGTAATTGTTTCAGAAGACTTGAAAACGATGTCAATCTAATAAGGTTAGTAAGCAATTAATCTCCTCTTTCTCTGAAAGTGTGTTACTATGTGTTTATAACAACTTGAGCGATGATTAGTTTTTAATCAGAATACTAGCAACTGGTCATCATGGTTTCGAGGACCAGTTGCTGTTTTATTTATGGCAAATTACCTCGTGAAATTTGAAAGATGGGAGACGAAAAGTGGATATAATTCAAATGACTTACTTTATCAATATCGTCGAATGTGGATGCAATCTTTCTATCGCAGCTAAGAAAATTCATATCAGCCAGTCAGCCTTGAGTCAGTTTGTCACAAATTTTGAATCAACGGAAGGAATCCAGCTCTTCAATCGCAGAAATGGAAGATTAGAGAGTCTGACGGAAGCTGGTGGTAAGATTTACCGTTTTGCCACAGAGATTGTCAACCGGCATGAAGAGATGCAATCAATGATTCATATGGAAGCTCTTAAACAAAAAGGTACCTTTAACTTGGGCATTCCGTCATTGATTTTACGTGTATATTTTTCTAGTATTTTACCAAAGTTTTTACAGGACAATCCGCAAGTCAACATTCAAGTTACTGAGGATGGAAGTAATGAACTACGTCAAAAGCTGGTTGCAGGGGATCTGAATTTTGCAGTATTAATCGAACCTACCAATCTGGATCCTAAAAAATATGAACAGTATATCATTCAAGTTGATGAATACGTGGCCTATATGGATAAGAATCATCCCTTGGCAAACAAAGAATTGTTGAAATGGAAAGATATAGCTCAGTACGGTTTAGCAACCTTTAATAAATCATTTACAACCTACGATTTAATCACTGAAAAATTAAAGAGTAAAAAGATAAAAGCAAATTTTGCCTATTTATCATCGACATGGGATTTCTTGATAGAGTCAACTTATCAAAACGATATGATTGCACTTTTACCTCGTCCTTTAGAGTATTTTGTCGATAAGAATAAATTCAAGGTTGTGCGCTTTAAGGATCCGGTGCCTTTCAATATTTGGTTCTGCCGGCCTTATAAAGCAAGCTACAATGAGGTAGAAGCATACGTATATGAAGAGCTTTTAAAAGGTTATTATCAGCCTCTTTCTGAGCCACATCCATAGGGGGGAGAATTGATGATGAAGTCCAGTACCAAAACAGCAGCATTGAGTTCATATGTAAATACAGCCATTAGAGACTACATGAAAAATCATGATGAGTCAGTCGACTTTCCTCAGGAGATTTGGGAAGTAATGACGACGGATTTGGATATTTTTTCACCGATTTTGTCAGAAGGCGATCAGGCTTTGGCTTCTGATTTTATCAGCTCTATTCGAATGATTTCGAATGAATTTCCAGCTCTTTCAACTATATTGCTGACCCAAGGTTGTTATGGTGTTTATCCTATTTTGAAATTTGGTACGGGGCAACAGAAAGAGCGTTATCTGGATAAGTTGGTAAAGGGAACTTGTAAAGCAGGTCTTGGATTTTCTGAGTCTAAGCATCTAAATAGTTTGGCAGATTTGGAGACCTATGCGATCAAGACAGAGACAGGTTGGCAACTTTCGGGAGAAAAAGCCAAAGTGTCAAATAGCAGCATTGCGGACATTCTCTTGGTCTTAGCCAAAGTAAAGGAGGATGGAAAGCCTGATTCTTACGGCTTCTTCATTGTGGAGACGAATGCCTCGGGTGTGCTCATTGGTGAGCAGATAGAAAAGCAAGGTTTACTAGGACTTCCACTAAGTTCTGTTACCTTAGATAATGTACACCTGCCGGAAACTGCCTTATTAGGCGGAGTCTTGGCTGGAAATGAGCAATTTAATGATATCATAAAGAATATGCAACTTGGCTTGAGTGCGGTTGCTTTAGGAGTTGCCGAAGGTGCTTTTCATAAGGGTCTTGAGTTTGCACGTGTAAAAAGAGGATTCGGCAAGCGACTGATGGATGTTGAGTTGCATCAGTACAAGTTCGCAGATCTGTACAATAAAATTTGTGCTGCAGATGCTTATTTCTCATCCTATCCTAATCAAATAGAAGAAGATTCCAAGTTTGTTGCACGGATAAAGCTATATATGACTAAGGTAGCGCTAGAGGTTACAGATGAAATTCTCCGTCTTATCGGGCCTTTACAAAAATTTGATCATGTGAATATCAAACGCTATTTTAAAGATGCTGAAATTATTGAGAATTATGGACGGTCAGGAAATTCGATCAGAAAAGAAATCGCAGAGAGATGGTTAAAGGAGTAAAAGATGACAGAACTCAAATTACAAGAGTATCAGTTTGGGGAAATGAAGCTGACTTGGTTGCGTGGAGCGGATAAGCTCACAGATGCAGGCACCTTGTTTGGCCCGGTACCAAAGGTTGTTTGGTCGCGTTATTATCCAACAACAGAAGAAAATATGATGGCTGAACTGACAGATCCGATTTTGATTCAATACAAGGGGCAGAATTATTTAATTGATGCGAGTTTTGATACGGCTAAGCTGTCTGATAAACAACGCCGCAATCTCGGTATTCTTTCTGAGAGCCGTGTTGAAGAAAGCTTGGCACTCTTGGGATTAAAGCCAGAAGATATTTCCCATATTTTAATGACACACATGCACCATGATCACTCTGGCGGTTTGACTAGACTAGATGAAAACAATCAGCTTGTTTCAAAATTCCCAAATGCAAAGATTTTTGTAAATGAGATAGAATGGTACGAAATGCGAAATCCCAATAGTCGGACAAGGGGAACTTATCTGAAGGAAAATTGGGAGCCAATCCAGGATCAGGTTGAAACCTTTACTGAATATCTGAACGTCATTCCAGAAATTCAAATGGTTCATACAGGCGGTCACAGTAATGGTCACAGCATCATCTTACTCAAACAGGGCGAGGAAACCATGATTCATATGGCTGATTTGGTGCTGACTCATGCTCATCGGAAACCTCTGTGGGTTGCTGCGGTAGATGATTATCCGATGCGTTCAATCGTTGCCAAAGACAAATGGCTCAAAGAAGCTTTTGAAAACCATTATAAGTTTTTCTTTTACCACGATCAATTTTTCGCAGTTGCTGAGTTTGACCAGACTGGCGAGGAGTTTGTTGATTATGTGACTAGGATTCGTGAACCGCGAGTTCCATTCACCGATAAACAGGATCGCAAACCGTCATTTTTATAAGAGTAGAGAATCGCTTCTGACAGTTTGAGGGAGCGATTTTACTATTTTATTCTCTATTTTTTTGGTATAATGAGATACTAGAATATTGTAAGAAAGAGGTTTTTAATGGCAACGATTCAATGGTTTCCGGGGCACATGTCCAAGGCTCGGAGACAGGTTCAAGAAAGTATTAAATTTGTAGATTTTGTGACGATTTTGGTGGATGCGAGATTGCCCTTGTCCAGTCAAAATCCCATGTTGACCAAAATTGTTGGGGATAAGCCCAAATTATTGATTTTAAATAAGGCCGACTTAGCGGATCCAAACTTAACCAAGGAATGGCAGGCCTATTTTGAAAGTCAGGGAATCAAAACCTTGGCCATTAACTCTAAGGAGCAATCTGCAGTCAAAAAAGTGACCGAAGCAGCTAAGAAATTAATGGCTGATAAGCTCGCTCGCCAGCGAGAAAGAGGAATTCAAATTGAGACTCTGCGAACTATGATTATCGGGATTCCCAATGCTGGAAAGTCAACGCTGATGAACCGGCTGGCTGGTAAGAAAATCGCGATAGTCGGTAATAAACCAGGGGTCACCAAAGGTCAACAGTGGCTCAAGTCCAATAAGGATTTGGAAATTCTGGATACGCCGGGGATTCTTTGGCCAAAATTTGAAGATGAAATGGTGGCTTTGAAACTCGCTTTGACGGGTGCTATCAAGGATAATTTGCTGCCTATGGATGAGGTCACGATTTTCGGACTCAATTATTTCAAAGAGCATTATCCTAAGGCGTTGCAGGAGCGCTTTAAGCAGTTGGATTTAGAGCTGGAAGCGCCAGACATGATTATGGATATGACCCAGAAATTGGGCTTCAGAGAGGACTATGATCGTTTTTACAGTCTATTTGTCAAGGAAGTGCGTGATGGGCGTTTAGGTCGCTATACACTGGATACATTGGAGGAATTGGATGGCCACGATTAAGGAAATCCAAGAGCAACTGGCTCAAGTTTCTGACTTGCAGGATCCGCTTTTTCAGGCTTTAAAGCAGGATGAGCGAAGCGGTGTTCAAAAACTCTTACTCAAGCGCCAAAAAGAAATCCAAGCAGAGTTAGATGAAGACTTACGCCTAGAGTACATGCTGCGCTATGAAAAAGAACTCTATAGTCAAGGATTTCAGGCGATTGCTGGCATTGATGAGGTCGGACGAGGTCCCTTAGCTGGTCCAGTAGTCGCGGCAGCAGTCATTCTGCCTCCTAACTGCAAAATAAAAGGGCTGAATGACAGTAAAAAGATTCCTAAGAAAAAGCATGAGGAAATTTATCAAGCGGTGCTAGATCGGGCTTTAGCTGTTGGCTTAGGCATTATGGACAATCAAACGATTGACCGAGTCAATATCTATGAAGCGACCAAGCTAGCTATGACAGAAGCGGTAGCTCAGCTCAAGATAAAGCCGGATTACCTTTTGATTGACGCGATGAAGTTAGACTTGCCCTTGCCCCAGCAGTCCATTATCAAGGGTGATGCGAATTCCCTGTCCATCGCTGCGGCTTCTATCGTAGCCAAGGTGACGAGGGACAAGATGATGGCGGAATTTGATCAGGTTTATCCAGGCTATGACTTTGCCCAGAATGCTGGTTATGGTACCAAATTGCATCTGGAAGGCTTGGAAAAATACGGTGTCACACCGATTCACCGCAGAGGCTTTGAACCGATTAAATCTATGACAAATTTATAAGAAATCCTAATCGTTATGGGGAGACAAGTATGACTAGCGAATACCAAAAAATGATTGCAGGAGAGAACTACAGCCCTCAAGATCCTGAATTGAGAGCGTTGGCTGCTCGCTCGCGAGAGTTTCAGTATCGTTTTAACCAAGAACGAGATGTTGAAAAACGCAGCGCTATCGCCAAGGAGTGGTTTGGCAGTACAGGGGAGAATCTGTGGTTGCATCCAGATTTGGTCTGTGATTATGGAGTTAACATTCACTTGGGGGAGAATTTCTATTCCAACTGGAATTTGACTATGCTGGATGTCTGTCCTATCACCATTGGAAAGAATGCCATGCTGGGTCCCAATTGCCAGTTTTTGACACCGCTGCATCCGCTTGACCCGGTGGAAAGAAATTCCGGTATTGAATACGGGGCGCCTATTAAAATTGGTAACAATTTCTGGGCTGGTGGCGGCGTAACTATTCTGCCAGGAGTGACGCTAGGAGATAATGTGGTAGTCGGAGCTGGTGCAGTGGTGACTAAATCATTCGGCGATAATGTGGTCTTAGCCGGCAATCCTGCTAAGATTATTAAGGAAATTCCTGTTCATGAAGAATAGAAGAACTCAACCATTTTCTCAATAATTAATTGAATAAGAAACAAGGAACTGTATTGCAGTTCTTTTTTTGAACTTTTTTACGAATAAGAAAGTGAGGTGATAAAAATGAATAATTTTGAAATTTATAAAATGAAAAAAGCTGGCTTGACCAATCAACAGGTCTTAAATATCTTGAGGTATGCAGAAAATAAAGAAGGAGAGCTATCTTTACGAGACAAGGCCGTCGTCTCTGAGTGTCGCAATCCCGCACTCTTTACGGAAAAATACAAGCGACTTGATCTACCAGCTTTGAAAGAAGAATTTGAACGTTTTCCGTCCTTTTCAATCTTGGATGATGTGTATCCTTGGGATCTATGCGAGATTTACGATGCACCGACTTTGCTATTTTATCAAGGAAATCTAAACTTGCTAGAAATGCCCAAGATAGCCATTGTCGGTAGTCGAGACAGCAGTAAGCAGGGCAATGCTGCTGTGCAGAAAATCATCAAGGAGTTGAATAATGAGCTGGTTATCGTTAGCGGGCTGGCTCGTGGGATTGATACCGTGGCCCACATGGCTGCCCTGCAAAATGGTGGCCAAACTATTGCTGTCATTGGGACGGGACTAGATGTCTTCTATCCCAAGGCCAATCAAAAACTGCAGGCTTATATTGGTAAAAATCATTTATTGCTAACGGAGTATGGTCCGAGCGAACAACCTTTGAAATTTCATTTTCCAGAGCGGAATCGTATCATCGCTGGTCTGTGTCGTGGCGTTATCGTGGCGGAAGCTAAGATGCGCTCAGGCAGTCTGATTACCTGTGAGCGAGCCATGGAAGAAGGGCGGGATGTTTTTGCTATTCCAGGGTCTATTTTGGATGGAAAATCTGACGGTTGTCATCATTTGATTCAAGAGGGCGCAAAGTGCATCACATCAGGCTCTGACGTCCTATCTGAGTTCCAATTCTAAAACAAGTTTTCCTATAGAGAATGTTGCGAGTTGACATCTATCAAAAAATAGTTTACACTCTATGAGATTTATTTCTTATAGAAGGTGTCTAATTTGGTAACAAAAACAAAGAAAAAGTCTACGACTAAAAAAAATCTTGTCATCGTAGAGTCGCCTGCCAAGGCAAAAACAATAGAAAAATATCTGGGGCGAAACTATAAGGTTCTGGCTAGTGTCGGGCATATTCGCGACTTGAAAAAGTCCACTATGTCCATCGATTTTGAGAACAACTATGAGCCGCAATACATCAATATTCGTGGTAAAGGTCCGTTGATTAATGACTTGAAAAAAGAAGCTAAGAAAGCTAAGCAAGTCTTTCTGGCAAGTGACCCGGACCGTGAAGGAGAAGCTATTTCTTGGCATCTGGCCCACATTCTTAATCTGGATGAGAAAGAGAAAAACCGTGTCGTCTTCAATGAAATCACCAAGGATGCGGTCAAGAATGCTTTTAAAGAGCCGCGCCAGATTGATATGGATTTGGTAAATGCCCAGCAAGCTCGTCGGGTTCTGGACCGTTTGGTTGGTTATTCCATTTCTCCGATTCTTTGGAAGAAAGTCAAAAAAGGCCTGTCAGCTGGTCGGGTGCAGTCTGTCGCCCTCAAGCTGATTATCGATCGGGAAAATGAAATCAACGCCTTCAAACCGGAAGAATACTGGACAATTGATGGAACCTTCAAGAAAGGGACTCGTCAGTTCCAGGCAAGCTTCTATGGCATGAATGGCAAGAAGATGAAGCTGACCAACAACGAGGATGTCAAAGAAGTCTTGTCTCACCTCAAGGGTGATGACTTTACAGTCGACAGTGTCGAAAAGAAAGAGCGCCGACGCAATGCTCCGCTGCCCTACACAACTTCCTCTATGCAGCAGGATGCCGCAAATAAGATTAATTTCCGGACTCGTAAGACCATGATGGTAGCTCAGCAGCTCTATGAGGGTATTAATATCGGCTCTGGCGTCCAAGGTCTGATCACGTATATGCGTACCGACTCGACTCGGATCAGCCCAGTGGCGCAAAATGAGGCAGCAAGCTTTATTACGGATAAATTTGGCGCTAAATATTCTAAACATGGCAGTAAGGTGAAAAATGCTTCAGGAGCTCAAGATGCCCACGAGGCCATTCGCCCTTCCAGTGTCTTCAATACACCAGAAAGCATTGCAAAATATCTGGATAAGGATCAGCTTAAGCTCTATACGCTAATCTGGAATCGCTTTGTAGCCAGCCAAATGACAGCAGCGGTCTTTGACACCATGAATGTCAAATTAGAGCAAAATGGTGTCCAATTTGCAGCTAACGGCAGTCAGGTCAAGTTTGATGGCTATCTGGCTATCTATAATGACTCTGACAAGAATAAAATGCTGCCAGATATGGAAAAGGGTGATACCGTCAAGCGTGTCAATACCAATCCAGAACAGCACTTTACGCAGCCGCCAGCTCGTTATTCTGAAGCGACTCTCATCAAAACTTTGGAAGAAAATGGCGTTGGTCGTCCGTCTACCTATGCACCGACCATTGAAACCATTCAGAAACGCTACTATGTTAAACTGGTTTCCAAGCGCTTTGAGCCGACAGAATTGGGTGAAATAGTCAACGCGCTGATTGTAGAATTCTTCCCAGGTATCGTAAATGTGAAATTTACAGCCGAAATGGAAGCAAAACTGGATGATGTAGAAGTCGGAAAAGAGCAGTGGCAGAAAGTCATTGACGAGTTTTACAAACCTTTTGAAAAGGAAGTGGCTAAAGCTGAATCCGAGATGGAAAAAATCCAAATCAAGGATGAGCCAGCCGGTTTTGACTGTGAAGTCTGTGGCGGTCCAATGGTCATCAAGTTGGGTCGGTTTGGCAAGTTCTATGCTTGTAGCAATTTCCCAGACTGTCGTCACACTCAGGCCATTGTCAAGGAAATCGGCGTGACCTGCCCACAGTGTCAGAAAGGGCAGGTTATCGAGCGTAAGACTAAGCGAAATCGCATTTTCTATGGCTGTGATCGTTATCCAGACTGTGATTTCACATCTTGGGACAAGCCTGTTGGGCGTAACTGTCCAAAATGTGACCACTATCTAATTGAAAAGAAAGTACGTGGTGGCGGTAAGCAGGTGGTCTGCAGCAATGGCGACTATCAAGAAGAAAAAGTGAAATAGTTAGTTCAGTAAATTTTTTATAAAAGGTAGGTACCTTTATGACAGATAAATTTGCAGAATTTCTAAAAATCGCGTCTCAACTGAACAAGATAGGAATTGTTCCACTGCTGATGGGCTCTCTGGGGCTGGAACAGGTTACTGGACAGGACTGGCAAGCGCGCGATATCGACATTCACGTTCATGGTGATGAACGTGGCTGGGAAGCACCTGATGAAGAGCGTATTTACGATATGGACAAGATCGAGCCCATGATGGGGCGTCTAGGTTATCGTTTAGTCGATCTGCACGAGCACGAATTTCAAAAAGAAGGCTTGTCTATTGAATTCGGGGTCATGGAAACCTTGGAGTCCTTTTCAGGTGTGTCAATAGCGGAGCTGTCTCGAAAAGAAGTTGAAGGTGTTAAGTTTCTACTGCCAACTGCAGAGCAATTTTTAGCTATCTACCGCGCCTCTTCCCAAGATTCTTACCGAAATGATAATAACAATCATAAGGATTTTGCTAAGATTGCTTACTTGGAGGAGAAGTTAAAAGCAAAGTGATTAAGAAAGTAATTAGTGTACTGTTTTCCATTCTCGCATTATTTATCTTGTCTGCATGTAACAACAGAGTCGATCGTGATTTAGCTAAAACAGCTATTTCAAACATTCGTTCTGTAGTAGAAGCTGCAGGGTTAGAAGCAGAAGGATACTCGACAGCTGATACCTTTGGATATTATGGATCTCCGTTTTACGTTGAAGGAAATAAGAAATTTGTTGATGTCTATGTGGATTTTGAAAAAGATTATGTTGAGAGCACTCCAGTCCTTAAATACAATCCGAGGCTTAAAGAAGTTGAAAAGAAAAAATTCTTTGGTTTTTCCAAGAAAACAGTCTACCGTTTAGAAATGGAGTATGTTTCTGGTGATGACAACTATGATCGGCTTAAGGAAGCTTATAATATATTACTTCAAAGTGGTAGCTTGACTTCAACATATTTAAGCGATGATGCGATTAGAAAACTTTATATTAAAAACTCAATTGAATTGGACTCATTTGACTCATATTATTCTTTGGTTCCAAAAGAAGAGTATAGTGGCAATCCTAAAACCCGTCTTGAAGAGAGAGAAAAAAGAGAGGCAATTTTGAAGACGGATGTAGAAGAACTAACTCCGTTAATCAAGAACTTAGACCCAAGTGGAGTCAACAATCTTGATGAAGAGGTGCTTGTTCGAAATCAAGATATACTCTTAAAAAGAGTTGTTGATAGTCGTTCGACCTTTAGTATCCACATACACACTGATATAGAACAGGTACGAAAACAAAATCTCCAAGTAACTAATGAAAATATTGACAATTGGACAGACTCTGATTTCCAATATTTACTTGCTCAAATAGTTGAAATTGAAAAACTACCTAGGAATACAGAAGTAGGATTTGGTATAAGTTACGAAGATAATAGTCATCTGTATGCTTATAAGACATTCAGTTTTAATAAACATTAATTTATGAAAGACATTCAGGAATTCTCCTGTCTGTCTTTTTACTTAGCTTTTTGGTATAATGGACCAAGTATTAATTTAGAAAGATTTGTGGGTGTCAAATAGTCTAGTAGCTTGTTTTTATTTGGACTCAGTTTCCACCCAAAGAGGTATTAGTGTCGTGTCTCAATCTTATATCAATGTTATCGGTGCTGGTCTAGCTGGCAGTGAAGCAGCTTACCAGATTGCCAAGCGTGGCATCCCAGTCAAACTCTATGAAATGCGGGGTGTTAAGTCAACTCCTCAGCACAAAACTGCAGACTTTGCAGAACTGGTCTGCTCTAACTCTCTGCGAGGAGATGCGCTGACCAACGCAGTCGGTCTGCTCAAGGAAGAAATGCGACGGTTGGACTCGGTCATCTTAAAGTCAGCAGAAGCGACTCGGGTGCCAGCGGGTGGTGCTCTAGCGGTTGATAGAGAAGGTTTTTCTCAGATGGTAACGGAGCAAGTGACCAATCATCCATTGATTGAAGTCATTCGTGAGGAAATCACTGAAATTCCAGAGGATGCCATCACGGTCATTGCTACAGGGCCTTTGACCAGCGATGCGCTAGCAGAAAAAATCCACGCGCTCAATGGGGGCGACGGCTTTTATTTCTACGATGCAGCAGCGCCAATCATCGATGTCAATACCATTGATATGACCAAGGTCTATCTCAAATCCCGCTATGACAAGGGCGAAGCAGCCTATCTAAACGCGCCCATGACCAAGCAAGAATTTATGGATTTCCACGATGCTTTGGTCAATGCGGAGGAAGCACCGCTTAATTCCTTTGAAAAAGAAAAATACTTTGAAGGCTGTATGCCAATTGAAGTTATGGCTAAGCGAGGCATTAAAACCATGCTTTATGGCCCGATGAAGCCGGTTGGTTTAGAATATCCGGACGACTACCAAGGGCCTCGTGACGGAGACTTTAAGACCCCATACGCTGTGGTGCAGCTTCGTCAGGACAATGCAGCAGGCAGTCTTTACAACATCGTCGGCTTCCAGACCCATCTCAAATGGGGCGAGCAAAAGCGGGTCTTTCAAATGATTCCTGGCCTTGAGAATGCAGAATTTGTCCGCTATGGTGTCATGCATCGAAATTCCTATATGGACTCTCCAAATCTGCTGGAGCAGACTTTCCGCTCTAAGAAACAGCCCAATCTTTTCTTTGCAGGTCAAATGACTGGCGTCGAAGGCTATGTTGAGTCTGCAGCTTCTGGTCTAGTTGCTGGTATCAATGCCGCTCGACTCTTCAAGGGAGAAGAAGCACTTGTTTTTCCAGAAACAACAGCTATCGGTAGTTTGCCGCATTATATCACTCATGCTGATAGCAAGCATTTTCAGCCGATGAATGTCAATTTTGGTATTATCAAAGAGCTAGATGGTCCTCGAATTCGTGATAAGAAAGAGCGCTATGAGAAGATTGCTGAGCGTGCCTTGCAAGCTTTACAGCCTTATTTGGATAAATAATCTATTTTCTATCATTATCTAATAAAAATCATTAAAAAGTTAGGAAATTCCTAACTTTTTTGCTTAATTTGTGATATAATAAATAAAAATTTTGAAAATAGAAAGTTTTCTGAAAATGAATAAATCCTATTTCTATCTTGATATGAAAACTCATGAGTTGGTTGTTCCTTACACCAAACAAAAGCGGCGCGTGCGAGTGCTGCTTCCTAAAAATTATGAACAAGATACTAAAAAGACCTATCCCGTCGCCTATTTTCACGATGGACAAAATGTCCTGTATAGCAAGGAGTCTTTCAGTGGACATTCTTGGAAAGTGATTCCAACAATCAAGCGCAATCCTGATATTGAAAAAATGATAGTCGTGGCCATTGACAACGATGGACCACGACGGATGGATGAGTATTCTGCTTGGAAGTTTCAGGAGTCCAATATTCCTGGTGTTCAGTTTGGCGGCAAGGGCACAGAGTACGCAGAGTTTGTCATGGACGTCGTCAAACCTTTTATTGACGAAAATTATCGGACTAAGCCTGACCGCCAGCATACGGCTATGATTGGTTCTTCATTGGGGGGCAATATTACCCAATTTATCGGTATTGAATATCAGGATCAGGTCGGCTGTCTAGGTGTTTTTTCATCGGCCAACTGGCTCCACCAAGAAGCTTTTGACCGCTACATAGAGCGTCAGAAGTTACATCCAGACCAGCGAGTTTTCATCTATGTTGGAACAGAGGAAGCTGATGATACAGATAAGACTCTCATGGCAGGCAATATCAAGCAAGCCTATATTGATTCTTCACTCAGTTATTACCGTCAGCTGATTGCTGCTGGTGTGGAGCTGGACAATCTGCACATCAAAATCCAGTCTGGAGCGATTCACAATGAAGTGGATTGGGCGGAAAATCTACCTGACTGTTTCCGTTTTATCAGTGAAAAGTGGTAGAAAAAGAAGCTAAAAGGAGAAAACAAATGCATGTAGAATTTTTAAGTCATTGGAGCGGTCATTTGAACCGTGAAATGTATGTCAATCGTTACGGTCATGCTGGCATTCCAGTGGTAGTCTTTGCCTCGTCAGGCGGTTCTCACAATGAATATGCTGACTTCGGCATGATTGAAGCCTGCTCTTGGTTCATCGAGACAGGGAAGGTGCAATTTTTTACCTTGAGCAGCGTAGATAGCGAAAGCTGGCTGGCGGACTGGAAACATCCCCATGACCGCGCTGAGATGCACCGTGCTTATGAGCGTTATGTTATTGAAGAGGCGATTCCTTTTATAAAACACAAGACAGGCTGGTTTGATCCAATGATGACGACAGGCTGCTCTATGGGCGCTTATCATGCCGTCAATTTTTTCCTCCAGCATCCAGATGTTTTCAATAAAGTGATTGCCCTCAGTGGTGTCTATGATGCACGCTTCTTTGTCGGTGACAATTTGAACGACGAAGTCATTTATCAAAACTCACCAGCTGACTATATCTGGAATCAAAATGATGGTTGGTTTATTGACGGCTATCGACAGGCTGATATTATTGTTTGTACCGGTTTGGGCGACTGGGAGCAGGACGGCCTGCCTTCCTTCTATACACTGAAAGAAGCTTGCGAGCACAAACATATTCCAGCTTGGTTTGCTGAATGGGGTCACGATGTGTCTCATGATTGGATTTGGTGGCGCAAGCAGATGCCTTATTTCTTGAGCCAGTTAAATCTCTAAAATGTTAAGTAGAAAAGAAGTCTTACTATGAATTATATTGTTATTTCACCTTATTATCCAGAAAATTTCCAGCAGTTTACGATTGAGCTGGCTAACAAGGGTATTACAGTGCTTGGTATCGGACAGGAGCCCTATGAGCAGTTGGGCCCAGGTCTCCAGAACGCTTTGACAGAGTATTTCCGTGTTGACAATTTGGAAAATCTGGATGAAGTTAAACGAGCGGTAGCCTTCCTTTTCTACAAACATGGACCGATTGACCGTATCGAATCTCATAACGAATATTGGCTGGAGCAAGATGCCCAGTTGCGGGAACAATTTAACGTTTTTGGAGCCAAGCTGGATGACCTGAAAAAGACCAAATTCAAGTCTGAAATGAAGAAGCTCTTCAAGAAAACCGGTGTGCCAGTCGTTCCAGGTCAGGTTGTCAAAAAACTATCGGATGTGGATCAGGCTGTCAAAAAAATCGGCCTTCCTCTGATTGCTAAGCCAGATAATGGAGTAGGTGCTGCAGCCACGTTTAAGATTGAGACAGCTGCGGATGTCGAGCATTTTAAAGAAGAATGGGATCAGGAGACTGTCTATTTCTTTGAAAAATTTGTGACTTCTAGCGAGATCTGTACGTTTGATGGCCTGATTGATTCCGAAGGAAATATTGTCTTTTCAACCACTTTTGACTACGCCTACACACCGCTTGACCTCATGCTTTATAAAATGGATAATTCTTACTATGTCCTCAAGGAGATGGATCCAAAACTTCGTGCTTATGGGGAAGCTATCGTTCAAGCATTTGGCATGAAAGAGCGATTTTTCCATATCGAATTTTTCCGCAAAGACGATGATTACATAGCTATCGAATACAATAATCGTCCAGCAGGTGGATTCACCATCGATGTTTATAATTACGCTCACTCAATCGATCTCTATCGTGGATACGCGAATATTGTTGCGGGGGAACCTTTCCCCGAATCAGACATGGAGCCATTATTCTGCTTGGCAACATCTCGTCGCGCAAGCTCACATTATGCCTATTCAGAGGCGGAGTTGTTAGAGAAGTATCGAGATAACTTTAAAGTCAAAAAAGACATGCCAGCAGCCTTCGCAGAGTTGCAAGGTGACTACCTCTACATGCTGACCACTCCAAGTCGAGAGCAGATGGAAGAGATGATTGCGGACTTTGGAAAGAAAGCAGAGTGATCTTTTATAGTAAATAGTTTCCTTACAGCGGTGAACATCAACTCAGCATATATAATAGTGTTGCGGAAATAGAATGAGAATATAGTTTTGAATCTATTGAACCATTCAAAAAATCTAAGAATGATAGTTTGTGAAATATTTATTTTTGATTTATCAATCAGCCTATCCATGCGATATGCTGATTTTTCTTTGTGAAAAAATTTGAGCAAAAACTTTGACAGTGCTTTCAATATTCGCTAGAATAGAAGAGAAATAAATAATGCTTATACCCTGTATCATTCGGAATGATAGGACAGTTAGAACGCTTGGGATATTCATGTGTCCTAGTTCAACTTAAACAATTGCAGCTGCCCATACATACGATTGAATGGGGTTTTAGAAAGGCAAAGAAATGGCAACCTTAGATAAATCTCTCTTATTAGAGATGTTTCGTAAGATGGAAGAAATCCGTCGTATGGACTTGAAAATTGCTCAACTTGTAAAAAAAGGGAAAGTTCCAGGCATGACTCACTTTTCAGTGGGTGAGGAAGCGGCCAACGTTGGTGCAATGTTAGCTTTGAATCCGGATGATTTAATCACTTCTAATCACCGTGGACATGGTCAAGCCATTGCCAAGGGCATTGACCTAAATGGTATGATGGCCGAGATCCTTGGTAAGTACAATGGTACTTGTAAAGGGAAAGGCGGCTCTATGCATATTGCCGATCTGGACGCTGGAAACCTTGGTGCTAATGGTATCGTAGGTGGCGGTATGGGAATCGCTGTTGGTGCGGCTCTTACTCAGCAAATGCAGAAGACAGGCAAGATTGTTGTTTGCTTCTTTGGTGACGGTGCGACCAACGAAGGTGTTTTCCACGAAGCAGTTAACATGGCTTCTATCTGGAATCTTCCGGTTATTTTCTACTGCATTAACAACGGTTATGGAATCTCTGCGGATATCAAGAAAATGACCAATGTGGAACATATCCATCAACGTAGCGCTGCATATGGTATTCCAGGCATGTTCATCGAAGACGGAAATAATGTTCTGGATGTCTATGAAGGCTTCCAAAAGGCTGTCGAGCACGTTCGTAGTGGTAAAGGACCAGTCTTGATCGAAAGTGTAACCTATCGTTGGTTAGGACATTCATCTTCTGATCCGGGTAAATATCGCACTCGTGAAGAAGTAGACGAATGGAAGAAAAAAGATCCAATTGAAAATCTTCGCAACTACTTGCTAGAAAATGACATTGCAAGCGAGGAGGAGCTAGAAGCTATTCAAGCTAGTGTCAAAGAAGCGGTAGAAGCATCTGTCAAGTTTGCAGAAGAAAGCCCATTCCCGCCGCTTGAATCTGCTTTTGAAGATATTTACGCAGACTAAAGAGAGGAGAAAAAAGAAAATGGAAACTAAAACACTGTCATTTCGTGACACCATTATCCTCGCTATGTCTGAGGAAATGCGTCGCGATGAAAATGTACTCTTGATGGGAGAGGATGTCGGAGTTTTCGGTGGAGATTTCGGAACATCTGTTGGTATGCTGGAAGAGTTTGGTCCTGAGCGTGTACGCGACTGTCCGATTTCAGAGGCGGCGATTTCTGGAGCGGCAGCTGGGGCAGCTATGACGGGGCTGCGTCCAATCGTAGATATGACCTTCATGGACTTCGCTGTAATTGCTATGGATAATATCGTCAATCAAGCGGCTAAAACACGTTATATGTTTGGAGGAAAAGGGCAAGTTCCGATGACCATTCGTTGTGCAGCTGGTAACGGAGTTGGTTCTGCCGCCCAGCACTCGCAATCTCTAGAGTCTTGGTTTACTCATATTCCTGGACTGAAAGTTGTGGCTCCAGGTACACCTGCGGACATGAAAGGACTTCTCAAGTCTTCTATCCGTGATAACAACCCAGTTATCATTCTTGAATACAAATCAGAATTTAACCAAAAAGGGGAAGTGCCAGTTGATCCAGACTACACGATCCCACTTGGGGTAGGGGAAATCAAACGCGAAGGAACGGATGTAACAGTTGTTACTTACGGTAAAATGCTTCGCCGTGTGGTTCAAGCTGCTGAAGAACTTGCAGAAGAAGGAATTTCAGTGGAAATTGTGGACCCACGTACATTGGTGCCACTTGATAAAGAAATTATCATCAACTCTGTTAAAAAGACTGGTAAGGTTGTTCTCGTCAACGATGCCCACAAAACAAGTGGTTATATCGGAGAGATTTCAGCGATTATTTCTGAATCAGAAGCTTTTGATTATCTAGATGCACCAATCCGCCGTTGTGCTGGAGAAGATGTACCAATGCCATATGCACAAAACTTGGAAAATGCAATGATTCCGACTGTTGAAAGCATCAAAGACGCTATTCGGAAGACATATCATAAAGAATAAGGTATAATAAAGAAAAGGCTTTCTCATGGATTAGATTACATAGATTATTTTATGTAATCTAATCTTGTGTAGAGGTCCTAATAAGTACTTTTAATATTTATATTTAGTGTGGGCTAAGAGCTCAGAAAAAAGATAATTTACCTTGGTTTCATCGAAGCCAGTGTCGATTTCCTATTTTTCAATCGCTTTTAATGCCTTTTGTATCATGTAATTGAATTCGGACGGAGGTCTGCGAAAAAAAGATAGATTTCCTTGTGTTCATC
>ERZ773007.399-NODE-399-length-22023-cov-5.719046_pt1 | contig 22023 bp, 17 predicted proteins | sample MGYA00580665_ERZ773007 | MGnify/ENA primary metagenome ERZ773007 (study PRJEB29015, sample SAMEA2738122) | human oral metagenome | biome: human oral; feature: human-associated habitat; material: saliva | place: China | collected 2167 ... | reverse complement strand
TGCGGCGTCTGGTGTTCCTCACCCGGATGCGGACCTCAGGCATGCCGATCCGCGACCTGCGGCGCTACATCGAACTGGTCGAAGCCGGTCGGGACACGGTGCCCGAGCGCCTGGCTCTGCTCACCGAGCACCGTGAGGGGCTGCGAGCCCGGATCGACGAGCTCCGGCTGGCGCTGGCCGCCACCGACTACAAGATCGCCGCCTACACACGGGAGCTGGAGGGGCAGGCCGTCCCGGACAACATCAACACCCCCAACACCAACATTTCCAGCACTGACAAGGAGAACCCCTCATGACCGCTGAAACCTCTCACCCACAGCACGACGTCACCAGCCCCGAGAACCTGGCGCGGCGCGAGCGCGGCCTGGAGGTCGCCCGCTCGGTCGACGGCGAGGCCGCCCAGGCCGTCATCGACTCGCTGGCGGACATCAGCCCGGCACTTGGCCACCACATCGCAGCCTTCGGCTTCGGGGACGTCTACTCCCGCCCCGGCCTGGACCCGCGCAGCCGTCAGCTCGTCACGATTGGCGTGCTCACGGCGCTGGGCGGCTGCGAGCCGCAGCTGAGGATCCACATCGGAGCCGCCCTCAACGTGGGGCTGACCCGTGAGGAGATCGTCGAGGCGATCCTGCACGCCTCGGTCTACGCCGGTTTCCCGCGGGCGCTCAACGCCACTTTCGTGGCCCGCGAGGTCTTCGCCGGGCGCGACGCGACCGACTGATCGTCCGCACCGCCCCGTCGCACGGCCACAGCAGACAGCGAAAGACGCGTGCGTGTCCACATCGGAGACAAAGGCGGGCTCCGGGTACACACCGCCGCCAAGAAACCGCATGATTCCGCGGTTCTATTGACGGCCTCATCGAGCCACAGGCTTCTTTGTCACCGATGTGGACACCAGGGCTCACTCGGACCGGCTCCGACCACCCAAGAAGCGCTCCTTCGTGCACCGCCGCCCGGATCCGACGGCCCCGGAGGCACTCCCCCGCCCACCACCAGGATCCGCGCCTACAGCGCCACGAGGACCTGAACCATGACGATCTTGACGACGATGGCCAGGGCGAACAGGGTCGCGTAGCCGGCCTCGATGCGCTCGTCATCGCGCTTGGACAGGGCGAAGGCGAGGATCGCGGGCTGCCCGACGAGCCCGGCCAGGCCGCCGGAGGCGCGCTGCGCGGACACCCCGGCCCACCGCGCCCCGGCCAGCAGGACGATCGCATTGACCACCACGATGAGCGCGGCGAGCACCCCCACCTTGAGTCCCGTCATCGAGAAGGCCGAGGCCGCGAAGTCCGGCCCCGAGGCCAGCCCGATCGCGGCCAGGAAGAACAGCAGCCCCAGCTGGCGGATGGTGGAGTTGGCGGCGTGCGGCAGCCCCCACACGAAAGGCCCGGTGCGCCCCACCCACCCCAGGATCATGCCGACGACGAGCGGCCCGGCCGCCACCCCGAGCCGCAGCGTGATGCCGCCGGGCAGCGGGATCGCCACCAGCCCCAGGAGCACCCCGAGCGCCATGCCTGCCCCGACGGAGAAGGCGTCGATCTGGGCGATGGAGCGCTCGGAGTCGCCGAACCAGTCGGCGGCCTTCTCCAGCTCGTCGCTGGGGACGACCGCCAGCACCCGGTCGCCGAGCTCCAGGACGAGGTCCTCGCGGGCCAGCAGGTCCAGGTCGCCGCGCTTGACGCGGGTGATGACGCCCTGGAAGCGCCCGGGCATGTCCACCTCGGCGATCGTGCGCCCGGCCACCCGCGTCGAGGAGACGGTCAGGCGCCGGAAGTCGACGGCGGTGCGGTCCTTGGCCAGGCAGTTGTGGAGCCCGGTGCCCAGGTCGTGCATGGCGGACTCGACGGCGGCCGGCGCCCCGACGATGACGACCTTGTCCCCGGGCAGCAGCTCCTCACCGGGGGCCACGACCCGGGTCTCGCCGTCGCGCTCCAGGTAGGAGATGCGGATGCGGCCCTCCTTGAAGGCCTTCATCTCGCCCAGGGCCACCCGCTGCAGGAGGTAGACGCTGGTGGCGGTGATGCCGTCGGCGCTGGCGGGCCGCGGGTCGCGTCGCCCGGGCCAGGTGCGCCCCACGACCCCGGCCACGATGAGAATGGCGACGGCGACGCCCACGGGGTAGGCCAGGGCGTAGCCGACGGCAGGCTCCTGGGTACCGGCCGCCTCGATGGCGGCGTCGAGCACCGGTGAGGTCAGGGCCCCCGCGTAGGCGCCGGAGTCCATGGCGGGGCTCACCCCGGTCAGGTGGGAGTAGAGGCCGCCCACCGCGCCGGCGATCACGAGCGCGACGACGCACAGGGCCATGAGCGGCAGCTGTCTGCGCAGGTCGCGGAAGAAGGTGTTGCCGGCGCCCAGGCCCACGGTGTAGCAGAACAGGGCCAGGCCGAGGCTGCGCAGCAGGGTGAGGTCAGCGCCGAGCCGGGGGTCGAGGGCGCCCACCGCGAGGCCCACGAAGAGCGCCCCGGCGGCGCCGAAGCGGATCGGCCCCAGCGGGATCTGCCCGACGGCGGTCCCCAGGCCGATGACGAGGAAGACGGTGAGGATCGGCGCCTGCGCGAGGACGTCGAGGACGGGATGGAGCACGGACACGACGCCAGGGTAGTCGCAGGCCCCGGGCACCCCGAACCCCGCGCACCGGTCTCGGCTCGGGCCCGCCGCCGTCATGCGCGACGCCGCACAGCAGCCACCGGAAGCATTATTCAATAGGTGGGATAAATGGTGCTGATATCGGAGCAGAAAGACGAACGCCCCGCCATCGGTCTCACGATTGCTTCCTTTCCGCCACCAGGAGGAATACCCTGGGAGAGTCACCGGAGACGATGACGTCACACCTTTTCTCGACGACGAGAACGGAATCCCGATGCCCCAGAAAGAAGCCTCTCTGCCGACCTACTCACCGGAGGAGGAGAAGCGGATCATCCGCAACGCCGACGGCGTCCCCGTCGGCATACATCCTGACAATCGATGGACACCCGCTCGGATCGCCACATGGGTGGCCATCACCGCCCTGGGCGTCCTGGGGTGGTGGATGCTGGCGGTCGTGCGCGGCGAGCACGTCAACACCATCTGGTTCGTGGTCACCGCCGTGTGCACCTACGCGATCGGGTACCGCTTCTACGCCCTTTACATCCAGCGGCGCATCATGCGCCCCGACGACACCAACGCCACCCCGGCCGAGCGCATCAACAACGGACGCGACTTCGACCCCACCCACCGCGTCGTCCTCTACGGCCACCACTTCGCGGCCATCGCCGGCGCCGGCCCGCTGGTCGGCCCGGTCCTGGCCGCCCAGATGGGCTACCTGCCCGGCACCCTGTGGATCATCATCGGAGTGCTCGTGGCCGGCGCCGTCCAGGACATGCTCGTCCTGTTCTTCTCCATGCGCCGCGGCGGCCGCTCCCTGGGCCAGATGGCCACTGACGAGATCGGCCGGATCGGCGGCATCGTGGCGACCATCGTCGTCTTCGTCATGCTCATGATCGTCCTGGCGGTCCTGGCCATGGTCTGCGTCAACGCCCTGGCCGCCTCCCCCTGGGGCGTCTTCTCGGTGGGCATGACCATCCCGATCGCCATCGCGATGGGCCTGTGGCTGCGCTTCGTCCAGCCCGGCAAGATCACGCAGGTCTCCTTCGTCGGCTTCGGCCTGCTCATCGCCGTCATCATCGGCGGGCGCTGGGTGGCGGAGTCCTCCTTCGGCCACTACCTGCACCTGTCCCCCAAGACCCTGGTGTGGGCCATGATCATCTACGGCTTCCTGGCCGCGGTCCTGCCCGTGTGGGTCCTGCTCACCCCGCGCGACTACCTGTCGACCTTCATGAAGGTCGGCACGATCACGATCCTGGCCCTGGGCATCATCATCGTGCGCCCCCTGGTGGAGATGTCCGCCGTCACCGAGTTCGCCTTCAACACCGCGGGCCCGGTCTTCGCCGGCACCCTCTTCCCCTTCCTGTTCATCACCATCGCCTGCGGCGCCCTGTCCGGCATGCACGCCATGGTCTCCTCGGGCACCAGCCCCAAGATGGTGGAGAAGGAGACTCAGGTCCGCATGATCGGCTACGGCGGCATGCTCATGGAGTCCTTCGTGGCGATCATGGCGCTGGCCGCTGCGGTCTCGCTGAGCCCGGGCATCTACTTCTCCATGAACACCTCGACGGCGACCATGAACAAGCTCGCCGGCCCCGAGACAGTGGCCGCCGCCCCCTGCAAGACCACCGACGACCCCGAGCACCACTGCGAGAAGCTCGCCGAGGTCGCCGTGGCCAACCTCGGTGTCACCGACGCCCAGGGCCGCAAGCCCACCCCCGAGTGGGACTCCTGGGACGACAACGGCAACCCCAAGACCTACACGGGCGCCGAGGCCCTGGAGCGCCTGGCCAGCGACGTCGGCGAGCCCAACGTCGTCTCGCGCACCGGCGGCGCCCCCACCCTGTCGGTGGGCATCGCCCACATCCTCCACCAGATCGGCGGAGGCCGGGCCATGATGGGCTTCTGGTACCACTTCGCCATCATGTTCGAGGCCCTGTTCATCCTCTCGGCCGTCGACGCCGTCACCCGCGTGGCCCGCTTCCAGCTCTCCGACGCGCTGGGCAACGCCTTCCCCAAGTTCAAGGACCCGTCCTGGCACGTGGGCGCCTGGGGTACCACGGCGGTCGTCGTCGCCTCGTGGGGGGCGCTGCTCCTCATGGGTGTTACCGACCCGCGCGGCGGCATCCAGACGCTCTACCCGCTGTTCGGTATCGCCAACCAGCTCATCGCGGCCGTGGCGCTGCTGGTGGTCACCGTCATGGTGGTGCGCAAGGGCTACACGAAGTGGGTGTGGATCCCCGCGATCCCGCTGGTCTTCGACACGGCCGTCACCTTCACGGCCTCGTGGCAGAAGATCTTCTCCAGCGACCCGCTCGTGGGCTACTTCCAGCAGCATCACGAGGCCGTGGCCAAGCTGGGCACGCTCACCGACCCGGCCAAGATCGAGGAGACCCGGGCGATCGTGCGCAACACGATGATTCAGGGGACGCTGTCGATCATCTTCCTGGTCATGGTGGCCTTCGTTATGGTCTGCGCCCTCATCCGCATCGTCCAGACGCTCCGCAACCGGGACACGACGACGTCGGAGGACCCGTACCAGGAGTCCAACTTCTACGCGCCCGAGACGATGATCGCCTCCTCGCTCATGAAGAAGGTCTCCCGGGAGTACGAGCAGGTGGGCGACCCGGCCCTCATCCCGCACAAGGCCCACGCGGAGAAGTCATGACGCCGGCCTCTCCGACGCCTCAGCCGACGGATCGGCCCAGCGCCCGACGTCGGGTCCGCCAGGTCCTGACCCGGGCCCGCACCCTGTGGCGGGACATGACCGGGGAGTCCGCCTATGACCGCTACCTGGAGCGCTACGCCCGCGAGCACGCGCAGTGCCCCCACGGACACGGGGGCGCCCACGGCTCGGGACACGGTTCTGAGCACGGCGCCGGTCACGGCCCCATGAGTGAGCGCGAGTTCTGGCGCGCCCGGGCCAAGCAGGCCGAGACGGAGATCAACGCCAGCTGCTGCTGAGCCGGGACACATTCCTGCGCCCCGATGTGCTCTGATCGTTACCGCCCGCCTTCCGAGGTTCCCGGAGGGCGGGCGGTAGCGTCGTGAGCGTGCCCGCCCAGCAGCCCGCGCCCGACGCACTGACGTCCGCCGACTCCCCCGACACCTCCCGGGAGACATCACCGGTGTCGGCCGGTTCGCCATCCGCCGACCGCGCCTCGGGCCCGAACCAGCCCGAGGACGTCCTCCAGGGCCGCGCCCGTTACGAGCGGATCGCCCGCGTCGCGACGGTCATCCTCCTGTCCATCATCTGCGTGGCGGTCACATGGCCCTCCGGACACGAGGTCGCCGACCTCAAGGACACCATGGGACCGGGTTTCCTCAGCTCCGAGGGCAAGGACATCGTCCTCAACCTGGTGATGCTGGCGCCGGCCACCTTCTGCGCGGTCGTGGGCTGGCGGGACATCCCCTGGTGGATGTGGGCGCTGGTCGGCTGCGTGGTCGGGCTGAGCGCCGAGGTGCTCCAGAGCCTCCTGCCGATGCTGGAGCGGCGCCCCTCGCTGGCCAATGTCGGCCAGAACGCCGTCGGCGCCTGGATCGGGGCCCTGGCCGCCTGGTACCTCCTGCGCCGCCTGCACGCGCGCCCCGTCTCCGCCTGACTCCCCCGTCACACGGGGACGACGCCGCACCGCCCCGCGGCCCGGTGTCCACCAGGCTGACATTGGCGGCCCCGCCGTCGAAGCGTCCAGAGGGAATCCTTGGAATTCCGGGGTTTCTCTGCTCCGTGCGGCACCGGCACAAGGCCAATGTCAGCTCTGTGGACACTGACGCCCCGTCGGACCTCTTCCATCGGGCCACCCGCCGCCTTCTGAGCAACCGGCACGCCCGCCCGGCGCAAAGCGACAAGAGAACGGGATGGCGAAAGGCCCGGACCATGTGGCCCGGGCCTTTCCGATCTGTGCGCGGGGGGGGACTCGAACCCCCATGATCGTAAGATCACACGGACCTGAACCGTGCGCGTCTACCAATTCCGCCACTCGCGCGAGAAGCGAGCATGAGACTAGCCTGCCATCCCCGCCCACGTCCAATCCTCACCGCCATATCCGGCCGTGAGACCGCTCACGACACAATTACCTCACACAGAGGGGGCCGTCTTCCCTGCGATGGCTTCGCTACCGTTACGATGGGAACGGTATCGGCCTGCACGCAGGTCCGTGCAGGCCCATAGCGAGGCGGGACAGTCCCGTCTCCCGGCTCCATCCCGGGGGCCGCCACACCATATTTGGGGGAGGTACTGTCCATGGGATTCCTGGACAAGTTCGAGAAGGGCGTCGAGAACGTCACGAACCGCGCCATGTCCCGTTTCTCGGACGACATCGAGCCCATCGAGATCGCCTCGAAGCTCCGCGAGACCATGGACAAGCGCGCCGCATCCTTCGCCCGCGACCGCTCCGTGGTTCCCAACATCTTCCGCATCCACCTCACCCCGCCGAGCATCGAGCGCATCACCGCCTGGGGCCAGGACGAGATGGTGCGTCAGATGGAGGAGGTCGCCACCTCGCACGCCGCGGACCAGGGCTACTCCTTCGTCGGCCCGGTCGAGGTCTCCTTCCTCGTCAACAACAACCCCAACGCCCCGGCCATCGAGATCGAGTCCTCCACGCGACGCGGCGCCGCCGCCCCGGCCGCCTCCGCCACCGCCACCCCGGCGCACCCGATCGTCGACATCAACGGCCAGCGCTACCTGCTCACCGGACCGGTCACCGTCATCGGGCGCGGCTCGGAGGCGGACATCATCGTCGACGACTCCGGCGTCTCCCGCCGTCACCTGGAGATCCGCCTGACGCACGGCAACGCCATCGCCAGCGACCTGGGCTCCACCAACGGCACCTTCGTCGAGGGCCAGCGGGTCGACGCCGTCACGCTCGTGGACGGCAACACCCTCACCATCGGCCGCACCCAGATCCTGTTCTGGGATGGCACCCAGAACAGCGGAGTCAACGGTTGAGCGCACTCGCCTTCACGATCCTACGGCTGGGCTACCTGGTCCTGCTGTGGTTCTTCCTGTACCTCATCGTGCGCGTCATGCGCCGCGATATGGCCGACTCCCCCGTCGCCGGCCCGTCACGTCGACGCTCCGCGGGCGGCTCCGAGCAGCCCTCGGGCCCACCCCCCAGGGGCCGACGCCGCAGCGCCACCCGCCTGGTCATCACCGAGGGCCCCCTGGCCGGCTCGACCGTGCCCCTGAGCCCCTCGTCGATCATCATCGGCCGCTCACCCTCCTGCACCCTGGTCCTCGATGACTCCTACGCCTCATCGCGCCACGCCCGCGTCTTCCCCAAGGACGGCGCCTGGTGGCTGGAGGACCTGGGATCCACCAACGGAACCATGATGGACGGCCGCCCCGTGCACGGCGCCGTGGAGCTCCCCATGAACATTCCTGTCCGAATCGGCCAAACGACGCTGGAGCTGCGCTCATGACCATCTCCCTGCGCTTCGCCGCACGCTCCGACGTCGGCCTGGTCCGCCAGTCCAACCAGGACTCGGGCTACGCCGGCCCCCACCTGTGCCTTCTGTGCGACGGGATGGGCGGACCTGCGGGCGGAGACATCGCCTCGGCGGTCGCCGTCGAGCACCTCATGCCCCTGGACGCCGACTCCCACCAGGCCGGCGAGCTGTTGGGCCTCATGCGCGACGCCGTCCAGGCCGCCCACACCGAGCTCGTCACCCTGTCCTCGCAGGACCCCGACCTCGCCGGCCTGGGCACCACCTGCATCGGCGTCATGCGCAGCGGCAACAAACTCGCCATGGTCCACGTGGGCGACTCGCGCGCCTACATGCTGCGCGACGGCACCCTCACCCAGGTCACCACCGACCACACCTTCGTGGAGTACCTCGTGGAGACCGGGCGCCTGACCCGGGACCAGGCCCGCCAGCACCCCCAGCGCTCAGTCCTCCTGCGCGTCCTGGGGGACACCGAGGGCGAGGTCCAGCTCGACGAGTCGATCCGCGAGGCCGTTCCCGGCGACCGCTGGCTGCTGTGCTCCGACGGCCTGAGCGGCCCGGTGACCGCCGAGACCATCGGTGAGGTCCTGGCCGGCGTCGCCGACCCCGGTCAGGCCGCCGACCAGCTCATCGACCTGGCCCTGCGCGCCGGCGGACCGGACAACGTCACCGCCGTCGTCTTCGACGTCGTCAAGGACGACCCCGAGCCCCAGACCGTCCCGCAGGTGGTGGGCAGCGCCGCCACCGAGCGCCTCGCCCAGGAGCGCGCCGCCGCAGCCCACCGTGCCGGTGACGAGCAGGCCGAGGCCAAGGACACCGAGGCCGCCAGCCCCGCCGCCAAGGCCGCAGCCCTCATGGCCACCCTGGAGGACAAGCCCGAGGCCGCCTCCGCCAAGGAGTCCTCCGAGGTCGACGAGGCCATCGCCGCCGAGGCCGCCACCCAGGAGAAGGCCCGACGCCGCCACCGCCGTCGGGTCCTCGTAGGCAGCCTCGTCCTGCTGGCCACGCTCGTCGGCGCCAGCGCCCTGTTCTACCGCTGGACCCAGACCCGCTACTACGTCTCCACCTACAAGGGCGAGGTCGCCATCTACCAGGGGATCCCCCAGTCCGTCGGCCCGCTCAAGCTGAGCCACTCGGTCAAGACCTACGCGGACCTGCCCGTGGAGGCCCTCGATCACAACATCCGCGAGCGCCTGGAGGCCACCGTCACCCAGTCGTCAATGAGCGCCGCGGAGACCTACGTGGACAAGACGGTCCGCTCTTACCGCAAGCAGGCCCCCGCCCCGCAGGGCACCGCGAGCCCCACGGCCAAGCCCTCCTCCTCGTCCTCCTCCACCCCGTCGCCGGCCTCCGCCACACCGACCCAGCCCGCCAAGCCCGGGCAGGAGGGGTGAGATGACTGCTGCTCCCGGTCCCCTGGGCGCCCCCGCGGGCGTCGCGACCATCCAGCCCGCCGGCGTCGCCCGATACTCGGGACGCTGGGCGGAGGCGGCGCTGCTCGGCGTCGCCCTGGTCCTGGGGCTGGGCGGCTTCGTGCTCACCGCTCTCAACCGCACGGGTTCCTCCCCGGCGCAGACCGTGGGCGTGGCGATCGCCTTCCTCGTTCTGACCGTCCTCATGCACCTGTGCGTGCGCTACGCCGCCCCGTGGGCCGATCCGGTGCTCCTGCCGACGGCGGTGGCGCTCAACGGGATCGGCCTGGCCATGATCCGGCGCTTGGATCTGGCCTATGAGGCCAACGAGCAGTGGCAGTTCTATGTGGGCTCCAAGCAGCTGGTCTGGACGCTGCTGGGCGTCATCCTCTTCGCCGTCACGCTCCTCCTGCTGCGCGACTACCGGCGCCTGAGGCGCTGGGACCGTTGGGCCATGTGGTCCGGCCTGGTCTTCCTCATCCTTCCCTTCGTCCCGGGCATCGGCCAGAGCATCAACGGAGCCCGGATCTGGATCCGGATCGGCCCCATGAGCTTCCAGCCGGCCGAGCTGTCCAAGGTGCTGCTGGCGGTCTTCTTCGCCTCCTACCTCGTGGCCAACCGGGACAACCTGGCCCTGGCGGGCCGCAAGGTCCTGTGGATGAGCCTGCCGCGCGCCCGGCACTTGGGCCCCCTGTTCATCGTGTGGGGCGTGAGCATCTGCGTCCTGGTCCTCCAGAAGGACCTGGGTTCCTCGGTCCTGCTGTTCGGCCTGTTCGTCGTCGTCCTGTACGTGGCCACTGACCGGCCCTCCTGGCTGCTCATCGGCGCCGCCCTGTTCCTCCCGGCGGCCTGGTTCGCGGCCACGCACCTCAACCACGTCCAGCAGCGCATCAACGGCTGGCTCCACGCCACCGACAATGCCGTGTACAACGCCGCGGGCGGCTCCTGGCAGCTGCTGACGGGCATGTTCGGGATGTCCACCGGCGGGCTCATGGGCGCCGGCTGGGGCAAGGGCTCACCGACCCTGGTCACCTTCGCCAACTCCGACTTCATCTTCGCCTCACTGGGTGAGGAGCTGGGGCTGACCGGCACGCTCGTCCTGCTCATGCTCTACCTCGTCCTCATCCAGCGGGGACTGCGCACCGCCGTGCTGCTGCGCGACGGCTTCGGCAAACTCCTGGCCGTGGGCCTGTCCTTCGCCGTCGCCCTGCAGATCTTCGTGGTCATCGGCGGTGTCACCCGGCTCATCCCACTGACGGGGCTGACCCTGCCCTTCCTGGCCTACGGCGGCTCCTCACTCATCGCCAACTGGATCATCCTGGCCCTCCTGCTGCGCCTGTCCGACGCCGCCCGGCGGCCGGCCACCCACGCGCCGCGGATCATCGACACCGCCGAGCTGCCGCTGTCCCTGCGCCGTCGGGTCCAGGACGCCGGGGCCGAGGAGTCGATGGCCCAGACCACTGACGACGCACCGGCTGGAGGCGCACCGGCCGACGCCGGGGGCTACGCCTCCCCGTCGGCCGCACCCGGCTTTGGCAGCCTGGAGGATGACGCCCGCCCCACTGTCGCCGTCAGTCCGGAAGCGCCGCCTCCGCCGCACACCGCACCGGACGGAGCGACCCTGCGCTCATCGCGGGCCCCGGGCTTCACTGAGGACACTGACAGGAGGCAGCTGCCATGAACCGACAGATCCGTCAGGTCGCCTTCCTGGTGCTGGTCATGTTCGCCACGCTGGCCCTGTCCGTCACCAGCGTCCAGGGCCTGGCCCGTCCCTCCGTGTGGGAGTCGTGGTCGGCCAACGGGGCCCTCAACTCCGACCCGCGCAACCGCCGCACCGTCAGCCGCAACTTCGACACCGAGCGGGGCCCGATCCTCCTGGCCGGCGGCACCACGATCGCCAGCACCCAGAAGTCCGACGACGGCCAGGGCTCTGAGGACTATCAGCGCGTCTACGCCAACGGGCCGCTCTACGCCCCGGTGACCGGGTACTTCTCTCCCGCCTTCGCCTCCATGACCGGCATGGAGAAGGAGGGCAACTCCGTGCTCAACGGGGATGACCCCTCCCTGTTCTCCTCCCGGATCAAGACCCTCATCACTGGTGACTCCCAGCGGGGCGGGGCCGTGGAGCTGACCATCAAGCCCGAGATCCAGCAGGCCGCCTACGACGCCCTGGCCGGGCGCGAGGGCGCCGTCGTCGCCCTGGACCCCAAGACCGGGGCCATCCTGGCGCTGGTCTCCACCCCCTCCTACGACCCCTCGGCCTTCGCGACCCGCAATGGGAACGCCGCCAATGAGGCCAACGCGACCCTCAGCCAGGACTCCTCCCGTCCCCTGGACAACCGGGCCATCGCCGGCAACCGCTACCCGCCGGGGTCGACCTTCAAGATCCTCACCACGGCGGCGGCACTGCGCACCGGCAAGATCAAGCCCGATCAGGAGGTCGACGCCCCCGACACCATCACCCTGCCGGGTACCAGCCACTCCCTGGAGAACTACGGAGGGGAGTCCTGCGGCGGCAGTCGGACCACCTTCTCCCACGCCTTCGCCGAGTCCTGCAACACCCCCTTCGCGCAGCTGGCCATGAACGTCGGCGAGGAGGAGCTCTCCAAGGAGGCGAAGAACTGGGGCTTCGACTCCGACCTGTCCATCCCGTTGAAGGTCACGCCGTCGACCTACCCGCACAACGACTCCCAGGCGCAGACCGCGATGGCCGGCATCGGTCAGGCCTCGGTGCAGGCGACCCCGCTCATGATGGCGATGGTGGCCGCCACCGTGGCTAACAAGGGCGAGCAGATGACCCCCTACCTGGTCTCGCGCATCCTGGACCCCGACCTCAACGAGGTCAGCTCCACCTCCACGAAGGTGGCCCGCACCCCGATCGACTCGGCTACCGCCAGCTCCCTGTCCTCCCTCATGCAGACCGCCGTCGCCGAGGGCACGGGCACCAGCGCCCAGGTCTCCGGGGTCCAGGTGGCCGGCAAGACCGGTACCGCCGAGACCGGCACGGACAGCGGCCCCACCACCTGGTTCGTGGGCTTCGCCGGCACCGACATCGACAAGCCTGAGATCGCCCTGGCCGTCGTGCTCGACGGCAATGCGGAGACCGAGGACGGCGCCACCGGCGGCAAGATCGCCGGACCCGTCGCCGCCCAGGTCATCGATGCGGCGGTGAACCAGTGAAACCTGTTGCCGGGCTCCAGCTCCAGGGCCGCTACGAGCTGGTCGAGCAGATCGCTCTGGGCGGCATGGGCCAGGTGTGGCGCGCCACCGACCTGCGTTCAGGCCGGGCCGTGGCCGCCAAGATCCTGCGCCCCGAGCTGACCGGTGACGAGATCTTCCTGTCCCGCCTGCGCGCGGAGGCCAAGAACTCCAAGGGGCTGCGCCACCCGAACCTCGCCGTCGTCCTGGACTCCGGGGAGAAGGACGGGACCGGCTGGCTCATCATGGAGCTCGTCCAGGGGCGCGCCCTGTCCGACATCATCGCCGAGAAGGGGACCCTGTCACCCGCCGAGATCCTGCCGGTCCTGGCGCAGGTGGCCCGCGCCCTCCAGGTCGTCCACGACTCCGGCGTCGTCCACCGGGACGTCAAGCCCTCCAACATCCTCATCAACCGCGAGGGCCTGGCCAAGCTCACCGACTTCGGCATCTCCACCGGCATCAACCAGCGCCCGCTGACGGCCTCCGGCATGGTGATGGGCACCGCCCAGTACCTCGCCCCCGAGCAGGCCATGGGGAACATGGCCACCCCGGCCGGCGACCTCTACGGACTGGGCATCATCGCCTACGAGGCCCTGGTGGGGCGGCGCCCCTTCAGCGGAGCCACCCAGGTCGATATCGCCTTCGCGCACGTCAACGAGGAGGTGCCCGCCCTCCCCGACGCCGTCCCGCCCCAGGTCCAGGCCATCATCCTCAAGCTGCTCGCCAAGAAGCCCTCCGACCGGCCGCACTCCGCCCGCGAGGTGGCCCGCGCCCTGGACCGGGCGGTGGTGAACCTGCCCACGGACGCATGGGATCCCCGTGAGGCGCTCAGCTGGGAGTCCACCGGCCGCCGTGGCCCGCAGACCCGCGAGCTGCCCCAGCCCGCCGCCGTACGTCCCGGCCGTCACGCGGCTCAGGAGCCGACGCCGTCTCGCACCGCCCGGCACGCCTCGGGACGCTCCTTCCTCGGCCTCAACCTGCTGACGCTCAGGGCCCTCATCCCGGCGCTCTCGCTCATCACCCTGCACAGCACAGGTACGCTTGCCCATGCGCATCAGGTCGTGCCAGCCTTGATGCTGAGCATCCCTGTCAAGGAGGTACTGTGACCAGTCAGTTCCCCCAGGTCCTCGCGGGCCGTTACGAGATCCGCGACCTCATCGGACGTGGTGGTATGGCAGAGGTGCACCTCGGCTACGACACTCGCCTGTCGCGAGTCGTGGCCATCAAGCTGCTGCGTTCGGACATCGCCGGCGACCCCACCTTCCAGGCCCGCTTCCGCCGGGAGGCCCAGTCCGCGGCGGCCCTCAACCACCCCGCCGTCGTCGCCGTCTACGACTCCGGTGAGGAGGAGCTCCTCCAGCCCGGTGGCGCCAGCCGCACCGTCCCCTACATCGTCATGGAGTACGTCGAGGGGCACACGGTGCGTGAGCTCCTCAGCGAGGGCGAGGCCGTCCCGATCGCAGAGGCCGCGGAGATCGTCTCCGGGGTCCTGGACGCCCTGGAGTACTCCCACCGGGTCGGGATCGTCCACCGCGACATCAAGCCCGGAAACATCATGCTGACCTCCACCGGCGCCGTGAAGGTCATGGACTTCGGCATTGCGCGGGCCATTGAGGACTCCGCCTCCACGGTCACCCAGACCCACACGGTGGTGGGCACCGCCCAGTACCTCTCCCCGGAGCAGGCCCGCGGCGAGTCCGTGGACGCCCGCTCGGACCTGTACTCCACCGGGTGTCTCCTTTACGAGCTGCTCACCGGCCAGCCGCCCTTCCAGGGCGACTCCGCCGTGGCCATCGCCTACCAGCACGTGCGGGAGATTCCCAAGCGCCCCTCCTCGCTGGCGGCCGATGTGCCCGAGTCCCTGGACCGGGTGATCCTCAAGTCGCTGGCCAAGAGCCGCGAGGACCGCTACCAGGACGCCGCCCACATGCGCGCCGACCTGCAGGCGGCCGCGCGGGGCCTGTCCGTGGCCGCACCGGCCGCCGACTCCTGGTCCCCAGCCACCTCAGTCATGGCCTCACCGGCCGCCGAACCGGTTCAGCCCACCTCCTCCTTCGCCCAGGTGCCCTCCGGGGCCTCTCCGATGCAGGCGGCCAAGGAGGCCGAAGAGCCCGAGGAGAAGCCCAAGAGCCACGCCTGGGTCTGGATCCTCATGTTCCTGCTGTTCATGACCCTAGCCGTCGTCGCCGGGCTGTGGGCCGCCGGGGGCTTCGACAACCAGCCCACCCCGACGCCGAGTCCGACCATCAGCAAGGTGGAGATCCCCGACACCTCCGGTCAGGACGAGGAATCGGCCAAGAAGACCATTGAGGACGCCGGCCTGAAGTTCGCCAAGGACGAGGTCGCCAACGAGGAGGTCGGTGCGGGACTGGCCGTCTCCTCCGACCCTGGCAAGGGCACGAAGGTCGAGCCGGGCTCCACCGTCACCGTGCACTTCTCCACCGGATCGGCGATGGTCAAGGTTCCCGACCTGTCCGGCAAGACCCAGGAGGACGCCCGCAAGGCCCTCAAGGAGGCCGGGCTCGAGGGCGGAAACACCTCCCAGGAGGACTCCGCCACGGTCGCCAAGGACCGGGTCATCTACACCAACCCGCAGGCGGGGAACTCCGTTGCACGCGGCACCACGGTGGACCTGGTGCTCTCCACCGGGAACACCTCCGTCCCCGACGTCTCGGGCCAGGACGAGGCCACGGCGAAGAAGTCCATTGAGGACGCCGGCCTGCAGTTCAAGAGGGGCGACGACGTCGCCTCTGCTGAGGTCGAGCGCGGCAAGGCCGTCTCCTCCAACCCGGCCGCGGGCACCAGCGTCTCGGCGGGAGACACGATCACCGTGAGCTTCTCGAGCGGCGCGGCCACGCCGACGCCGAACGGCACAGTGACGGTGCCCGATGTCAGTAAGAAGACTGTCCAGGAGGCAACAACAGAGTTGCAGAAGGTCGGTCTGAACGTCGGTGTCCAGTCTGAAAAGTTCTCCAAGGATGTGGACACCGGTAGGGTCATCGGCACTGATCCGAGGGGCGGCACTAAGGTTCCTGCCGGAACGACCGTCAACCTCACAGTCGCCACTGATAAGAAGAGTGACGACAACAACCAGCAGCAGCCAGGTAACCCCAATCCCGGCGACGGCAACGGCGGCTGAGCACCTGATGGTCCATGGCGCCGCGCGAGGGGTGTCCCCTTTGCTCAGCAGGTGACTGGTGCTCCAGGCTTTCCTGGCCTGGAGCACCAGTCACGTCCTTTCGATGGGGCCGTGTTGTGACGATCACCGTCAGCCCCGGAGGTGCGGCCAGTCCTGCGCGTCGGGATGCACCTCACCGGTCCTCTGGCATTCCGTGTGTGCGGACAACTGCCCCAGGTTTCCGTCGCGGAAGTACCCTGCCGTCCTCCTGCCACTCCGTACGCGCGGACGACCGAGCCCGCGCGTTGCCGAAAACGCACCTCAGACGGCAGTACGGCATCCGCGGGTGCAGATCGCGAGCCTTCAGGTGCGTCCTCGCGTCCCGGACACCCCGACCCGCCAGACTCCCGCCATCGACGGGGACATTCCACGCGGCCGGGTGCGTGTCCTTCCGGGCGGGGGCATTCGACGCCGTCGGGGACAGCAATCCCGTCCCCGCACGCGCAGGGTGTCCCCGGCCGTGAGCAAAAGTCCCCGGACGCGTGGGATGTCCCCGTCGGCGAGCGCACGTCCTCGGTGCCGGGAGGCTGCATCAGTGGACAGGTCAGTGGACAGGCGAGCTCGGCGTGCGCAAGGCTCGGGACGTGAGCTCCTCCGACGCCAGCACCGAGACGACCGCCGCTGCCTCCTCCTCTTCCGCCTCCTCCACTGCGTCCGCCGTGCTGCCCGGCCGTCGCAGCGCCGGCCCCTATCGGGTCGTCATGGTGTGCACCGGCAACATCTGCCGCTCCGCCATGGCCGAGATCGTCCTGCGCGACCGCCTCGCCGCCGCCGGCATCCCCGACTCCGGGCCGGGCGGCGTGACCGTCACCTCCGCCGGCGTCTCCGACGAGGAACGTGGCAACCCCATCGACTCCCGGGCCCGCCGCGTCCTGACCGAGGCCGGCTACGGCGTCGGCGCCGACGACGTCTCGCGCGCCACGGGCATCGCCATCGCCTCCCACACTGCCCACCGCGTCACTGACGCCGAGATCACCGAGGCCGACCTCCTGCTGGCCATGACCGACTCCCACTGGAACGTCCTCCAGCGCCGCGCCGCAAGCCTGGGGGCCGAGCCCGACCGCATCCGCATGTACCGCGAGCTCGACCCGGCCTCCACCCAGCAGGTCGAGGCGGTCGCCGCAGGCGGGTCCTCCCGCAGCGTCCTCAACGTGCCCGACCCCTGGTACGGCACCATGGCCGACTTCGTCGACACCCTGGAGGTCGTCGAACGGGTCAGCGACGAGTTCGCCGAGCAGCTCACCGCGCTCCGCGACTAGGGCGCCGCGACTGAGGCTCAGCGACTCAGCGCAGGCGCTCAGTGCAGGCGGTTGTCCAGCCAGCGCATGACGGCCTGAAGGTACTCGGCGCGCGCCAGCGGCCCGGACAGGGCCAGGTCGTGGACGCCCTCGGGGATCTGGCGGACGGTCACGTCGTCGCCCAGGTACTGGGAGCGGTCGATGATCTGCTCCACGTCGAGGACGACGTCGGAGCGCTGCGCCTCCTCCAGGCTCGCCTTGACGCCGCCACTGGCCGTTGAGCAGCACACGAGGATCGGCACCCGGATCCCCAGCCCGTGGTGGACCTCGCGCTGCAGGCGCCGGATCCCCGCCAGGAACCCGGCCCGCACCGGGAAGGACGGCGCAGGCTTGAGCGCCAGGTCCCAGTCCCACTCGCCGCGCCAGCGCCGGTGCAGGGCCGCCACGTAGTTGTCCTCATCGCCGCTGCCCGGCTCGCCGATGACGTGCTCGGGGTCCCGCCGCGAGAGGAGGTCCACGAAGGCCGAGCCGTAGGAGCGCACCAGCGCCGAGCCGCGCAGGTCCAGCCACGGGGAGTTGAGGACGAGCGCATCCACGGTCCCGGGGTGATCGGCCGCCCAGATGACCGCCTGCAGCCCGCCGGTCGAGTGCCCGTTGAGGACGACGACGTCGTGCCCGTGCTCGGAGCGGATGATGCGCAGGGCCTCGGCGATCTCCTCGTCATGGACGCGCAGGTCGCGCACGTCGTGCGGGGAGGGGTGTCCGACACCGGCCCGCCCGCAGGCCCGCAGATCCAGCGCGTAGAACTCGAAGCCGGCGTCGAGGTAGGCCTGGGCCAGGTGGGTCTGGAAGAAGTAGTCGCTGCGGCCGTGCAGGTAGAGGACCGCGCGCGAGTGCCGGGGCCGGCTGGCCCGGCCGGCCGCCTCACGCTGGAAGACGAGCACGGCGTGGTCGGCGCCGGGCGCCTTCGTGGGTGACTCGGTCACCGGGATACGGCGGGCCACCCACGGCTCTCCAAGGATGTCGGGGGCGGTCGGCTCCAAGGTCGCACTCATGGGCAGATCCAAACACGTTGCCCTGTGCGGCGCGAGTAGCGGCGCCGACACGTGACCTGGGAATAGTCAGGATGTTGCGGGAGCGCCGGTGGCGGGTGGACTGAGGTCCGGGCTGAGCGGTGGGTGATGGCCGGGTGGGGCGCAAGTGCGGAGCGAAGGCCGGCCGGCCAGTGGGGCCCGAACGGCCCGGGCCGAAAGCGGGCTGGCCAGCGGGCCCCGTGCAACCCGGGTCGCACCGCTCGCCCCGCCCGGCCCGGCTCGTCTCGCACTTCGGGAACGCCGTCGATGTGGGCGTGACCTCGGTCCCTTGAAGGTGGCCTCGCTTGCGTCGCCAAGGCGGCGCTGCGTAAGTTACTGGTGGCCATCCAGAGCAACCGAGAGACCTGGCTCGACGACATTGCAGCAACCCCCTTCATGGTGCGGGTGCTTCCGCCAGGAACGATGGAGGAATACGTGACAATCAGTGAACAGTCGACCGCCGAGTCCGGCCGGTCCGAAGACGGTGACGTGTCCGGCTCTCCAAGCGAGCCCATGATCTCCCTGCGCGACGTCCACAAGGTCTACCGCCTGCGCAGCGGCAAGGAGGTGCGCGCCCTGGACGGGCTCAGCCTCGACGTCGCCGCCGGCTCCATCCACGGCATCGTCGGCACCTCCGGGGCCGGCAAGTCCACGCTCGTGCGCTGCCTGACCTCTCTGGAGCGCCCCACCAGTGGCCACGTGAGCGTCGCCGGCCAGGACATGACCGCCCTGTCGTCCAGTCAGCTGCGTGAGGCCCGACGTCGCATCGGCATGGTCTTCCAGCACGCCAACCTCCTGGACCAGCGCACCACGGCGCAGAACATCGCCTACCCGCTGGCGCTCGCGGGTGTCCCCGGCGGGAGACGCCACCCGGTCGTCAAGCGCATGCTCGACCTCGTGGGCCTGGCCGACCGCGGCGGCTCCTACCCCTCCCAGCTCTCCGGCGGCCAGAAGCAGCGCGTCGGCATCGCCCGGGCGCTGGCCGACGACCCGGCCGTTCTCCTGTGCGACGAGCCCACCTCGGCCCTGGACCCGGAGACCACCCGCTCCATCCTCGACCTCATCAAGAACGTCCGCGACACCCTGGGCCTGACCGTCATCATCATCACCCATGAGATGAGCGTGGTCCGTCAGGTCTGCGACTCCGTCAGCCTGCTTGAGGCCGGCAAGATCGTCGAGAGCGGCCGCCTGGAGGACATCGTGCTCGACGTCAACTCCCGGCTCTCGCGCGAGATCGTGCCCTTCCCGAAGGTGCCCGAGGCCGCCGTCGCCCACGGGGAGAGCGTCATCGACGTCTCCATCACCGCCCACCCGGGCCAGCCGGCCGCCGTCGCCCTCATGTCCATGGTGGCCGAGCTCGGTGGGGACATCGCCGCCGGCGTCTTCGAGACGATCGGGCAGGCCCAGATCGGGCGCCTGGCCGTCACCGTCCCCGCGTCCGACACCGAACAGGCCGTGAGCACCCTGCGCAAGGCCGGTATTGCTGCGGAGGTCCGCTCATGAACCCGATCCTCCTTCCGCTGAGCCAGGCCGCCGCCGTGCCGAGCAGCCGCACCTGGTTCGACAACCCGGCCATCCAGAACAAGCTCGGCTACGCCCTCGTTGAGACCCTGGCGATGACCTTCGTCTCCGGGGCCATCACAGTCATCCTCGGGCTTCTGCTGGGGCTGGCCCTGGTCTCCACCGGCAAGCGGGGCCAGTTCCGCAACCCGACCCTGTACTGGGTGCTCTCCCAGATCGTCAACATCGGGCGCTCCATGCCCTTCATCATCCTCATGGTGGCGCTCATCCCACTCACCCGGTTGCTCGTGGGCACCTCCCTGGGGTGGCAGGCGGCCTGCGTGCCGCTGACCATCGGCGCGATCCCCTTCTACGCGCGCCTGGTGGAGACGGCCATCAACGACGTCGACCGCGGCAAGGTCGAGGCCGCCCTCATGATGGGGGCCTCCGGGCGGCAGATCACCTGGGGGGTCCTCGTACGTGAGGCCCTGCCGATCCTCATCCAGTCGGCCACCGTCACCATCATCACCCTCCTGGGCTACTCCGCCATGGCCGGCGCCGTGGGCGGCGGTGGCGTGGGTGACCTCGCCATCCAGTACGGCTACCAGCGCAACCAGGTCGACGTCATGGTCATCACCGTGGTCGTCATTGTCGGCATCGTCGGCATCATCCAGCTGGTCGGCGACATGCTCAGCCGGCTGGTGAACCACCGCTGAGGCGATCACCAGCCGGGTAGGCGCGCAGCCGCCCAGAACCGGGCAGCCGCGCCGTCGGCCCCAGCACTGTTCAAGACTTTCCTCTCTCCCGTCACTGGGGGCCGCCCGGCCCCGCGAAAGGAACCACCATGTCCTCCTTCATCTCCCGGCGCACCGTCATCGCCGGTGGCCTGGCCACCGCCGCCGCCCTCACCCTGGCCGCCTGCTCCAAGTCCGGTAAGGGCGAGGTCAAGGGCATCAAGGTCGACGGCGACACCGCCACGATCACCATCGGCGCCACCCCCAAGCCCCACGTCGAGATCCTCAAGTGGGTCCAGGACAACCTCACCAAGGGATCCGGCATCAAGCTGGACATCAAGGAGATCAACGACTACCAGACGCCCAACTCCTCGCTGGAGGACGGCTCGCTGGCCGCCAACTTCTACCAGACCCCCAACTTCCTGGCCCAGCAGAACAAGGAGAAGGGCTACGACTTCGTCTCCATCGCCGACGTCCACATCGAGCCCATGGGTATCTACACCTCCAAGGGCTACAAGGACGTCAAGGACATCAAGGAGGGCGGCACGATCGTCCTCAACAACGACCCGGCCAACACGGCCCGCGGCCTCAAGCTCCTGGCCCAGGCCGGGCTCATCGAGCTGGACAAGTCCGCCGAGCTGCCCAGCGACACCGACGTGACCTCCAACCCCAAGAAGCTGAAGTTCACCACGGTTGACGGCGCCCAGGTCTACAAGTCGATGCCCGACGCCGAGGCCGCGGTCATCAACGGCAACTACGCCATCGACGCCGGGCTGAACCCCAAGAAGGACGCGCTCGTCCTGGAGAAGGGCGGCAAGGACTCCGAGTACCCCAACCAGCTCGTCGTGCGCAAGGAGGACAAGGACAACGAGCACCTCAAGAAGCTCGCCAAGCTCCTCAACGACGACAAGCTGCGTGACTACATCAACAAGACCTGGCCCGACGGGGCCGTCGTCGCGGCGTTCTGACGCCGGAGGCTGCGGCTGAGGGCCCGTTGAGGGTCCGTGCGCGGGGCCGGTTGTGGTTGGTCGAAAGGCCGACCGCGACCGGCCCTTCGTGTTGGTGCGGGTTTCTCAGGCGGCGATGGCGGCGCCCAGGAGGATGAGGCGCAGCGCCCGCTCGGTGGCGTCGGTGACGAGCTCGTCGGCGCGGGAGACGGCCTCGGGCAGGTCCATGGGGACCGGGATGATGCCCATGACGGCGTCGATCCCGGCGGCGTGGACGGCCTCGGATCCCTGACCGAGTGAGCCGGCCAACGCGATGACCGGTTTGCCGGCCAGCTTGGCCCGGCGTCCCACCTCGGCGGGGATCTTGCCGCGCGGCGTCTGGAAGTCGACGGCGCCCTCGGCGGTGATGACCAGGTCGGCTCGGTCGATCTGGGCATCGAGGTCGACGCCGCACAGGTCGGCATCCATGAGGACGTCGAAGCGCGAGCACAGTCTGGCCCCCAGTCCTGCGGCGAGCCCGGCCCCCAGGCCGCCCGAGGCACCGGTCCCGGGGCCGGTGAGCAGGTCGCGGTGGGCCGCCTGGGCCGGGAAGGCCTCGGTGAGCAGTCCGGCCCAGTGGGCCAGGCCCGCCTCGAGCGCCTCCACCTGCTCCGGGCTCGCCCCCTTCTGCGGCCCGAACACGCGGGCCACACCGCGCTCACCGGTGAGGAGG
>ERZ773007.395-NODE-395-length-22071-cov-8.667787_pt1 | contig 22071 bp, 20 predicted proteins | sample MGYA00580665_ERZ773007 | MGnify/ENA primary metagenome ERZ773007 (study PRJEB29015, sample SAMEA2738122) | human oral metagenome | biome: human oral; feature: human-associated habitat; material: saliva | place: China | collected 2167 ... | reverse complement strand
AAGCACTGCTTTGAGGTTGTAGATAGAACTGACGAAGTCAGTAACATATATACGGTAAGGCGAAGCTGACGTGGTTTGAATTTGATTTTCGAAGAGTATAACTAAAAAACTATCTGACCTTAACCTAAGGCCAGATAGCTCAGCTATTGTTATTTTTCAGCTGTAAGTGCAGCCATTGTGATATAGTTGTAAGGTTTGTTAAAGTGTGGTAAGAAGAATAGGTCTGTCAAGGCCAACTTGTCAATTGTCACATGTTCTTGGATAGCAAGTGAGAACATGTGGATTCCCATACTGATAGCAGAATCACGTGATACCATTTGAGCGCCAAGAATTTCGCGGCTGTCTTTGTCAAAGACAATCTTGATGGCAACTTCGTGGTTGTCATGCTTCATAAATTCTGGTTTTTGAAGATCGTTAAAGCCAGTTTCAGTTGCATTATAGCCTGCAGCTTTGGCTTTTTCAAGAGTCAAACCAGTTGAAACCATGTGAAGACCGTAGATTGAAATACCGTTTGATCCTTGAACTCCGATTCCTTCCAATTCATGTCCACAAGCATTGTAAGCACCAACGATACCAGTACGTACAGCGTTTGAAGCAAGCGCAATGTAGCTAGTGTCTTTACGAGCGTTGTCATAAACAGTCGCACAGTCACCTACTGCATAAACACCTGGAATTGATGTTTCTTGTTTCTTGTCAACAAGGAAGGCACCGTTACGGAAGAGTTCAATCTTACCGTCAGCAAGAGCTGTGTTTGGACGGAATCCAACTGCAAGAACAACCATATCCACATCAAATGTTTCTTTGTCAGTGATCAAGCGTTCTACTTTACCGTCACCTTCGATAGCTTTAACAGTTTGACCAAGTGCCAAACGGATGTTGTGGTCTTCCAAGTTTTTAGCCATCATTTGTGTGAAGTCTTTGTCATAGTATCCGTTCAATACTGTGTCAACGATATCAACAAGGACAACTTCTTTTCCAAGACGTTCGAAAGCTTCAGCAAGCTCAACACCAATGTAACCACCACCAACTACAGCGATACGTTCAAGGTGTTTGCTCTTATCAGCAAGTTTGTTGATAACTTCTTCAGCATTTTGGTATAACTTAACAAATTGTACGTTTTCAAGAGTTGCTTTGAACTCACGGTTACCTTTAACAATTTCAACACCTTCAATTGGAGGCAAAATTGGTGTAGAACCAGTAGCAAAGATCAACTTATCGTATGATTCTTTGTGTTCTTTTCCTTCAACTTCTGCAGTAACAACTTTGTTATCGTAGTCGATTGAAAGTACAGGTGAGTTCATGTAAATTTTCGCACCTTTAGCTTCAAGCGTTTCTTTATCAGAGTAGAAGAGACCTTCTGGGCCATCAATTTGTTCCCCGATCCAAAGCGCCATTCCACAACCAAGGAATGAAATATTTGAGTTTTGGTCAAATACTACGATTTCGTTCTCATGACCAAAGTTATCCAACATCGTATTAATACAAGCTGTACCAGCGTGGTTAGCACCAACTACAATAATTTTACTCATAGAATAATCCACCTTTAAATTTAATTTACCAAACTAGTATACCATGTATCTGTTAGCGTTTACAAGATATATGCTCAGAATTTTTTTAAATTTGGCAAATAACTTTTATTTTAAACAAAAAATTTCAATCTTTCTGAAAATATTATATATTTACAATTGTGAAAACGGTATCTTTCTGTTATACTAATAGAGAAGATTAGGAAATTTAATAAGGAAGGTTGTGATAAAAGTGGATCTTATTTCTAGATCCATCCATTTAATGGGATCGACTATCACTATTTCGATTCTCCATGAAAAGGCCGACAGTCTTTTAGACCAGGTATTTTCTCTCCTGAGATTGTATGAAAAGCGCTTTAGTGCAAATGATGACAGCTCTGAGCTCATGCAAATCAATCACGCTGCCGGTAAACATCCCGTTTGTGTCCATCCTGATTTGTTTGAGTTGATTGAGTTGGGAAAAAAACATAGTCTCGCTCCGGACAGTCATCTCAATATTACCTTGGGACCCTTGATTCAAACTTGGCGAATTGGCTTTGCAGATGCAAAAGTTCCCAGTCCAGAAGAAATCAAGCAAGCGCTGGCACTCACTGACCCTGAGTGTATCGAGTTAGATGCAATTGCCTCCAGTGTTTTTCTGACAATGGAAGGCATGAAAATCGACTTAGGCGCCCTTGCCAAAGGTTATATTGCGGATAAAATCGCTGCGTTCCTACGGGGACAAGGTGTCACCTCCGCCCTCATCAATCTTGGTGGAAATATCTTAACCATCGGTCTAAATGAAAAGAATAATCGTTACTGGCGCATTGGCATTCAAAATCCAAGCTTGCCACGTGGAAACAACCTAGCTCTTCTGTCCGTTCAGAATCAGTCTGTCGTGACTTCAGGGATATATGAAAGAAAACTGCAGGTAGATGGCAGGGTTTATCATCATATTTTTGACCGTACCACAGGCTACCCAATCGACAATCAACTAGCTAGTCTCACGATTGTTTCATCAAAGTCCGTCGATGGTGAAATATGGACGACCCGTTTATTCGGGGAGAGCCCTACTTCCATCTTAGAGAAAGTCGAACAAGAAAATGGAATCGAAGCCTTCGTTATTACAGAAAATCATCAAATTTTTTATTCATCTGGTCTCAGCCCAGAAATCTTATCCTAAATCCAGAAAGGAACCTACTATGTTAAAATTTATCGGTCTAGTTGGTACAAACTCAAAGAAATCAACCAACCGCCAACTCCTGCAGTACATGCAAAAACATTTCGCTGATAAAGCAGAAATCGAGTTGATTGAAATCAAAGATATTCCTATTTTCAACAAACCGTCTGATATGCAAGTTCCAGAGATTGTTAAAGAAATCGCTGCGAAAATTGAAGCTGCTGATGGTGTTATCATCGGAACGCCTGAATATGACCACTCTATTCCCGCTGTTCTTATGAGTGCCTTGGCTTGGTTGTCTTACGGTATCTATCCATTACTTGGTAAACCAGTGATGATTACAGGAGCCTCTTATGGCACTTTGGGCTCATCTCGTGCCCAACTACAACTCCGTCAAATTCTGGATTCACCAGAACTCAAGGCTTCTGTTATGCCAGGTTCTGAATTCCTACTTTCTCACTCACTTCAAGCCTTTGATAAAAATGGAGACTTAATTGATCTCGAAACCATTCAAAAATTAGACGCTCTTTTTGATGACTTCCGTTTGTTTGTTAAAATTACAGAAAAGTTATCAAGTGCCCAAGCACTTCTTCATCAAGAAGCTGAAAACTTTGACTGGGAAAAATTGTAAGAACTAGAAGGGAAAGAATCACATGAAATTTGTTGGACTTGTCGGCTCAAATGCAGACCAATCATACAACCGTAAATTACTAGAATTCATCAGAAAACAATTTAAACTGAAATTTGAATTAGAAGTCTTGGAAATTGATGAAGTTCCACTCTTTAATCAAGATGAAAAATGGGACGAATCCTTCCAGCTGCGCCTTTTGTACAACCGCATTACGCGCGCTGATGGTGTCATCATTGCCACTCCTGAGCACAACCACACCATTACAGCAGCTCTCAAGAGCGTCCTTGAATGGCTTTCTTATGAAGTTCACCCATTTGAAAGCAAGCCTGTCATGATTGTGGGAGCTTCCTACTACGACCAAGGAACGTCTCGTGCCCAAGTACATTTGCGTAAGATCTTGGATGCTCCAGGTGTCAATGCTTATACTTTACCAGGAAATGAATTCCTTCTTGGTAAAGCGAAAGAAGCTTTTGATAATAAAGGCAACATCACAAACGAAGGAACTGTTAAATTCCTTGAATCTTGCTTGGATAACTTTGTAAAATATGTTGAGGTAGTCTCAAAATTGAAAAAACCTAAACCAATTGCTCCTGAAGACCTAGATGTCACGAACCCAATCGCAACAACCATCACAGAAGTTGACCCTGACGATCCAGAATGGGTAGAAAAAGCTGCAAAAGCTGTTGGTGCTGTTTCTGGCGATACCTATGTCAAGCTTGACCATGGTATCCTGACTGTTAACCAAATCGACATGTTCTTAAAGGCTATGCCGTTTGAGTTGACTTACGCAGATGATAACAACCAGTTCCTTTACTATAATAACGCTCATCAAGATCCAGACACTATGTTTGCCAAACGTGTACCATCCCAATCAGGTGGCCGTCTCTCAACTCTACACAACTCTCTTCCTGCTGCCCGCATGAAGAACGTAGAATGGGTAGTTGGTGTTCTTCGTAACGGTGATCAAGAGTACGTTCGTACAATCGTGCCGGGCTCACCAGCAGGTGTTATCAATACCCACAACTACCAAGCAATGTACTATCCTGATGGATCTTACGCTGGTATCAACGAAATCGTCTTCAACTTCCAACCTTGGCTAGATTGGTATCTAAAAACAACTGGTCAACGCTTGGTTGGAGGAAGTGGTCCTTTTGCTCCTGCAGCTGCAGCAGCCGATGCCACTTCTGGTGCTTCAGATACTGGTGGTGGTCACGGCGGCGGAGATGCTGATGCAACATCTGGCGCTAGTGCTTAATCAGAACAAAATGAAAAGAATGGATTTTCACATCCATTCTTTTTTTTATTTTATTTCATCTCCTTGAAGGCCTTTTCTGCTTCTTCGTTGCTGATTGCTCCAAATTGAATCTTCCCAATTTTTCCTTGACTATCAATGAGGATTTCAGTTGGAATACTGCGAACCTGATAGGCTTGGAAGATTGCACCAGACGTGTCAAATAGAACGGGCACATCCTTATATCCTTGTTCTTGATACCATTTTGGGAAGTCCTCAACAGACTTCTCTCCTTGGAGACCCGGTGCTACAATAGACAATATTTCAAAATCACGGTCTTTTTTACCAGCTAACTCAACCAATTCTGGCATGCTTCGCTTACAAGGTCCGCACCAAGAAGCCCAGAACTTCAGATAGACTTTTTTCCCACGGTAATCAGAAAGCTTGACAGTTTTTCCATCCATCGACTGAAGAGTGAAGTCCGGTGCCTCCTGGCCAACTGCAACCAGCGATTGGACACTTGTATTGGACTGGCTTTGACTATCCATCCCCTTTTCATCAGATGAACAAGCTGATAGTGTCAGAAAAGCTATCGAAGCAACAACTAGCGAAAGAATTTTTTTCATCTTTTTCTCCTTTTATCCAAAAATTCCTGATAAAGCATTTAACTGCCCGAGCATGAGAAGGATCCCCATAAAAATGATTAAAGCTCCTCCGATTTTTTTCATTAGCTCCATATAGGGTTTGATTTTTGAAAAATACCGCATAACGAAGCTAGAAGCTAAAGCTAAGATGAGAAATGGTAAGGCCATTCCCAAAGTATAAACCAGTGTTAAGAGTGCTCCTTGGATAGCTCCATTTCCTCCAGAGGCAGCTAGAGCCAGAACCGAACTGAGGACAGGTCCAATGCAAGGTGTCCAACCAAAACTGAAACTAATACCAAGCAAAAAAGCTGACAGAAAATCACTCCGACGACTGTTCTTCTTAAATTCCACATTTTTCTGGAATTGTAACTGCCTGATATTAATCAGCTCCATCTGGTGAATTCCGAGCAGAATGATGATAATCCCCATCAGATAACGGAATTTCTCATCGTAAATCACTCTGCCTAAGAATCCTGCACCAAAGCCTAGTAGAAAGAAAACTAAAGAAATTCCAGCAATGAAACACAGGGTCTTGATCAGACCAGTCCAAGCGATCTTTCTGCCTAAAAACTTGACTTCTCTAGGCTCTTCTTCATCCAGCAGTATCCCTATGTAGACTGGTAACAAGGGAAAGATGCAAGGCGAGAAAAACGAGAGGATTCCAGCCAAAAAGACCGAAACAAAAAATAAACCAGACTCCATCCCAACCTCCTTTAAGATGTGTTTTCAATATTATTATAACAAACGATTTAAATTTTTCCACATTTTGCTACACTATCCTCATTTTTGTATCATTTATCGGAGAAGCCATCTGTAAAAGTCCTATTTCATTCCTAAACAAGAAAAAAGCCGGAAATTTTCCGGCTTGAGTACTGAAGGATAGCGAACTTAATCATCGGAATCTAGTGGCAAATAAAGACTAATCTGGGTGAATGTATTTGGTTCGGACTGGATTTCCATATGGTAGTCTTCTCCGAACTGCAATCTCAAACGTTGATTGACATTTTTCAGACCGACACCACCTAAGCGAGGGAGAGTCGTGTCCGTAGAGTCGCGGAGATCAATGCCGCGGCCGTTATCATAGATAGACAGTATCAGTTGCCCCTCTTCTGCTTTCGACGTCACCCGAATCATGCCCTGTCTGTCAATTTCCTTGATTCCATGGTAGATGGCATTTTCAACCAAGGGCTGGAGTACCAGCTTGGGCAATTTATAATCAGCTAGAGATTCATCCTCTTCAATCTCATATTGGAGCTTATCACCATAGCGCTGCTTCTGGATAAAGAGATACTGACGAACGTGATCGATCTCATCTTTAAGAGCAATCTGTTCGTGTCCTTGATTGAGTGCCAAGCGGAAATACTGAGCGAGTGATTTTGTTACCTCAACAACACGTTTGCTGTCATTAAACTCAGCCATCCAGACAATCGTATCCAAGGTATTATAAAGGAAATGGGGGTTGATTTGAGCTGAGAGAGCTCGGAGCTCATAGCGGCGGACATTTTGTTCTTCAGTCTTGACAGCTTCCATCAGCTGTTCGATTTGGTCCAGCATTTTATTGAACTGCTGAGCCAAGCCAACCAACTCTGGAGAACCCTTAGCTTCCGCTCGCAGATTTGAGTCACCTGCCCCAATCTTCAGAATGACTGCTTGTAGATTCTGAAGAGGCTTAATCCACAAACGCAGAACAAACCAAATACCAGTCAAGCACAGCAGGAGTGCTAAAAGGCCCATTCCCACAAATGAATAAAGCATCTGTGACTGAAGCATCTGCAATTGCTCTAATGAAGCGACGCCAATTAAAGTCCAATCACTATCTGGAATGTCAATCTGGTAGACAAAAGCCTGTTTCTGGTCCGCGTAACCTTCCTTGACCGAGATATAGGGCTGCATAGCTTTCATTTCCTGACTGGATGAATAAACACTCTTCTTGGGATGGTAGACAAATTCATGCTGGCTATTGACAATAAAGCTAAAACCCTTCTTTCCTAGCTGAAGCCGATCCAGATAGGCTTTGAGACTGTTATAGCCAATATCCAAACGTAAAACACCGAGATTCTGCCCTGCTTCATCTACCACTTCCTGAGTTACGGAAACAACCCACTTCTCCTTCTCAGATGACAGAGACTCCTTGCGAGCAGGAGTCAAGACAGGCATGGCTTTGGTATGAACAGCTTCCTGATACCATTTTTCATTCATCATATCAGAGGATGTCTGCATACTGATTTGAGAATCTGTCGAGACCACGCGCCCGTCCTTGGTAACCAATACTGCCGACACTAAATCCGGATCAGTCGCAATAATGGTTTTCATCAAAGCCTGTACTGACGTTTCGCTGCTTTCTTGATTCTGAGCAAACTTACGAATCGTTTCTTCCTTGCTCAGTGTGGAGGTAGTTTGTTTTAATTTCTGCAAATAGGAAGCTATGAACTGCCCGCTTTGCTCCATACTATTGCGCGTCGTCCGCTCTGTCAGCTGCCGAATAGTCTGCGAGCTAGTCTGATAGTAAAGACTCCCAACAGACCCCAAAAGTAAAAGGACCAGCAGAAAAATATAGACAATCAACTGGATAAGAAGCGGATATCGTTTCATTTCTCCTCTCCTTTTTTAAACTGCCGAGGTGTCAGCCCAACCACCTGCTTGAAGCGCTGAGAAAAATAGTTCATATCATCAAAACCTACCTGCTCTGCTATTTCATAAATCTTCAAATCTGTGGTTAAGAGTAAGAGTTTTGCTTTTTTCATTCGCTCTTGAATCAAATAATCTTGAAAGGGCAAGCCTAGTTCTTTTTTGATGAGAACGCTAAGGTAGGATGGACTAAACCCCAATTGGAAAGCCAAACTTTTAAGGCTTAACTCTGAATCAGCTAGACGCGCTTGAATAGCTTCTTCCAACTCAGAACGTTGGCCTTGATCGACCAAGTTTTGAATCTGGGCTTTTTTACGTTCCTTATCAAGTTTAATCTGAACCTTGGCCAACATCTCCTCAACATCATCCTTGGAAAATGGCTTGAGAAGATAGTCATCTGCACCTAACTTAATGGCCGTCCGAGCATAGTCAAAATCATCATAGCCTGTCAGGAAAACGATATGGCACTTAGGAGCCTGGTCCCTGACTAGCTTGGCCAGTTCAAGGCCATTCATCTGCGGCATATTGATATCGGTCAGCAGGATGTCAGCAGGATTTTCCTGAAATTTCTGCCAAGCTTCTATTCCATTTTCAGCCTGGGCAATGACTCGCATGCCAAACTGTTCATAGTCTACCAAGGACGCAATCCCCTGTCTTACCAGATACTCATCCTCTACAATCATAATTGAATACACAAGATTCAACTCCTTATTTTTACTGGATTTATTATAGCAAATTTTTAATCAAAATGCTCTTAAACATAATCCAACAGATAACCGTAGCCCTTCTCCTCCATCTCAGCTTTTGGAATGAACTTGATTGACAAACTATTGATACAATAGCGCAAGCCGCCCTTGTCCTTAGGACCGTCTGTGAAAACATGGCCCAGATGTGAATTTCCAACCCGGCTGCGAACTTCTGTCCGTGTCATGTTGAAACTCTTGTCTTCTTTGTAAGTCGCAACATCTGGACTAATAGGACGGGTAAAACTCGGCCAACCGCAGCCTGAGTCAAACTTATCCTTTGATGAAAAGAGAGGCTCGCCTGTCACCACATCCACGTAGATACCAGCATCGAACTTATCCCAATAGCGGTTAGAAAAAGCTCGCTCTGTGTCATTCTTTTGTGTGACTGCGTATTCTTCTGGCGAGAGCTTAGCCTTAATCTCTTCATCGCTAGGCTTAGGATAGCGACTAGCTTCGATAACAGGGTAAGCAGCTTGATTGACATCGATATGGCAATATCCATTAGGATTCTTTTTTAGGTAATCCTGATGATAATCTTCTGCCTTGATAAAGTTTTTTAGAGGTTCTTTTTCGACGGCCAAAGGCTTATCATATTTCTTAGCAACTTCATCAAAAACTCGATTGATGGTATTCAAATCTGCTTCATCCTTATAATAAACTCCTGTCCGATACTGGGTACCCTGATCATTTCCCTGCTTGTTTTTAGAAGTTGGATCAATAATGCGGAAATAATGCAGCAGAATTTCTTTTAGAGATATTTTTTTTACGTTATAAGTAATTTTTACCGTTTCAGCGTGACCAGTTTGAGAGACCAATTCATATTTGGTCGTGTCGCTCCTACCATTTGCATAGCCAGACTCAGCATCAATTACACCTGGCACACGAGAAAAGTACTCCTCTACTCCCCAGAAACAGCCACCAGCCAGATAAATCTCCCGTTTGTCCTCTTCCTTGACATCTTCTTTCTTTTGTTTAGTCACTTCTGTCTTGCTCATAGAGGCTTTCTTAATTTGCTCAATATTGGCCTGAGATGGGTTAATAGACATGGAGCCCTTGATTAAGAAAAATAGACCAAAAAAGGCAAGCAAGCCGACCAAAACCAGAAAAATCTTCCATTTGCCTTCCATGCTCATTACTCCTTTCTACTTGATTTCCTTTAGTGTCTTCTCAATATCTTCCTTGCTCATATAGCCCACATGAGTTTTAGCAAGTGAGCCATCACTATTGATAAAAAGAGCAGATGGATAGGAGCGAATACCGTATTCTTTCAGCAATTCTCCCTTGGTGTCCATGAGAACTGGGAAGTCTTTGTAGTCCAAAGACTTGTACCATTTCTTAAAATCATCTGTTGACTTTTCTCCATTAAAGGTCGGAGATACCACTGATAAGACGACATAGTCCTTCCCTTCCTGCTCCTTAGCCAAGTCATTGGTATCTCCAAGAGTGGATAGACAAATAGAGCACCAAGATGCCCAAAACTTAAGGTATACTTTCTTGCCTTTGAAATCAGACAACTTGTAGGTCTTGCCGTCTACTCCTTGCAGACTAAAGTCCTTAGCCATTTTTGTAGCTTGATTAGAATTTGCCTTACTAGTCATGGAACTTTTATCATTTTTAGAAGCTTCCGAATTCATTTGCTGATTTGAGCAAGCTCCCAATAAACCGACACAAAGCAGACTGGCAGTCAAAATCGATAGTTTCTTCATCATTTTCTTTCCTTTCAAAATGAGGAGAAAGCCGACAAAACTGACGACTTCCACCCTTATTGATAATTTTATTTATCAGATGACATCTCTGATGAATCTTTCATGTCATCCTTCATGCTTGAGTCGCTTGATTTCATATCATCTTTCATGTCAGACTTACTGTCGGACATCATAGAAGAGTCCTTCATATCATCCTTTTTCATCTTGTCATCCTTCATGCTGGAGTCTTTCATATCCTCCTTCTTCATGTCGTCTTTTTTCATATCATCTTTCTTCATCATACTGCTATCATCCATCTTTTTCATGTCTGAATTTGACTTTTGACTGGAGCAAGCAGCCAAGGCAAAGATACTAAGAGTAGCCATTGTAAGGGTAGCGATTTTTTTCATGATATTTCTCCTTTAATTATATAATATTTATCCAAATAGCGATGCTAAAGCGTTTAGATTTCCGAGCATAAGCAAGATTCCCATGAGGATGATGAGTGCTCCACCGATTTTTTTAAGTGTTCCCATATGAGGTTTGAGTTTCGCAAAGCGCTGTAATACCCAGCCAGAAGCCAAAGCCATGGCTAGAAACGGAAGTGCTAATCCTAGTGTGTAAACCAACATAAGTAAGCCTCCCTGAAGAGCGCCGTTTCCACCAGAAGCAGCAATCGCTAAAACAGAACTCAGAACAGGTCCCACACAGGGCGTCCAACCAAAGCTAAAGGTGATACCCAAGAGAAATGCGTTAAGAAAATCACTTCTTTTACTATTCTTTTTAAGTTGGATGCTCTTTTGCTTTTGCAGCTGCTGGATATTGATGATTCCCATCTGGTGGATTCCCAGTAGAATGACAATTCCACCCAAAAGATAGCGAAACCAAGGGGCATAGAGGACTTGCCCCAAAGCACCAGCTCCATAGCCCAAAACCAAAAATACAGTAGATAGACCTGCTATAAAGCAGAGCGTCTTAGCTAAACCGTGCCAAGAAAGATCCCTTCCCATAAACCGAACCGTTTTCGGCTGATCCGAATCCAGCAGAATTCCCACATAGACTGGCATCAGCGGTAAGATACAAGGGGAGAAAAAGGAAAGAATCCCCGCCAGAAAAACAGAAATAAAGAACAAAAAACTTGTTGCCATTTCAAAAACCTCTCTATCAATTTTCTGACTCTAGTATAAAATAAAAATCCCCCTAAAAATAGGGAGATCGATTTGGAAAAACTTGAATTTGGTTTTATCTTTGCTAAATCAAGAGTTAAAAATATTTATCACTTATTGTGGATTTATGTTAAGTTGAGAGCAAATGTAAAAGTGCTTCCTAGGCCACACTGGCTTTCGACCGTTATTTCCCCACCCAGCTGATGAGCCAATTCACGCGCAATAGCAAGACTCAGACCATGCCCGCCTGTCTTCATATTACGAGATGTTTCCACACGATAAAGGCGTTTGAAAATCTTATCCAAATCCTCAGGAGCAATACCCTGTCCTTCATCTTTCACACTTATTGTCAAGATTTGCTCAGTTAATTGAGCCACGACCTCAATTTTAGTTCCAGGGTCTGAGTACTTAAAGGCGTTATTTAGCAAGTTGACCAAGATACGGGAAAGTTTATCGTAATGGCTCTTAATTTTCGCTGACTCAGGAGACACTTGAATGTAGATGTCTCGCTCCTCTTGCTCAATCAATAGTTGAAATTCACTCATGACCTCAATCAATAGCTGGTCTAGAAAGACTATTTCAGCTTCTCCATCTGATTCTATTCGAGGCTGGGCATTAAGAGTCAAAACATCCAATTCTTCCACCAATTTATTCAAACGCTCTGTCTGACGGCTAATCGTGGTCAAGTAATGAATCTGCTCCTCTTCTTCGATCACTCCATCTAAAATCCCCTCCACAGTCGCCTGAATAGAGGTAATGGGAGTTTTAATATCGTGAGAAAGCTGGGCAATCATCATTCCCTTTTCTCGTTCACTTTCATCAAGCGACTCAAACGTTTCTTGCAAATTATGCGACATATCGTTAAAAGCCTGACCCAACTCTTGAAATTCAATAGGGCCCTTGGCGTCAATCTCTGCACTAAAATCCTTGTCAGCTATATTCTGAGCCTGTTTTTTCAGATGCCGAAGGGAAGAAAATACTGGCGATAAAAGAATGAGACTGACTGCTGCTCCAATAAAACTAGCAATCAAGGTCATTCCAACTAGAAAATCAATCTCACTTTTCACGATCAACATTCGCTGAACTGCCCAGAACACGAGCAAAATGGTTAATAGACTAGAAATCAGATATCCTACTAGAATATAACTTTTTAATTTCATTTTATACCTCGTGGCCTTTCCATTTTATACCCCAGACCCCAGACAGTTTTGATGGCAGGAGTGTCTGAACTGGCATACTTGGTCAATTCTTGTCTGAGTGCATGGATATGAACATTAAGGGTATTGGTGTCATCTACATAGTCTTCCTGCCACACCTTCTCGTAAAGCTCCGTCTTTGAAAAAACTCTCTCAGGATTGCTAGCTAAAATCCAGAGCAGTTCAAAGGACTTCACTGTTAATTCCAAAAAATGCTTCCCGATGCGAACCTCATGAACCACATGATTCATCACCAAATCACCGAGCTCAATTTGTTCTGTCTCGTCCCCACGCTGAATACGACGCAAGATATTATTGACTCTTAGAACCAGCTCGCGCGGACTGAAAGGCTTAGAGATAAAGTCATCCGCCCCCAAGCTCAAGCCATAAATCTTATCCTGCTCGCTGGTCTTAGCCGTTGTAAAGAGAAAAGGTTGATCAGGTGCGATAGACTGAACCTCACTGATAAAGTCATAACCGTCCATATTTGGCATCATGATATCTGTGATGATCAGGTCAACAGATTTCTTTTTAAAAAGATCTAATCCCTCCACGCCATCTCGAGCCACTAAAACCTGATAGCCAGCCTGCACAAGATAGCGCTTTTGGATATCTAGAATATCCATCTCATCATCAACGAGTAAAATTGTCTTTCCCATTTGCCAATCTCCTGATAAAAACAGTGTTATACTGGCTTTAGTATAACACTATTTTTAGTAATTTTTAAATGATTTGAACCTTAATCTTCTTGTTTTGATTTCAAACCTAGAAGGCTAAGAATTCCTGCCAAGGCTAGTCCTAAGAAACCAATGGTAGCTGTAGCTGTTTGAGCTTCACCAGTGTTTGGTAACGTAGGCTTATCATTTTTTTTCATTGTATCTACCATCGGCTTAGAAGTTGGGCGTTCCCCCTTCACATCAGTCATGCTATGATCCACTTCCTTCGTACCCTTAGCTGTACTCAAAGAATCTGTTGCAGAAGGCTTCTTATTCATCTGACCTTCTTGAGATGGTGTTGCAGAAGGCTTCTTATTCATTTGACCTTCTTGAGATGGTGTTGTAGAAGGCTTCTTATTCATTTGACCCTCTTGAGATGGTGTTGTAGCCATTTCTTTTCCACGAAGCTGAATCGTTACTTGACGAGTCGCGATAAGATTTGTCAAATCTGGTTTGCCGTCTTTGGCGCCATAAACTTTGACAGTAGCTTCGTAAGTGTGAGTGCCATTAGCGCGAAGTTGGTCGAGAAGGGCTTGCCCATCTTTACCTGTCGTGTTGCCGTTTAAGTCTACTTCGTAGAAGTATTGACCTTTGGCCAAGCCTTCGAGCGGCAAGAGTGCTGGGTTTTTAGCTGTGCCATTGTCAGACCAAGGTGCCTTGTCAGAAGATTTGAGCAGGAGACGCGTCAACATGCCGTCACCACCGAAAGCTTCATACGGGATGACTTGGTTAACACCAGCCAAGAATGGACCAGGAACATTCGCTTTTTCTAGGTAGCTAGCTGGAACGTCTACTGTATCTTTAGTATTCTCAGCAACGCCTTTTTTAACTTCCTCTGGAGTTGTTACTGATTGAGGAGTAGTCGCTTCACGATCTTGTTTTGAAACTGCATCATGAGTTGCTACTGGCTTAGCTTCTTCTTCTTTTGGTTTGTTAACTTCCGACATAACCTTTTCTTCTTTTGGTTCGTTAACTTCCGACATAGCCTCTTCTTCTTTTGGTTTTGCAACTTCTTCCTTAGGAGCTAGGCTAGACTTGTCTGAAGAATTAGTTTCATCAACTACTTCCTTTGGAGCTGACTGATTTTCAGGAAGAGTTGAATCCACTCCTTCTTTTAAAACTGTCTCTGGCAACTCATTCTTTTCTAGTGATGATGAATCTGTTTGAAGAACTTGAGCAGGGGTTGAAGTGAGAACATCCGCATGTACGGTATTTGGTTGACCAACTAGCAAAAAGAAACCACTGGCAACAACAACGGAAGCCACACCCACGCTTAAACGACGAATTGACCAGCGGGTATATTTTTGATTTGAAATGAATTTCATAAGATTCTCCTTTAGGTTTGTTTTTTTATGACTTTAGTATAATCTCCTAAGATTAAAAATGGTTAAGAAAAAGTTAAACTTTTTCTTAAATCTATCTTATAAAAGGATTATATTGTCATATTGCTCATAAAAAAACAGCTTGAATTCCTTCGCCATAAATTCCCTACTATAATTGACAATGAGTCAAAAAAAATCCACCACACTGTGGTGAATTTTCTTCTTATGCTTCAAATTCAAATGCTTCAGTTTTTTGCTTGTTTGGCAAAAGGAGCGAGAGCAAGATTCCAACTAGAGCCGGCAGCAACCAAGGTAGAGAAGCTTGAGCAAATGGCAGAGCATTAACCAGATTGAGAATGGCAGTTGGCTTGAATTGTCGTCCCAAAATGCTAGCAAAAGCAATCAGGGTCACCACTGCGATGGTCAACTGCATCCCTGGTTTAGAAAGTGGTAAAAAGCGATTAACCATGACAATCATCACAATCGTAATGGTAATAGGATAAAGAATTTCCAGAGCTGGAACTGAATACTGAATAATAGCATTCAAACCAAGATTTGCAATAGCGAAACCAACTAGCGTAAAAATGGTCGCATACACCTTATAAGATACTTTCGGAAAAGTATTATGGAAAAATTCGCCAGTTGAGACGATAAGTCCAGCTGTAGTTGTAAAACAAGTCACCGTTACCATAATCGCTAGGAAAATCTGAGCCATCGGACCAAAGATAGCCTGAGTTGCAGAAGACAAAACAGAGGCCCCTACGTTTGCACCTTTCGGCAAATTCGCTAGATCAAGTGGGAAGTGATTTCCAAGAAAGGCAAGGCCAATATAAAGAACGCTAAAGCCAAGTGCCACAAGAATACCCACGACCCAAATAGTAGAAATATATTCCTTTTTATTTTTGAAACCTAGCTGGTTGAGTGTCGTCACGGCAACCACACTAAAAGCAACTGAAGCCAAGGCATCCAGAGTATTGTAGCCTTGAAGGAAGCCTGCACCGAAAGCTGAAGCAGCATATTCCGCTGTTGCTCCTTGAGGGGCAGTGGAACCATATTTGGCAGCGCCCAATACAACTAAAACTACAATCAATAGGGCAAAGATTGGCGTTAAATAACGACCAATACTATCAAGGATTTTCGATGGATTGAGTGCAATCAGATAGGCTAAGGCAAAATAAACCAGCGTAAACCCAAAAAGCCAAATGGCATGAGAACCTGCAGGCAACATGGGCTCAATCCCGACAGAAAATGCAGTGGTCGCCGTCCGAGGAATGGCAAAGAAGGGACCAATTGCAAGATAAAGGGCTACCAAGTAAACTACCGCAAACCAAGGGGCAATCTTTTTCGAAATTTCATCAATATAACCCTTGGGATTCAAAGTACCTATAATCAAGGTTAGAATAGCAATACCGACGCCCGATAGGACAAAACCTCCAATAGCTGGCCAGAAATTTTGACCAGATTCCAAACCCAATTGAGGTGGAAAAATCAGGTTACCGGCTCCGAAAAACATTCCAAATAAAAGCAAACCGGTCAAGAATCCTTTTTTTATCATCGTCATCTCCAGTCTTTTTAAGATTTTTCCATTATACCGATAAACACCACTCATTGCAAGGATTTTGAAATAAAAACCGCCTTTTCTTAACCCAATAAAATCACGATATTTAATTTGATTTATTACAAATTACTCTTATTTGTTTTCGATTTATATCATATACGCAATTCTTTCTTTATTAGATAGACTTATGCTATACTAGTTATAAGTTCAATTGCGAGATTCTAATATGTTACTTCATCTAATATGGCTCATTCCTGCTGCTATCTTTACTTTTTTAGTCTATCGGGAACCTAGAAGTTTATTCAATGCTTATCTCCTGACCTTCACTCTTATGATGATGGGAATTGTTTTAGCTGGGCTTACGATTGTTAGTCTTGAGCGATTTATTGGTTATACACCAGCTATGATTAGCTTTTATATCCTGCTTTTAGCAATTCCTATTAGTATTTTCGCTTCTACTGCTTATTTGATTTTTAATGGTCGCCAAATGCTACAGCTAGAGGGACTCAGACTAGCCAATCTACTATCGCTTCTCTACGGCCTAGCTATCGTGGGACTTGGTTTACTGCATTTTCTCGCTCCTAGGTCATTTCTTGCAATTTTGATTTCCCTCGCTGATTTACTGCTCTTTTACGGAACCTTTCTCTATCTTTCCTATATCATCTATGCATTCTTTTTAAATATTTTTCCAGTCAAGAAAAAGCCTCAGACTATTATTATCCTCGGTGCAGGATTGTTTGGAGACAAGGTGCCTCCCCTGCTGGCTCAACGCTTAGATAAAGGGCTAGCAATCTATGAAAAATTTAATCGGAAGCCAGTCATCATTGTCTCTGGCGGTCAGGGAGACGACGAGTGGATTTCCGAAGCAGAGGCTATGGCAGGTTACTTGATGGAAAAAGGAGTCCCAGCTGACAGTATTTTCCTCGAAAATAAATCTCGCACTACGCTTGAAAATCTCATATTTAGTAAAGAGCTCATGCGCGTACAAGGACTGGAGCAGGATCGAGTTCTCCTAGTCACAAATTCTTTCCACGCGCTACGTGCAGGGATCTATATGAGACAAGTTGGTCTCAAAGGCCGCAGTATTGGTTCTCGCACGGCCTTCTATTTTCTTCCTTCTGCATGGATCCGAGAAACCGCTGGCTTAATCCGTATCTACTGGAAATGGCATGCGTTTATCATCGGAATTCTACTGCTTCCCTTCCTTTTCTCCTTATTCCACACATATTTTTCATTGTAAAAAGCCCTTGAAAAAGGTATAATGATGATAAGAAAAAAATGGAGGTCCGTCTAAGATGAAATTTACCATTGATAAAAGTTTAGCAGAACTTGGTATCACAAGTGTCGTCCTTGGCATTGCTAGAAATGTCGATCCTCAAGCACCTTTATCAGAGGCTTTTCTCCAGAAACAGAAAGAAGCAGAGAACTGGGCCTTGAACTACAATCTAGCCGAAATCACTGATCATCCAACTATCCAAGGCTACTGTGATTTGCTGAAAAAAGTAGGGCGCAGTGTTAAAAAGAACCCGCCAACAGTACCAGCTTTGATCCGCAATATCCAACACCGCGGCTCCATTCCAAGGATCAACAGCATCATTGATATTTATAATGTAGAATCCTTGCATTCTCTTCTAGCTATCGGTGGGCATGACCTTGATAAAATCGGTGATGAGATTGAGTTTACAGTCAGTCAGAAGGATGATATTTTCCTCCCCATCTTATCCAAGGAAAAGCACGTGGCTCCGACCGACTATGTCTATCGAGATGAAAAAGGCATCCTTGCTTGGCTTGATGTCCGTGACAGCGACCTTTATAAATTTGATGATGGCACCAAAAATGCCATTTTCATTATCCAAGGAAATGCCCATACGTCCGTTCAAATGCGGCTAGAAGCTCTTGAACGCATCCATCAGGATTTAGCAGCAGCCATGCCAAATCTCGAATTTGAAACCCACGTCATTCAAGTAGAAGATCTTTAAGCACCTTTTCACTCGACAAGCTTTTGAAGCAAAACTCCATCAATTATAAATCAAAAAGGAAACTCAGCTGAGTTTCCTCTTTTATATGTCTAGTCTTCTTTCTTATCCGAAAATTGGCTCATATACAAGTCATGATAGAAGCCCTTGTCAGCCAGCAGCGACTCGTGATTGCCCTGCTCAATGATTTGTCCATCCTTGAGCACTAAAATCTTGTCTGCTTCTTGGATAGTGGACAAACGATGCGCAATGACAAAGCTCGTCCGCCCCTGCATAAGAGTTTTCATAGCCTTCTGAATCAACAACTCCAAACGAGTGTCAACTGAGGAAGTCGCCTCGTCCAAAATCAGAATCTTAGGATCGGCCAAGAGCGCCCGTGCAATCGTTAGAAGCTGCTTTTGCCCCAGCGAAATATTGCTAGATTCCTGATTCATTCCCATATTGTAACCACCTGGCAAGGTACGGATAAAGTGGTCCACGTTAGCTGATTTGGCGGCTTCCACAATCTCCTCATCGGTAGCATCAAGGTTACCAAAGCGAAGATTTTCCTTGATAGTCCCTTCATAAAGCCAAGCGTCCTGCAGAACCATACCAAATTGCTTGCGGTAGTCTTGACGGGACAGCTGACGAATATCGTGGCCGTCCACGCTGATAGAGCCCTTGGTCACATCGTAGAAACGCATGAGAAGATTGATCAAGGTCGTCTTACCAGCTCCAGTCGGCCCAACAATAGCCACCATTTCACCTGGCTGAACTTCCAGATTAAAGTTGCGAATCAGCGGCTTGTCTGCCACATATTGGAAATCCACATCTTTGAAGCTGACTTGACCAGTCAAGTCCTTGTCTAGCTGGACGGTATTATCCATGACTTCATCTGGCTCATCCAAAATTTGGAAAATCCGATCCAGCGAAGACTTGGCACTCTGGAGCTGACCAGCTAGCTGGGTTAGATTTTGGATAGGCTGATTGACCTGCCAGACGTACTGGACAAAGGCTTGCATATTACCGATGGTCAATTGACCAGCAATAACCTGTAAACCGCCTACCAGAGCGACGATGAGATAGGTTAAATCAGAAATCGCATTAAGGACGGGCATCATGAGCCCTGAGATAAAGCTGGCTTTAAAGCCGACTTCCTGTAGATTTTGAGTAATAGCTCGAAAATCTTCAGCCGAAGTTTCTTCCCGACCATAAAGCTTGAGAACATTGAAGCCTGACAGATTTTCCTGAACGAATCCATTCATAGCGCCCAACACATCCGCCTGCTGCTTAAAGTAAGGCTGAGATTTTTTGAGAATAATTCTTGCTCCCATATAGGTCAGAGGAATGCTGACGATAACGATCAAGGCCAGCTGGAGATTCAGATACAAAACCATCCCGATGACCAAAATCAGTGTCATGACGGCATTGACCACCTGCAAAAAGCTTTGTTGGAGAGCATTTGAGACAGTCTCCACATCGCTGGTAAAGCGCCCAATCAGATCACCAAACTGGTGCTTGTCAAAGTACGAAACAGGAATTTGATTGATCTTATGACTGAGCTCATTGCGCATGTCGCGAACGGTGCTCTGCACAGCATTGGTCATGAAATAGTTAGAAAAGTAGGAACCAATCTCATAAAAGAGGGCACGAATAAAGTAGAGCAGCATGATCCAAGCCACATAGCTGCTATTGATGGCTGCACCAGGTACTCCCTTGGCCATATCCAGCAGATTTTGCGTCAGCTCAGTGATAGCAAGCCCTAGGACAAAAGGCTCTAGGACACTCATGACCACGCTGACAATCTTGAGGAAGACTGCAAGAAGTACGGCGGCTTTATAGACTTTTAGATAGCCCCATAAGCGGACAAAACTATTTTCTTTCATCTCTTCCTCCTATTCTTCTGTTAGTGATTGGCTATTGAGCTGGGAATTAGCAATTTCGCGATAGATGGCATTATTCTCCATCAGCTCTTCATGCCGGCCGCGACCCACGATTTCACCCTTGTCTAAGACAATGATTTGATCCGCATCCATAATGGTTCCGACCCGCTGAGCCACGATGAGAACCGTTGCATCCCGCGTCTCTTCCTTGAGTCGGCGGCGCAAAGTCGCATCCGTCTTGTAGTCCAGAGCCGAGAAGGAATCGTCAAAGATATAAATATCTGGCTCCTTGACAACCGCACGCGCAATGGACAGCCGTTGCTTTTGCCCACCCGATAGATTGCTGCCACCTTCGGCCAAGTGCGTCTCGTAACGCTCTTCTCTGCTCTCGATAAAGTCGCGAGCTTGAGCCACATCCGCTGCTTGATTGAGCTCCTCAGAGCTAGCATCTTCCTTACCATAGCGGATATTTTCAGCGATCGTCCCGGTAAATAGCAGAGCTTTCTGCGGGATAAAGCCAATCTTCTGACGGAGGGCCTTGAGATTATAGGCGCGGACATCCACACCATCCACCAAAATCTTGCCCAAGGTCACATCATAAAAACGCGGAATCAGCTGAACCAAGGAAGACTTACCAGAGCCTGTTGAGCCGATAAAGGCGATCGTTTCCCCCGGCTTGGCCTTGAAGGAAATATTATGTAGGACAGGATTTTCCGTCTCACCTGGATAGGCAAAGGTTACATTGTCAAATTCCAGATAACCATGCGTCGCAGTTTCCGTGATCCCATTCTCATTTGGATCGATGGAAATCGGCATATCCATGACTTCCTTCAGCCGCTCGCTAGAGACCGCTGTCCGTGGATACATGGTAAAGAGACTGGATAGGAGCAGGAAGGACAGAAGGGCATGGAAACTGTACTCGATAAAGGCAACCAAATCCCCGATTTTCAACTCGCCGCTGCCTAGTGGTTTCAGGGCAAACCAGACAATGGCCACAATCATGGCAATGATAATCTGCACAAAGAGAGGCTCCGTCAAACCTGTCAATTTAAAGAGACGGTTGGAATTGTCCGCATAGATTTCATTTTCATTAGCGAAGCGCTCTTCCTGAAATTCCTCACGGGCAAAGGCTCGAATGACCCGTAGACCAGTCAGATTTTCCCGAGCATACTGGTTTATCTTGTCCAGCGTCTTCTGCTGCTTTTCAGACAGGGGACGCGTCTTGACCGCCACATACCAGACTACGATTGCCAAAAAAGGCACTGAAATCGCCACAATCCAAGCCATGGACGGACTGGTCAAGAAAATCATGAGGATGGACGACAGCATCATGATAGGCGTGATAGCTCCCATCTTGAGCGTTTGCTCAGCAAACTGCATAAGGACAAAGGCATCACTGGTAATCCGCGTCACCAGCGAAGAAACGCCAATCTGCTCATACTCATGATGGGAATACTCCTGCAGCTTGTCATAGAGATCATTCCGCATATCCCGCACCATGCTGGTCGTTAATTTTCCAGCGGCATAGGAAAGGACGATCCGCCCTAAAATCCCAAGGATAATAACCAGCAGCATGATAAAGCCCCAGAAATACAGGCGTTCCTGATCACCCTGGTTAATCCCTTCGTCAATCATGCGCGCCAAAACCGTTGGCAGCCCTAGATTGACCACTACAAAAAAGATGGCCGACACAAAATCCAGTACCAACCACTTGGGGTAGCGTTTCAAATAAGACCAAATGTAAAGCATAATCCCTCCATTTTCTATAACAATAAAAAAGCACTGAAGAGTACTTTTAGACAGAAAAGAGCGCGCAAATGCACGCCTTATTAAAAATATTATAGCAGAAATATGAAAAAGCGTAAAGAGTTACCAGCATATATTTTCTTCGAGTTTGTATTATATTTTAAGAATGAATGCTTACTCTGAGCTTTTCCTGAGGGTTATATTCATCACATAAGATTGTTCCCAACTCTCGCTCAATATAATCTTTTTCACACTGCTCGTACTGACAAAATTTTTCTT
>ERZ773007.391-NODE-391-length-22173-cov-7.157428_pt1 | contig 22173 bp, 17 predicted proteins | sample MGYA00580665_ERZ773007 | MGnify/ENA primary metagenome ERZ773007 (study PRJEB29015, sample SAMEA2738122) | human oral metagenome | biome: human oral; feature: human-associated habitat; material: saliva | place: China | collected 2167 ... | reverse complement strand
TTCCATCGCCAGGCGCTGGTGCTCGCTCGTACCTCGCTGCGCTCCAGCGCGGCGATGGAATCTCCGCCTTGTGGCCATGAGTTCGTGGCTTGAGTTTTCGTGTGCTTGAGAGTGGCTTAAGTAAGTAGGTAGGTCTAGTACAGGCGCGCGTGACTCGCGCAACTTCAGACAATGAAGACAACACCGTTTTCAAGCTTTCAGAGACAATTCACCCCACAAACAGCCACAGGAAGCCCTAGAAGGCGGTTCTACGGCGATTTTAGGGCTCCAGACTCCCCCATTAGGTATCTTAGGAATTTTCGGGCGCCACAGAGCCGCCTACGGCTTCTAAGGGTGTTTTGCGCAATGCCGAAACGCCAAGCGTGCAAGGCCCAGACCTGATACAGTCTGAAAGAGAAAGAAAGGAAGGGCTGCTAGCAGTGTGCGAGACCGCTAACAGCCCAATGGGTGAAATTGCTTAGAACAGCCTAGAGATAATCTCCAGTGCCTGAGGAATTCCGTTGATAATCGTGATGACCGCTGCGAACGTGACTACAACAGCGGAAAAACGTTCAGAGAACTTCCTGAGCACGTTACCCACCTCCTTTCATAATGAGAGGTGACTAACTGTCACGCTTTAAATTTTAGCGACGGGTTAAGGCCGAATTGGTCTGTCTCGTCACGACAAAGGCCAGCAGCCCGCGAAGAGAACGCTCTTCCCGGGCTGCTGCTGTCTTTGGCCCGGGTGGTTTTTCTTTGAAATCACGGGGGTTTCTCCGGTTCGCTTGAGAAAAACCCCGCGCGGCCCGCCCGGTTCTAGCCGGGGTGAAAATCGTGACATAACCGTGCGCGGACGAACGGTCGAAGCATGAAAAAAGCCCCAATGCACAGCGCGGCTGCGCTGATCGTTGGGGCTTTTCCTTATTAAATAACCATGGAGTACCCCCTTAAGGGGGTACTCCATGGAGAGGGTCTCAATCCTGAAACCGTGTCGCGGAACCTTTAGACGTGCTGCTCTTTTTCGTCAGCTCGCATAATTCGATATGCTCGCACCTGGCAAAATACAGCCGCTAACAAAACAGCCAGGGAAATAACGCTTACCGCCGAAAAATGCGACAACGTGCGAAAAATCATGAAAACATCAAGGGTGAAAATAACCCAAAAAATCTTGCTCATAGTTAATCCTTTCTGATACTATGAAGCTATCAAGAACTTTGGAGTGGGGTAACCCCTCCCCCCGGTGATAGGCACCGGGGGAAGATGGTTACATTACCTAATTACTTCTTTTTCTTCTTCTTGCTCTTAGAACGCCTCGGCTTAACAAGGACGTAGAGCAAGCTGAAGGAAACAAGCAAATTGGTCAGGTTGCTCACAAGTTCGGAGACAGCTTCCAATAGCTTTAACCTTTCGCTATGTAGTTTTGAATGTCTAGAGAATTCAATTCCTAGACTTGGATATGTCAGGAATCGCTACTTCCTAACATAACAATTATAACAAGAAAACCGGCAATAACTTGTATTATTGCCGGTTTTCTTTGCATTTATTTCACATTGATTTAATTCAATTATGGCACACTGTGATGTATTTCATATGTATATAATTTACATGATGTGAAATAGATTACACCGCAAGGATTGCGTGCATACCGCCCCGACCAGCCCCGCCCGGTCAGACAGCCCCAAACATCCGCACCCCACCCCGCCACACGACCAAACCCACTACCCCAAAAATTTCCTCACCAAAATGACGAACTCAGATGCACCACCACCGAATCAGTGTTAATCTTGAATCATCAAAGGTTCTCGTCAGCCTTATCATTCCCCGCCGCTTGCGGGCGGCGGGGCTTTCATTGAAGGCGGGAACAGCTCAACAACCGTTGAGCAATTGGGAATCTTTCGAGTGCCCCGCCAGGCGTGATGCCTGGCGGGGCACTCATCGTTCCTAATGGATGAACGCAAAGAACCAATTCAACAACAAGAACACCTCAGTGCTCACAATCAGAATTCCGTTCAGGTTCACCAGCCCCCGGCCACTGGCCTGAAACAGCCGGTGACCGGTGAACAGAATGACCAGCAGCAGAGCGAAAACCCAGGTGCCGGTTAGCATGAACCAGCCCGCCGCCGCACCGGCGGCAACAACGACTTTCGCATCAAGAGCTGCGGCAAATGATGGTTCATTCTCCGCCATGATTTGAAAAATCACCCAGGCAACAAAGCCCGTTGCCAACATGGAACCGCCCTGTTGCGCCGCCGTCAGCACCGGCTGGACAAAAACACCGCTTGTCTCACCGGCACCAACCAAACCAACCGCCGTGCCAAGCACCACCGCCACAAGGCGGGAAGCCTGCACCTGGTCAAAAGCGCGCGGCCCAAAGGTCAGAAGATTGGCGCAAAACAGCAGAAGCACCGAAGCCAGCACCGGCGGCATGATGAGGGCGCTTATCTCAAAGACCCCAATGAACCAGGCCAGCAGACACGCGATGCCGCCCACCATGACATGTTGCACGAATTGAGTTTTTTTCATGAATTTTTTCCTTTCTGTTGCTTCTAGTGTCCGTCACAGCATCAGCTGAGACGTGATTTTTGATTTACCCCGGGGTAGACCAAAATCCAGCAGCCGGTTTTTCCCGCCGCCAGCTTCAACACGCAGCGCGCCGCCGCAGAGCGGATCCTGTCAAAGCCCGCCGGAACCCCCAACCTCTCGCACGGCCGGACGAATCCCTTCACACGGCACCGGCACGCGGGCTTGACGGGCTCCGCGGCGCGGCTACACTGGCGCACGCGTGAAGCTGGTCGGCGAATGACGAACTCAGATGCACCGCCCGCCGTGAGATGTTAAGCTGGAAGAGCTAAAGGGTTAAAGCGCCCTGCGGCGGACATGAAAGAATCCCCCTCAGCCCCTCGTGCTGAGGGGGATTCTCTTTGTAAGTGGTCAGCTCCAGCCCCACATCTCGTCATTCTATCGAACGCTAAAATTGACCCTGACAATCAAACCTACTGAGAGTTGGATGTTATGAGTCAATCCATCGAGGAGACCCGCCGGTTCTGGGATAAGGTCGTCAAGGGGGAAGCGACCGGCGCGTGTTGGATATGGGTAGGGGCTATTGGAGCCGATGGCTACGGGCGGTTTTGGGTCAAAGACCCGAACACGGAGACAGGCGAAAAAATGTGGCGAGCCCACAGATTCGCCGCCACGGTTACGTTCGGCAGCGACGAAGTAGAAGCTGCTGAGATGGTCACGCATCTGTGTGACAACCCGCTCTGTGTGCGTGCCGAAATCGGCGCAGGCTCTCATCTTTTTCTTGGCGACCATGCCGAGAACATGCGTGAACGCGCGGCGAGAGGCCGCGACAACCTACACGGCTTAGCTTTCTTGCGCCGTAGTAGAGCTGAACGCGCGGCAGACTCCAGAGCATTACGCGAGCTCGTTCTCAAGCATGGCTACCGACAGGACGAAGTAGACCGTCTTGGTCGAGGATTGACGATGGAAGGGCAGGCCCAGCTTTTCTAAACACGTTAAGAAGGGGTCTAATACACCAGGTGTATTAGACCCCCTCTTTGTTGTTAAGATTGTTCGCCTTCGGGGTCAGCCTTGGCAGCAGAGATGCGCAGCAGTGCGTTCACTTCGGCGCGGGTGATGCCGAGGCGTGCTGCGATCTCGTCCTTGGAAATCTTCAGTGCCTTCATTTCGGCGACCGGTGCAGAGAGTACCCGGCGGGCTTCTTCGTGGGCTTCTTTGCGCTTAGCGCGCAGCGCCTCTAGTTCCTTCTCCTTGGCGGCGATTTTATCGTCAATCTTGGCCGCCTCTGTATTTTCTTGGAGGGTGAAAAATTCCACTGCAAGCGCACGTAGTCGAGCCTGGAGCTCTGCAAAGACGCGCCCGTTTTCTTCCGCCTTTTCGCGTGCACGGCGGGCGGCAAGGGTGCGGGGTGAACGGGACATTTTGGTTTTCCTTCCGTCAGGGATTCACCAACTAGTTTAACTGTTTGTCTCCACAGGGTGCACAGAAAGCGGGTGCAGCCACGGCAATTTTTCCCGAACCTTTACCTAGCGCCTACACGGCGAAGCCGCCCGGAATCTCTGTTAGGAAATTCCGGGCGGCTGAACTCAACGATTCGTGAACCTCTTGATAGGTTCACTTGCATCTGATGATACCTCATGAACGCATTATCTTCTAGATTTTTCGTCGCACCGACGAAAAATCGGCGGCGCGGCCGCCGGTTTCGCTCGTCCACAGTTGGCACACATCAGCTGGTCACCTGCACCCACCTGTGGACAGCAACGGATACATGATTCATTCCGCTTCGCTCCCTTCTCATACCCCGTTCCTGACACACGAGGTGTGCACAGCTTGACCGGCTTCTGCTGCCTGGAATGCATGAGAGCCCTGTTTCCTCTCTTTCCTCCCGCAAGCTCCTTCCAAGAGAGCAGGGCTCATCATACACACCGGCGCCGCCTGTGGATGAGCGCGACACATACCGTGTCGGACAAAATCGCTTCTCTGTTCAGCCTGTCCACCCGGTGTGTGCTCGTTCCTCGCACCTGTGGAGCTGAAAAGCTGCGCTTTATTTTTGTCACACCTCATGCATCAAATGATCCAGGTGCACATTATGAGTTGTTCATAATAAGTTTCAAGGGTAGAATAAGGGTATGCTGACCGTCCATAAGCTGACCGCTGGAGAAGGCCACCGGTACTACACCCATGAGGTAGCGACCGGTGATACGCTGCGCTCTGGTAACCGTGAATTGGGCGATTACTACACGATTGATGGGTTGCCTCCGGGGCAGTGGGTGGGCGCTGGTGCGGCTGAATTGGGTCTGAAAGGCAACGTTTCCGAGGAACAAATGGAGGTTCTTTTCGGGCACAAATTCACCCCACTTGAGACCGAAGAGATCACCGACCTTCTCCAAAATTCCACCCCCGAAGCGTTCGAGGAAGTGCGCAGTCAGGCGTGGGAGAAGGTGCACAATCGCGCGGCTGAGCGTGCGTTCATCATCATTGAGGGCACCCGCGAGGGGAAGACCCAGGCACAAATCGTGGAAGATATTGCGCACCTGTACGAGAGCGCGCCTGACCGTGTGACTGTCTCACGTTACTTGGAGCGCTACCGTGCAGCAGGGCACCGAATCGTCAAGGGCGCGTACGTTAAAAACCCCGATATGCCCCGCACAGATCGCGCCGAGTTCATGGCGAACTACCGCCTATTGGAGCACGAAGCAACCCAAGCGAACCACGCAGCACAGCGTGCTATCGACGCGCATTTCAAGAAGAACGTAGCCCCGAACCTGCACGCGCAGCGTGACGGTTCTACCGAATTTTTGCGCGCGGTGGATGAGGAAGTTCGCCGCTTCCGCGACACCAAGCACACCGACCCGACCAATGAAGAGCTGAAAGAAATCCGTCACCGTGTCGGTGCGGTTAGGTACCGGGAACAGCACGGTGTAGAGCCCACTGACAAGCAACTCATGGCTTTTATCGCCCGCGAGTCCAAGCCGCAAAGCAACTCCGTGGCCGGGTTCGACATGGTTTTCACGCCACCTAAAAGTGTGTCCTTGGCGTGGGGTCTAGGCGATAAGACCCTCCGTGAGGGTGTGCAGAAAGCACATGAGGCGGCCATTGGGGACGTCGTGAAGTTCCTGGAAGACCAGGTCGTGATGACGCGCCGAGGCCGTAACGGTGTCCGCCAGATTGACATTGAGGGCGGTCTAATCGCGACCAAATTTAGGCACTGGGACTCGCGTTCAGGAGACCCGAACCTGCACGATCACCTAGTCATTTCTAACCGAGTGAAGGGCTCGGACGGGCAGTGGTCTGCTATTGATGGACGCACGTTGTACCAATGGAACGTGGCAGCAAGCGAGCTGTATAACGCGAAGCTGGCGGAGCACCTGGAGTCTGAGCTGGGGCTGGTCTGTGTCCCCGACGCTACCAAGAGCGAACTATCCCCGGTCATGGAAATTGCCGGAATCAACCGCGAGATGGTGGAGCAGTTCAGCAGCCGGCGCTTTGAAATTTCCGCAGAACTTGACCGACTCAAGGCTGAATACGTCGAGGCGCACGGTCACGCGCCCGGACGTAAGGCGATGCTGGAGCTTGCGCAGCAGGCGACCCTGGCGACCCGCCCGCACAAGAGCGAAGCAAAAAGTCTCAAGGATTTGTGCGAGGAATGGGCGGCCAAGGCTGAGGCAATTTCGCGCACCGGTGAGGTGAACATTCCGACCGGTGAAGATTTGAAGAAGCATTTGGAGGCCGCCAGCGAGCAGGCACGCGCCAAGCGCGAGCAGGCACAGGCTGAGTTCCTTTCGCGCACCCCGGAGGAGCACGCACAGCAGATTCTCGACCGGGTGACTGCACAGCGTGCCGTGTTCCGCCGCTCCCATGTGGAGGCCGAGACCGCCCGTTATTTGCGCGGTGCGGGCTTCCCTGTGCCGGTTCCTGGCACCACGCAGACCACCCCGGAAAGCACCGATGAGCTCAGCCTCAGCGGTGCCATTCATCATGCCCTGGAACAGAAGGTACTGAACCTTTCCGGCGAGCAGAACCGCCCGGTTGCAGACGAATTCTTGCGCGCTGACGGCACTAACAGTTTCGTGCGCCGTGACTCTCAGTTGTTCACCACTCAGGAAATGGTGGATGCAGAGCTGCGCATTCTGGACGCGGCAACCGCGCCCGTAATCCCGGCGGCAACCTTCGATGTCTTCGAACAGAAGCTCCAGGAACGCCGCGAAAAGTTGGCAGAAAAGGGCTTCTCGCTTCCGGCTGGTCAGGAAGCACTCGCGCGCGAGTTCGCCCTCTCTGAGCGCCTGCTCGTGGCTGGTATCGGTGCCGCAGGTGCAGGTAAAACCGCCTCTGTTTCTCTTGCAGTGGAGACGATTCAGGCCGCCGGAGGCCGCGTAATCGGCATGGCACCGACCGCTGCCGCCGCAAAAGTCCTTGGTGATGAACTCGGCATTGGTGCCGATACGGTTGCTAAGGTTCTGGCCGCAAACACCAACGGTGCCAAGGCCGGGCCGCTCAGCATTCGCCCCGGTGACGTGCTGCTGATTGACGAGGCGGGCATGGTGTCCACCCGTGACTTTGACGCGCTGGTACAAATCGCTAGTGAGCGTGGCGCGCTGGTGCGCGTGCTGGGTGATGACCGCCAGCTCTCAGCTGTGGGTGCCGGAGGTGCCCTTCGCCTCATTGACCGTGAGGTCGGTGCGGTCCGCCTCGATGAGCTGTTCCGCTTTAAGAATGAAGAGGAAGCAGCGGCCACGCTGTGCCTTCGCGAGCCCGCCGCAGTGGGCAAGGACGAACCCTTCGAATGGTATCGCCAGCAGGGCCGTGTGGCCGCAGGTGACAGCGAGGCCATGACGCAGCAAGTCTTCGCCGCCTGGCAGAAAGACATCAGCGACGGCAAGACTTCGCTCATGATGGGCTCATCTAATGAAGCCGTCGCGTCCCTGAACGCACTTGCTCAGGCACACCGCATTTCAACCTCTGGTGAGCCGACCGGCGAGGGCGTGCTGTTGCGTCCTGGCTCTGCACCGGGTGCAGGTCAGGCCACCGCCTTTGCGGGCGATGTGATTGTGACCCGCCGCAATGACCGCCGCCTGTCGGTTTTTGCCGGTCACGATTTCGTCAAAAATGGTGACCGCTGGAGCGTTGAAGGTGTGGGCGAGGACGGTTCGCTCAAGGTGCGCCATGTTGAGCATGGCGGCACCGTCACCCTTCCCGCCGCCTACGTTCGCGAGAACGTGGAGCTGGGCTTTGCCCTGACGGTGCACCGTGCACAGGGTGCGACCGTGGACACCGCGCACGCGCTGATTGACAGCCACGCCGACCGTGCAGGCGCCTACGTTGGCCTTTCCCGTGGACGCGAAGAAAACCGCCTCTACGTGCGCCTGAATGAAGGCGAAAAGCTGGATGAGGTGCTGGAAACCGTGGCCGCCCGTCATGACGGCGAAGCACAGCTGAGCGTACACGAGAGCGTGGATGCGATCCGCGCGCAGCAGCAGTCCCCCGCCGCCGCAGTGGCCGAATATGAAGAGCACGCAGAGCTTGCTCAGCGTGCCGTGATTGCTGACCTCATGACGCAGGGCATGAACCGCGTCACCCATTTTGACCCCACCGGAGCCGACGCAGCAGAAGCCCGCAGCTTGCGAGCACAGATGCGTCAGGCCCGTTATGACGGCGCGGATACGTCCGAGTTGGAAGCTCAGATGCCCACCGGAGCGCGCGCGTCGGCGGATGCTGACGTTACCGCCGTTATCAATTCCGAAGGTTTCGGTGCCTTGGCGGCACAGCTGGGCGAGCTGCACCGTGCAGGCCTGGATGTGCCTGACATTGTGGAGCGCGCCTACCGCACCCGTGCTCTGAGCACGGACGCTGAAACACCGGTTGATGCAGCCGCCGTTCTGTCCTGGCGCATTAGCCAGATTGTCGATGAGCGCGCTAACGCTGAGCGTGCAGACCGCCCGTTGGCGGGCTACGCTGACCAGCTGCTCGATGCGATGATTGCCCGTGCTGAGGCACGCGAAGTCTCTACCGAGGCGCGCTTGGAAAAGCTGGTGCTCGATGACCCCGAGTGGTTTAAGAATCCCTTCGCGATGGCTCAAACGGATTGGCTTCTGGAGCGTCGCGCCGCGACCGTGAAGGCTCTGACTGCTTGTGAGCGCGAGGACGGCGGCACCCACCGCAGCGCAAAGTATGACGAAATCGCCGAGACTTTGGGCCAGATGGACGCCGAAATTACGCGCCGTCGCTGGGAAGTCAGCGGTGACCAGCGAGAATTTGAGCAGATCATTCGCGGCGAGGTTTCGCGCGGTGGTGAGCGTTTCACTCTGGCCGCGTGCCTGCGTGAAGAGCGCCGCTTGCGCCGTGAGTTGGGCTTGACCGCTCAGAATGATGTGCAGAAGCCGCAGCCGTCGAAGGTGACTTCTGGCGGCGTGTCCGGTCACACGCTCGACCGCTTCTGGGAGAGTCAGCTGACGGGCGGAAAGCTCAAGCAGATTCTGAAAATCCGTGCTGCTGAAATCGGCAAACTCACCCGTTCGCGCGGGCAAGAATTGGCGCAGCAGGTGCGCGAGGGCAAGGCCCCGGCGTGGGTTCATAACCTCGGGCCGGTGCCGACCCGCAAGCGTGCCTTCCGCAAGTGGGCGCGCGTTGCAGGTGAAGTTGATGCCATGCGCAAGAAGTTCAATGTGCCGGATTCGCACCCGGAGCCGTTGCCGCGTGAGCTTGTCCGTGAGGCGGGCCAGCGCGTGACCAAGGCACGTTTGGCCGCTGAGGGTGCGCCGGTTTCGGCAGTGTCGAAGGTACGCACCCGCGCGGCTGAGGCTGTGCTGGGCGTGTGGGAGCAGGTCAAGAGTGTTGCGAAGGCGGCGCGTTTGTCGAAGCGTGCCGCTGAGCAGAGTCCGGCTCAGGGACAGTCCCCCGCGCCGGAAGCAACCGCAGAACCGCAGAAGCAGCAGGCACCCGCGCCGCAGCAAAGCCCGACCGGCGAGGCGGCACAGCCTGAAACTCGAAAGGAGAAGCCAGTGAGTGAAACGGAAGAAAGGCTGCGTCAAGAACGCGCCGCACGTGCTGAGAGGGCTCGTCAGATGATGGAGCGAACCCACAGCTTGGATGAGCGGCTGAGGAATCAGCCTGCACCCCAGGCAAACCAGCAGCAGCAGAGTGCTCAGCAGAATCTGCAACGCCAGCGTCAGCAGCAGGCGCAGCAGATGCATGAACAAGCTCGTCGTGGTGTGCGCGGGCCTGGCCTTTAGCGAAAAGGTGAGGGGGAGAAGCCCATTTTGGGCTTCTCCCCCTCACCTCATCTTTTAACGACCCTGTAGGAACTCGTCAAAGCTTGGATCCGTGGCGCGTTTATAAACATCCGGTTCCTGATGCCCGGCCTTGCATTCAGCGAATTGCTCATCCCATAGGCGGTGAACCACCGTGTGCAGCTTCTCGTGCCACCACAGGGCGGCATCCGAGAACCCGTCACCGTCATCTGTAGCACGGTAGGCGGCCTCCCAGGCCGCCCACAGTGCCGTGAGCTCCTCCACGGCCGCCGGGTGACGGAACCAACAGGGGCGAATCGACTCCCACGACGAGCTGAAATACCGCCCATTCACCCAGTCCACCCACTCACGCAGTCGGACCCACAGGCCACGTGCTTCAGATGCGCTGACATGCCGCCAGCAGTACGGCACATACGCAGCAGGCTCAGTTTCCTGCGCCTGAGCATCACCACTAAACGCCAAAGCAGGCACCGGCCCGACGCTCTCCAGCTGTTCAATGCGCTGCTGTTGCGCATCCATCGCATCGAGCAGCTGGTCAGAAATCTTTTCGAGCGACTGCACCCTTTCGGCCAGGAAATCGTGCTGCTCGGAGACAACCGGAATCGGGGCGGTCATCGGCATCACGTCATCATCAAAGCCGTAACTCATTACTCTTCACCTGCCTGATGATTGATAAAGGCCGCCGTGTCAGGCATCTGCATCTTGCCGCACAGCTGCCAGGCGCGCATCTGGTCTTCCTTCAATTCCGCCGCGTCCGGCCTCTCCCACCACGGGGTGAGGCCAAGATGCATCGGCTTGAAATTCCGGTAGACCACCATCGCGGAGAACGCCGGAATCTGAGTCATTGCGGCGGCTTCCATCACCGGCTTCTCTTCCGTGCTGTGAGAGGTTGAGGTGTTGCCCATCTTGCCGGTTGAGTGCGACCGGCTCACGCGCTGCTTCTCGAATTTGCCGAGAGCTTCAGAGACAGGCCTCATTGTTTCCACGTCCAGGCCCGGAAGGAAGTACTTCACGACACTGTTGCCTGCAATCGTGCGGCCGCCCTGCTCACCCCAACGGTCAATGAGCTGACTCATGGACTGTGCAATCAGGATGACTTCCACGCCACGGCCGTTAATATCACTCATGATGGAATCCATCTTCGGGAAAGCAGCCAAGTTCGGGGCCTCATCGAGCACCGCACGGAAGCACGGCCAGAGGCGACCGCCGGGCTTTTCCTGGCTGAGCTCACGGGCAGTGTTAATCAGTTCATTGGCGAACATCGAGACGAGCGGGCCAGTCTCGACGCCTGTTGCCGTGTCGGAAATCAGATACAGCGTGTTCGGGCCTGAGAGGAACTCGCGCATGTTGAATGCATGGGCCGGGTGGACCATCAGCTGCTTGCGGATGCGCGGCACCGCCAACGGTTCGAGCAGGCCCGAAAGGGTTTGCTGAATCGAGTCCAGCGTTTCCTCACCCTTCGTTTCCTGTTTGCCAGCCAGGAACTTCAAAACATCAGCGTTGATGCGTCCGGCGTGCATCTCAGCGGTCTTTAGCGCATCGCGCCCGCGCAGGTTCTGACTCCAGGCAATCACATCATCCAGGGTCTTTCCGGAGACCGCAGCCACATGCAGGAATCGGGCCAGGACAGCGCCTGCTTGCTGGTTGAACCAGTCGCCATTTTTCGTGCCGCTCATTGGCTGAGCGCCAGCCCATGCCTGCGCGCGGCGCTGCGCTACTTCGAAGTTCTCACACCCGGCAATCGGGTTCCATGCTGCTTTGTGCGGCCAGCCTGACGAATCATCCAGGTCAAACGCGACGACCTGACCGGTCGGGTGCAGGCGTTGGCGGGTGCAGGCGGTCATCATCAGCAAGTCAGCTTTCGTGCTGGTTGCCATCACTGCGCCGGGGGCGTCCAACACCAGGTTCGAGGCAATCGAAGTGGTCTTACCCGCCTGAGTCGGGGCCAGAACCAGCTTGGACTCCTTCGCTTCGCCGAAGATGGGCTTGCCGCCGACGAAGGATGAGGTGCCCTTCTTCCGCACGACCTTGCCGCCCAGCTTGCCCAGCTCAGTCACCAGCCAGGACTCGGGCATCTCATCGACCCACTGGCCAATCAGACGCGCGGACTCCTTCGGATCCGGTGAGACCGGAGGCATCGAAATCTTCGCCTTTTTTCGTGCGGCCTTCACTGCGGCATCATGACCGAGAGAACCTGCAACCTGGCGATAGGTGACCATGTGCGCGGCAGCATTGCCGCCGCTTTCTCCTGATTTGAAGATCAGGATGAACACGAAGACCGCCGGAATGACAGAGAGCGCAAGAACGACCCAGAAGAGGGGGCCAACACCGTGTGCTTTCAGATGCACGAGAATTTCTTGAGCTTTCCATACCCCGGCTTCCAGCCCGGCGCCGAGGTAGGCGCCTGCTGCGAGAATCATGCCGAAAAACATCAGGGCGGCTGATTCGTGAGGACGCATGTCCATGTCTGAACTTCCTTTCGAGATGACTGCAAACTGTGTCTTTGCTGGTCAGGTGGTTTTTGGTTAGTTTCTCTTCACGGAGAGCGGGGCAATATTCGCGACCTTCGGGGCGTCACCGGGGCCTGAGCGGCGCAGCTGGACAACCCACACCCCGTCATTTGTCGCCACGCGCACCACGGCACGGGTCGGGTCGGCGGAAAACTCAGTGTAGACTGCCGCCTTCACCTCACGCACCGGATTCAGCGACGGATTGAACCGCGCCAGCTGCTGCCGATACTCGTCTGTCACCCTCTCGTCCATGTATCGGTGCCAGGTCTGAGGGTCAGTGTCCATGGCAAAAACACGCATGGTTTGCACGGCGAAATCAGTTGCCGCCTGCTGCTCTTGCGGGCTCCAGCCCGCCGCATCAGATGCAGAGTCCAAATTTCCCGGCGCACCGTAGTGACCCCAACGAGAGGCTGACGGGAGCGCCGCGATGATGGTCGGTTCCGCTGATGCGGAGGCCGTAGCAGAAGGGGCCGGGCTGGTCGGTGATGCCGGGGTGGAGGCTGAGGTTGCCGCCGTGGATGCGGTGGTGCTCTGCGGTGCCGTGTCCGGGGTGGAGGCTGAGCACGCCGCCAAGGACAGACCCACAACAGCGGCCAAGATTAGCGCTTTCTTATCAGTCATCATCATCAATCTGTCCTTCGTTACTTCGCGGCCTTTTCAGAGTCGGGAATGTGCAAATAGGTGGTCACACCGTCAGCGGGAATCGTGCGGGTGGAGTACTGATAGGGAGTCGCGCCGTTGTATTCCTCAATGGTGACAGTGCCATCATCATTCACCGACAACACGACAGCAATGTGACCGTAGGTTTGCGAGGCGCCGACCGCACCGGGTGCGAAGTGCGCCATGGCCCCGACTTCGGGGGTGTTATCGGCTGGCCACCCTTTCGCGCGCCACGCGGTAGCCCACTCACCACCATTGCCCAAAGGCACGGAGGCGAAGTTTCCATTGGTGAATTTCGGGTGCTGCGGGTCGGTGGCACCGACCTGCTGATTCAAACGCCACAGACTGAAATCAGTGCAATTCACATAGAACATGCCAGTCACAGGGTTTGCGGCTTCGGTGTATCCGCGCCAGGGGTAATCGTCCGTGCCGCTGGTCTTACCGCCCGAGTAGTTCTGAGATGAGCAATTATTAGAGCTGGCTTGGCCGCCGGTCACGTTCGCCGTGTCATCGGTGTAGGGCACCGCGCCCTTCTCAACCGAGCCGTCAGACTTACCGCCAACCTCAGCCCCATAGGTCTTGCTGTAGATGCCCGCCAGGCCACGGATGCGCGAGAGGTAAGTTTGAGTCTCCGAGTACGGGGGAACGCCGCCGTAATTCTGGACGGCACCCGGACCCGCGTTGTAGCCCGCCATGATGAGCTCGACCGCCGGAATGTCCGGGTGAGCATCAATCACCGGCTTCAGCTGCGCCCGCAAGTCTCTCAGGTATTCGCCCATGGCACGAATTGCCGCTTGCGGGTCGTTCGGGCTACCACCATGGCCATACGTCTGCCAGGTGGAGGGGATGAACTGAGTCAAGCCCGAAGCGCCAGCGTGGTTTGCCCCGAGCGTCGGGTCCCACCCGGATTCAGCTTCAATCTGCGCCGCAATCCACGAGGTCGGAACACCCGACACCAACGACGCCCACACCACATACTGCTCCCAGTCGTTCGGAATCTTGCCGCCCACACGCGAGGATTCAGAGCGAGTCGTCGCGGAGCCGTCGTCATCATAAATGGTCACGTCGGCTTGACCTCCTTCACCTGCGGCACCGGTTGCCGAGGCTGAGGCCGACGCCGGGCGACACGCAGCCTTCGCACTGTCGCCACCGAGCACGCCACCAAAGAGAATCATGATGCCGAAGATTGGCGCCATCGTCAGACCCAGAATGACCGCGACCGCGCCCAGCAGCAGCGGGGCGGCGGACTTCTTCTGCTCGTTCATGCTTTACTCCTTAATTAACCCTTTTTCGCAAATCGCGTGTTTGTCTGGTGCAGCCTCGCCAGAGTCGGAGGCTTGGGCGACTGTACCGGAATGCCCACACTGCTGCCGACCTTCCACAACGCGCGGCCTGCACCCTGCGGAGCGCCCGAAGAGCGAAGACCGCCGTGGCCCTTGCGGGCTGCCGCCGGGTTCAGACCGTCCGCACCCGAGACGAAACCGGTCACCATGGCCGCCTCCCTCGTGGAGATGGGGCGAATCGTGCGCAGCACCTCAATGTCCTCAGGCTCCAGAGCCAGAAGCACCCACAGGCCGCACTTACCAATCAATGAGTGAGCAATCTTGCGGTCAGCGGCATTCTCAAGCATCAGAAAATCTTTGGGCGAGTGAGTGATTTTCCACTCGCCGACGCCCACGGAGCGGTTGGTGCGTGAGAGTTTGTCGACCTCCGTGACCATTCCCGGCGCCATGCGCACGGGATACCAGAACTCGTCCATGAGCGAACTATATCCGTGCCACGTGTACTTTGGAACGTACACTTCACCCTCAGCCGCAGCTTCCGCTTCCTTCTTCGCCTCATGCTGGGAAAGCTCCCAGTGCGCGTCAATGGCGTTCATTCCCAGACGCCACGTGGTCATCATGACCGCTGAAATCATGTGGTCCATGGAGTCAGGAATTGAGGACGAATCAAAACAAAACCCTCCGGGGTTGCCCGGATTAATGGTCATGCCATCATCGGAGAAGATCGCCGCCATGTCACCAAAAACCAGTGAGCTCAGCGACTCGAACAACTCGAAGTAGCGGTCGCGGAACTGCTTGGGGGTAACATTGCCTGCCGCTGAAAGTGCCGTCTGCGAAGGGTGTTCAAAGAAGTGCAGCAGGTGCCCCAGAGCGGGTTTCTTTTCCACCGCCAGCACCGCCTCCACCGCAGCCTTAATCATGGTGCGCTCAATGTCGGAAACGTTCTTGTCACGGCCACGGTTAATGCGAATCAGCGCGATGATGTTGTGCACGATGTTTGCCACGGCGATAGAGCGCAGCTCCAGGCCGGTCTGACCACCGATGATGTCACCGGCTGCTGCCAGCGGGCCAGCATCTAGCGGGTTAATCTTCGTGGAATTGCGGTTAATACCGATGTCGAAAATATCCGCACCAATTGCGCGGGCCAGAGGCGTCCACTCTTCACGCTTAAGCGGATTAAAAATCGCCAAAGGGGAACCCGTCGCGTTCAAATAGGCGGCGACCAGACCCGAAATGCTCGACTTCCCGTAGCCATTCAAACCGAACACCATTGCCGACGGGGAGGTGATAGCCCCTGATTCAAAGAGCGAGATGTGGTCGAGGGCCACCGCCGACCCGCTCGTGAGGTCGTAGCCGACCGGCGCGCCGGTAATCGGGCGGGAGGTTCCCGAAACGAACGGGAACATGCCGGCGTTTTCCCACGTGGTTTCCAGCCAGGTTCGCGGCTGCGCCAGCTGACCCCAGGCGCCACCGCCGAAGCCGTGCTGACCACGAACAGTCGTGCGCGCCTGCTCCACCACGGCACCGGCCCGGCGCTGCTTCTTCTTCAGAGACAACATGCTAGTTCTCCTCTTCCTTCTTCTTCTGCTCAGCAGCCTTCTTCTCTGACGGCTCAACCGCCAACAACGACATAGACGGGGCGTAGGCCCACGGGAAAAGACCCAAAGGCAACGTCTGGTGGAACGCAGCATCTGCGGAAAAGTCGGCAAAACACCATTTAAGGCCACCCATGAGTGCCTTGAGCTCATTTTCAGCGGTGCGCTGCGCCGCACGGGTCGGCTCGAAAGTAACGGTCACCATCAGCGCCCACTCCTGAATGACAGCGCCTTCCGCCGCCTGATTCATAGCAGCCTCAGCAGCCTTCTTCTTCTTGTTATCGAACGCAGTACGACGCTTCTTCGAAGACACCTCGGTAGTTGTCGCGCGTGAGGCGTTGTTCACGCGCGCATGCTGAGCAGAAGCAGGCACCGGACGGTAGATGAGGCTGACACGCTTGCGCAAAAAATTCCTGTTCGGGGCGAACAGCTTCTCAAACGAATGGTCCGTAATCTTGGACTTCGAGGGCTCAGTCATCATGATGGTCATGGACGCAACCCCATCATGGAAGACCACACGCGGATGCGCAGCGTTAAAATACGCAGGGCCGGCGCCTTCAAAAGAGCGGTAAGCCGGAATCTCGTCCTTAATCTCTTGAGCAACTTCCGCGTTACGGCGCGGGTCATACGCCGTATAGAGCATGTCGGCGTAATCTGCATCAGCCATGACCTGGCTAACTCCAGCACCGGCAGCGGACAATGCCTTAAGGTGACGGGGAATCATGGACAGCACCTCAGCAGCTGCGCCGTCCACATCATCAGCAAGCTCCGAAATCTTGTAGCCAAGCACAGTGTAGGCACGCACGGTCGCGACCCTCTCGGGCAGCATGCCAGCAGATTCACGAGCAATCTGCTGCGCCACCGCCGGAGCATCCGCCTTCAAATTCGACAGGATAGACTCAGCCAGCGGGGCCGAGGACTCAAAAACCGAGTCAATGACCACCTGCGCACCACGCAGACCGTTCTCACCAGACAAGGAAGAGAGCCAAGATGCATAGTTGGTCACCAGGTCGGTGGTCTTCGCCTGAGTGTTCATGGAGATGCCCGCCGGGGCGCTTTCAATGGTCACCGATAGCTGATCGGCGCGCGTGTGGTGAATAAGCTGAACCGGGTTGCCCAGGCCGTCCACCTCATCACGCACCTTCAGCGTGGAGAGAACCCCCGGCAAGGTCAAGCCTTTGTTCTGAGCGGTGAACGTGGAGCCCAGGAAGAGGGTTTCGCCCGAGTCCACGCGCTGCAAGTGGGTGAAGCGGCGGCGGGCGCGAGTCATGAGGGTGATGTCCTCGGCACCGAAGGGAACCTCAAAAACCCCAACATAGAGCGTGACGCCGACGGCAATCAGCAGACCGAGAATGAATTCTTTGGTCTGGAAGCAGATCAGCACGACGAGGGCGGTAACAACCAGGATGACGCCTGCACGAACGGGGAACCATCCGCCGAGGCGGATTGACCCGGAGCGCAAGGGGTTGCCATACAGAGGGGCTTTCATGAGATGTCCTTTCGACCGCCATTTAGGGCGGTTTTTGGGTGCACTAGAGCTGACCCCATGGGCCGGGGCCTTGAGCGAGTGGATTCTGTGGGATGTGGAAGAAGGAGGGGTGAGGCTGTGACATCAGCCTGCAATGCTTGCAAAGTGCAGTGACTGCAATCTGCTATGACTGCATTATGCAGTCACTGCACTATGGGGCCTGACCAGGCCGTTTAATAGAGTCGGTCAAGGCTCTGCTCATCCAGCAGAGTCTCTTCAGCCGACTGTGAGGCGGGCATGTGATTCTCTGCCAGGTGCGCCATGTCCGCAAGACGGGAACCGCCGCCACCGGATTCAGCCGGGGCCGCAGGGGCTTGCGGGGCGACAGCGCCACCGGCATCAGCTGACGAGGCGGGGGCCGGGGCGGATGCCACAGCCGCTGATTCAGACCCAGCAGTTGAAGCAGGTGCAGGAGCGGGGGCTGCCTCTGCACCTGATGCACCAGCAGATGAGCCACCCGTCGAAGCCAGAGCTGCACCTGATGGGCCATCAGATGAGGCCGCCGGAGCTGACCCACCCGAAGATGCCGAACCACCAAAGGAGGAGAATCCGCCTGATTCAGCCAGAGTCGGGCCGGGGTCAGCCGCCGAGAAGCTACCCGTTCCGGCAGCGCTTGCGGCACCTGCGGCACCGGTTGCCGCGACCGTGGCGCCACCGGTTGCCGCACCAGCGGCAACGCCCACAGCACCCACAGCGACACCGGCCATGCCAGCCAGAGCGGCGCCCGCGCCGTCAGCGCCGGTTCCCGCAGCAGCGGGGTTCACGATTTTCAGCAGAGCAGGCAACGCAAACGGGGCCATCACCAGGATGCAGATTGCGGTGACGATGCCACCGATACCGTCGCCGCCCTTCAACTCTTCAAACGCGAAGCCGTACAAGACCGCGACGGTGGGCTTGAAGAGAATAAAGGCGGTCAGCCACTTACTGACGCGGGAGAACCCGCGACCACCAGCCGCGAAGGTCAAGCCTTCCGCAACCGGCCAGTACATCAGCAGAATGGGCGTGGCAATGGAGACAAAAATCATGATGCACCATTGGACAATGACGACCAGGAGCATGATGCCGCCTGGCAGGAAAAGCATGGCGCCCATGGCGGCTACGGCCCTTCCTGGGTCACCAAGAACTGCCATCGTGTCTTTCTGTCCCCAGGCTGTTGAGTCGAGGATGGCGGCGGCGGCTTGGTCACTGGCGGTGAGCAGCAGTGAGAAGACGGAGACGCCCAGACCAGAGACGACGACGACACGCGCCAGAGAAGCGAAGACGTAGCGCACATCTTCGCCGCGCTGACTCCAGACGATCCTGATGCCTGCCCAGATGATGCCAATTGTCACCGCGAGGGCGGTGAAGATGTTGACGATGCCGGTTCCCCAGGCGAAGGCGGGGGAGGTCTCAGGATTGATGATGGGGCCTGCGTGGAGCCAGCTGGTGACAAATTGCTTGTAGACGCCGACGGTGCCTTCCCAGAAGCTGCTGAGAATCTGGTTGAAGGTGCCGTCAAGGACCTTGTTCGCGACGTACTTGGCAGGGTCATCAGCCAATTTTTCCGCCTCATTGCCGACATGCTCAGCGACCTGATGGCAAGTCTCAGGCGCAACTTTGGCGCGGTAAATCGGATTCCAGTCGCAATTAAAATCCGTCAGATTCTTAGCCGTATCTTTCACCCATTGACTCATCGCTTGAAACCCCATTCAGTCATTCGGCTCTGTCCAATGCTGAATCGTTGCGCGGGGTCCTGAGAAGAGTCCGTGAGGAGGTTACTTCCCATCTCAGATTCCTCAGAGTCAAGACGCCAGTCTCCGTTTTCCCAGACCATACGGATAGGAACCCAGCCAATGCTGATTGCCCCGCCCGGCTTCTGCGCCATCATGTAAACCTTCACCGTGGCGCGGTCATGGCTATATCCCTGAATACTGTAGGCATACAACGCTACAAGGATTTTCTCCCCGTCTTTCTCACCATCAGGCGCCCAAGGTTCCGCGCGACCATCAAATCGAGAAGAGAGGATTACACGACGGTTAGAAATCTCAGGATTACCAAGCACGATTGAAGCGTTAATAGCAGCCATAGCCGCACCCGTCGGATTGTGCGCGAAGCACTGTCCCAAACGGCCCTGACGCACTGCCGGGCCATACGTCGCCGACACCGGGTAATGGATGTCATCGGCGGTCTGTTCCCAGACATAATCTTCTGGAAGCTCAGCGGAAAATTCCTTGCCAGCCGGAACCTTCACATCACAGACCGCGCGACCATCAGCACCCACCGAGGCACTGGAGGACGCGACCGCCGACAACGACGGCGCAGCAGACGCAGACGCAGACGGCGCAGCAGACTCACGCGGATTCTGCGGGAAAAACAGCACCTTCACAGCCAGCAGTCCACCCAAAACAGCCACGCCCAAAATGAACAGGACTGACGTTTTGCGAGACTTCAACAGATTCTTGAACATGTTAACCGCCGCAGGTCAAGGACGCGTTGATGAACAAACCGGCAATGACGCTGGCACCACCAATCAGAATCGCGCCAATGCCCCACTTGCCAAGAGCCATCAGCGTGAAGCTGCCATCCTCGCGCTTGTGCGACACCACCAAGTTGTAGCCGATCAATGCCAAGCCCGCCGCAGCCGCAATGCCACCACCCCAGGTCAGCACGGCAATGAGAGTGTCGCCGCCGTCACAGACGGCCTGCGGCATCTGGAAAACTTTTGCCTGTGCACTCGGGGCGGCAATTGCCAAGGTCAGCACCGCCAGGGCAGCCGCGCGAATCGCGTTCTTCTTCATGGTTCTCTCCGTTTCTCTGCATATGCAGCAGTGTGATATGTCGATTTTTGGGTGCACAAAGCTCACCCTGTGTGCCAACAATGCATTGGCGGGGCGTTTGAGTGAGAGATAGATTCCCCAAAAATCGGGGGTAATGAGTGAGTGAAAACTTATGTGCGGTGCGGAGTTTACCCCGCCGCCGCTTCAATCTGAGCGGTGAGCTTCTTCAGCGCCGTAGCGACCGGACGAGCCTCAGCCACCTTCGCTAGAGCCTCATCATCACAGAGACGAGAGGCCAGCGCCGGGATCCAGGGGCACATCAGCACCGGATGGGCACCCGAGAGGACCTTCAGCTTCAGCTTGACGGTTCGCGGGATTCGCTTGCCGTCAGTCGGGATGACGAGGATGCCGCCGATGCTTTCCAGAGAGGTCACCGAGCCCGGTGCTTCGGGCAACTGAGCCCGCAGGCGGTCAATGTGCGAAAAGACGGCAGCCATGCCCTTCTCAGAGGCCTCAACCACCAGCAGGCGCACCGCGGATGCAGGGATGTCCTGGCTCACCGGCACTTCCGGCAGGTGCAGCAGGCGCGCCACGGTGGACGTGCCAATGTTCGGCAGCAGGGGAGAGAGAACAACCGAGGCGGTTGCAGGTTCCGTCTCCAGGAGTGCCGGGTCAGGGGTGATGAACTCAATCAGCGGCTTCTCGACCTCGACTGATTCCGAGGAAACTGCGGCAGGTGCAGGCGGGGCAACCTTCGGGGTCGCACTCTGCACGTTCGCCGTCGCTTCTGAGGCGGCAATGAAGCCGTAGCCGTGGGCCTCTGGCACGAGCTCAGAGGCTGCGGGGGCACCGCCAGTGGTGCGTTGATGGAGGGGGTTCATAATGAGTCCTTGGGGTGGTTGGTGTTAGCTGGCGATGTTCTTGTAGCCTTTGCCCACATCTTTTTTCAGGTGCAGGCGGATGCCGGTCAAGGCATTTCGTTTTCCGGGTGCGTCAACGCGCTCAACGCGAGCAATCAGCTGCGGGTCAATGGCTTCAATTTCACGTGACGATTTGATAAAGGCTTCGCGAAATTTCTTGACCCGCCCATCAGCTCCGAACTGAGATGCGAGAGAATCCCATGACAGAACAGGGCTTTTGCCAATGTCCGCACCTTCAATTCGATGCAGACGATGCGACAACCAGAGAAAAACATCAAGAGTCAGAGGGGATTTCGTCGAGGCAACAAGCTGATCCCAAAGCTTTTTGTTGTGGGGGACAGGCCAAAGCGTCACGACTTGTTCCCAAAATTCTTGACTCAGGACGATGCGGGATTTTCGGTCATCCAGCGCACCATCTTGTGTGAAGGTCAAATCAACATCTTTTCCGACCACACAACTGATGGTCCGAATGTTTGTGCCTTCTTCCGCCGGCGTGATCGTCGTTGATTCAAGGCGAAGTGCCAGCAGCGCACGCAACTGTCGTTCAACTTCACGTGCAGTTTTCGGGCTCCAGGTCAGGTGCAAATCGTTGTTCAGAAAGCCCTTCCAGCTAGTGGAAAGTTCAATTTCCGGCCCTCCAGCAGCAATTGCTTCAGAGCAAAGCCAGTGAAGAACAAGCCGAGAATATTTGCCGCTGGGCATCACAAATTCCCGGTGTTCTTTGCCTTCTTTGTCCACCGTGGTCACGGCACCGGCGGTCATTGAGAGAATGAAATTGCCATTTCGACGCTCCCAAACAAGAGAAGGCACCGCCGTCTTCTCACCATCAGCAGTGCGCACCACTGGTGCACGATAGGGCAACGAAAAAGAGATGAAAGTTTCGGGATAGTAGCCGACACGGCGGCGGTTTGCCGGGACAATCGGGCGCTTGTCTTCATTGACATTCTGGGGGTTATTGGTAGACTCATTCATAGTCTTCCCTCTTTCTGCATTGTAGGGAAGGCATCGCCGTCAGGGCAGGTTCTTCAAACGCCCTGGCGGCATTTTTCATGCCTTCTTTGATTGGTTCTTCACGCTCACCTTAACACAGGCTTCTCTTTGGTGCAACCAATTTAGCAATGAGACATCAACACGGGAATATTGGGGGGGATTTAGGGGCTAGGTTGGGGGGGATT
>ERZ773007.383-NODE-383-length-22311-cov-63.307063_pt1 | contig 22311 bp, 12 predicted proteins | sample MGYA00580665_ERZ773007 | MGnify/ENA primary metagenome ERZ773007 (study PRJEB29015, sample SAMEA2738122) | human oral metagenome | biome: human oral; feature: human-associated habitat; material: saliva | place: China | collected 2167 ... | reverse complement strand
CACGACACAGTGCAGGGCGACCTGCTTGACTGTGGCGTGGTCACCAGCTGCATTATGCCCGGCCGCACCCCGGGAATTACCCACTCCTTCTATGTGGTGGCCCGTAACGCGGTGGGTCAGTCCCCGCGTTCTAATACTGCCAGTGTGCAAGTCAGTGTGGTGCCGACGGCGCCCGGAGCCCCCGTTGGTAAGGCTGGTGACGGCAGCGCTAGTTTCACGTGGAACAGGTCTAACTCGCCCGGCTCGCGTATCACCGGTTACGTAATTACGCTCTCCCCAGGTGGGCTCAGCCAGAACGTAACCGAACCTAAGGCTACCTTCACGGGCCTAACCAACGGCACGGCCTATACGGCCACTGTGCGCGCGGTTAATGCTCAAGGTGCCAGTCAGGAATCAGCTGCTAGCCAGCCGGTGACTCCCTATGGCAAGCCTGGCCCGCCCACTAATTTGACGGCAGTTAAACAGGGCCAGGGTTCAGATGGCACCACCAGGGTGCTGGTGTCGTGGAACCCGCCAGCCAACACTGGTGGGCTGCCGATTACCCACTACCTCCTTTCTTACACCGATAGCCCTACGGCCTCTAGTGCCATAGTGATTTATGGGTTAAGTAAGCCCTATGAAATTGATACAAGCGTAGACAGGACCGTGAAGTTCTCAGTCAGAGCGGTAACTCACGGCGGCACGTCTGAGGAAGTCTCATACACTATGAAGCTGGAGGGTAAAGTATCTGCTCCTTCAGTGTCTGCAGCCCCCAAGGCTACTGGCGCCGATAACTCTGTAGACTTCACGGCTACCAGCGGTGACAAAAATTCCCAGAACCTGGAATGGTCAACCGATCAGAACACCTGGCAGTCGGTAGCCAATAAAACAGGTAACGGCTTAACTAACGGTAAAGAATCCACTATTTATGTGCGCGCCTGTAACTCTTCAGGTAAGTGCTCTGAAGGAGTAGTGGCCGGTAAGGTGACGCCTTTTGGCGCCCCAATCTCGCCCACTTTGGCCTGCACTCGCCCTGAGGGCACTAAGGTCAGCTGCCAAGTTGGCCCCGCTAACGGCAATGGGCGCACCGCCACCAGCTCGGCTTACATCAGCACTGGTGCAGGTGCCTACACCAATAAGCAGGAGCCGCCGGCAGGCGGCGGCACTGTGGAATTCCAAAACGGGGTTGAAGCAGGTAAAGAAGTAAAAATCTGCACCAGTTCCAAGCAGGTAACCAGCGAGGCCGGCACCCGCGAATCTGAACCGCGCTGCCAAAGCCTAGCGGCGCCGTCGGCGGCAGAACCCAAGCCAGCCAACAACTACCAGGGCTTTGTGGACCGCTCCCAGGTAGTAAACGGCAGCTGCGGCAGCACCAGCCCCAACTGCTACCGCTACGGCGTCAAGCTGTGGGACTGGAAGGACGGCACCACCACCAAGTGCACCATTACCTGGGCGGGCAAAACCTACACGATGGCCCCCGCTGCTGGTAAAGACGAAAAACGCTACACCACCTTTGACGGTGGAGTAACCCTGTATGTTGCTACCAGCATTACCCAGGCGGAAGAAAACGAAGATAACGCCGCCTTGCAATGCGATTCTGGCACACACCAATAAACCAGCTTTGCAGCCCTAAAACTGCCCCGTATATAAGCGTCAGCGAAAAGTTTTGAAAGGAATAACCCATGTCGCTCACCCAGGCTAACGCCGCCCAGTTTGCTGATCTATTTAACAAAATGGTGCTTAACGTAGGGCAGGCCTTGCTGGGCAAAGAGCAGGTAATTCGCCTGGCTGTCACCACCATGCTGGCTGAGGGGCACCTGCTGCTCGAAGACGCCCCGGGCACTGGTAAAACCGCCCTGGCCCGCGCCCTGGCGGCCACTATCCAAGGTACCCACTCGCGTATCCAGTTCACCCCTGACCTGCTACCCAGCGACATCACCGGGGTGACCATCTACGATCAGCGCAGCGGCCAGTGGGAATTCCACAAGGGCCCGGTATTTGCCTCTATCGTGCTGGCTGATGAGATCAACCGTGCCAGCCCCAAAACCCAGTCGGCGCTGCTGGAGGTCATGGAAGAGTCGCAAATTACCGTGGATGGCAAAACCCACTCCACCGGGCGCCCCTTCATGGTTATCGCCACCCAAAACCCCATTGAGCAGGCCGGCACCTACCCTCTGCCCGAAGCCCAGCTGGACCGTTTCTTGATGAAAACCTCCGTGGGCTACCCCGAGCGTGGGGCTATGGCCCAGGTGTTGGCTGACTCAGCTAACCCCGACCGCTCCGCTAAATTGTCGGCTGTGGTTTCCTCCGCTGTGGTCACCCAGCTGGCGGATGTAGCCGGAACTAACTATGTCGACGGCGCCGTACTGGACTACATTGCGGCCCTAGCTGAAGCCACCCGCCTACACCAGCAGGTGCGCGTGGGGGTCTCTACCCGTGGCGCTATCGCCATGACCCGCGTGGTGCGCGTATGGGCTGCCGCTCAGGGGCGCAACTACGTAATTCCCGACGACGTCAGGGAGCTGGCCTCAGTGGTGTGGGCTCACCGCCTGGTGCTGGATGTAGACGCCCAGTTCTCCGGCGCCAGCGCCGAAGGCGTCATTGAGCAGATTCTGGCTTCTGTCCCCGCGCCCACCGCACACAGCTAAACCATGACCGCTAAAACTAGCTCTACGCCCCCACGCGGCGGCGTCGACTTAAACTCCGGCGCAAAGGGCCAAAAACCCACTAGCTGGCGACGCCTGCGCACCCGCGCCACCCAGGTGCTCACCCCCCTGTGGTGGGGCGTGACCGCAGTGGCGCTAAGCGCGCTAGGCCTAGCCCTGCTAACGCATTGGGTGGAGCTGGCGGTGATCGGCCTGGTACTAGGCGTACTGGCCCTACTATCCCCGCTAAGCGCCCTGGGATTGGGTAAACACAACATCAACCTGTATGTGCAAAACGAGCGAGTGGTGGTGGGCGATAACGCCTACGGCGAGCTACAAGCCACCAACGCCGGCACCCGGCGTACCCGCAAAGCCGTGATGGAACTACCGGTAGGTAAATCCACCGCTGACGTACTGGTGCCCTCCCTGCGCGCCGGCCAGATGATTAGCCAGCCTCTAGCTATCCCCACCGCCCGACGCGGCCTGGTGCCAATCGGCCCAGTGCGCAGTGTTAACGGTGACGGGCTGGGCCTAGTGCGCCGCGAGCGCCGCTGGAGTCAGCGCATTGAGCTGTATGTGCATCCGCGTACGGTGGCTTTGGAAAGTGAAGCCATTGGTTTCATTAAGGATATTGAGGGCGCTACGATCCGGGATTTGTCTAGCTCGGATGTGTCTTTTCATACTTTGCGTGAGTATGTGCCCGGCGATGATCGGCGCAATATTCACTGGAAGTCTACGGCTCACACCGGCAAGTTGATGGTGCGTCAGTTTGAGGAGACGCGTCGGGCTCACCTGTTGGTGGTGTTGGATACGCGGGCGGCATCTTGGGCTAGTGAGGCTGAGTTTGAGGTGGCTGTCTCGGCGGCGGCGTCGCTGATTGTGGCCACGATTAAGGCTAGCCGTGAGGTTACTTTGGTGACTCAGGCGGGGGTGCCGGCGCTGCCTAACCCTAAGCGGGCTTTGGATGCGTTGAGCCTGGTGGAGATGGATGGGCGCGCCGCTGACTTGCCGGAGTTGACTAAGGAGGCGGTGGCGGCTTGTCCGGGTGCCTCAGTGGCGGTGTTGATTACTGGTTCAGGGGCTGATTTGGAGCTAATTGAGCGTGCTTGGGTGCGTCTGCCGGTGTCGGCGCGTTCTTATGTGTTGCGGGTGAGCCCGGGGCGGGCGGGGCGTAACCGTTTGGGGGCAATGGATTTGCTGCACTTGGGGGCGCTTAGTGAGCTTCCGGCATTATTGCGAAAGGCGGCGCTATGAGTGTTGATGGGCTTGAGACGGTTGGTTCTAAACACCGGGCTTTTAACTGGCTGGGGCTGGTTGCTTTTACGCTGCTGATGTTGGCTGCCAGTGTTAGCCATGGGGCGGTGTTTGGGGACTGGTCTGGCTATATTGCGGCCATGGGCGGCACTTTGCTGGCTGTGGTGGTTACTGGCGTCGCTTATGCGTTGGGGTTGCGGCGGCTGGAAACTATTTTGGCGCTGGTGATTGCCTACCTGTTGGGTGGGGCTTTGGCTTTACCGAATTTGGCTAGCGCTAAGGTGTTTCCGTCTTTGCAAATGGTGCAAACCCTGGTGTTGGGGGCGGTGACTAGTTGGCGTGACTTGCTGACTTTGGCGCCGCCGGCTAACGCCTATGCGGGTATTACGGTGGTGCCGTATTTGAGTGCCATGGTGTGTGCTGGCTTGGGTGCTTCGATTGTGTTGCGCCATCAGCGCGGCCAGTTGTGGGCGCTGCTTCCGGCTGGGCTGATGTTTGCCCTGGGGGCGCTATTTGGTGGTTTTGAGGCTCCTTATGGGCGCGATAGTGCGCTGGTGGGGGTGCTAGTGGCGCTGGCGTGGGCGGCTTGGGCGGTTAATAAGCGTCACGGCCGGGGCCAGCGCGGGCTGATCGCTTTGGGGGCGGGGCGGCTGCGCCGTCGAGCCCGCCTGGGCACGCTGCTGATGCTGGCTTGTGCCATGGCTGCGGGGGCGGTGCTGGGCCCGCAGGTGACGGGGGCTAATAACCGTGAGGTTTTGCGTAGCTATGTGACGCCGCCGCTGAATATTGCCGAGTATCAGGCTCCGCTTACGCGCCTGCACTACTGGGTGGATACTCAAAAAGACACCACTTTGTTTACGGTTTCGGGGCTGCAAAATGGTGAGCGTATCCGTGTCGCCACAATGGACGCCTATGACGGAAACGTTATGCGAGTTGGGACGTCAGACAACGGTGAGGGTTTTAAGCGGGTTGGGGCCCAGGTTGATACGCGCGTATTACCTAAAGGCGCTAAAACCCATAACCTGACTTTCACTATGGTTGATTACCAGGGTAACTGGCTGCCAGGTGGGGGACAGGTGCGTAGCTTCACCCCGCGTAAAGGCCAGGGTTTAACTCAGGATCTGTTCTATTCATCCAATCTGGGCGCCCTGCTTAGCACCCGTACCCTGGTTAAAGGCGACAGCTACAGCGTAAATGTGGTGAGTGTGCCTACCTATTCGGATGCTCAGCTATCTAAGCGTAGGTTTGGGAAGGTAGCAAATGGCACAGACACTAATGTGCCAGCTGTGGTGGCTACGCGTCTGCGTGAGTTTGTGGGTAACGCTAACAGCCCGCTGGCCCGTGTGCGTGCCATGGCCACTAAATACCATGATGAGGGCTACTACTCTGACGGCTCAGACTCGATGGCGCGCCCCGGTCACCGCACCGCCCGCATCGATGAGCTGCTAGAACCCAACTACTACATGGTGGGTGATGACGAGCAGTACGCCGTGGCTATGGCGCTTATGGCCCGCCAGGCTGGTTACCCGGCCCGCGTGGTGCTGGGTTTCTACCCTGAGCACTACTCCAAGGGCACGTTAGAGGTTAAGGGCACTATGGCGCACGCCTGGGTGGAGGTTAACTTCGACGGCGACTGGGTGGCTTTTGACCCCACCCCGCCGCGCGACAAGAAACTGGTTAACCCCAAGCCGCAGCCCAAGCCCAAGCCGCGTCCGCAGGTGTTGCAGGCACCGCCGCCCCCGCAGGAGCAAGCTGACCTAACCCCGGACGTGTCTGACGACCGTGACACTAAGAAAAAGCATGGTTTTGACTGGGCCCACTACCTGCTGCTGGTGGGGCAGGGGCTGGGTGTGGCCGCTTTGGTTAGCTCCCCGTTCGCGCTGATTTTGGCGCTTAAAGCGGTGCGTGGGCGCCGGCGTCGTAACCGTGACGAGCTTGGCAGTGCCCTGGGTGCCTGGGCGGAGCTGGAAGACTGGATGCGCGACTATGGCATCAAGCTGCCCGCTAACGCCACCCGCACCCAGATGGCACGCTACCTGGATATTGCGTTGGCTGATTATGACGCCGCCGCTGCCCAGGTGGCGCAGGCTAAACGCGCTAAGCAACAGGCTAAACGTAACGCCCAGGCACTGGGTGGGCAGGTTGATTTGGCGCCTAAACTGCGTGGCGCCGAGGCCATTGCGGCCGCTAACGCCGCTGGTAGCGCTGCTGTTGGGGCGGGCTCTGGTGGCGACGGCGTCGCTAACGACGGCGCCCACGGCTTGGCAGGTGGCGCTCAGTTTGCAGGCGGTCAAGCCCCTGGCAGCGCAGGTAGCGGTGCTCTGGCGGCGCCCCTGTACGTGCCCGTAAAGGGACGCCAAAAGCGCCGTCGTCACCCCATTAAGGCCCTTAAAGCCAAGTGGGCCCGCGCTCGCGAACGCTCCCAGCGCCTAGCGCAGGCACGAACCGACGCGCTAGAGCCGGTCTTTGGCTCTAACTTCCCGCCAGGCTCGGTGCGTAACTTTGCGTTGTCAGTCAACGCGGTAGCTTTCGGCCAGTCGGAGCAGGTGAGCCTAACTACCGCTGATGGCGCCCAAAACCCCGCTAAACTGCCAGATCCCCAGGGAGTTGGGCACGAAAGTGGCTACGAAGCACCCCAAGTGGGTCGTAAGCAACGCAAGGGGCGCTTTGCAGATAAACAAAAGTCTAAAAAACGTTCAAATAACGCCAATCTGGAGCTAACTGAGCAGCAGCTTTCAGCTGATTCCCAGGAACCCTTATGGCTAGAGATGCAAAATCTTAAACAGCACCTTGGTGCCAGTAGGCGACGCACGCGTCGATGGCTAGCTGCGGTATCTCCAGTTTCATTAGGGATGCGTGTGCCGCAGTGGCTGCAGACCATGCGCGCTAACTTCAGGAGAAAGAAATGAGCCTAAATAGTCGCCCGGCCCCGGTTCCCGCGCATTTGCAGGGGACTCGGCTTGCTGCGCTTTGGCCCAGGGTATTTGCGCGTCTAATTGACTCGCTTATCTTTTCTCTAGTCATTGGCGGCGGCAGCGGGGCCGTAATGTTTTTTGGTGCTGGCAACCAATCTAACCGCACCCCTTTTTGGATTAGCCTAGGTGTATCAATCGCGGTAACTGTGCTGCTATGTATTGGTTACCTGGTGGCTTTGATGCGTAGTGGGCAAACCCCGGGTTTGCGGATGCTGGGGCTAGCTTGGGCTGGTTTTAAAAACAGTGGCCCGCCGCGTGGGGCAGCTTTCAACAAGCTAGCCTTGCAGCTAGGGGTGTCCCTAGTTACTGCCGGGATTGGCAACTTAGTTATTTACGCCCTTAGCCGCGACCACCTGAACCGGTTTTGGTTTGACCGCGCTAGCGGCGTGATTGTGCTTAATGTGCGCCAAGGCGTAAACCCGGTGCGTCTGCAAAGCAACCCACTGACTCTTCCCAACCAGCCTTTCGCGCCCCAAACCGGGCCTGGGGCAGGGGATATGGATGAGTTCGGGCTGCACCCGCAGCTGCCTGGAGTGCAGGCGGCGGCGCACCTGGCCCAAAATTCTTTCGCCGCGCAGGCCCCCGGGCCAAATGGCGCTTTCAACCCCAGCGCTGGCGCCGCAGGGTATGCCAATGGCGCCCCTGGTGCTAGCTTGCCCGGTGTTCCCGGCGCGGTTAGCTCCGCCTCAGCCCCCGCTGCCTCTAGTGCCAACTTTGCCGGCGGCGTCGCCAATCAAAGTGGCGGTTTTGGCGCAAACCAAGCCAATCAGCCTCCCCAGCCCCAGCTAACCAGCCCCGGCCCTGAAGGCGGCCAACGTGACAGCGACGGCGTAATCACCTCCCTGGACTGGAACCTGCAAGCTCCCGCCCAAACCGCTCCCGGTACCAGCGCGCCCAGCTCCACCCAGACGCTAGGCAACAGCTACGACGAAACCATTGTTCCCAGCGCCAACACTGAAGTTGGTATGGAGCCGGTGCGCCCAAGCAACTTCCAGGCTCCCGCCCAAACCGCTCCCGGCGCCAGCGCCCCCAGCTCTGGCCAGCTGCAAGTGCCAAATAAGCCTTTTAGCGGCCCCATCCCGGTGGTAGTTCCCGACGAATTAATGGGGGAGGCAACCGCTGCCCAAGAAACCGGCCAGGTGGATATCAGCGGCACGGATTGGGATGAACACGTCACTATCGCTAAAACCAGCGTAGGTAAGTGTTTGCGCCTAGACACCGGCGACGTCATTAACGTGACCAGCGCCGTGGTGTTGGGGCGCAACCCGGTTCCCGCAGGTATGTGGGCGCAAGCTGACGTGGTGCCTGTGGCTGACCCCAACTTTTCTATCTCCAAAACTCACTTGGCGGTGCGCGTCGATGGACAGTACATGTTTGTCACCGATCTAGGCTCAACCAACGGCACCAGCGTGGTTGCCCCTGACGGAAGTCGCACACATGTGCTTGCTGGGGCTATGGTTCCAGTTACTAAGGGATATTCAATTGTTTTCGGCGACCGCCGCCTGGAGGTTGAGTGATGCGCACACGCATCGCGGTCAAATACGCCGCAGGGACTGATGTGGGATTAGTGCGTCAACACAACGAAGACGCCTACCTAGCTTCCGGCCCAGTATTTTTAGTGGCTGACGGTATGGGGGGACACAAGGCAGGCGACGTCGCTGCCGCCACCGCCCTGGCAGCCTTCTCTGAGCTAACCCAGGACCATCTGGTTGAGCCCTCCCAGCTGCAAAAAGCAGTTAAACGCGCGGCCCGGGCAGTCAATGGCCTGCCGGGAGTGCCCGCGCCTGGCTCTACCCTGACCGGCTTGGTGCTTAGTGAAAATGGGGCTATGCCGTGCGTGCGCGTACTCAATATTGGCGATTCGCGCACCTACTACCAAAGCAAGCACGGCTTTGAGCAAATCACTAAAGACCACTCACAGGTGCAAGAGCAGATTGATGCCGGGCTCATCTCTGCCGAACAAGCCCAGCACCTGCCTGGTCGTAATGTAATTACGCGCGCGTTAGGGGCCGGTTGCGGCCCGCGTGTACGCGCCGACTATTTTGTCTTGCCTGCACGTGTGGGAGACCGCTACATCATCTGTTCAGATGGGCTTTCTTCCATGGTTACCGACACTCTCATTGAGGCTACCGCAGCTGTGGTTAGTGAGCCTGAGGGTGTGGTTGATGCGCTGGTGAAAGCCGCGAGGAACGCAGGCGGTCGGGATAATATCTCGGTGATCGTGGTGGATATTGCGGCCGCATATCCGCCTTGGGAGGATGACGATCTGACCCACCAGAACCTGCCTGGCACGCAGGGTTGGGACTATGATCCGGATGCTCCCACCCTGGATAGGTCGCTGCCGTGGCGTGGCGGCAATGAGGTTGCTAGTGAGCAATGGTCATGGATGTTCAAGGACAATGAATGAATACTCAAGTTAATTGGTACGCAGGTACCACTCTCAGTGCGGTCAGCGAGAGCGGATTCGTTGCCCTAGAGGGGCCCAACGATCTGTTGCTCGACCTGTGGCGCGAGCTTGAAGATGGTGCTAATTTGCAGCGTCTGCTGCAGGTGCTGGCGGGTTACTACAACAACAACGTCTTCCACCTGCCTGACTTTGTGGCTGGTGTCTTCTCCGACGGCGCCGTCCACCTGGCCCTGCGTGGTTCTATCACCGCTGAGGTCACTCAGGTTAATGGTTTCGTGCGCACTGTTTCGGCGCTTAACCCCATTGCTTGGGAGGAAGTACGTCTCGACGACGTCGCCGCCCTGGTAATTCAGGCTCACGGAGCTGGTACTGAGGCTCTACCTTTACGCAGCGGGGTTACCCGCGCCTCCATGCTGCACTGGCAGCTACGTGAGGTTAACCGCCTGGTGGGAGCCGTCAAAAGTCAAGCCTACAGCGGTTACAGTTCAAACTCGGCAGCCAGCGGAGTCAGCGCAGCCAGCGCGCCGGCGACGCGGTCGGCACAGTCTGTAGCTTCGGCTTACTCTGGCTACAGCGCCGGCAGTGCCGCCTCGGTTTACAGCCCCGCCTCGGTGGTGCCCAGCGCCGCTGAAGCTTCAGCGGCCCGTAGCCTGCTAGAGGACACTCCTATCAGCGAGGTCAGCTCCCAGCCGGTAGCCGGCCTGCTGCCTAGCGCGCCCTCCCCGGAGGCTGACGCCGCTGAGACTAGCGCCGCCGCTGCGGTTAGTGCGCTTAGCGAGCCTAGCCCGCAGTTGCCGTCTGCTCCCAGTCCGGCTGCGCCCAGTGTGGAACTACTGTCCGCACCCAGCCCGCAGCTACCGGCCGTGCCCGCACCCAACCCGGTGGCAGCTAGTGCCTCACTGGCAGCTGAGCTGGTGCCTGGCCAAAACCCGGATCTATCGATCGCCACCGCTAGCCCGGCTGCACCCAGCCCAGCTAGCTTTAGTCCCGCTGCCCCCAGCCCGGTAGCCCAAACCCCGGCCACTGAGCATTTTGAGGCAATTAGCTCGGCGCCGTCGCCGGCTCCTAGCGGTGCGCACGCTGCCCCAGTAGCTGCTGACCTGCCTAGCCCGGCCAGCTCTGCTACTTCGGCCGCTTCAGCTGCGGCCAATGCCCCCACTAGCTTGCTGGATGTGCCCGCTGACGCCGTCCCGGTGCCGGCCCCGGCTGCCCCCAGTGCGGAAATCAGCGAGGCTGCTCCTAGCCCAGAGCCTGTTAGCGCTCCGGCTCAACCCAAGGTTTCCCGGGCTGCTGCAGCTTTGGCCGCTATGCTGGGCGGCTCAAGCGCCGCCAAGAACCAGGCTCCGGCACCGGCGGCTTACAGCGCCCCGGTAGCTCCAGCGGCCAACTACCGTATGGATGACGCCCCGGCTACGGTCCCCACTGAGATTGTGCCCGCCGCCCCGGCTGTGCCTAGCGCCCCGCTAGCAGCTCCTAGTGCTCCGGTGGTGGCGCCCAGTGCCCCTCTGGCTGCTCCTAGCGCCCCGGCTAGCTCTGGTGAACTGGTTATTGCTGACGCTCGCGCTGCCCGCGCTACGGCTGCCCCGGCGGCCCCCAGCGCACCTCAGAGCCAGCAAAACCCCGAAGACCAGTACTTTGGTCACCTTTACGGCCAAACCATTGGGGTGGATGTAGAAAACGCTGCCGTGCGTGAACTGCGCGATGATGAGGCTTCAGGTCTAGAGTTCAACTTTGAACAAGGCGAAGGCTTGGACTTCTCACGCCGAAAGGGGGAGAAAGCGGAACCCACCGGCCCGATCCAGGGTATCAACGAGGGTAACCCCTTTAGCTCTTCCCCTTTTGGTGGTGACCCCGCCACTGCGGGGTCGGATCCGGTTCCCAATCCCCGAACCCAATCCGCTGAGCTCCCGCTAGAGGCACAAGCCACCCAGATCAACCCGGTAGGTAATGCGGTGCCATTACCCGGTGTGCAGGCCCCCACCGGCGCACTGGACGTGGCCCCCGGTACCCCCTGGACGCACGATGGTTACACCATCGCTGTCCCCACCGGCGGTGTGCAGGCCCCGCCGCCGCCCGTAGCTGACAGCGCTAACGCCGATAGCGATGGCCCTGAAGTACTGGCAATTAACTGCGTCAACGGTCACCCCAACCCGGTGCACGCCAGCTCCTGCCGCATTTGCGGTGGGGCACTAAACGGCAAGATTGTCCACGTAAAGCGCCCCAGCCTGGGCACTTTGGTGGCCTCCACCGGCGGGTCGGTAACCCTAGACGCCGACGTCATTGTGGGCCGCCTGCCCAAGGCTGCACCCGGCACTGCGGTGCACCTGATGGCGGTGGCTAGCCCCACCAAGTCCATTTCCAAGTCTCACTGCCGCATCAACATTGATGATTGGGAGCTGAACTTGGAGGATCTGAACTCCACTAACGGCACCTACCTGCTGCGTGAAGGCCAGTTGCCGCGTCGCCTGGGCGGCGGTCAGCGTGAGCTGCTGCGTTACGGCGACCGGATTGACCTGGGTGACGGTGTAGTTCTGTCTGTGGAGCCCTGATGGCTGCTCGGCTGCGTGAACCTGTAGGCCCGCACCTGGAGGGGGCGGAGTTTATCCGCTTCCTCGGTGCGGGTGGTTTCGCGGACGTTTTTCTTTACCGCCAAGACATGCCTCGGCGTGAAGTTGCGGTTAAAGTAATCCGTTCAGGGGCCAGCGCAGCCCAAAAACAAAAATTCCAGGCCGAATCTGACCTGATGGCCAAATTCGGGGCGCACCCGGCGGTGCTTTCACTGTACGCCGCCGGGCGTCTGCGCGATGGGCGTGCTTACCTCACCATGGAGTATTGCCCCCCGCCTCACCTGGGCAAACGATTTTCTACTACTTCACCAATGCGGGTGGAGCAGGCTTTGGAGATCACCATTAAGATTGCTGGCGCTGTGGAAACTATCCACCGTGCCGGCTATCTGCACCGCGACATTAAACCGGCCAATATTTTGCTCACCGCCTTTGGCCACCCGGTTTTGACTGACTTTGGTATTGCTATCAGTCAAGACACTCCCGCCGATCAGGTTGATTCGGCGTTTTCTCCCTACTGGGCGCCGCCTGAGCAGCAGCTTAACCGGCCTTTGACGCCCGCTTCTGACGTCTATTCACTAGCTGCCACCACCTACACCATGCTGGCGGGCAGGCCTCCGCATGTGGATATGACCCCGGGTGCGCACAATGACCCGGCCTCTATTCTTAAACGCCTGCACCACGGCTCTATCGCCCCCATTGGTCGCAATGACGTGCCCGCCGCGCTAGAGCGGGTGCTGTTTACCGCCATGTCTAAGCGCCCCTCCGATCGTTTTGCTTCGGCGATGGCGTTCGCGCGGGCTTTGCGTCAAATCCAGTCTTCTTTGGGCTTGCCGCTGACCAATATTGATGTGTGGGAGGACCAGCCTGTAATTGCTGCTGATGGCAGCGACGACGACGCCACCCGGCTGCGTCCGGTAGTGTCCATTTCTCCTGAAAACACTGGCCGCACCGCCGACACCAACGCCCGTATCAACACTGCCGGCGCCAATAGCTGGGGCGATTCGTTCGGTTCAGGCAGCCACTCGGGCACTTTCTACCCCAACGCCCACCAGTCTCCCGCTGACGCGCGCACTTTTACCGGTAACACTTCGGGGTTTAACCGCAACACAACCCTGGGCTCTGCGGCCAGTCCCGGCGCCAATACCGGTTCTGGTTATGGCACGGGCTATCCGGCCTTGTCAGGCGTGACCGGTCCAGAAACTGTCCCAGGCGGCCACTTCAACCCCCAAACCGGCGCCCCAGCTGCGGCGGGAGCGGGCGACGTCGGCCCCCAAAGCAGCGGCGTCGGCCCGGGCGGCCTGGCGGGCAGCGCAAACCAGCCACCTCAGGGCTCACCAGAGGCGCCTGGCTCCACCCTGGCCGCTAGCGCAGCGCAAGACGGCTCCAGCGTATCCTTAAAAACCCTGCTGATCAGCGCCTTAGTAGTGGTATTAATAGGCGTAATAGCTTTCGCGGCCTACCGAGGCCTACAGCGCGGCGGGCTTAACCCCAAACCGGCGGTAACCACCGCAGGCACTGCTGCGCCCATGGATCCGGATGTGAATGGCTACCTTGAGCCTGTCACCAACCTGAAGCTGAGCTACGCTAACGGGCAGGTGGAGGCCACTTGGGACTATAAAGCCACAAACGCCACGTTCCTCTACAGCGTCACTAACTCTGGGGTTCCGCAAAAATCTCAGACCCCGCAAGGCTTGCAGGAAACCAGCGCCCACCGCGCTACGCTAAAGCCAACGCCGCCGCGTACCTGTGTGCAGATAGTCGCGCGTGACAAGGCGGGGCGTGAATCAGAACCAGTCATTGACTGCATCGACACCCCGGCTAGCCAGTAGCTCACTAAGCGCGCCCGGCCCACGCTATCCAATTGCATTAAAGACCTATTAAACGCGTAGACAGGAAGGTAAAACCATGAGCGTAGCGCCCACGCCCGACGACAACGAAACCGGCAAAGATGTCTTGGTAATCGATTTCGCTGGAGAAATTTATCGGGTCGAGCCCACTCAAAGCTTCACGGTGGGTCGTGAAGGCGACCTAGCTTTAAGTGACAACCCCTTCCTGCACCGCAAATTCTTGGTGTTTGAATTCCAAAACGGCCTATGGTGGGTGCACAACCAGGGTTCGCGCCTGGGGGCCACCGTGGCCGACATGGCTGGGGCCTCACGCGCCTGGGTTACCCCCGGGGTGCGCGTGCCTATGGTGTTTGGGCAGATGGCGGTAGTTTTCAGCGCCGGCTCCACCACCTATGAGATCCTGGCGGAAGTGCCCTGCCCCTCCTATGAAAACCGTGAGCCGGCACAAGCTGAGGCCGCTGAGGCAGATAGCGACACCGGCCAGGCCACTATGGGCATGGTGGTGCTCACCGAAAGCCAAAAGCTACTGATTTTGTCTTTGGCTGAGCCATGGTTGCGTAGGGCTGGTACCGGCACGGTTTCTCTGCCGCGTAACGTCGACGCCGCCGCGCGCCTAGGCTGGGGTATCACCCGTTTCAACCGCAAGCTAGACAATGTCTGCGACAAGCTTGACCGGGCTGGCGTTAAGGGGATGCGCGGTGGGGCTGGCTCTCACGCCTCCCACCGGCGCGTGCAGCTGGTGGAATACGCCCTGTCCTCACGCCTGGTAACCCCTGAAGACCTTCCCCTATTAGATGGTGCCCACGAATGAAACTACGTCTTAACCTACTGCGCGGCGACGGCTCGCATAACCTGCAAATCACCACGGACGCCACCGCGACGGTAGGGGACGTAGCTGCCGCACTGGCTAGTGCCGGACCAAGTGAAGCCGGCCAGGCCATAGATCCGGCCACGGTCTCCATCAACATTATTGACACCGCCGGGCGTGGGCGCGCTCGTGCCCTAACCAGCGACACCTTGCTGGAAGACTCCGGGCTGCACTCGGGCGCTAAAGTCTCCCTAATGCAAAACCCGGCAGACACCAATGTGGCCGGTGAGCACGTGGCCGTATTGTCAGTGGTTTCAGGGCCTGATAGGGGCCGGGTTTTCCCGCTCTATGAGGGCTCCAACCTGGTGGGGCGCGACGACAATGTAGACGTCAGCCTTAGCGACCCGATGGTTTCCAAGCAGCATATGCGGGTGGTAGTAGGCACCGAAGTAGAAGTACGTGACCTGAACTCCTCTAACGGCGTCGTCGTTAATGGCCAGCGGGTACAGCGCCTAAAGCTGGGGCCCCTAGACAGCGTCAAGATCGGTAAATCTGAGGTGAAGGTGGCCCTGGTGACCACCACCCTAAGCGCCACCGACGCCGCCGGAAGCGCCGGCATTAACTTCATCCGCACCCCGCGCGTAGTGCCGCGCACCCCAGCGGTAGAAATTAAACTGCCTGAGGCCCCCACCCAGCAAAACCCCAACCCGCTGCCCTTCATCGCCATGCTGGCGCCGGCCTTTATGGGTTTGATGATGTATTCGGTGACCCACAACCCCTACTCGCTCATGTTCGTATGCATGAGCCCCATGATGATGGGTGGTATGTGGGTTGACGGCAAGTGGCGGCGCAAACGCGCCCTTAAAGAGCAGCTAGAAGCCTTTGAGGTTTCAATTAAAGAAACCCAAAAACACATTGAGCAGGTATTTGCTAACGAACGCGAAGTGCGCAAACAGCAATACCCGCCCATTGAAGCCATTGTGCGCCACGCCGAAATGGGGGGCCCGCTGCTGTGGTCGCGCCGCCCTGAGCACCCCGAATTTATGCAGATCCGTATCGGCCTGGGCACAGACCTACCCGTGGCCCGGATGGAAAAAGACAAGGAAGCCAAAAACGGCCTACCCCAGTGCCTATCCACCATTGCGGCCCTGCGCGCCCAATACGCCATGATCGACGACGTGCCGATTGTGGTTAACCTGCGCCAAGACGGGGCTTTTGGTATTAGCGGGCTGCGCGCAGATATTGACCCGGTGGCGCGCGCGGTAATCACCCAGCTGGTGTGTATGCACTCGCCCGCTGAACTGGTGGTGGCCTGCCTAACCGACCCGGCTGGGCGCTCGCGCTGGGACTGGCTTGAATGGCTGCCCCACACCGCTTCGCCCTTCTCGCCGCTAGGGGAGCTGCATTTAGCGGCTGACGCAGCGGTGGGCGCCTCGCTGGTCTCGCACCTGGAAGAAATTATTTTCCAGCGTTTGCAGACCCGCCCACGCCCGCGTGGCCCGCTCAACCCCACGGTTGAAGAAACAGACGCCATGCATGTGCCCGACGTGGTGGTGATTGTTGATCAATCCCAGGTGGATCAGGCCCGACTTAACCGTATTGTGGAGAGCGGCCCGGATGTGGGCGTGCACGTGATTTGGGTGGCTGAATCTGCCAGCCAGGTGCCCGCCGCCTGCCGCTCCTACCTGATGGTGTCTGGTGAAGAGTCCACTGTGGGTTTTGTACGTCGCAGCGTTAACGCCACCAATGTGCGCCCCGAAAACCTGGGGCTAAGCCAAGTGCGGGCGCTAGCTAAGCACATGTCGCCCATGGTGGATGCGGGTGTGCCCGTGGATGACGACTCTGACCTGCCGCGTTCGATTAGTTTCATCTCGCTTACCGGCGCTGAATTGGCCGACGACGCCTCCGCTCAGGTGGCCCGTTGGCAAGCCACTAACTCCATCATTGACCGCACCAAGACTGTGCCCATGGACCGGCCCGTCTCCCTCTCCGCCCTGGTAGGTCAGGGGGCCGACGCCCCCTTGGCGCTGGATCTGCGCGTGCACGGTCCCCACGCCCTGGTGGGTGGTACCACCGGTGCTGGTAAGAGTGAGTTCCTCCAGTCCTGGGTGTTGGGTATGGCCCAGGCGGTTTCACCTGACCGCCTTACCTTCCTGTTTGTGGACTATAAGGGTGGTTCAGCTTTCGCTGCCTGTACCCACCTGCCACACTGCGTGGGTTTGGTGACCGACCTTTCGCCCGCCATGGTGCGCCGCGCCCTGACCTCGCTGGGCGCCGAAATCCACTACCGTGAGCGCCTGCTTAACGAAAAGGGTAAAAAAGACCTGGCTGAGCTGGAAAAATCCGGTGACCCCGAGTGCCCGCCGTCGCTGATTATTGTGGTTGATGAGTTCGCGGCCCTGGCAGGTGAGGTGCCTGAGTTCGTTGACGGCGTCGTCGACGTCGCCCAACGTGGCCGTTCGCTGGGACTGCACCTAATCATGGCCACCCAGCGCCCCGCCGGCGTCATTAAAGACAACCTGCGCGCTAACACTAACTTGCGTGTGGCGCTGCGTATGGCCGACGAGTCTGACTCCCAAGACGTGCTGGGGGAGAAGATTGCCGCCCACTTCCCGCCGGAAATTCCTGGACGCGGGGCGGCTAAGACCGGGCCGGGGCGTATTACGCCGTTCCAGTCGGCCTACCCGGGGGCGCGTACCAGTGCGCAGGCTACCGGTGCTTCGGTGAGCGTCGATGAGATGACTTTTGGAGCGCTTAACCCCTGGCAGGTGGCGAAGGTGCAAACCAGCGGGCGTAGTATCGATAAGGATATTGACCGCGTGGTGGCCACGGTGGGTCAGGCGGCGCGCATTGCGGGCCTGCCGGTGCCGCGTAAACCATGGCTTGATGAGCTGGCTACCGCCTATGACCTTAACCGTCTGCCGCAGCGGCGCGACACCAAACTGGTGTTGGGTGTGGTGGATGATCCGGTGCATCAAAGCCAGGTGCCCGCTTACTTCCTGCCTGAGAAAGACTCCAATATTTGTTTCTTTGGGGCTGCCGGTAGTGGTAAGTCGACGGCGCTGCGTAGTTTGGCTTTGGCGGCCTCGATTACGCCGCGCTCGGGTGCGGTGGATATTTACGGCATGGACTTTGCCGGGGCCTCTTTGAAAGTGCTGGAGAAGCTGCCCAGTGTGGGCACGATTGTTTCTGGCGATGACTCTGAAGGTGTGGAGCGTTTGCTGCGTAAGCTCAGCTCCATTATTGATGAGCGCACCGACCGGTTTACGGCGGCTAGTGCGGGGACGCTCAGCGACTATCAGCGCATTAGTGGTCACACCAATGACCACCGAATTTTGCTGCTGCTTGATGGTTTAGGGGCGATGCGTAGTGAATATGAGAAGACTGTTTACGGCGCCGCCAACCTGGATATTTTGCAGCGTATTTTGACTGATGGACGCAGCGTGGGCGTGCACGTGGCGGCCACCTGTGACTGGACTACGCCTTATCGCGGCAATGTTTTGTCTGCTTTCCTTATGAAGGTGGTGCTGCGTCAATCCAATATGGATGACTACATCAACTTTGGTGTGGCCAAGGATGTGCTCAGCCCCGCTAGCCCGCCTGGGCGCGCCATGATTATGGGTGACGGGCGTGAAATGCAGTTGGCGATTATGGGTGACTCTTCTAATGAGATGGCCCAGGCCCAGCTCATTGAGGCTTTCGGTAAGTACCTGAGCCGTCAAGGCCGCATCAAGCCTGAAGCTATCGCTAACCTGCCTACTGAGCTTAGCGAGGCTGATCTGCCTAAGGTTTACCAGGGCTGGCCGGTGTTGGGTATGGCTTCGCAGGATCTGGATCCGGCCACGTTTGTGCCTACTGGGGCCATGATGGTGGCGGGTCCGCCTCAGGCGGCGACGACGTCGGCGCTGCTTTGGTTGGCTGGCTCACTAAAGCAGTGGGATCCCAAGGTGCGCCGGGTGTTTATTTCTCCGCGCCGCTCGGCTTTGGCCGATGTGGCTGGGCTGTGGGATTTGACCATGGTGGGCGACGAGCAGATCAAGGAAGGCCTGGAGAAAATCAAGGATTACGTTGCCATGCAGGCCCCCGACAACCACCCGCTGCTGGTGTTGGTAGTGGAGCACTACCCCGAAGTTGTGGGCACGCCGGTTGAAAAGGACCTGTTGGCTGCGGTTAAGCAGGCTAAGCGTAGCGGTCACTTGGTGATTGCTGAGGGTGAGACTTCCGGCTGGTCTGGTTACTCGCCGATGCTGGCAGAGATTAAGAATTCGCGTACTGGTTTGCTGATTCAGCCTGATACGGGCGACGGCGAAACCTTGCTGCGCACCCCCACTCCGCGCATCCAGCGTGGGGAAATGGTGCCTGGACGCGGCTACTGGATCAGTGCTGCCAAGGCTGTCAAGGTGCAAATTGTGGCTAGTTAAAGCCCAGATAGTGGCGGTTTTGCAAGCAAAAGCGAGTTAACCCGGGCGGCAGGGGGATTGGTCCCCATTGTTGGGTGTAGCGATAGGTTGCATTATTTTCTTGTCGAAAGGTTCCGGCTTGAAGCACGGAATTTAGCTACTACATGAAAGGAAATACCATGGCATTCCTAGGTATGGACATTGAGGGCGTACGGGCACTTGCGCAGCAGTTCGGTGAGAAGGCTCAGACCGTCGAGGACGTAATCTCCACCATCTCCGGCCAGGTCCAGTCCGTTGACTGGAAGGGTACCGACGCCGACCAGTTCAAGAGCGAGTGGGAAGGCACCCTGTCCTCCCAGCTGCGCAACGTTGCTGACGCCCTACGTCAGGCTCAGACCACCGCTAACAACAACGCTGACGAGCAGGAGCAGGCTTCTGGTCACTGATCGCAGCAGCCTTGATTGGCTTCTAGCGTGTTAAAAGTGGGGCCGAGGTGCTTTAAGCGCCTCGGCCCCAACTTTCGCTTAAGATTTTTTTAAAAGAGCTTTTCTAACACTTACCGTTTGAGGGGTTTCTATGGCGCTTTATGGGGCAGACGTTGAGAGTCTGCGACAGCTGGCACAGACTTTTAACAACAAATCTCAGGTTCTGGATAACGACGTTAACTTGGCTTTAAAGGCCTTGGTTTCTGCTACGGATTGGCAAGGTAGCGACGGCGATAAGTTCAAGGATGACTGGGATAGTGTTTTGGCCCCGCAACTGCGCAATGCGGCGCAGGCCTTGGCGCAAGCTGGCTGGGATCTAAACCGTAACGCTGACGAGCAGGAGCAGGCTTCCGGTGGTGGCGGTGGCACTGGTGGCGTCGTCGGGAGTAGCTATGGAGGCGGAGGTATAACCGGTTCGAGCAGTAGTTTTGGTGGCGGCGGCGGCAGTGGCAGCGCCGGCGTAACCGGCTCAACTGGCAGTTTTGAGGATGCCGGTATAAGCGGTTCGAGCGGTAGCTTCGCAGATGCCGGCGTAACCGGATCGAGTGGCAGTTTTGCAGTGAGCGGGATCGGCGCGAGCGGCAAGTTTGGGCAGCAGGGCGTGCATGTTTTTGGTGATGGCGCTAGCCCCATCAATTACCTGCCTGAACTGCCCCAGCTGAGCACCCAATATCCCACCGATTTTGTGGAGATTCCTGAGCGCTCGGTAGAAAGCTAAAACCCTGCTTTTAGTGGATCTGAGTTGAGTAACTAGTGGGGTTTTGTTCCCATAGGCTCGCTTAAACAGGGTAATTTGGGTGTAGTTGTTAGTGTGTTGCCTCGGTGACGCGCAGTGAAAATTGCTTAGGAAGGGTTGCTTGTGGCTAGTGTTGGTGCTGATGTTGAGCAGTTACGTGCTTTAGCGCAGTTGTTTGGTGACAAGGCGACTTCACTTGAAGACGTTGTTAGCTCAATTAATGGGCAGCTACACAGCGCTGGCTGGGTGGGCGAAGACGCCGACACCTTTAAAGCTGATTGGGATTCAAACCTGACCGCTTTGGTGCGTAATGTTGTGGACTCTCTACGTGAGCGCAACACTAACCTTAACCAGCAGGCTGATGAGCAGGAGAAAGCCTCCGCAGTTAATGGTGCTGCGAGTACAGCTGGGGCAGGTTCAGCTGCTAAAGCTGCAAATGGTTCTTCTGGTTCGGATCCTTACAACGGCAAACCGCGCGAGGGTGAAGAGGGACGCGACGCAGACTATGCGCGCCTGGCCCAGGCTGCCTATGAAGAGGGCGATCCGATCCCTGATGGTTGGCGCAAGGTTGATGCTGATGAGCTGAAGAAGCTAGGGATTGACCCGTCTGAGTTAGACACTGCAAACGGTATGCAGGCCACTATCTACCAGAATGCTGATGGTAGGTATGTGCTGGCTTTCCGTGGCACTGAGCCTAGCCGACAACCAGCTTTGGATATTGCCAATGATATTGCGGGTGGTGTCTCTACATCGCCTCAGGTGTTGGATGCAATAAATGTGTCCACCAAATTGGCTAAAGCGGTGGGCCGTGAAAACGTTGATTTTACTGGGCATTCGCTGGGTGGTGAACTGGCCTCAGCTGGCGCATTGGCCACCGGTGGAAAGGCGGTAACCTTTAACGCTGCGGGGCTCTCAGTTACCAGTGAAACGATCGCGCGAGCTAACTGCATAAACAACTTTGGTTTTAATGCGCAGGCCCCCATGGATGGCTCTAATGTTAAAGCCTATTGCTATGCCTACGACCCACTTAATGGGGGGCAAGATTTTGCACATGATTCGGGGCTACTTGGTTATGCGGACTTGATTGCTCCGCGTGCATACGGTGAACGCCATATTATTCCTGCCAGTGAAGGCGCAGATCCTCGTGATTTTGGCTATAACCATGAGATGGCACGCCTGTATGGGGCTCTAGACGCTCAGTACGAAAACCCTAGCGCGAACCATATTGCCGCCTCCGGTAGGCCCACCACCACTGTAGCTATTGGAAATGTGGGTACGGGAATCGTTAACGGTATTGGTGAAGTAGGTAACGGTATCGCTAATGGTGTCAATGACGTAGGCTCTGGCTTTAACGACGCCGGACAGCACTTTAACTCTGGTCTTGACCGCGCCGGCCAAGCCTGGAACCGTGGCGACTATGTAGGTGCCGCCACGGAAACCGCTGCGGGCACGGCACAAGCCGTGGGTGACGTTGCGGTTGGTGCGGTTAAGGGCACCGGCGATGTACTAGTTGGTACGGTCAAGGGCGCTGGGGAAGCTATACACGGATTCAAGAAAGCTATTCTTGGCGGCGAGTAGGCGCAAGAAAGTTAACAACCCTACTTTCAAAGCACGCTTGGCCTGGGGGACTAGTGGGGTTTTGTCCCCATAGGGCTACCTAACACTAACAGGGTAATTTGAGGGCAGATGTAAGTGCGCTGTGGCGACAGTGCATCGTGAATTTGTTTAGGAAGGGTTGCTTGTGGCTAGTGTTGGTGCTGATGTTGAGCAGTTACGTGCTTTAGCGCAGTTGTTTGGTGACAAGGCGACTTCACTTGAAGACGTTGTTAGCTCGATTAATGGGCAGCTACACAGCGCTGGCTGGGTAGGTGAAGACGCTGATGCGTTCAAGTCTGACTGGGATTCCAACTTAACTGTGTTGGTGCGTAATGTGGTGGACTCTCTGCGTGAGCGTAACACCAGTTTGAACCAGCAGGCTGATGAGCAGGAGAAGGCTTCTGCAGTTAATGGGTCACTTGGTGCGACTGCGGCAATGCTAGCTAAGGCTCTCCAGGTTGCGACAGGCTTGGGTAAAACCGCAAATACCGCAGGACAAGATCCTTACAATGGCAAGCCGCGTGAGGGTGAAGCTGGGCGTGATGCGGACTATGCGCGTCTGGCTCAGGCTGCCTATGAAACTGGTGACCCTATCCCTGATGGTTGGCGCAA
>ERZ773007.381-NODE-381-length-22348-cov-9.806038_pt1 | contig 22348 bp, 14 predicted proteins | sample MGYA00580665_ERZ773007 | MGnify/ENA primary metagenome ERZ773007 (study PRJEB29015, sample SAMEA2738122) | human oral metagenome | biome: human oral; feature: human-associated habitat; material: saliva | place: China | collected 2167 ... | reverse complement strand
CCGGGCTACCAGCACTATGTGTTTTTAGATCGTGCCCGTCTCCATACTCATACCGGTACGCCACCGGTACCGCCCGAATCCTGGTATGCCCGATAGGTAGGTCTCCCTCAAAAATATTACTGCTGCCTTCTAGAGTAGTGTAGAAATTCGTTTCCTCACCCTTGCTCGTGTGCGGTGGATGCGCACTATCCAAAGTCAGGTGCGGATGCGCCGGGATCAACTCCAGCAAATGGGTGCGCATCTCGGTGATAATCCGCTCGTACTCGCTTTGGGCTTGCTGTGCTGCTTCCGGATCGTTCAGGGTGCATTTGTTTCCATAGAGCTCATTGATCATATCCGGGATAGCACGCCCGGTCTTTGGGGCTTTTTCAAACGTGCCAGCCTGACCATCACGACTGAGGCAGTACGAGCCGTCATTAGCGACATCAAACCCGAACGACCGCTGGTCACCGTTCTTACCTTGCGCAAACCCAAACTCACCATGATGATGCTCCCCATACCACCTCCTATAAGCCTCAATATCCTCAGCATTGGTTGATTGTTCAGAAGTTTCTACTTCCGCGTCTTGATAAGAGCCTGTACTCTGAGGAGTTCCAGAGCTGTCATGCTTCCACTCTTCTTTCCTTACTTCTTCTTGCTCATAGCACCGATACGACCTTTCATCATTACTGCAATTTACGGCTATTGAGCTAGGAACGTAATACCAGAGTGTAGAAAATGCTAAGGTAAATGCCGCTAGTATAGAACCAACTTTTGCTTTCATCGTTCTTTACTTTTTCTCCGACTTAATAGGCGCTACTCCGTCAATAAGCCAGCGGTTACCGTCATGATGAAGTGAGAGAGTGTACCAGTTATCCTCGTAGTTCTTGTTTAAAGTTTTTTTATAGGTCTTATCAGGAGCGACATGGATGATATAAGGCCACACTAGAAAGAATTTCCACTCGTATTTGCCGTTACCTTGGTTGATGGGTTCACCGTGAAATTCATATTTGTGTTCATCTCCACCGATAATCCAGCCACCGTCTTTATAAAGATCGGCATCGTAGCTGTAGGTATCGTCCTCATCTTTGAAGTCTTTACTCAAAAATTTCCGGGCCTCTTTGAAATCCCCGGTCTGAAGCCCGTAGTTACGCCATTCCGTCCACGCCTGCACCGTCTTGCGCATCCCTTCTAAGGAAGCGTTCGTATACCCCTCTTCCGTCTTGGGCTTCGGAACATTCTGCGCAGGACCATACACATCAGCGGCACGGAATTCTCCATCTGGTGCTTTCGAGTTCCCCGAATAATGCGGCGACACACTCGACGACGACAAAGGGCTCTCGCTTGAAGAAACAGAACCAGAACCGGAAGCACCAGCACCTTCCGCACTAGAAGAACGAGAACTCTCAGTAGCCACTCCAGCAGGTTTCGATCCCTCCCCACACGCAGATAACAACACAGCAAGCCCAGAAATGCTTAAAGCGCTCATAAGGGCACGACGAGACAAACCAGGGGTACGAGTATTCATCGGTGAACACATCCTCAAAAAAAATTGTGGCTGGGTGAATAAGATAAGACCAACTCTGAAAACCACACGTTCCATGCGCCATTCCTCCGATGGAACAGCTTATTCGCACGGACTAAATGGACTCAGAAGAAGTCATATCTATTACTCTACGATGATTCAAAATATTTAGCGATTCACCCGCGACATATATAACCATTTATCAATAAACAACTCTGTGGATTTTATTCAAAACATTAAAGATATTAGACTTTCGAGTTTACATTTAAAAACTCAACTTCCACGCAGAACCACTCTTAAGAATTGCACCCAAAAGACTATATTTAGATAACGCACACAATGACACACGCCCTATACACTTTGAATACAACAGAGACCCTTATACAGAACCCGCCCGGCGCATCCTCATAGAGTACGCCGGGCGGGTTTATAGTCTAAAAATTGCTTATGCTGCGTGCTGGCATGTGGGGCATGCGCAGTCATCACATGCGCAGTTGGCGCAAGAATCATTGCAGTGTGCGCATTCGCAAACCGCATGGTTACAGGTCGGGCAGGTGCAGTTATCGCAGGTGCAGTTGACGCACAGGTCAGAGCAGTTACCACATGAGCATGCGTTGCACTCATCGTAGTGTCCTTCGTGCTCGCGGTGTGCGTGCCCGTCATGCAGGTAGTCTACGTGATCTAAGTGAATGACTGCCTGGTGACCACATGCAGGTCCGTGGGTGTGTGCATGGCTTTCGGAATGACGGTGGGGTGCAACGGTGGTCATGATCTCTCCTCAGATAAACCGAGCTAATCGCCGGTGTGTTTCGTATGTTCGTGCACATCCTTCACAATGTGACTGATGTGGTGGTCTAACAATTTGTAGATAGTGGTTCTGCCGTGCTGCTCCCCTTCAACAACATGCGCCTCTCGAAGGATGCGCAAATGATGCGAGGCGAGCGGCTGCGAAATACCCAAGCAGGTATGCAGTTCGCTCACACTATGTGGACGCTCCACCAAATGGTGTGCAATCGCAAGTCTTAACGGATTAGCGAGTGCTGAGAAAATTGCTACGGATGCGCCGAATTCTTGATCCCAGTCTCGTGGTTCCGTCTGACCCGAACCGTTATCCATAAACATAATTTTATATAAACGCCTTTTTATATGTCAATACGCTATAAACTTCTCGCCAAATTATGACATTAACGTACTGACTGGGCGTTTTCCTCCTTCACATGAAATATGGGCTGTCCCAAAACGTCACAGTCCTCTTAGACTATGCGCGCCCCATCGTTTCCGTTTATTCTCACTCTAGCAGGCACCCTTCTCCATCAAACCTTAGGTTACTTTTCCTAACGCCCCCTATCGCGCACAAAGGTCTCAGGTCGATAAAAGTACCTGCATCCTCTCCTTTGCATGGGCGAGAATGCAGGCACCTTAAATACAAATCGGGGAACAAACGCGCAGACCATACGGTACTGCACTTTTTTGCAGCGTTTACCCAACCATCTGAATAAACCTTGTCTTATCCGCTATAAGGCTGCGAGCACCTGTTACTGATAGCGCCAATTCCTTCAATGCGGGTTACTAGAGTCTGCCCAGGCTTAAGCCAGTTCCGTGGGTGCAGTGAAAGCCCTACTCCGGCGGGAGTTCCGGTAGCGATGAGGTCGCCGGGTTCTAGGGTCATGAACTGCGAAATATATGAGATAAGCTGTGCAGAAGTAAAAATCATGTCAGAGGTATTACCGTGCTGACGTACCTCACCATCAACTTCGCAGATAAGCTCAAGTCCACGGGTAGGGTCAAGTTCGTCCGTCGCCACAATATAGGGGCCAAACGGTGTCATGCTATCCCAGTTTTTACCCTGGAACCATTCGCTGGTACGTCCCTGCCAGTCGCGCACCGAAACATCGTTGAGAATGGTGTACCCCAGCAGTCCAGCGAGCGCTTCTTCTTCGTCTACCCGGCGCATCTTTTGCCCAATAACAAGGCAAAGTTCGACCTCCCAGTCTATTTTTGTGCTTCCGGTTTCGTTTGCAGAAGGCATTTGAATTTCTTCATTGGGGCCGATGAGCGCATTCGGATATTTCGTGAAGATGGTGGGATATTTTGGGATTTCGAGTCCCATTTCTCCGGCATGATCGCGGTAGTTGAGCCCGGCACAAAGGACTTTTCCAGGGCGGTCCAGCGGTCGTACGAAAGGTAGGGTATTCCAGAGTTCTTCGCCGTGCCCTAGTGTTGTAGAGCCGTTTTCGCGGAGGATGCTCACCGCGTTGGCAGGGTTGCCGAAGTTGGTGCGGTAACGGCTGTAGAACTGGAGTAGGGGTGAGAGTTTTGCGGGGAGTTCATAGATGGTTTCTTCGTGCATGCAGACGGCGCGGCGGCCTTTGTCGTCTTGGATTTGTCCCCAGCGCATATGCTCTCCTTGAGGTGTGAGGGCGGTCGTATTACCAGTCTACGGTGAACTTGTCTTTATTGTCTCGCTAGGGGTGCCGTGCAGCTGCATGGATTATGTGGGAACCGCTGGCTGTCTTAGCTAGTCATAAGGCGGGAACGCCGCCTTGGTGCATAACGGCTATTTGAAGCCGTTCTGTGCATAAATCTCTAAAATCGCGTCTTCCAGGTCTTCCATGAGCAGAGCGGGGTTTGCGTCTTCAGCGGCACCTACAGTTGCAGGGTTAAGGGGCATGCCGAGAGCATCGTATACTCGCGAGGTAATCTCGCGTAGAGATGCCGAGTTATATACAACGATTCCGGTGCTGAACCACCAGCCACCCTGAATAACGCGCTGTGCGGTCCCCACAAGTTTGATGCGCTCCCCAGAGTGTTCGCCGCCTAGTCGGGCGTATACGGAATATTCACCCGGGCAGTATTCTTGGGGGATTTCGCCGACTGCCGCATCCACCCCGACGAGTTGCAGGGCTTGGGCGTACATGTCTCCGAAGAGTTTGTAACGCAGGTTGTTGCCGGTTTTTGCGTCTTCGGCGGGCTGAAAATGATCGATGACGAGGCAGCCGGTGTGGTAGGCGGCCGCGTGACCGCCTACTTTACGCACGAGTATGTCGTACCCGAGATCACGGCATGCCTGCGCGGCGGCGGTAAATCCTGGATTGAGCTCATCGCGACGACCGAAAGCGACGGTAGGGTTCGGTTGGTAGATACGCAGGGTTGCGGTGCGTTTTCCCGCTGCGACCTCGCGCAGCATTGCCACGGTATCGTCGTGGTGCATCAGAAGTTCACCGGATTTTGGGCCTTGTTCACGAAGGATTTCCACGGATTTTATTCTACCGGGTTGGCCCATCATTCCCGACTGTTCAGCGAAAGTAAGGGAAACCAAAGCAGCCCTGTGTTTTTGCGGGCAAACCCTTTTCTGAAAGGTGAGTCTAGACGTAAACTTAAAACGTCTGAAGGGTATTCCCACATAAACCATCAGATACCAACACATTCACAGCATAAGAACGCTGACGAAACCGTATGCACACTGCACGTGTGCGCCTATCAAGTTTCGTTTCAAAGGAGTACGGACATGAGCCAATCGTCCTCGACATCCGAGCCCGATGCCACCGCTCGCAATGAGCAATCGCAACCTCCCGAAAAACCCAAGCAGGCTAATACTGCCCTCATCGTCAAAGTTGCGGTGATTCTCGCGGTTACTGTAGCCATCTGGTTTATTCCCGTACCTCCAGGGGTGGAACCACGCGGTATGCATATGCTCGCTATCTTTGCCGGTACTATCCTAGGTCTTATCTTCCAGCCGCTGCCAACCCCATCGGTGGCGCTTATTGGTCTCGGCGCTGCAATGATCACCGGTACCATGAACGCGAAAGAAGAAGCGCTTAAAGGCTTCGGCAACGACTCAATCTGGATTATTGTTGCCGCGTTCTTCATTGCCGATGGGTTCCTCATTACCGGGTTAGGAAAGCGCATCGCCCTATTGTTTGTGCGCATGCTCGGTAAGTCTTCTCTCGGGCTTTCTTACGGTATGGCGATCACAGATCTCGTGCTTGCACCGGCTACTCCTTCAAATACGGCTCGCGCGGGTGGCGTGATTTACCCGATTATTCGCTCTCTTGCTGAGGTGAATGGCTCTACCAACGAGACCCCCGAGAAACGCCGCAAGCTAGGCTCTTATCTGCTCATGACCGAGGCGCAGGTCAATACCATCACCGCCGCAATGTTCTTAACGGCAATGGCTGGTAACCCGCTGGCTCAAAAATTTGCTCAAGAAAAAGGTCTGCACCTGGACTGGGGCACTTGGGCACTTGCCGCGTTAGCCCCCGGCCTGATTGCCCTTGCTATTATGCCTTGGTTTATCTCGAAGGTATACCCGCCGACTATCAAGCACACCCCTGATGCTCCCGACCATGCGCGCAAAGAGCTTGCCGAGATGGGCCCCTTAAGCGTGTCGGAATGGATTATGCTCGGTACCTTCGTACTGCTGTTAGCCCTGTGGATTGGCGGCACGTCCTGGGGTATTAGCGCGACCAGTGCAGCTTTCTTCGGCATCGCAATTCTTCTCGTGTCTAAGGTGCTCACCTGGAAAGATATGGCGAATAACTCCAGTGCTTGGTCCACCCTCATTTTCTTCGCGGTGCTTGTGGGCATGGCGGATCAGCTCAAGAAGCTCAAGGTTGTTGATTGGGTAGGCGATCGCGCCGCGCACAGCGTTGCGGGTATGTCCTGGCCGCTTGCCTTCGGCATTCTGATTCTGGTGTACTTCTACATTCACTACATGTTTGCTTCTAACACCGCGCAGATTGTCGCCCTCTATGCTGTATTCCTGGGGGCAGCAATTTCGGTGGGTACTCCCCCAATGTTCGCCGCACTTTTCCTCGGCTTTACCGGCAACCTTATCGGCGGTATCACTCACTATGCCTCTGGACCGGCAGGGGTGTACTACGGATCGGGGTATTTCAGTGTGGGTGAATGGTTCAAGCTGGGCTTCCTGTCTTCGCTCGTAAATATGATTATTTGGGGTGTTGTGGGCACCGCGTGGCTATTCGCTCTCGGATACGCTACACCCTAGTGAGCGCTCGCTAAGCTCTTCCGGTCTATTCAGCCACATAAGCTCCGGGCGCTGAATCCTAGAAAAGGGTTCACGCCCGGGGCTTTTTATTTCTACCGACATTCTGCATGCTGCCTGCACACCCAAAAAGCGCCCAATACAGCGCGGCGTAAACAAAGCCGATACACCAGGGTTCTAGCGTTGAAACTTAAGCCATCTTCCGTAATCTTACTGCTCATCTCTGCAGGAATATGCGCTAAAACTGTTAGGGTTGTTGTACAACAACGGCGATGTGTTCTATCCGCCATATACGTATTCCCCATCTAAGCATTAACTGTCCGCCATCTACGGGAGAGCCCCATGCATCAAGACCAGCATTTCACGCATGACACCCAATCGCTGCCCATCATCAAACCCCACCTGCACGGTGCGTTTCCCCCAAATTTTCTGTGGGGAGGCGCTTCCGCAGCCAACCAGTGTGAAGGTGCCTGGGATGAAGGCGGCAAGGGTCCCAGTATTCAGGATGTACTCCCTCACGGAGGGCTGAGCCCACGAAGTGCCGCGCCCACGCCCGATAACCTCAAACTTGAGGGCACCGATTTCTACCACCGCTACCCCGAAGACATCGCGCTCCTTGCGGAAATGGGGTTCAAAGTATTCCGGTTCTCCGTCGCTTGGTCACGTGTCTTCCCAAACGGTAACGAAACAGAACCAAATGAGGAAGGCCTCGCCTTCTACGACCGTGTGCTTGATGAACTTGAAAAATACGGCATCGAACCGCTCATCACTATCAGCCACTACGAAACACCACTTTACCTTGCAGAACAATACAACGGCTGGGTAAGCCGCGATCTTATCGACTTCTACGAACGATACTGCCGGGTACTCTTTGAACGCTACGGCCACCGCGTAAAATACTGGCTCACCTTCAACGAAATCAATTCGGTGCTGCACCTACCGTTTATGTCTGGCGGTATTAACACCCCCAAAGAACAGCTGAGTGAGCAAGACCTTTACCAAGCAATTCATCATGAGCTTGTCGCCTCAGCGCGCGCTACCCGTGCTGCCCGTGAGCTCGTACCTCAAGCCCAGATTGGCTGCATGATTTTAGCAATGCCCACCTATCCGCTCACACCATCACCCCAGGATGCGCTCGCCACCCTGCACGCCGAACACGCGAACTTTGCCTTCGGCGACGTGCACGTTCGTGGAACCTACCCCGGATATTTTCTACGCATGCTCCACGAAAAAGGTATCGAGCTCAACATTACCGAACGAGATCGGGAAGACCTCAAAAATACGGTCGATTTTGTCTCGTTCAGCTACTACATGTCCACCTGTGCCAGCAGCGACCCAAGCCGCGGCGAAAGCAGCGAAGGGAATATTCTCGGTGGAGTGTCTAACCCAACATTGACCGCTTCCGAGTGGGGATGGCAGATCGATCCTGTCGGGCTGCGTATTGTACTCAACCAGTACTGGGACCGCTGGCAGAAACCTCTTTTCATCGTCGAGAACGGCTTAGGCGCACGCGACGAACTTGTTGAGGCCGATGGTGAAATGACTGTGATCGACGATTACCGTATCGATTATCTGCGGGCACACCTGGAACAGGTGCGCGAAGCTATTGCCGACGGTGTGCAGCTACTCGGTTACACTACGTGGGGCTGTATCGACATGGTTTCAGCGTCTACAGCGCAGATGTCGAAACGCTACGGTTTCGTCTATGTAGATCGTCATGACGACGGTTCGGGGTCACTCTCCCGTTACCGTAAGAAGTCTTTTGATTGGTACCGTCGAGTGATCGCATCTAACGGTGCGGAGCTTGAGAACTCCTAGTAAATCTTGTGAGAAATGCGGGGTTGGTCTTCGGGTAAGTTTCCGAAAGACCAACCCTGTATTGTGCGCGCTCACTGAAATTCTCTGACTCTCACCAAAAATTTACGAACCTTACGATGCTTCATCGAGCGGCATATCGTGCATGCTCGTTGAGACAAACTCCCACCATGTAGGGATGAATCCGGCTGCCAAAGCCACGCGCTGTGAGAGCACATGTGAAGGACTGGTTCCATAAAATGGAACACGCCCATCGGCAAGAACCATTCGGGAAAGTTCATATACAAGACGCGTAGCAAGCCCGCGTTGTCGCACCTGTGGCAGCACATCAATACCAATTTGACGCATCAGTGGCGAATCGTCACTTGCACCCGCCATTGCTAAAGGATCTGCCAAAGCAGTGGCGGCGTCAGGGTCAAATGCGGCAAGGACCGTAATATCGGGGCGACGTTTGCTAAACCCTAAAGCGTTCGAATACCGTGGATCGCCACGAAAACGCTCGTACTGCTCGGGGTGAAGGAGCTCTATTCGCACCGAGAATTCCGAAACCGCCGTATCATCTTCATCTGCCCCTAAAGCATCTGCCGAGGCGTTCGGTACTTTCGTCACCGTGTGAAGACTGCAAATATGTTGCCGTAAGGATTCGCGAAGCGCCCCGCTATCCACCCGGCGCATCATGCCGATTCCGGGTACCGCGCATTTAACCTCTTGCGCCGGAACATCCGGCGGAACCACAGATTCAAGCAGGTTGCGTGAAGGCGTGTAATATACGCTTGTTCCGCTCACCTGCTGGCTGTAAGGGGTCAAGAGTTCATTCAGCTGGCGTAACGGTGCATAATCGCCCAGCCAATTTGAGAGATCCCCACGCATATACTCAGTGGCCGTTTTCAAAACCCGGGGATACTTTGCGCAAAGCAACCCCACGCCCAGATAGTTACCTACCCGAAGTTCCCAGGTATCAGCGTTGCGGCGGCGGGATGCGCTCATCTCTTCCGCTGGAAGCTGCAGTGCACTCAAGACCTCAGCACCCAGATTCTGTGCTTGAGAGATAGCTCCCGCAGGTAAACAGAAATCTGCCTCTAACTGAGCAGCAAGAATATGGCGTACTCTGTCGAGAGTTGTTACAGCACCGCGTATTTGCGCTCGCGGATGATTACCTGAAATATGACTCACACCAAAAGTTCCTTGATGAAACGTCCGGTATGAGACTCCTCAACCTGTGCGACGTCTTCAGGCGTTCCTTCGGCGATTACGGTGCCTCCACCATCGCCACCTTCCGGACCCATATCAATAATCCAGTCGGCACATTTAATGACATCAAGGTTGTGTTCAATTGTGATAACGGTATTGCCCTTATCAACGAGAGACTGAAGCACAGTTAAGAGCTTACGGATATCCTCAAAATGCAGACCCGTTGTAGGCTCATCAAGCACATAGATCGAACGACCGTTAGAACGCTTCTGCAGCTCTGCGGCAAGTTTCACGCGCTGCGCCTCACCACCTGAAAGCGTGGTTGCGGGCTGCCCCAGACGAATGTAGCCAAGCCCCACATCAACCAGCGTGTTCAAGTGCCGAGCGATCGGGGTGAAGGCCGCAAAAAATTCTGCAGCTTCCTCCACCGGCATTTCAAGCACATCAGAAATAGTCTTACCTTTGTAATGCACTTCGAGGGTTTCGCGGTTATAGCGTTTTCCCTGGCAGGTTTCGCAAGGCACGTAAACATCCGGCAAAAAGTTCATCTCAATCTTGAGGGTGCCGTCACCTGAGCATGCTTCGCATCGACCGCCTTTAACGTTGAACGAGAACCGTCCGGGGGTATATCCGCGCACTTTAGCCTCATTCGTCTCGGCAAAGAGCTTACGAATATGGTCGAACACGCCGGTGTATGTCGCAGGATTCGACCGCGGAGTACGCCCAATAGGCGATTGGTCAACGTGAATAACCTTATCCAGATGTTCCAGACCGTCTACCTTCTTGTGCCGTCCTGGAACCTGTTTTGCACCGTTGAGTTTATTCGCCAGTGAGGTATAGAGAATATCGTTCACGAGGGTTGATTTACCCGATCCCGATACGCCTGTGATCGCGGTAAAAACACCTAGGGGGAAGGTAACATCAACATTTTTGAGGTTGTTCTCGCGAGCTCCATAGACCTTTAACACACGTTTACGGTCATGTGGGCGGCGTTTCTTTGGAACTTCAATAGAGCGCCGACCCGCCATATAATCACCGGTTATCGACTTTTTATTGGACAAAAGTTCCTTGTAAGTGCCCGAATGGACGATTTCACCGCCGTGTTCGCCCGCACCTGGTCCGACATCAACAATCCAGTCGGCTTCCCGCATCGTGTCTTCGTCATGTTCCACTACAATGAGGGTATTTCCCATATCGCGTAGCTTTGTCAGGGTATCGATTAGACGTCGGTTATCGCGCTGGTGCAAACCTATAGAGGGCTCATCCAACACATAAAGCACGCCAACGAGCCCGGAGCCAATCTGGGTTGCCAGTCGGATGCGCTGGGCCTCCCCGCCCGAAAGCGTGCCAGCGGAACGTGATAACGTCAGGTAATCGAGCCCTACGTCCAAGAGGAATTGCAAGCGTGCATCAAGCTCTTTAAGTACCTGATCGGCGATCTTAGCCTCACGAGGGGTCAGCTCCAGGGCGCGCATAAAATCTAAGGCGGTACGAAGTGGCATAGCGGTTACATCCGCAATGGATTTACCCTCAATTTTGACGCTGAGAATAGTAGGGTTAAGCCGCGCACCGTGACATACCGGGCATGCAACTTGACGCATATATTGTTCGTAGCGATCACGCGCAAAATCAGATTCAGTTTCTTGATGTTTACGCATAATATTGGCTTTAACACCCTCAAACCCGGAGGTATAGCGGCGTTCGCGCCCAAAACGGTTGCGGTACGAGACCTCAACTTTAAAATCTTTGCCCTCCAGAATTGCTTTGCGAACCTTGGCAGGGAGATCTTTCCACGGAGTGTTAAGGTCAAATCCGAGCTCTTCGCCGAGACCTGCAAGAAGACGCAGCCAATACTCGGTGGTAGATTTTCCCTGCGACCACGGAGCGATAGCGCCTTCACCCAGAGTCATATCTGGGTTGGGCACTAAAAGATCCTCATCAACTTCAAGCCTGGAACCAATACCATCGCAAGCCTGGCATGCGCCAAAGGGCGAGTTGAAGGAGAAGGCGCGCGGCTCAATAGTGTCCACCTGCAGGGGGTGATTGTTGGGGCAGGCAAGGTTTTCACTAAATGTTCGGGTGCGTTCGGGTGAATCTGCCTGTACATCTACGAATTCGATGAGCAAGCGGCCATCGGCTAGTCTGAGTGCGGTCTCCACGGAATCGGTCAGTCGCTGGTGAATACCCTCCTTAATCACGATACGATCTACCACAACGTCAATGGTGTGTTTGTATTGTTTCGCTAGTTTAGGAGGATCCGAGAGTTGAACTGTTTTTCCGTCCACCCGGGCACGCGAATAGCCCTGTGTCACCAAGTCTTTGAACAGATCAACAAACTCACCTTTGCGAGCTGATACCACGGGGGCAAGAACCTGCAAACGCGTACGTTCGGGGTATTCCAGCAGTGCATCGACAATCTGCTGCGGGGTTTGCTTGGTAATTTCTTCACCGCACACTGGGCAGTGCGCACGCCCTACACGAGCCCACAGCAGGCGCATATAATCGTAAATCTCGGTTATGGTGCCTACCGTCGACCGCGGGTTTTTTGAAGTAGATTTCTGGTCGATAGAGACCGCTGGCGATAGCCCCTCAATAAAATCAACATCAGGCTTATCTACCTGCCCAAGGAACATACGCGCGTAGGAAGATAGTGATTCAACGTACCTGCGCTGTCCCTCTGCGAAGATGGTGTCAAAAGCAAGTGAAGATTTACCAGATCCCGATAGCCCTGTAAAAACCACCATTGCGTCACGTGGAATCGTAAGATCAACGTTCTTGAGGTTGTTTTCGCGAGCACCCTGCACACGAATGCTGCTAAGGTCATTTGAACGCAAAGGGGCGGTTGCTGATCCAGCACGGGGAGGCATCGAAAATCCTTTCGTCTATCTTCGAATCTACATTCTACGCTCTTTCGGCGGGGATAGCATGCTTTATGATGCGGGTTTGACTCGTGGCGAACGTTTTTCCTGGTGACTTTCATTCCCGTTACCCCCTTATACCTGCCGCTAGAAACGGGATATACACCGCATCAGTACACTGGATATATGGCTACTTATCCCGAATCAACTCTTATCTTCGAAAATCCGGAATTTACGGTACGTGCCCTAAGCGTCTCAGACATGGATAACAGCGTCTACCTGATCACGATTCGCCATACTGGTGAGCAAATGCTGATCGATCCCGCTTATGATGCAGAAGCACTGTATACCTTCACGCTTGAGGCAATCATGCAGGACTGTCCAAACCTAGCCCTTACAGAAGAGAACGACCGCCGAGTGCGCATTCTCGAATCTGAAGAAGATTTCGAGCCTATCCCCCGCCGTGCTCTTGGCGTGACGGGTATTATGGTCACCCATGGGCACTGGGACCACATTCGTGCTCTGCGCGAGCTTGAATCTCTCACCGGTGCCATTACTTATGCAGGATCCGCGGACGCCGAGGCCATTCGTGCGCAAGAAAATTTCACGGTCGAAAACGAGTTAAACGGCGGCGAAGTTTTTGATTTTTACGATACAGAGCTGCAGGTGCGCGCTATTTCCGTTCCCGGGCATACTCCCGGATCCATCGTATATTCTGTGCAGACCACATGGGAAGATGACTCCCCTGCTACCTTGCTTTTCACCGGCGATGCGCTCTTCCCCGGCGGCGTAGGCAAGACCGATTCTCCCGCGCAGTTTGGCGAACTTTTCTCAAACGTTCTTGAAAAGCTCTTTGGAAACTTTGATGATGAAGCGATTGTGCTTCCGGGTCACGGGCGTTCCACAACATTAGGCACCGAGCGTCCGCACCTTGAAGAATGGGGTTCACGGGGCTGGTAGCCCAGTACATCCTGTAGGCTTTCTAGCAGCACAAGTCTGGTTAAACAAAACGACCGCGCTACCATAGCGCGGTCGTTTTATGACACCCGGGGGTATCTATCACTCACTCAAACACAAGCAACTCGAGGACAATTCATGAAACCTTCGATCACTTGATAACTCAAGTTTAGCCTACTTTTGGGTCGGTTTTCTACATGGTTTTCACTCTCCAAAAACCTTAGATAAGCTGAGCGCATATTTGTAACCATTCTGTTATTTTTACCCCGCATGAAAGCAGGGCATTTAAATACCAATCGAGATTTTATTGATTTTTATATGGCGTAAATCACTAAAACTTTTTTCTGGAAGTTCCGCGTCATACAGCCATTTTTCAAGGTATACCCCTAAATAACAGTATTGTTAAACCCGCGTAATCATGCGGGTTCTATACACCAATTGGTCTGTTTGAATGGTTTTTTCGCAACACACACGAAATCGGTAAAAACTACCCCTCGGTACAGCCCGCGAAGACACAGAAAAGGTGCCGTGCGCATCCCAACATAACGAGGATGCCCACGGCACCTTATCAAGCTTGCCTTCGTCTTTTATGGGCGAAATATGACCCAGAAACCACTACGAAAGACCGATCATCGTACCGTTTTCATCAAAGCCAATACGCTCTGCAGCAGGGCTCTTGCTCAGACCGGGCATGGTGCGCATCGTGCCGCAAATAGCGTAAACATAACCGGCACCTGCGGCAAGACGAACCTCGCGCACAGGCAAAGTCCAGCCGGTGGGTGCACCCTTGAGGGAAGCATCAGAAGAGATCGACAGGTGGGTCTTTGCAATCACCACAGGTAGATGCGAATACCCCAGATCGTCAAAATGCTTAAGCTGCTTTGCCGCTGCGGGAGCAATCGAGATACCGTCTGCCCCGTAAACCTTAGTAGCAACCTTCTCAAGCTTAGTTTCGAGAGAATCCTCAAGATCATAGGTGTACTCCAGGTTCGAAACGTCGTCGCAAGCCTCAGCAACCACATTTGCCAGGTCAATCGTACCCTTGCCACCCTCAGCAACACCATGATGGATAGCTACGCGAGCGCCAGCCTCTTCGGCAATACGGCGAATAGCTTCATGCTCAGAATCGAAATCGGTGGGGAACGCGTTAATAGCCACCACCGGCTGCACACCGAAGTTACGCACAATCTCAATGTGCTTCTTCAGGTTAGTAGCCCCTGCTTCAACGTCGGCAGGGTTCTCTTCAAGCATGCCTTCGGGCAGAGGCTTGCCCGGTACGATCTTGTACAGCCCAGAGTGGGATTTGAGGGAACGTACGGTGACAACCAGCACAGCGGCATCAGGCTTCAGCCCTGAGATTCGGCATTTAACGTTAAAGAAACGTTCAGCACCCATATCTGCACCGAAACCTGCCTCAGTAATCACGTAGTCGGAGTATTCCAAGCCAACGTAGTCAGCGACAACTGAGGAGTTACCGGTAGCGATGTTCCCGAAGGGTCCCGCGTGAATAAGTGCCGGAGTGTGTTCGAGAGTCTGAAGCAGGTTGGGGTTAATGGCATCCGCCAGAATAACAGCCATTGCGCCGTCAGCCTTCAAATCGGCGGCGGTGACTGCCTCACCATCGTAGTTCAGACCGATAACAATCTTCGCCAAACGTTTGCGCAGGTCCTCAAAGGAGGTTGCCAGCGAAAGAATCACCATGATTTCAGAGGCACTGGTAATATCAAACCCGGTCTGTCGGGGCACGCCGTCAATACGCTCGCCCAGACCGACTACGATGTTGCGCAGGGAGCGGTCGTTCATGTCGATAACGCGGCGCCACTCGATAGCACGGGGGTCGAGACGCAGGTCATTACCCTGGTGCAGGTGGTTATCGATCATGGCGGCCAGTAGGTTGTGGGCTGCGGTAACGGCGTGGAAATCACCGGTCAGATGCAGATTTAGCTTCTCCATGGGAACGATCTGCGAGTAACCGCCGCCAGCGGCACCGCCTTTAATACCGAAGGTTGGTCCCATGGCAGGCTGGCGAAGCGCCAGCGCAGCTTTACGTCCGGTCTGGGCGAATCCCTGTGCTAGCGAGACAGAGGTTGCGGTCTTACCTTCGCCGAGCGGTGTGGGAGTTACAGCGGTAACGACAATGTACTTGGAACCGCGCTTTTGGGCGGTTTCTGCGTTGGTGCTTTCGTCGAGCAGGACCTTGGCAACATATTTACCGTAGGGCTCCAAACGATCTTCGCTGATGCCGTTCTCGGCGGCTATTTCGGTGATGGGTTTAAGCTCAGCTGCGAGAGCAATTTCGAGGTCGGAAGGGAAAGGCTTGTTCGTCATCATTGTCCTTAACAAGTAGAAACCAACAGTTCCATATCCCATTCTATGCTCTAGCTCACGGAATGTCACTCATTTCTGCCTATGCTAACGGACTCTCAATACCTTTCGACATACAGAGAGAATACTTATCAGTGTTAACTTTATAAGCCAGTGTTCCATAGGATTCTGCCACGTGTGATCACCCTGAGAATGTATAAGGCGGGGGGACATTTGCAGCGGGAGCGTGATCTTCGATCCGGTTGCAAATGTCCGCTCTCTAAGTTCAAAGAAACTATATACAAACTGAACGAGTTTCTTGAACGTCTTTACATCTGCTATCGCCCTAGGAAAGGACGGAACCGCTCGTACAGACCTCGAGTTGCTTTTTCGACACGTTTCTTTGTGCGGGCATACGCACTCTTTGTAGCACCAAACCGGCGTATTTTTGGCAGGATTTTCGGGAAGTCAGTTCCAGTTGTCTTGAATTCTCCTGTCTCAAAGGCCCTGTCCATAAACAGTTTAGTTTTTTCAGGGTTTAGTTTCTCAGTTTTGATCAGCTCTTGCTCTTCGTTTTCACGAATGCCAGACGCATAACGGATTAGTCCTTCAGCCGTATCAGCGTAAACATCCGGGTTCTTTACCACTTCTTCTACGTATCCCCGAATAATATCCTCACTGGGGCGTAACTCGGGGTTTGCATGTACCGCGCGGTTGATGGAGCGGCGAATGGTATCGCGTTCCTCCCTATCTTCCGCACCGTGAAGTCGCGCAACGAGTTCCAGGATATAGTCAACGTTCACTTCCTGGTGCTTCACCAAGTCGATTTCAAAAACCAGCTGTTCGAAAGCCTCAACAGTTTTTTGAGCTTCGGATACTTCCTCGTCAGTTGATGCTGCGAACTCGTCAGGATCCTCTAAAATAATATGCGCTTCGGCAACTTCTGCACGTACATCCTGGTAGGTTCCGGTGTAGTCCTGAAGTGTGTAATCATCAATTAGCTGTGCCTGTTCGTCATATTCGTCGAACATCATGAGCTTATTATGCAGATCAAGTACCTCGCCCAAGGTCTGCACAAACTCCGCTTTCTGCCCCTCGCTAGACAGTGCTAATCCTGTAGCACCAATAGGAAATGATTCAAGCAGCTCAGTAGCTTTTTGGGTGTACGCTGCGTATATCTGTGAGTAAGGTTCAATGAGAGCGGTGCTTGCAGCATTTTTATCGCCGAAAAGCCCAAGCGCCTCATTCGTATTTTCTTCAAGATCGCGAAAGCACACGATATTCCCGTAGGGTTTAACAGCGTTAAGGATGCGATTCGTGCGGCTATAGGCTTGCATAAGCCCATGCATGCGCAGGTTTTTATCAACCCACAGAGTATTAACTGTTTTGGAGTCGAACCCGGTAAGGAACATGTTAACCACAATAAGAAGATCAAGCTCACGGTTTTTCATCCGTTGAGAGACATCCTTGTAGTAGTTTTCAAAGCTGTTTCCTTCAAGCGAGAAGCTCGTCCCAAACGTAGCATTATAATCGCCCACGGCGTCCGAAAGCAGCTGCCAGTCTTCGTCGTTCAGGTCATCCGTGTCGAAGTTTTCTTCACTCATAAAGCCCTGCTGAGCAGCACCTGGTTTTGAGTATATGATGGCTATTTTGAGCGCAGAATCTTCACGAATATCATGACTTGCTATACGTTCTGCCTGCAGATGAGCGAACTGAGTGTAGTACTTACGTGCCGCCTCAATACTGCTGGTCGCTAGAATCGAGTTAAACCCGCGCCGTTGCGTACCTTTATAGTTGTACCCACTCCCCTGGTTAGTTTTCTTAGCATAGTTAGTCAGGATGTAGTCCGCGATAGTGCGGATACGGTCATCAGAATTTAGTAGTTCACGGGTCTGCTCGTCTTCATCGCGGGTTTTTCCCTCAACGTCACGGTATTGAGCACTAACATTGTTGTACTCAATGCGGAAAGGCAGCACGTTACCGTCTCCGATAGCGTTGACTACAGTATATTCATGCAGACGTTCGCCAAAGAGGCTTTCGGTGGTAGCACCCAGTGCACCGGTAGAGTTTGCGTCAAAAATTGGTGTTCCGGTGAATCCGAAAATACTGTATTTTGTGAAGCGTTTAGTAATAGCTCGGTGCATATCGCCGAATTGGGAGCGATGGCATTCATCAAAAATAATCGCCACACGTTGGGAGTACGCCGGATGGTTTGTCTCGCTCTTAATTAGGCTGTTGAGCTTGTGAATAGTAGTAATGATAATGCGTTTTGATGGGTCACTCAGCTGTGCGTTTAAAATCCGGGTTGAGCTATTGGAGTTTGCTGCCCCCTTCTCAAAAGCGTCGTATTCTTTCATGGTTTGATAGTCAAGATCTTTGCGATCGACTACGAAGAGGACTTTTTCGACCAGACCCGTTTCAGCCAGTAATTGCGCGGTTTTAAAGCTGGTGAGGGTCTTCCCCGAACCGGTAGTGTGCCAGATAAAGCCTCCCCCTTGGCGGGTACCAATGCGGCGGCGGTCGTTATTGGCAATGAGCACACGGTTAATAATGCGTTCAGTGGCCACAATCTGATAGGGTCGCATGACCAGAAGCGTACCCTCAGTATTCAGCACACAATAACGGGTAATGATATTGAGGATGGTTCGTTTTGCGAGGAAGGTTCGCGCAAAAGGGATAAGGTCGGTAATACGATGGTTCTGTGCATCTGCCCAGTAACTGGTGAATTCAAATGACTCTGTACCTGCTTTAATATTTCGCTCTTGGGCATTTCCGTATTTAGCTACCTGTGCGTTCCGCACCGTGTTGGAGTAGTATTTGGTCTGTGAGCCATTACTAATAACGAATAGCTGCACATATTCGTATAGCCCTAAACCCGCCCAAAAACTTTCTTTCTGGTAGCGGTCTATTTGTTGAAAAGCTTCTTTGATACTCACTCCGCGTTTTTTGAGCTCGATATGCACCATAGGAAGGCCGTTAACCAAGATGGTGACATCATAGCGGTTCATCAGAGGGTGGGTGCCATCGCTGCCCTGCACACTGTACTGGTTGATGACCTGTAGCCGGTTGTTATTGGGGTTCCGGCGGTCTAGAAGCGTAATATTGCGGGTAGTTCCGTTATCCCGTTCAAAAGCTATGCGCGGTTCTTTCTGGATGCGGTGAGTTTTCTCGGCACGTCCCTCACTTGGTTTAGCAATGTGATCGGTAAGGAGCCGCTTCCATTCATCGTCGCTAAGAGCAAGAGGTTCATTATCACGTGTGTTAAGAAGTTCAATTTGCGTACGCAGATTGGTAAGCAGGTCTTCTTCTGTATGAATAGGCAGATATTCATACCCCTGGGAAATTAGGACTTCGATGAGCCGTTTTTCAAGCTGCGCTTCGCTCTGATGGGCGCCATTTTTTTCATGTGGTTCATCGTATTCTGCGATCACGGTTGCATAGTCGGCGTTGACTATGAGCGTGTCAGTGGGGTTAGTAGGCACCGGGTAGTGGGGCACAGTTTCCATATTGAGAACCTTTCGATTAACGCTGCATGGCTTCTACAGCAGATTCGGGCTTGCGCGGGAATGTGAGCAGACGGTCACGATAGTATTCATACTGCTTACGACGAGCCTCAATTTCAGCAGGTAAACCTGAGCTAATATCATTCACGAGGGCATCGAAGGTATCAAGAATGGAGACGATGCGTTCCTGATCGGTAAGAGAAGGGACAGGGAAAACGAACTTTCTAAATCCCTTCATATCCACGCTCGCGAAACTAGATTGAGTAGTATTATTTCTACACCATTCATCAAGCACAAAACAATAATAAAACAAGAATTTGCGATCTAACTTATTTATATATTTTTCCTTGAGAATTAGCGCAGTAAAACGCTGATTACATAAAAATGGTATCTTGATAAGTGCATGTTCACCTATAGTTGCCGAAGTTGCTACTATTATTGAGTTCTCTGGGAATAACCCACTCTTTTTAACAGCACTTTCGTGAACTTTTATCAAAGATTCAGACAATACACGACCGTTGCGACGTATATCTTCCATGCGAAACCAAGGGACATTTCCATCATCCCAATAGGATGAAACAGATTTTTTGGGTGTATACCCATTACTTATGTTAAAAATTTCAGAAAGCTCTACACGCTCTACACTTACCCTATTTGTTATATCTTCAAGAAGTAGCTTCCGGTAATATTCATACTGGGCACGGCGAGCCGCGAGCTCCGCTTCTAGCTCCGCTTCTAGTTTCGTGAATTTGTCAAGAATTTCAACAATCGCATTCTGCACTTCGAGGGGTGGAACAGGAATTTGAAAACTCTGAACCATCGGTTTTCGAATAGATTTCACCGTTGCATTTACTGATTTAGCTAGAATAAATTTTTTAAAATTTGCTGCAAAATAATAATAAGCAAATTTAGTATTAATATAATCAACTCGAAAGGAAACTCTATACGCCCGTTGATGAAGGTTATACTTACCTGAAACAAAGTGGAATATTTCTCCAATTCCACCTTCGCCAGGAATTATAACGGACTCTTCATCAAATAAATAAGAGGCAGACCGAAGAACCTCCCTAGAGCGTACATAAAATGGATATTCTCCATCTGGAACAGCATCTTTGCGGTCACTACTACCTGTACCAATATCTGCTATATCACCAACTTTCACATATTCCACCCCTCTCGGGCAGAGTTTAGCTACCATCCTCTCGATATGATTAAGCATTTTAAGAGCTTCATTATCTGCTAGCGCACCTTGCACGTCTTCGCTCATTTATGATTTCTCCCCTTCCAACTCAGCCACGATCGCATCAATCTGGGTGCGCAGCTCAGCCTGACGTGCCATGATCTGTTCAATCTGTGCGTTTAACTCACCAATATTGATCTGCTCGCGTGTGTCTTCTGCTTCTACCCAGCTCGAAACAGACAGGTTCGCGTCCTGCTCCAGGAGAGTCTCGCTCTTCACCAGGTGAGCAAAATACTGCACGTTTTCACGCGTTTTCAGGGCTTGATAAATCTTATCGCGGTGCGATTCAAGAAGCCTATTCTTATTGCCTACACGTTCAAATTCCGCTGAAGCATCCACAAAAAGCACGCTCGTATCGCGCCGTGTACCCTTTTTGAGAACAATAATGCAGGTGCCAATCGCGGTACCAAAGAAGAGATCGGGCGGCAGCTGAATCACCGCGTCAACATAGTTATTGCGCAGTAAGTATTCTCGGATTTTACGCTCAGCACCGCCCCGGTACAATACACCAGGGAACTCAACAATAGCGGCTGTACCATCTTCGGCAAGAGATGACAGCATGTGCATGGTGAACGCCAAATCGGCCTTCGCCTTAGGGGCTAGCACGCCAGCAGGTGCGTACCTATCATCATTAATCAATAAAGGGTTCGAGTCCCCTTCCCATTTCGTTGAATACGGCGGGTTAGAAACAATTGCTTCGAACGGCTCTAAGTGTCGGTGCTGCGGAGCTATCAGTGTATCGCCATGCGCAATATCGAACTTATCAAAAGGTATGTTGTGCAATAGCATGTTGATACGGCACAAGTTATAGGTGGTGGGGTTACTTTCCTGCCCCAAGAATTCCTTCACATTCTCTGTACCTAGCAGCTTGGCGAACTTGAGCAGAAGTGAGCCAGAACCACACGCTGGGTCATACACGCGACCCACCCGGGTTTTACCATCGGTTGCAATACGCGCTAGCAGCTCGGAGACTTCCTGCGGGGTATAGTATTCCCCACCGCTTTTGCCCGCATTTGCGGCATACATGCCCATCAGGTATTCATAAGCGTCACCGAAAGTATCGTTAGCACTTTGCCGATAGCTTGTTTCCAAGTTCATCTCAGCAACAGCGCCCATAAGTTTATATAGGGTCTTATTACGATCTTGAACGCTCGACCCCAATTTCTTGCTATTCACATCGAAGTCGTCAAAAAGACCCGAGAAGTTTCTTTCACTTTGCGTATTCTTTGTAGATTTCTCAACTTCCTGAAAAACTGTCTCCAGAGTTTCGTTCAAGTTCTCATCGGTGCGAGCCTGCGCGTACACATTCTCAAAAAGTTGACTGGGGTAAAGGAAGAAACCACGCTCTTTCACAATCTCCTGAACTACATCAAGGTCGATCTCCAAGTCATTTATCTGCGCGTAGTCGAAGCCTTTGGCACCTGCTTCTTGTTCCTCGTATGTGATGTACTCCGTGAGATTTTCAGAAATAAACCGGTAGAACATCATGCCCAGCACGTACTGTTTAAAGTCCCAGCCGTCTACCGACCCACGAAGATCATTGGCAATACGCCAAATAGTACGGTGCAGCTCTGCACGTTCATTCGCCGATATTGATGCGGCACTGTGCTGGGCTACCTTGACGGTAGAACTAGTTTTTGCAGCCCCTCCCCCAGATAATTTTTCTGTGTCTGAGGGAGCGTCCTTCATCTGCTCAGTCATAAGCGGAAGGGTCCTTTTTCTATTTGTTTGTGAGAAATTCTACGTGTGGTTAAGGATCTATATAATCTTTCCTATACCACCCCTTCAAGTATACGGGCGTCTTCTACGCAAATCATCCTTGATCGTTGTTAAAGATCTTAGGGAGTGTCACCAACGCTTTATCACGCCGATGACACTCCCTGGGTTGTCGCAGGACTTACCGTCCACATCTGTCTCTACATCGTCAGCAGCACCTTGGTCGCGGTACGCTGATCCATTGCCTCATAGCCC
>ERZ773007.377-NODE-377-length-22444-cov-11.645362_pt1 | contig 22444 bp, 21 predicted proteins | sample MGYA00580665_ERZ773007 | MGnify/ENA primary metagenome ERZ773007 (study PRJEB29015, sample SAMEA2738122) | human oral metagenome | biome: human oral; feature: human-associated habitat; material: saliva | place: China | collected 2167 ... | reverse complement strand
CCGTGAGGCGCAGGTGGAGGACGATCAGGGTGACACCGATCAGGAGCTTAAAGACAGTCATTTCGAAACCATGAATATCGAACATGACGCCACTCTATTTGCAGGTTGCAGGGTTTTACCCCGCAGTGTGATTAGCTCGTCGGATCTGCGTCGATGGCTCCCTGAACATCATGGAAGAGGAGATTCGAGATCTCGACCTGCACCATTTCCACTTTGGGAACGTCACGCAGGAGCAGGGGATCGTTTGCCGATGTCTGCAGAGCCAGCGTGCCGCAACCGAAGATGCGGTCATCGAAGCCCTTCTCGATCTGAATGTCAGAGATGCGGCTGAGCGGCAGGTCGTGTCCGGTGCGCTTGATGATGCCGGTGCGGGTGATGACCCGCTTGGTCGTCACCGTGTAGGTCGTCGTGAACCACTTGATCCAGGGAACAAGAATGAGCGGAATCGATAGAACCGCGACGGCGATCCAGATCGTCGGCAGCGCCCAGTAGCGGGCATCCTCCGGAACGTAGAACGACCCGACGCCAGCAGCAACGACGAGGAGAATCTCGACGATGATCGCGGGAAGCAGGGTCTTGATGTGCGTGTGCATGTGCCGGACGACGACCTCGTCCTCGCTGAGGAGCTTTTTCGACAGAGCCATGGCACCATCATGCCAGATCGCCGCAACTCGTGAAAAGGTGTGGGCAACGGCTGTGTGCGACCTCGCGTGAGGTTAAGCAGGCCTGCGATGGGTGCCGACAATATCCGTATTCACGATGCCGATTGCCGCCATGAGCGCGAGCATTGTCGTCGGGCCGACGAAACGGAATCCTCTGGCTTTCAGATCCTTGGCAAGCGCCACCGATTCTGGCAGCTGCGTCGGCACCTCGCCCTGTGAACGCGGAAGCGGATCGCGCGTCGGGCGATACGACCAGACAAGTTCGCCCAGGTGGGCGGGCCCATGCGAGCTGTCGGCGCTGGCACGCATCGCGACCGTCGCGCGAGCGTTACTGATCGCCGCCTCGATCTTGCGGCGGTTACGAATGATCCCGGGTGCGCTCACGAGGCGATCGATGTCCTCGGTCGTGAATGCGGCGACCCGGTCGGGAACAAATCCGTCGAATACGTCGCGAAAAGCTTGGCGTTTGGCAAGGACCGTGCGCCAGGAGAGGCCAGCCTGGAATCCCTCCAACACGAGGCGTTCGAAAACGCCCGCTTCGTCGTGAACGGGCAGTCCCCATTCGGTGTCGTAGTACTCGCGCATCAGTTGGTCGTGCGAGGCCCACATGGGGCGAATGAGTCCGTCGGAGCACAGCACCAGCCCATCGGCAACGGCGACAGAATCGGATGAAAGGGGAGAAGTAGTCATGACACGATCATGTTGCCCACGCATGCGCGCGTCAAGACGCTAGGGCAGGCCTGTGGATAACTCATGGAAGCGCCGATGGGCTGTGGATAGCGACGGACGTGAAGCAATGTGTCCCACGATGCATGAGGGGCGGGATGCCACATCCGTGACATCCCGCCCCTGTTCAGTGCTTACTTACGGCGGCGTTCGCGCACGCGCACCGAAATCTGAATCGGCGTGCCGGCGAAACCAAAGGTCTCGCGCAGACGGCGCTCGATGAAGCGGCGGTAGCCGGGATCGAGGAAGCCTGTCGTGAAGAGGACGAAGCGCGGAGGCTTGTTCGACGCCTGCGTGCCGAAGAGGATGCGCGGCTGCTTGCCTCCACGCAGTGGGTGGGGGTGAGCGGCGACCAGCTGGCCCAGGAAGGCGTTGAGCTGGCCGGTGGGGATGCGGGTCTCCCACCCCTCGAGCGCGGTGTCGAGCGCGCGCACAATGCGGTTGGTGTGCCAGCCGGTCTTTGCGGCCAGGTTGATGCGCGGCGCCCACTGGATCTGAACCAGCTCGCGCTCGAGCTCGTTCTTGATCTCCTTCTGGCGCTCCTCGTCAACGAGGTCCCACTTGTTGGTGACGACGACGAGCGCGCGGCCCGCGTCGATGACCTGCTGAACGACACGCACGTCCTGCTCGGTCAGCGGTGTCGAACCATCGATGAGGACGAGGGCGACCTCGGCCTTCTCGATCGCGGCCTGGGTACGAATGGACGCGTAGTAGTCGGCACCCGTCGTCCGGTGCATCTTGCGGCGGATACCAGCTGTGTCAACGAACCACCACGAGCGACCGTCGAGCTCGATGAGCTCATCGACGGGGTCGCGTGTGGTACCTGCGAGCTCGTTGACGACGACGCGCTCGCCGCCGGCCAGGGCGTTGAGCAGGGAGGACTTTCCGACGTTCGGGCGGCCCACCAGGGCGACGCGGCGCGGGCCGCCGACTGGCAGGGCCGAGGCGACGGCTGACTCCGTGGGCAGGACCTCCATGACGACGTCGAGGAGATCGCCGGTGCCGCGCCCGTGCAGCGCAGAAATCGGGTGGGGTTCGCCAAGGCCGAGGCTCCACAGATAGGCCGCGTCGGCCTCCTGAAGCGGGGAATCCACCTTGTTGGCAGCAAGAATAATCGGCTTCTTCTTCGAACGGAGCATCTCCACGATGCGTTCGTCGGAAGCGGTCACGCCGACCGTCGCATCGAGTACGAGGACGACGGCGTCAGCCAGATCGACCGCAATCTCCGCCTGCTCAGCGACGGAACGATCAAGGCCCTTGACGTCGATTTCCCAGCCGCCCGTGTCGACGAGCGTGAAGTCGCGTCCCGCCCACTCGGCCGGGTAGGAGACGCGGTCACGGGTGACGCCGGGCGTGTCCTGCACGACTGCCTCGCGGCGGCCGAGGATACGGTTGACCAGCGTGGACTTGCCAACGTTGGGTCGACCAACGACCGCGAGCACGGGCAGACCCGCGGCCACATCGTCCGAATCCGCGAGTGTTGTCTCCCCGTCCAGGAGGGCCAGGTCCTCCTCGTCCAGGTCAAACTGCTCGAGGTTGGCTCGCATGAGACGGGCGCGAGCCTCGGTCTCCGCATCGCTCAGTTCGATCGCGGCGGGCGAGGCCTCCTGCGCGTCTGCGCTGTAGTTCTCGGAAGCGTCCGCGCCGAATGCGTCGGTCGCGTCGGGCTGATTGTCAAAGTCATTCACCCGCCCAGTCTACGGCGTGGCGCGCCGCAAAGGCCCGATAGGAGCCCCTGCGGCGCGCCAGTTCACAGATAAGGGGGAGTTACTCGTGCGCTCGCACGTCGCCCGCGAGAACTTCAGCGGCGACGGGAACGTCGTTGTAGCGGTGGTGGATCCCCTGGATTTCCTGGTACCACTCGGCCCCCTTGCCCGTGATGATGACGGTGTCACCGGGCTGCGCTGCCAAGATCGCGCGCCGCACCGCATCGCGGCGGCAGGTCGTCACCTCGGTGACATCTTCCATGCCTGGGCGCACGGAGGCGATGCCGCGCAGGAGGTAGTCGCGAATCGACTGCGGGTCTTCGGTCCGCGGATTCTCGTCCGTCACCCACAGAACGTCGGCTTCGCGTGCGGCGATCTGCGCGAGGTGCTCACGCTTGGTGGCATCGCGGTCGCCGTCCGTTCCGAAGACGACAACGACGCAGCCGGGGGTGAGCTCACGGGTCGAGCGTAGGGTCCATTCCAGCGCTTCGGGCGTGTGTGCGTAGTCGACGATGACGAGCGGCTGGCCGCCCGGTACCGGATTGACCTTCTCCATACGTCCGGGGATCTGAGGAGCATCCTCGATAGCCGAAATGACATCCGCGACATCGATGCCGAGGCTCACCGCGCTGACGATCGCGACCGCGGTGTTCTGAATGTTCACCTCGCCCAGGATCGGCATCGCGACGCGGTGCCCCGTACCGGAGGGATCGACGAGCGTGAACACGGTGCGTCCAATCGTCTGATCGGGCGTGACATCTCGAACCTGCCAGTCGGCCGCCTCCTCGGTCAGCGCGGAGACCGTCGTGACCGGTACGGTCGCCTGCTCGGCGAGGCGGCGCCCCCACTCGTCGTCGACACACACGACGCCACGGCGAGAATGCTCAGGGGTGAACAACAGGGCCTTGGCCTGGAAGTAGTTCTCCATGTCACCGTAGTAGTCGAGGTGGTCGTGCTGGAGGTTAGTAAAAGCCGCAACATCGAAGACGATGCCGTCGACGCGGTGCAAGGAAAGCGCGTGCGCCGACAGCTCGATAACGCCCGCGCCGCACTCGTACTGCTCGGTGGCCGCCAGGAAGCGGGCGATGACGGGGGCTTCGGCGGTTGTGCGCACAGCCTCGAATGAAATAGGGCCGACGTGCATTTCCACGGTGCCGCACAGCGAAGCGTTCGGGAATCTTGATGTGATGGCGGCGCGCATCAGGTACGAGGTCGTCGTCTTTCCATTCGTGCCAGTCACGGCCATCGTTGTGAGACGCGTGGCGGGGGAGGAGTAGACATTAGCGCACAGCTGCGGAACGACGGCGCGCGGGTCGGCTACCTGAATGACTGGCACGCCCAGACCGCGTTCGAATGCCTGGGTACGGCCCTCCTCGTCAGTGAGAATGACACTCGCCCCGGCCTCGATCGCCGCGTGCGCGAAACGAATACCGTGCTGCTTAAGGCCCGGGATTGCGACGAACAACCACTCGGACTCGCAGTCGTCGGAGGATACGGTGATACCGCGCAGGCTTGCAGAGGAATCCGCGATCTGTGCGGGAGAGCCATCGGCGCCGTAGAAGCCCTCGATGTCCAGGCCTTCCAGAGCGACCGTCAATGGCACGGGCACGATCGTGGGGCGAATATCAATCACTGAAGTCATACGCCTACTGTAGTTCGTCGTGACGGCGGCGCGCGCCACACAGACCGGCCGTGACACAGTAGGATGAGTGTCATGCAGATTTTGACACGCAACGAAGCTACCCATCGCGCTGCCCATCTTCACGTCTCCGCCATCGACGTCGTGGTCGATATACGAGACGCCAAGGACACCACGAATTCCACCTATCCCGTCACGTCGACCCTGACGATGACGTCGGACGAGGACCGTACATTCGTTGACATTGCGGGCGAGGTGACGCAGGTTCTCCTCAACGGTGAACCTCACGCATTCGACGACGACGAAGACCGCGTGTGGGTCGGCGGTCTGCCGGTGGGGGAGACGGTCACCCTTGAGGTTCGCGCCCTCGCGCGCTACTCGCGCAGTGGCGAAGGCCTGCATCGCTACACGGACCCGGAGGACGGCGAGGTCTACCTCTACACGCAGTTCGAGCCGAACGACGCCCATCGAGCCTGGCCGTGCATCGACCAGCCCGACGTCAAGCCCGAGTGGACATTCCACGTGATCGCTCCTGCCGGCTGGGTGGTTTCCTCCAACGGCGTTGAGACAGCCACCGAGCTCGTGGATGACTCGGGTGCGCTGCGCCATGACTTCACTGCGACTCGTCCCCTTTCGAGCTACATCACGGCGATCGTCGCGGGTCCGTGGGCGGTGATCGAGGGCGGTACCTGGAGCGGCGGCGCCTCCGATGGCGGCCACGCCGAGCTGGTGCTGCGCCTCCTGTGTCGCCGTACGCTCGCGCGCTACCTTGATTCCGATGATGTGTTCGAGGTGACCCGAGCAGGACTCGACTTCTTCCACGAGCGCTACGGAGTGACCTTCCCGTGGGGTTCCTACGATCAGGTATATGTGCCCGAGTACAACCTGGGCGCCATGGAGAATCCGGGCTGCATCACCTTCAACGAGAACTACATTTCGCGCTCGACCCCCACGTTCGCCGAGCGCCAGCGGCGCGCGAACACGACGCTGCACGAGATGTGCCACATGTGGTTTGGCGACCTCGCAACGCCCTCGTGGTGGGATGACCTGTGGCTGAAGGAGTCTTTTGCTGAGAACCAGGGCGCCAGCGCGATTGCGACGGCGACCCGCTACGTGGGTGAATGGGCGAACTTCGCGATGAACCGCAAGATCTGGGCCTATACGCAGGACCAGATGCCGACCACGCACCCGATCGCCGCCGACATTCCGGACGTCGCCGCGGCAAAGACGAACTTCGATGGCATCACCTACGCGAAGGGCGCATCCGTGCTCAAGCAGCTGGTCGCCTGGGTCGGGGAGGACGCCTTCTACGAGGGGGCGCGCCGCTACTTTGCCGAGCACCAGTTCGGGGCCACGAACCTGCAGGATCTGCTCGTCGCTCTCGAGGGGGCCTCGGAGCAGGAACTGTCCTCTTGGAAGAGCGCGTGGTTGGAGACCTCTGGCCCGTCGACGCTGTCCGCTTCCTGGGTGACCGACGCTGTCGGCGCCATCACGGACTTTACGCTCCATCAGGGTGGCGAGGCCTGCAACGGCGTGCTGCGCCCCCATCGCGTCACCGTGTCGACCTGGCGCGTCGCGGCGGGAGCGCTCGAACGCACGCACGTGTTCGACGTCCGTATCGACGGGGAAACTGCTCCCATCGACCCCGAGGGCGTGCTCGCAGTCCCCGGTGGTGCCGCCTTTGCCGACCTCGTCGTCGTCAACGATGACGACCTCACGTACGCGATCTCGCGCCTCGACGAGCGCTCCACCGACGTGGCACTTGCGTATGTGGGAACCATCGACGAGCCGATCACGCGTGCGGTGATCTGGGCGTCGCTGTGGAACGCGGTGCGTGACGGTCTGCTCGATCCTCGCCGCTTCATCGTCGCCGTACTGACGGCCGTTCCTGCCGAGACCGAGCCGGCTATCCGCGACCGTCTCCTCCTGTTCGTATCTGAAGCGCTCTCGGCATTCCTTCCGGGTAGCCTGCGCGGCGACGTGCACGACCAGGTCCTGGCGACGACGATTCGGCTGTCGCGCGAGACGGGGGATGCCGACGCCTGGCGTTCCTACACGCGTGCCTTCATCGCGGAGTTCGCCGCCCGTGGCGGCGACGAGTACGAGGCCACGGTGCGCGCTCTCGCGGACAGCGACAACCCCGATATCGCCTGGCGTGCCCGCCGCGCTCTGGCGGCTCGCGGCCTCGTCGACGCGGATGCGGTTGAGGCGTGGCGCAGCGCCGACGGATCCGGTGAAGCGGCACGTATGAGCGTCGAAGCGCTCGCGTCGCTGCCGCTTCAGGACGCGCGCTCGCGTGCGTGGGAGTCGGTCTACTCCGAATCGCTGTCCAACGACTTTTTGACCGCGACGCTTGCCGGCTTGAACGCCTCGTCGTGGGACGGCGACTCAGGTATCGAGGGCGCTGTCGATCAGCTGCGCTCCTACTGGGAAAGCCACACGATCGGGATGTCCCTGCGCTATGCGAACGGCGTGCTCGCCTACGGCCTCGACATCGACCGCGACGGTAGCGTCGAGCGCTCCGTGGGACTCCTGCGCGGCTGGCTCGACGCCAATGGCGATGCTCCCGCGCAGCTGCGCCGCATCGTCCTCGAGCACCTCGATGCCTTCGAACGTGACGAGCGCGTGCAGCGCCGGTGGAAGCAGGATCAGTGACGCAGGGGGAACACCGAGGCGACGTGGCGGGGGAGCAGGTCGAGGCTACCCAGGCCTCGTCCATCGACCCCGCGGCCTCGATGTCCTTGCTGAACTCCCTGCTGGCCAACCCCCTCGATGCCGGGTACGAGCACTATCGTGCCGAACACGGGTCGAGACCAGCGAGCGTGATTGGCAAAATCGGTGTTTTCGCGGTGGCCGTCGCGCTCGGCTTCGGTTCCATTGTCGCGACGTCGTCGCTGCGTGCCCCCGCGGGCGACGTGAAATCCAATCTGAAATCCCAGGCTTCGGAGCGCACGGCTGCGGTCGAAGCGTTGAACGACGACGTGCAGTCGCTGGGCCGTGCCATTGACCAGTATTCCCAAACCGGCTCGAGCGCCTCATCGAACCCGGCACAGGATCTGATGACAGCCACGACACCCGTCAGCGGGCCCGGTATCACCGTGACTCTGACCGATCGCAGCGGCCCCGGCAAGGGGAGCGGGACCGTGCGCGACCAGGATCTGGCGATGGTTGTCAACGCCATGTGGGCCGCCGGGGCCGACGCTGTTTCCATTAACGGTCAACGGGTGGGGCCCGAGACGTTTGTGCGTACTGCCGGCTCCGTCATTCTTGTGAACGTCACCCCCGTGTCCTCGCCCTACGTGGTGGCGGCAATCGGCGACGCAAACGCCCTGTCGATCGCACTTGTCCGCGGCACCACTGGCGACTACCTGTCGGCCGCGCAGTCGGTCACCGGAATGACCGTGTCATCCACAGTCAGCGACAACCTCCAGATGGAGGCACTCACGCTCACAGACTCCCACTACGCAACCCCGGTGGGAGAATCGAACGAAGGTGGTTCTTCATGATTGCCGTCATCGGCTTGATCATCGGCATTGTTCTTGGCGTGCTCCTAGATCCGACGGTCCCGGTCTGGCTCGCCCCGTTCCTGCCGGTCGCGGTCGTTGCAGGTCTGGATGCCCTCTTCGGCGCCGGACGCGCATGGCTTGAGGGACGCTTTGCGGACCGAGTGTTCGTCACGTCGTTCTTTTGGAACGTCGTCGTCGCGTGCCTCCTCGTCTTCCTCGGCACGCAGCTTGGCGTTGGCTCAGCGATGACGACTGCGGTTGTCGTCGTTCTGGGCATCCGTATCTTCTCCAACACGGCATCCATTCGCCGACTCCTCCTGAAAGCCTGAGATGAACGACGAACCTACCCCGACGGTCGCGCACGAAGACTCTGGCGACGAACTCACGCGCACGCGGGCATCCCGTCGCGCCGAACACGCGCACCCGCGTCTGTGGGCTCGCGCTCGTCAGGCGTTTTTTGCTCTTCCCCGTGGGCTTCACGTCGTGATGCTCGTGATCTTTATGATCCTCGGATTCGCCTTGGCAACGCAGGTGCGCGCGCAACGCTCGGATCCGCTCGAGGGCCTCTCCGAGCAGGATCTCGTGACGGTACTCGACGAACTGGGGACCCAGGAAGAGAATCTGCGTACTCGCCGCGGTGAGCTTTCCGGCGAACTCGATGAGCTGCGAAGTGCAGCCGATGAAGCCCAGGCGCGCGAGCAGGCGACTCGCAAAGCTGAAACGCAGGCGCAAATCGCCGCCGGTACGGTTGCCGTGCACGGGCCCGGAGTGACAGTGTCGGTATCGGATCCGGGCGCTAACCTGACGCCGACACAATTCGTCATGACGCTGGGTGAGCTCCGTAATGCTGGAGCCGAGGCCATCGAACTCAACGGCGTGCGTCTGTCGACGCGTGCGGCATTCACCGGCCAGGCGGGTGCAATTCTCGTGGACGGGACACCCATCACCTCGCCCTATACATGGAAGGCCATCGGCGAGGCACAGACGATTGCAACAGCCCTCGATATTCAGGCGGGTTCTGCGGCTCAGATGCGCGCCAAGGGCGCTACCGTTCAGATCACGCCCAGTGATGATCTGTCGATCACGTCCATCGCGACGCCCAAGCCACCCCAGTTTGCTACCTATGGATGAGATCGCGATGAGCGCACCGTCCTCAGGTGCGTGCTCGCGCCTGATACAAGCCAAACGTTTACACTTATCTCAGTCCACCTTTTTATTTTTTGGAGCGCACAATGTCTGACAACCAGCCGTTCGATCCGACTGCAACCTCAGTTTTCGGCTTGGCGCCTGTGGCTGATGAGGTCGAAGAGGCGCCCGTTGCCCTGTCCGCTCGCGACCGTGAGGCCGTCGAGGCGCTGCCTGCCGGATCGGCTCTCCTCATCGTGCAGCGCGGTCCGAATACGGGTGCGCGATTCCTGCTGGACCCGGAGGTGACCAACGCCGGTCGTTCTCCTAAGGCCGATATCTTCCTCGACGACGTGACGGTATCGCGTAAGCACTGCCAGTTCATCGCTTCTGAGGGCGGGCACATCGTTCGTGATTCGGGTTCGCTCAACGGAACGTACGTCAACCGCGCGCGCGTTGATTCTATTCAGCTGCGTGCCGGTGACGAAGTGCAGATCGGTAAGTATCGCCTGACCTACCAGCCGTCGACCAAGCAGGCCTGACGTGTCCGCAGCCGTTGCGCACGCGCGGGGGGCAGCGTCGTCTCACGAGGAACGTTCGTGGCCGCAGGATGCCGATCATAGCCCTGAGCTGTCGATCGGCCGCGTCGTCGACGCTCTGAAAGAGGAATTCCCCGCCATCTCGCTGTCTAAGGTTCGCTACCTGGAGAGCGAGGGGCTCGTGGCTCCCGCGCGCACGGGTTCGGGTTACCGCAAGTACTCCGCCGCCGATGTGGAGCGGTTGCGTTACGTGCTCACGGAGCAGCGCGATTCATTCACGCCGCTGAGCGTGATTCGTACCCAGCTCGACGCTCTCGATGCCGGGCATACACCGACGCGGCGCAGGGTCGCCCAGGTTGTCTCTTCTGAAGGACAGACGGTGTCGCTGGGCGGGCGCCGTGCGATTCCCGCGGCTGACCTGTGCGATCTGACGGGTGTCGATATGGAGACACTCGAACGCTACACGCGCCTCGGGCTTATCACACCGGACCTGGCGGGTTACTTTCCCGCGCGTTGCGTGCAGACGGTGTCCGCTATCGCGCGTCTTGAGTGTGCTGGAGTCGACGTGCGCGTCTTGCGTGCGGTCCGGCAGGGCGCCGAGCGTAGTGCGGATATCATTGACCAAACTGTGTCCTCGCAGCGGGGACGAGGCCGGGGCGCGGATCGTGAACGTGCGCGCGCCCGTGCGGTTGAGCTGGGGGAGTTGTTCGCTGAGCTACACCGTGAAATGTTGACGGTAGCCGTGTCCGCTCTCGCGGATGATGGAGACTAAGTCTCATGTTGAACATGAAGGTTAGACTCGCCGCTTCGGTCATTGACCACCGTGCGTCGGTGCTCTACCGTAGTGCTGTTCTCATCAAGTACCACCTGCAAGGAGCCCGACAGTGAGCGCACAAGCGAACGCCGCTAGCCGGCAAGGCATGCTTTTCGGCGACCCGCTCGAAGGCCTTGATACGGACGAGATGGGATACCGTGGCCCGGTCGCCTGTAGTGCCGCTGGTATCACGTACCGCCAGCTCGACTACTGGGCTCGTACTGGCCTTCTTCAGCCGTCTATCCGCGCAGCCCGCGGTTCCGGATCGCAGCGTCTGTACTCCTTCCGCGACATCCTCGTCCTGAAGGTCGTCAAGAAGCTCCTCGACGCCGGTGTGTCTCTCCAGCAGGTGCGTGTCGCCGTGTCCTCGCTCCAGAACAGGGGAGTGGACGATCTTGCCTCGATCACCCTGATGAGCGACGGCGCGTCCGTGTACGAATGCACCTCGACGGACGAAGTGATCGATCTGCTTCAGGGCGGCCAGGGCGTCTTCGGTATCGCTGTTGGCCGCGTGTGGCGCGAGGTCGAGGGGTCGCTTGCGGAGCTTCCGCTTGAGCGCTCCGAGCATGCGTTCGTTGACGAGCTCGCCGAGCGCCGTCGCTCAAAGCTGTCCGCGTCCTGACACGTCATCGTTTTCGATAGCTGTGGGGGCCAGGCTGAGCCTGGCCCCCACAGCTATGTGCGTCTTCTGGGATGTTCCTCGTCGACGTCAGCGGCGCCCGAGGGGACGGCTCACCGTGTATGACGCTTCGACGTCGGTGATTTCGACCGTCACCATCCCGTTGGCATCGACGATGTAGGACTCTTCGATCAACGGTCCGTCTTCGGTGCGGATGACGGGTACGGCGTTCAGGTCGACATCGTCGCGGCGCAGGGCACGATCGAAGGGAACGATCACCTCGCCGTACGGCTGAAGATCGCCGCGCGGCACCCCGGCCTCGTCGAACGATGAATACTCGACGAAGCGGAAGTAACCGATGTTGTGCGCGGCGCGGTAGCGGCGCTTGATCGTCAGCGTTTCGCCCGGTGCGAGCTCCGTGTTCGGCTCAAGCAGTGTGTCGAAGGAAATGAAGCTACCTGCCTCACGCTCGCGGAACACGCCGACGCCGCGGGAAAGCTGCTCGCGCACCGTGTACGCTGCCTCCGGATCTGCGCCGATCGCAAGGCCGATTGCGGTCGACGCGGCCGTGTGGGGGGAGCGATGCACGCGGCGGCCAAAGCGTGAACGCAGAATGCGGGCAACGAGGGGCAGCTGCGACCCGCCACCGACGACGTACAGGCCGGCGATGTCGCCGCCGAGCTGACCGACACCTGCCGCATCGGGAACGAGGAGCGGTTCCATCGCGGCGATCGTTGCCTCGACGAGGGGAGTGGCGGCTTCGTAGAAGTCGGCAACCGGAATCGTGACGGGCTTGCCGTCGACGGGCACGGTGATGAACTTCGTCGAAGGGGAGAGGGTCTCCTTCGCGTCGCGTGAGTCTTCGATGAGACGCTCCCACGCCGCGTCCCCGAGCTTGCCCGAGTCGGTGCCGGCGGCAGCGGCGAGGCGAGTAGCGAGTACGACGTCGAAGTCGTCGCCACCGACCATGTTGAGGCCGCGTGATCCCATCACCTCGTGGAGTGTGCCCGTGGCGGAGACGATGGAAGCGTCAAAAGTGCCGCCACCCAGGTCGTAGACGAGGATCGCGGTGCGCTTCGAGTTCAGCGTCCCCGCGTGGCGATGGGTGTACTCGAAGCCGGCGGCAGAAGGCTCGTTCACCATCGCAAGCACATCCCAGCCAGCCCGTCGGAACGCCTCGAGGGTGAGGAAACGCTGTGCCGACCACGCATGCGCGGGGATGCCGACGAGGGCCTCGAGCGGCTCCGAATCGGGCAGCGAGGCGATAGAGGAGTTCGTGCGCAGCTGGCGCACGACGTAGCTGAGGAAGCCGGTCAGTGCATCGAGGATCGAGATGCTGTGGTTGCCCAAGCGCAGCGTCGAGGTGTCAGTCACTGACGGATCGGACAGAAGGCGCTTGAAAGAGCGCAGGTGGGGAGCGCCCTCCCTGGCGGCGTCCTCAGCATCAAACCCATAGATCAGGCGATCGCCGTCAAGAGCGATGATGGACGGAACGAAATCGACCGTATCGTCATTATTGTTGACGAACGAGACGATCGGGTAGTTCCCCCGATCGACGATAGCGATCGCTGTGGTCGTGGTGCCAAAATCAACTCCGAGTCTCATGGCATCCACACTAGCGTTTAAATAGGGGAGGTCCTAGGATGTCTCGCCGGGCGTGCGCACATTCCCCAGTAAGGTCCTGTTGGCAATGGTGACAAAGAGCCAGGCGAGCAGGAAGTATGCGCATCCGGCAATGGCGTCAACCACATAATGATTGGCGGTTGCGATGATTGTCACGATCGTTAAAACGGGGTGCATAGCGAGGATTAGTCGTGCCCACCATGAGCGCCACACGTACGTTCCGAGCATGAAGGCCACCCATACGGACCAACCCGTGTGCATCGATGGTATGGCGCCGTAGGGATTGGCGAGTGTGCCGAACAGGTGGGAATAGGCTGACGTATGCTCGGCGACCGCATCGACGAACCCAAGTTCGGGCACGAGGCGCGGGGGCGCCAGGGGATAGGTCCAGTAGGTGACCAGCGCGCCGAGCGTCATGATGACAAGAGTCCACCGTGCCCGGCGGTAATAGGCGGGGGCCTTGAGCCATAGGACGACCATCGCGAAGCCGGTCATAGCAAAAAATGAAATGGCGTATTGTGCGGACGCAAGCGATGCGAGGAGCGGATGAGCCGTCAGCCATGCGTTTGCTGGCCCTTCAATAAACAGTCCGAAGCGCGACTCGAAAGCTGCGACGTCGTGCGCATGTGCGACGGCCACGGATTCTGGTGACTTTGCGAGGAAAGACAGAATCGAATACGACAGACATGCCAACGTGAGCACGATGGTCTCGCGGATAGCAGGGGGGCGCTGCGAGCGCGCATCACGGTCTGTCGTCATGGGTGTAACTGTACCGCGTGGTCGGAGGGTGACGAGAGGACTAAAACGGACATAATGTACATTATCGGATTGGAGGGGTGGGGCGCGGCCGGGCCTCAGTATCGTTCCGCTTGACGTGTCAGATAGAATGGACCCGTTTCTTATCTACGTCCAGGAGGCTGTTATGGCTGACCGCGCACTGCGTGGCATGCAGATCGGTGCGAAGTCCCTCGAGTCCGAGGACGGCGTTGTTTTCGCCGACCGTTTCATCGTTCGTTACGCCTGCTCGAACGGACATGAGTTCGAGGTGACGCTGTCCAGCGAGGCGACGGCTCCGGCGACCTGGGAATGCAAGTGCGGTCAGACCGCTGAGCTTATCGGTGAGACCGTCGAGGACGAGGACAACAAGCCCGTCAAGCCTCAGCGCACGCACTGGGACATGCTCCTCGAGCGTCGTTCCATCGAAGAGCTCGAGGTCGTCCTCGCCGAGCAGCTCACTGCATACCGCGAGGGTCGCCTGCGTCCCGAGGGTTCCTACCGCAAGGGCTGATTACTTCGAGAATGCTCGACGGGCGGCTTGGGTCAGGCGACCCAGGCCGCCTTTCGTCACCATGACAAGTTCCTCGACGAAGATTGACGAGTCGAGTTTCGACTCTCCAGCAATGCGCTCGTCGAAGGTGATCGGTACTTCGGTGATGACGGCCCCCAGGGAGCGTTCCAGTTCGGTCATTTCGACCTGGAAGCCGAATCCTGTGGTCGCTACCCGACTCAGGACCTCGTGCTTCGCCAAAAAGGCAGCGCGGTGCAGCCGTAGCCCTGCTGTTGCGTCCTTGACCGGGGTGCCCAGGCAGAATCGGACATAATAATTGCCTGCTTTCGATAGAGCGACGCGCTTGGAGGACCAGCCGTTGATGGCGCCGCCGGGCACCCAGCGCGAGCCGATGACGAGGTCGGGCTTATCGGGCCCGGCCATGCGTGCCAGTAGCTTTGGCAGATCCACCGGGCGGTGCGATCCGTCCGCATCCATCTGGAGAATAAACGGATATCCCTGCTCGATCCCCCAGCCCATACCATCGACGTACGCGGTGGCCAGGCCGGACTTTGCGGGACGGTGTAGGACGTGCAGTCGTTCCTCTTCCTCGCACCGAGAATCGACCCACTCCCCCGTTCCGTCCGGCGACGAGTCGTCCACGATGAGGATATGGGCATGGGGCACGTGGGCCCACACCCGTGTGAGGATATCCGGGAGCGTCTCCATCTCGTTGTAGGTTGGAATAACGATCAGGGTGTGGTCTCCCTGCGGAGACGGAACAAGGCGCTCAGAAACGGTCATGAGTCACATTTTGCCGAATTTAGTGTCTCGACGCACGCCTGGCGCGCGCTGAGCCCCTTATTCCTTGCCCGATAACTGTCACGAATGCGAGCACGCTGATCAGAAATGTTACGGCCATGACGGCGCCTGGAAGCCTCTCCCCCACCCGCGCAGTCACTGTCAACGACGAGCGGAGCGGAATATCGGCGGCAAGTGTGGCTGCCTGCTCGGTACCAGTGCTCTCCAGAATCGAACCGTCGGGCCGAATCACGTAGGAATGACCGGTTGTCGAAGCCTGAACGGCGCTGCGCGAATACTCCATTGCGCGCATACGCAACAGCTGTCCCTGCTGGGCAGACTCACCCGAGGAACGGAAGTGGTAGTTGTTCGACGGAACGATAATCGCCTGTCCGCCACGAGCCACGCCGTCGCCGATCACCAGTGGGTAGGCGGCCTCGAAACAGATACCGACCGCGAGAGGAACGCTGCGCCCATCGTGTGCCTCAATCGTCATCAGCGCAGGCTCATCCCCCGCCTCCATGTCCCGGCTCGACTGCGCTACCTCAGTGGCAAAGGACGCGATGAAGTCGCGGAATGGAATGAACTCACCAAAGGGAACGGGAACGTGCTTGGAGTAGCGGGCGGCCTCGTCCATGCCTGTGCCAGGCTCCCACAGCGCCAGCCAGTTCTTGACGTGGTCGCGCTCGTTCAGGTTCGTGTAGCCGATCAGGATCGGCGCATCGAGCGCCGTGGCCGCCGAATCGACGGCCTGGCCGATTGCGGGGAATGCAAGCGGATCGCGATCGACGGAACCCTCGCCCCAAATCGCGAGATCGATCGGGTTCTGCGCGAGTTCCGGCGAAGACGCGAGCTCCAGGGACGCCCGCACGTTGTTGTCGGTCACCTCGCCCTCGCGGCTGTACGCCTCGGCCCCGGGCAACGCGATATCGCCCTGGACGACGCCGACACGCAGCATCCCGTTCTCAGCCTGGTTCGGCAGCGTCACAGCAAGCGGAGCGACGAACGCGGCTGCCACGATCAGGGCAAGGGCTGGGCGCGAAAACCAGTGCTCGCGCACGACGGCAGCATCGCGAGCCGCACAAGCGCGGCGCACCAGAACCGCCAGGAAAACGACGACCGCGGTGATGAGCGTGGTTCCTCCGTAGGGCGCGAGATGACCGAGCGGCGAATCCACCTGAGGCAACGCGACCGACCCCCACGGAAAGCCCGACCACGGCCAGCGCGACCGTGCTGCGTCAACCCCTGCCCAGGTGAGCGCGTAGAACAGGGCGTGCATGACGGGTCCCCGTGCCCAGGCCCACAGCTGCGTCCACCGAACGAACAACGCCCAGCCCATGAGAAAGAGAGTCTGGACGAACGCAAGAACGAACCACGGAGGCGTCGTACCCACCGCCAACGGAATCCAGTCGATCAGCGGAACCCAGAAGCTCATGCCGAACACGAAGGTCACCGTCAGCGCATGCGGGGCCCTGGCCTCGTCGATACGTGAGATATACAGCGCGAGGGCGGGTACCGACAGCCACCACCAGCCCAGCGGCGGAAACGACGCATACAGCGCGAGTCCAGCAACAGCGGCGATGATCGAATCACCGCAGACGTGCCCAAACGACACCCGCCGTAAAATGTCCTGATGCCCCACGAGCCCTCCGCTCTCCTAAATCGTCGACCAGGCCACGATACCGCGACCGATCCGGTCCTTCGCGGCCTCGGCCTTTCGCTTCAGTTCACTGCTGGTCGCGGCCGATGCGATCTGCCCCAGGCAATCCATCACCTGACGCATCCAGCGCACAAAGTCGCCAGCTTGGATGGGCGTCGCGTCGATGGCGGTGGCCAGCGTCGACCCGTGCGCCCACGCGAGCGTTGCCGCCATGAGCCCCGCGTCCAGGCTCGGAGTGAGATCACAGCCGCAGGCCTTTTCGACGCGATGTACACGCTCCACAGTCGCCAGGCTCTCGTGCCAAGCCTCTTGCACACGCATACCCACACCGGCGGGAGCCAGCTGCTGGGCGTCGTCGTCGGAACGCGAGTCGTACACGAGCGCCGACACCATCGATGCAAGCTCCGCCTCGTCGAGCTCGTTCCAGGTTCCTTCGTTCATCGACATGGCGACAACCAGGTCGCGTTCGCCGAAAAGACGCCGCAAACGCTGACCCGCATCGGTGACTTCGTCTCCGGCCAAAAAGCCGAGACGTTCGAGCACCGAGCAGACACGGTCGAACTGGGCGGCCACGGAACCCGTCTGGGAGTCGATGGATGAACGGAGACGATCGATCTCGCGTGTCAGGCGTGCCCACTGGGCGCCCGCACGAGCGTGTTCTTCGCGGTGCGGGCAGCGGTGAACCGGATGCTGACGCATCGCAACGCGAAGCGCCGATATCGGATCTGAGGACTCGAGGGACTCCGTCGGAATCGCATAGGCGCCACGCGCAGCCTGAGAACGCAGCTCTGCGGCGATACGAGTGCGCTCCTTTGTACGTCGGAGCGCGGAGCCGCCGGGAATGGACATGTGACCGACGACCGCGATCCCACCGCGCACGTCCTCGGGCGCCAATGCGCGCCACGTGGAATCCTCACCGATAACGGATACCTCCACACGGCCCGAGGCGCTGGTGGCCTTCGCGCCGACGACGCACAGGCGCGACTTGCGTCCGCGCGTGAGAGCGAGAACGTCACCGGGGCGAACGCTCGACAGCACACGACGAGACTCATCGCGCGCCTCGCGCTTGCGTGCACGCGCACCGGATTTCTCCGCTTGCCCCAACTGGTCGCGCAAAGTCAGGTACTCGCGAACATCGCCGTGCGAGCACGACAGTTCAGCGGCCGTCGCATCGCGCTGCGCTTCCAGTTCCGTCAGACGCGAGGCAAGCGTAACGACGGCGGAATCAGCCTGATACTGGGCGAACGACGATTCCAGCACCTTGCGCGTCTGGGCGCGCGATGAACGCGCGAGCAGGTTGACGACCATGTTGTAAGTCGGCGTGAACGCAGAAATCAATGGATAGGTGCGCTTGGAAGCGAGGGCCGCGACCTCTTCGGGTGCCACTCCCCCACGATGCGAGACGACCGCGTGCCCCTCGGTGTCGATGCCGCGGCGCCCCGCCCGTCCCGAGAGCTGCGTGTACTCACCGGCGGACAGGGAGACGTGCGCCGAGCCGTTCCATTTCGTCAGAGACTCGATGACGACCGTGCGCGCGGGCATATTGATGCCGAGTGCCAGCGTCTCGGTCGCGTACACCATCTTGACGAGGCCACGCGAAAACAGGTGTTCAACGCTTTCCTTCATGAGAGGCAGCAACCCGGCGTGGTGAGCGGCGATTCCCCGCATCAGTCCGCGCTTCCAGGCCTCGGTGCCCAGGACGATGGCGTCCTCGGGGGGAAGCAAAGCGATGACCTCGTCGATGTAGCTCTCGATCTCGGACGCTTCCGAGCGTGTTGTCAGCGTGATGCGTGTTGACAGGATCTGGCGAACCGCATCCTCACACCCCGCGCGGGAAAAAATGAAGGTGATAGCGGGCAGCAGACGGGCGCGATCAAGAGAAATCAGCGTCGACGGACGCGATTCGCGGCGCACGCGGACCTCACGGTTCCACGAACGCGAGCCGCGCCCGCCACGCATCCCGGAGTCGCGCGTCGCCGCCACGAGTTCGGGGTTCAGCTTTCCCTTGCCCGTGGGCGCATACAGGTCGAAGATCTCCTCGCCGACGATCATGTGCTGGTAGAGCGGGACGGGGCGCTTCTCGGAGACGATGATCTCGCAGGTGGAGCGCACCTCGCGGATCCAGGCCCCAAACTCCTCGGCGTTGGACACCGTTGCGGATAGCGCGATGATCGCGACGTGCGCGGGCAGGTGAATGATGACTTCCTCCCACACCGGGCCACGCATCTTATCCGCCAGGTAGTGCACCTCGTCGAGGATGACGACCCCTAGGTCATCGAGAGGAGCACCCGCGTAGATCATGTTGCGCAACACTTCGGTCGTCATGACGACGACCGGAGCGCTCGAGTTCACCGATGTGTCTCCGGTCGCTAGGCCGACGTTGTCGGCGCCGTAGAGGTCGCACAGCTCGAGGTACTTCTGGTTGGACAGTGCTTTGATGGGGGTCGTGTAGAACGCGCGCATTCCCTGCTCGAGCGCGACGTATGCGCCGAACTGGCCGACGATCGTCTTACCGGCGCCCGTTGGCGCGGCCACGAGGACAGAGCTGCCGGCCTCGACAGCATCGAGTGCCTGGATCTGGAACGGGTCCGGGGTGAAGCTCAGTGTGGAGACCCAGCGGGCGCGCAGCGACGAGGCGGCCTGAGCTTCGGCCTTGTAGGCGGCGTAGCGTTGGGCCGCGCTCCCCACACCCAGGCCGATCTCTTCCTCGCGCGCGACGGTCTGAGTGTCCCGGGCGCGGTGTCGACGTCGTTTCGGGCTCACGATGCATCCTCTCCGGTCCAGTTCGACAAGGCGGTGTGCGCGTACTGAGCGGCAGACTCGCGCATGTCGGGCGTTACTGCGCGCAGGTGCGGCGCAATATCAATAAGAAGACTGAGGCCCCACTGTTCGTTCCAGACAGGTAGGGTGATGCGCGCTCCCCCGTCGTCCAGCTCTGTCGTAATGCGCCCGTCGTATTCGTCGGCGATCCACCGGGCGTCGCGATCGACATCGAGCGTCCAGGTTGGCGCGTCGTGTCGAATGCGCCGAGGTTCTTCGACGCGTCGGCCTTCACCTCGCACGTCGGTAATCGACGCGACCGCGAAGCTGCGCGCCTCCCCCGCACGCGTGCACCAGCCGCGTAGCAGCCACCCGGTCGCCGTTGCTTCAAGCGCCCACGGGTCGACAATGCGGCGCGAGCGAATGCCCGACGCGGATACGTAGGTGAAAGACACTCGTTCTTGTCGCAGGAGAGCATCGCGCAGTGTCTCAAGGCTCGCGCCCGACGAGGTCAGAGACGGAATCGCTTCCACGTGCTGATCCGCGTCGGTCTCTTTCAGACCGCCGAGAGCGCACACGACCAGAGCAGCGTGCGGAACGTGGGCGGAAAGGTTGGCGCCGAGAAGTGGGGTGATCGCGGACAGGCCAATGAGAAGAGCCTGCGCTTCGACCGTCGATAGGCGCAGCGGCGCCGAGGCACCCAACGTCGAACGCAGCGACACGCGCTGTTCTTGTTCGTAGAGCTCCCAATCGACCTCGAAAGAAGCGCCGGGCAGTGAATCTCCAACGGAGGCAAGGTACTCGATGTCGCGACGCACCTGACGGCGAGTGCGATGGAAGTGCGCGGCGATCTCATCGACGCTCACACCCGGATGCTCGCTCACCCAGGCCACCATCGAAGCGAGACGGACAACGGCCAGCTGAACGTTCTCAGGCATTGCGTTCACCCCATGTGGCGGCCGCGCGCAGGCGCGTCAGCATCGCATCTCGCAGTGGCTCGGGCGCGACGACAACCACGTCGGCAGCCAACGGAAGAAGGCGGCCGATCCACGTTCCCATCTCAGCGCCTTCGAGCGCGACGCGCTCCCACCCCTGCCGAAGCGAACCGGATTCCTCAGCCGCCACCCCGGCCTCGTAACCGTGGAGAAGCGTGCGTGCAGTGGAGCCCGCGCGCACGTGGACGACGGGAGAAACGAACGACGATACCCGAGGAAAGACAGCGCCCTCGGGCGGAAGTGAAGCATCGCCAGGCTCTCCGATGAAGGAAATCTGCGACCGTATGCGCGACACACGGAACGTGCGCTCGCCGCCGCGGTCGAGATCCCAACCCCACAGGTACAGAGCACGGCCCTGCACCGACAGCGCCCACGGTTCGACGGAACGCTCCGTCAGTTCACGCGACCCCGGGTATTCGAAACACACAACCCTGCGCTCTCGAATGGCCTGGGACAACACGGTGGCTGCCCCGACACCGGTGAGACCCAGACGAATAGTTGGACTAGAAACATCGTCGGAGGAAGCGGCTGCGGCCTTCGCGTCGATGGCGTCTGCGAAAAACTCGCTGCTATCCCACGCGCGTGCAGCCAGCGAGATCAGGGCGCGGTCAGCGCTCGTCACCTCAATGCCAGGGGCAAAAGAATCCCACGCGATGCTGTAGCGCTCCCCCGGGTGAATCGTCATGTGGGCGCCCGCATCGCGCAGTGCGTCTTTGTCGCGCTGAAACTGCGTCTCAAAGGCATCATCTGCAAGCCCCTGATATCCGGGAAGGGCACGCAATTGTGCCTTCGTGCGCCCGGGACGCGCGCCCAGGAGCTCCACAAAAAGCTCAAGGACGCGCACGTTAGCGTTGACGGCGGTACTCACCCGCCTACCCTACGCGAAACGCGCGCGTCCCGAGCATACGGCGCACCGTTCAGGACTGAGAAGACGCGGTTTCCGCGCTGTTCGCGTATTCGTTGCTCACGATGGCGGTCGGATCGACCTCACCCTCAAGGACCCCGATCGATGTCAGGAACGACACCATCGACGACCACGTGGCGAGATCCTGCACGCCGTCAGCGTGCGCGTCATCCCCGAGCCACAGCGGAACGGTCGCTGCGAGCACCGCGTTCGCTGCTGCCAGCGAGGTCTCGTCGCTGAGCGTCGTATCCCACTTCGCAGTCGCGTCAATCGCGACCTGGGGATCGGCGGCGATCGCATTCATTGCTTCGGTGGTTGCAGACACGACCGCTCGCGCCGCATCCGGGTGGGCCTGCGCCCACTCGCGCGTCGTAATGATCGAGGCCGCCACAAGCGGAGTCGAGGCGCCATCGAGCGGGATCTCCCGGATGTCGATGCCCGCCAGCTTCATCTGCACCGCGTCGTTGTTGGTAAAGCCAACGACTGCGTCCACCTGTCCGGCCGCAAGCGCTGCCTGCTGCGTATAGCCGATCGACGAAATGGTCACGTCGGAGGCCTGCAGGCCACCGGCCTTGATGGCAGCGAGAGTGGCGTAGTAGCTCGAACCGTACTCACCGGGGATACCGATGTTCTTCCCGGCCAGGTCAGCTAGGCTCGTGATCGACGACGAGGCCGGGACGATGACGCTTCCCGGGTAGGTCGCGTAATACTGGCCAATCGACACGAGGTCCAAGCCCTGAGAGGCGGCAACTGCAGCCTCGTCGCCGGAGGCAATGACCATGTCCTCCTGGCCGGCCAGAAGCGCCGTGAACAGTCCCTCGTCCGAGCCGTGATGGCGAACGGTGGGCGTGATGCCGGCGTCGTTATACAGCCCCTGAGAATCTGCGACGTACACGGGCGCGAACTGAATGTTCGGGATGTAGGTCAGGCCGATCGTCACGTCCGAGGCGCCCCGCGAGGATGCGCCTGACTGCGTCGCGCTGGGACCGACTGTGCAAGCGCCCAGTGCCAGCGAAGCGCTGGCAGCGATAACGGTCGCACGAACGATAGTGGAAAGCTTCAAGGGATGTCTCCTTCACTGCGTGATGGCGTAGCGCT
>ERZ773007.376-NODE-376-length-22461-cov-14.576319_pt1 | contig 22461 bp, 18 predicted proteins | sample MGYA00580665_ERZ773007 | MGnify/ENA primary metagenome ERZ773007 (study PRJEB29015, sample SAMEA2738122) | human oral metagenome | biome: human oral; feature: human-associated habitat; material: saliva | place: China | collected 2167 ... | reverse complement strand
GCTCCCCGGTGCCGACGCGGTCGAGACCCTCAACGTCGGCGCGGAAGGTCGCCACCAGCAGAGCTATGCCCTTGGCCAGTTTGCGGGCCACACCGTCCTCGTCATCACCTCCGGCGTGGGCATCGCAAACGCTGCGGCAGCCGTCGCACGAGGCCTGACCATGGCCACCCCGAAGATCGTTATCGCGGGCGGCACCGCGGGCGGCCTCGAAGGTGGAATCAAGGTCGGTGACGTCGCAGGCGCCATCTCCACCATCTACAACGACGCCGATGCCACCGTTTTTGGCTACGAACTTGGCCAGATCCCGCGTATGCCCGTGGACTACCATTCCTCGCAGCGTGCGATCGACGCCCTTGCCAAGCTCGGCGAGGCGCAGCCCCACACCGTGCGCACGGGCCGCATCGTCACCGGCGATTCCTTTGCCTCCGAAAAGGTTGTTGCCCGAATTCGCGCCGGATTCCCCGACGCACTTGCGGTCGATATGGAAACCTGCGGAATGGCACAGGTGTGCTGGTCCAACGGCATCGACTGGATTTGTCTGCGCGCCATCTCGGACCTGACCGGGGAAGGCGCCGATGAGGACTTCCACATGAACGGTGAGACCGCCGCCTACCACTCTTTCGAGGCCGTACGCGCATACCTCCCGCTCTTTTGCGCCTGAGAGGTGATGCCATGTCCTTTTCAGTCCTGATGGTCTGCACCGGCAACATTTGCCGCTCCGTGATGGCCGAGCAAATCCTTCGCGAGGCGGCCGCCGATAGCGGAGTCGACATTTGTGTTGATTCCGCGGGCATCAGCGATGAAGAACACGGGCATGGCATTGATTCTCGGGCTGCGCGTGCACTGCGCGAGGGCGGGTATCGCGTGCCCTCGCATCGTGCTCGCCAGGTTCAGGCGGGGGAACTCCAGCGCTGGGATCTGATCCTTGCGATGACCTCCTCCCACCTTCGCGCCCTTGAACGGCTTGCGGGTGGTCCCGATCCGAAGATCCGCATGTTCCGTGATTTCGAGGAGTCCGTGGGAGAGTCCGCCCGCGGGGGCAGTCGTGATGTGCCCGACCCCTGGTACGGTGATTATTCCGATTTCGAGGCCACGCGCGCGACCATCGAAAAGTGCACTCCCGCGATCCTTGAGTATGCCGTGGGGAGCTTGAATCGGTGACGAAACGATTCACGCGCACGCGCGCGCTTCTCACGCTGTGCGTGGCGGCGGCCTCGGCAATAGGGATAGGGGGCTGCGGGCAAGCAGAACCCGAGATCACCCAGACGCCTACTCAGGATTCCCCCCGCGGAATCGCGCTCGACTACACGGGGTTTGACCCGGAAAACTTTATTTCAGACCAGGTGCTGGACGATTCGACGACGATGACGGACGCGCAGATCGCTGCCTTCATTGCCGAAAAAGGCGAAGGCTGCCGGGCGGGTCGTGCGAATGATCAAGAAATTCCCTGCTTGAAGGATTTCTCAGTCGTCACTGAGAGCTATGCGGGCGATGAGTACTGTCCATGGGGATACCAGGGCGGTGAGGAAGAAAGCGCCGCGCAGATCATCGGGCAAGCCGCGCGTTCATGTGGAGTGAACCCGCAGGTTCTTCTGGTGACCCTCCAAAAAGAACAGGGCTTGATTTACGCCTCGGGCGGGGATTTTCAGTGGTTTAGCTACCCCAGCGCGATGGGCTACGCCTGTCCGGATAACAGTACCTGCGATCCCGATTACGCGGGTTTTCAACGGCAGGTCTACTATGCGGCGCGGCAATTTGCGATCTATCGGATAAAGCCTGAGCGTTATCGATTCCAGGCAGGACAGCGGGTCGAGGCTCGCTATGCGCCCGCACAAGAGTGCACCACGACGCAGATTACTCCTGCTAACCGCGCAACTGCGAGCATGTATAACTACACGCCTTATGTGCCTAACAGGGGTGCGTTGAAAGGGCGTGGGGATGACTGCTCTGTCTATGGGAACGCAAACGTTTATGCATACATGCGGGCCTGGTTTCCACAATAATGTTGCAACTCAAGCAATGATGGGTGGCGCGGGTATACACTGACTCTGCTGAGCACGCCCGTGTTCGTGCGACAACGTTGTTGCAAAGGGGCTCGTCATGGAACCGTATGATATTCATAAAAAAACAGCGGATCCGCCGCAGGTCAAAACAAAGCCTCCGGGCTATGAACTTTTTGATGAATGCGCGGTTGGAATCGCACTCTTACCGGGACGAATCCATGCTGTTGTCATGGATCGCTCGGGGCGCGTGCGCGAAGAACGTTCCCGCGCGATCACCAGTGACTCCGACAAAGTCGTCACCACCATCAATAAGCTAGGTGAAGAACTTGTCCAAAGCGCTGAACCATATGGGGCGATCAGGGGAATTGGCCTGAGTATCGATGGGAGAGTGACCCGTCAGCGCACCTGTGTTCTGGAAGCTTTGGACTGGGATCATTTCCCACTCCTCCAATACATCACCGTTGATGCGCGGCTTCCTCTATCGATCATTACAAACCTTGAAGGCTTGGCAACCTACGAAATCGCCTATGGGGTTGGGCGGAGGATGGATGATTTCCTTGTCGCTCAAATTGCAGAAAAGGTTGCGTTCGTTGAGGTCGAGGGCGGAAAACTCATTACAGATCCCACCGGGAAATACGAACGAGTCCTCCACCTTCCTATCGCGGGGAGTAATGGTGTGTGCTCGCTGGGACACATGGGGTGCGCCAGCGGCGCGCTGATCCCCTCGGCTGTTCTTGCTCGTGCTCGAGGCGCACGCCTCGATGAAGGGAAAGACGACAGGCCGCGTGACATAGAAGAACTCATCACCATGGCCCGCACCGGAGACTTCGTCTGCCGGCGAGTTGTCATGGAATTCGCCCGCAACCTTGCGGTTTTCTTGCAAGGACTCAGCTACATTACGCAAAAGGAGCGCATTGTCCTTGACGGAAGCGGGGTGCGAATCCTCGCCTCGGACTGGGCGGTGCTCTTCGAAGATGAACTCTTCTCTTTTTCTTCAAATGGAGTTGTCGCTCCGACCGTCGTCCACCGCTCAAACGCAGACAGTCGTTGGGCGTGCGGTGCGGCAGCGCATCTGTTTGCAACCGTTGGGGGTCCCAGGAACCTGCGGGTGATCAACCGGAATGGGGATATTCAAGGCACTGAGGTCGTACACCACCAGCGCGAACACTACGCCTCTCTAGTTGCCTTGTAACGAGGCGTTGAGGGCCGGCAAATAATCACGGGACTGCGAGCAGCGCGCAGTCCCGTCATTGTGCGTCGTGGAGCCTCAGCTCAAACGACTACTGTGCCTGAACGACAGGCAGAACAGACCAGGGGAAGTTGATCCACAGATCGGTGTAGTGCCACACGTAGTCGGGATCGATGATTGACACCGGCTTCTTGTAGATCACCACGGAGCGTGCCTCAACCTTTGCGTGCGCCTGACCATCCAAGCTCAAGCCGCGCTTTTCAATAAGCTCCATAACCTTCTTGAGGGTCTTACCCGAATCAGCAACGTCATCGACAACAAGGACCTTCTTGCCATCCATCGCGGAGACATCCATCAGCGGGGGAAGAACCTGCGGCTCGTCCAAGGTTTCGCCCAGACCCGTGTAGAACTCCAGGTTCATGGTGCCGATTGCCTTCACACCCAGTGCATAGGAAAGCGCGCCGGCCGGAATCAGGCCGCCGCGCGCAATTGCAACAATAAGGTCGGGCATCCACCCGGAATTGACGATCTGCTGGGCAAGTTCGCGAGAAGCATCGCCAAACTGTTGCCAGCTCAGATTTTCGCGGTTCTCACCGGTATTGGTAGTTGCGCCGTCGTCGAAGGGGGTGGAAGCAGTCATGCGATGAGTCCTTTGAATGGGATCAAAAAAGATCGGGTGAATGGACATATGTTAACGCGTGCGCTTCTTGAGCGCACGTAGCTGGCGAGCGTACTGCCCGCTCGGCTCACGCACCTGCCCATTGAAGGACCACTGGAAAATCCGCGAGGGATCGAAAGCGGGCGAACACGCGCCACACGAAGTGACCCTGCGGGGCATGGAATACAACTCCCGAACAGCCCCACACACGGGACACACTCCCCTCCACGCGGGCCGAGGTGCAGGCAATCCTCCTGAAAGACGCGCACGATCGGGCGAACCTAACTCGCGGGCCCTTCCCCTGCCACACCTCGTCGTGATTGTGACTGGATCCCACAAGGGCGTGGGCGATCTCGTGGAGGATGACTCCGCGAACTGTTGACGCATCATATAGGGCGGTCAGCGGCCCAGAAAGGGTGATTTCCTTGCGGGAATGGATGCATGAACCTGCTCGCCTGCGCGCACGATCGAAACGGAAAGACCACTCACTCAAGCCGTGCTGCTTCATCAGCTCTCGCGCCATCTGCTGCGCGTCTTCACGCTTCACGCCGCCCCCTAGATGGCCTCGTGAAGGCGATCGATCGCGGCGAGCATGCGCTGCGGGGAAATCTTGCGTGCGGTTCCAAGTTCTTGAGCGAAGAGGGACACGCGCAATTCCTCGCGCATCCACAGGAGTTCTTCGAATGCGGCCTCGTGGCGCCCATCGAAGGGACGCGTATCCATGAGCTCGCGCAACTCCTCAACTTCCTCGTCAATCTGGGACAAGGCCATGCGCGATTTCTCGTCGCGAGAAACATCCGCGGGCGAGCGCAGAGCCTTGCGCAGCCGCACGGATTGCGCCTGAATGTAGCGAGGAAGGTTGAGCAGTCGCTCCAGAGGTGTTGCAGCAATGAAACCGTCAAAAACCAGTGAGGACGCAATCGCCTGAACGTCATCGCGCAGGCTCGCATACGCGGGGCCACTTGCCTCGGCGAGGCGATCTTGTAGCTGTGCCCAAGATTCCATCGCGCGGACAACTACTTCGATGATCGAGTAGACCTGGTCCTCGTGGCGGTCGCGAATACGCGTGGAAAGATCCTCGAAGGCCGAGGCATCGCGGATCGCCCACAGCCCGCGCTCGCCCGCAAGGGTGTCACTCAAAGCGCGCACGCTTGCCAATTGCGCATCGGCAATGAGCGCCTCGGTGCTCGGGTACGGCGTAGAGGTGAGCATGAGGGCTTCGCGTCCCGTCCAGCGGGTGGATACGCGCTTTGTGGACAGGCGAATCACGCGCAGGACAAGATTCGCAATACCCAGGCGGTGTTCGCTTCGCGCCTGAGAGGCATTCGCCATGACGCGTACTCCGGCTAGCGGATTATCGCGATCCCCCTGGGGGACAAGCGCCGGGAAAGCGCGGATGAGCAAACCCTGTGCGCGCGATTCAACTGATTGCGGAAGGGGTGCGCTGGGGAAGGCCTCAAGATTATCCGCGAAGAGTTCCCCTTCGCCGCTTTCCATCGCCGAGGCCGCGCCTGCAGGCGCTGTCGAGCCTGCGTTGGGTGCAGGCGAATGGTCGCCGCTGACGGTTTCTGCTTCGGTAGGCACCTCGCCTGCCTGTGGCTCCCCCTGAGCCTGCGCTGCCCGAGCGGAGCGTTGTTGGGCCTCGCTCAGGGCTTGGCGGACAGCGGTGCGTAAGGCACGATCGGTTGCTCCAGCAAGAGTTCGCTTGAGGTAGCCAAGGTCCTTACCACTTCCCAACTCGCGGCCGTCGTGATCGTGAACGACGAAAGTCATCCGCAAGTGATCGGGAAGAGAATCCTCCATCGCGCGTAGATCCGAATCACTGAGGTCAACTCCGCGCAATTCTCGCAGCGCCCGCGTGAATAGTTCGTTGAACGAGGCCGATTCGGCAGTACGTGCGCTGCCGTGTTCAGAAGGAGTAGCCGCGGCTTCGGCAGTGCTGCCTAGAGATGCCGACTCAGGAGCTTTCACAGTTCCCGCGCTCTTGCGCGTGCTTCGCGCTTGCCCGGTTCGCTCGCCCCACGCAGCCAATCGACCCAAAGCTGCGCTCAAAGACGCAGGGTCTTCTTCTTGCTGCTGCGTAGACTGCGCTTTCTTCGGCGCAGGGGCACTGAGGTCAACGCGACCACAACGCGCATCCTCGATCCACGCTGCCACGCTCTTTGCGACCTCGGGAGCCGGGGCAAGTAGGCGGCGCTTTGCCTTGGGGAGCGCGCGGATCGCCTCGGTGATGAGTTCTTCACGCATCCCGGGCACTAGCCAGTCAGTTCCCTCATCGCTCACGTGCCCCAGGGCCTCGATCGGGATCGACATGGAGACTCCATCGCGCGGGGAACCCGGGTGGAACTCGTAGGACAGGGGAAGACGCAGCTCGCCCTGCGCCCAGTGATCGGGGAAGCCCTCGCCGGTTTGGCCGAGGCCTCGGGGAAGAAGAAGCTCGGGAGGGTAGTCCAAAAGCTTGGGATCCGTGCGTTTCTTGTCCTTCCACCAACGGTTGAAGTGCCCGGTGGAAATAATCGACGCCGGAAGAATATCGTCAAAGAACCTTTCAAGCGCCATTTCATCGGCGACGAGGCCGTGGGTGCGGCTCCTGCGTTCCGTTTCGCGTGCGCGCTCGATCGCCTCGTCGTTGCGTCGCTGGAAGGCGTGGCGCTCACGCCACTGACCCTGAACAAGCGCGTGGCGGATGAACATCTCGCGGGCAAGCTCGGCCGCAGTGACAGGGGTGCTGAGGGCCGCTGCGAAGGGTGAGTCGCTGGGCATTGCGCCACGAATTGAACCCAGGGGAGTGGCCCCCAGGCGTCCAAGAAGAACCGGACGGTCTGCGATCAAGGTCAAGCCGTAGAGCATGACTTTTTCTTGGACGTAGGCTGCGCCTCGCGAGGAATTCCAGGTCGGCTCGGAATAGACGTGAGTGAGGAAATCCTTGGCAAGGGGCTCGACCCATTCGGGGCGAATCCGTGCCACCGTTCGCGCGAAAAGTCGCGAGGTTTCGACGAGTTCGGCTGTCATCACCCAATCGGGGTGACCGGTGATTCCAGAACCCGGCCAGATCGTGAAGTGGGTTCCGCGGCTCCCCGTGTAATCGCGAGTCACCGGGTCCCAGGCCCCTAGGCTGGACAAAAGCCCGACAAGAATCGAGCGGTGAATGTCATCCGTATCAACCGCGCTTGTCGATCGTGTATAGGCCACAGCGGCACGCGCGGCTGCGTCGGCGATTCCCGCACGCGAGGCCTCGTCAACAACATCCCCGGCCGAAGGAATGCCGAGGGGCTCGGTATGGATGCCGATAGTGCGGGCCATATCGCGCAATTGGTGGGCAATGTCGCGCCACTCGCGGAAACGCAGGTAGTGAATGAACTCGGCGCGGCACATGCGCCTAAAGGCCGTGCCCGACAAGTCACGCTGTTGGATGTGGAGGTAGCGCCAGAGGTTGAGGTAAGTGAGGAAGTCCGAGTGTGGATCGGTGAAACGCGCGTGTGCGGTGTCGGCAGACTCCTGGTGGTCCAGAGGCCGTTCGCGAACGTCTTGAATCGATAGAGCCGCGACAATGATGAGAATTTCCGAGGCGCAGCCCGCATCCTTGCCGGCAAGCAACATGCGCCCAAGACGCGGGTCGATAGGAAGACGAGCAAGATCGCGGCCGATAGGCGTGAGCTCAAAACCGCTTTGCGAGCTCGAAGAATTCTCCAAGGCGCGAAGTGCCCCAATTTCGACGAGCAGATTGATGCCGTCGCGAATAGCACGCGAATCAGGAGCATCGACGAAGGGGAAAGAAGCCACATCGCCCAAGCCCAAAGCACTCATCTGCAAAATCACGGACGCAAGCGAAGTGCGCAGGATTTCCGGCTCAGTGAAAGGCGGCCTCGACGCATAGTTTTCCGCGGAATATAGGCGAATTGCGATGCCATCTGCCACGCGCCCACACCGTCCCGAACGCTGGTTTGCGCTTGCTTGCGAGACCTCTTCAATGGGGAGGCGCTGCACCTTCGTCTTATTGGAATAGCGCGAAATACGCGCCAAACCCGGATCAATGACGTAACGGATTCCCGGAACCGTCAGCGAGGTTTCGGCAACGTTCGTCGCCAAGACGACGCGGCGGTGAGAGTGCGCCTCGAAAATCCGGTGCTGCTCTGCGGAACTCAGGCGTGCAAAGAGGGGAAGGATCTCGATATCCGCCGGATTCTTCGACCGCAAGATATCGCGCGGCGCACGGTTGCCGAGGTGATCGTGAAGGGTCTGCTCAACATCGCGGATATCGCGCTCGCCGGGGAGGAAAACCAAGATATCCCCGGGGCCCTCGCTGCATAGTTCATCAACCGCGTGGCAGATTGCCGTCTCGAGGTCGATCTCTACTCCCGCGCCGTAGCCCTCCACAGCGAGAGGATCATCCGCGTCCTCTAAAACCAGTTGCTCGACGCCGCTGCCGGCCAGCATTTCTTCCCCAGTTGCCGAGGCCGTGGGGGAGAGGAGCGCGTTCGTGTCCTTCCCGGAAGTTGAGGAGTACGACGATGGCGTATCAGCAGCAAGCGGGCGGTAGCGAATCTCAACAGGGAAGGTGCGTCCCGAAACCTCGATGACCGGCGCTGCCTGGAGCAGAGTACCTTCTCCGATCGGACCATCCCAGGAGCCAAAGTGTTGGGCGAAGCGATCTGAATCAATAGTTGCCGAGGTGATGATGACCTTGAGATCTGGGCGCATAGGCAGCAGCCGCGCAAGGTAACCCAAGATAAAGTCAATGTTCAGGCTGCGTTCGTGGGCCTCGTCAATGATCAAAGTATCGTAGCGGCGCAGCATCGGATCCGACTGGATTTCCGCCAGCAGAATGCCGTCCGTCATGAGCTTGACGAGGGTCGTGGGGCCGACCTCGTCCGTGAAACGCACCTGGTAGCCGACCACCTGGCCGGGGTTGCGGCCCACGGTCTGGCCCAGCTCGTCGGCGATGCGATCCGCGACGGAACGCGCCGCGAGCCTGCGCGGCTGGGTGTGCCCGATCATCCCGGCGACGCCGCGGCCCAGCTGCATGCAGATTTTCGGCAGCTGCGTCGTCTTGCCCGAGCCGGTCTCGCCCGACACGATGACCACCTGGTGGTCGCGGATAGCGCGCGCGATCTCGTCGCGGCGGGCGCTCACCGGCAGGTCCGGGAAGGAGATGACCGGGATCGCGGCCGCGCGCTCGGCTAGCTGCTCCGGCGTGAAGGGCTTGAAGGGGCGCGCGTGCTCGCGCTGGGGGCGGCTGCGGCCCCTCCGGTGAGCGCGGGCGTCGGTGGCGGTCCGATCAGCGTTGCTGTGGCCGCCGCCCTTGCCGCTCTTGTCGTTGCCGCGCTTGTCGCGCGAGCCCTGAGATGCCTGTGCGAACCCTTCCCGACCTGCGCCGCCATGTCCTCGGCCGTTGCCGCGCTGCCCATTCGCGCGTCGAGGCGCGTGGGGGCGGGAACCGCGCGCGTTGGGCTCGGACGAAGGCGTGGGGCGAGAGTCAGGCATGATAGCGCCAGTCTAGTCGCAGGCCAGAGGCGAGCGCCGCCCGGCACCCGGTGGCGTGAGACCACCGGATGGGGGAATGCGTCATTCTGATCTGCCTTGTGCTGCCGGTCGGAGGACTAAGGAGCCTCGATTAAAACGTAGAGGGTCGCCCGGAGAATCGCTTCCCGCTGTGAGCAGTAGTCGATACAGCTACGAGTATCCATAATAAGATGATATGGCTCACCTCACATTGTAAGCCGGTTGGCTCTGGTGAAAATCTTGGTATAATATGGTCAATCTTCCTTCATTCGCAATGGTGGCGATGTAAAATGAGGGTGATAGGAGGGGTAAGAATGAAGCGAGTGCCTAAGGGGCCAGGAATTTCTCCGTCCGTGGTCGCGAATAGTATTTTGGAGCGTTCTATTAGGGATGGAATTTCTGTAACTCCCATGAAGCTTCAGAAGCTTCTTTACTTGACTTCTGTTGTGTATCAGGATAGGACAGGTCAGGAACTGCTCGGTGAGCAATTTCAGGCATGGAAGTGGGGTCCTGTTTGTCGCTCAATTTATGATGAGTTTCGTTCTTATGGGGCTGCTCCAATTCAGTCTTATGCTGTCGACTCGCGCGGTAATAGTCTGGTTGTATCAGCCGGTGATGACAATTCATCGTCGACTTCTGTTGTCAAAGCTATTGAAGATACATGGAACGCATTTAAGCGCTACAGCCCAGCCGAACTTGTTAGGGTTACGCATGGTGATGGGGGTGCTTGGGATCAGGCGTGGCAGAATTTTGATCAATATATTGATAATGATCTGATCGGTAAGGATTATGATGTCCTTGGCCTCGCTTCAAAAATGTAGGGGGCTCGTGGATGGCTGATGGTAAGCAGAAGAAGCGGGAGGTATCTAAGCCCCCTGATGACATTCGAGAAGACGAGTATTCTGAGTCTGGCACCGGTAAATTCAAATTTAGTGTGCCGACTGAGCAGTGGAATGCTGCGAAGGCAGAGTCGGATCGGTCAGACTATCGCAACAAAAAGGCCTTTCAGATTACTATTGGGTGCTTGATTGTTGCCGCGATTGCTCTAGTTGGTTATCCGTTTGCTGAGCGATTCGGTTTTCCAGTTGAGCGGTCGATAACTGCTTTAGAGCTTTTCAAATCTGTTGCTCTGGTAACAGTAGGATTTCTCTTCGGAAATAAACAGTTGCATTCGTAGTTAATGACACATCATTCCTTTTTGTATTTGTCGGTGCTGATGTGAAAAGTTCAGCTGGGTGTCGCTGTGTGTGATCTGGGGCCGTCTGTGTCTTCTGCACTCACTTTGGCAGGCCGGCAAGCCATGCAAGAAACACCAAAGCGAGTCGTTTCTGACCGGTGGCTCTGAATTTTGGTGAGTGTGTTGTCCAGGGCATGCTCAGGCGAATGCCCGCTCCGTTGGTCCCAGAGCGGGAGCGGGCGGGCCGTGTCTCTGTGTCACAGGTCCTCGTCGAAGCGAGTCACGGGATGCTCCAGGTGCAGATCCACGAGGTCACGCGCCAGCTGGTCGATCTCCTCGCCCAGGTGCACGCGCTCCCTCCACGAGGCCGGGATGGCCTCGATCCCGTAGAAAGCGCCGCCCAGCTGGCCGTAGATCGCGCAGTTCGTGTCCGCATCCCCGCCAAGGTTTGCGATCGCCAGGGTCGCATCCTTGAAGGACGGGAAATCCAGGAGGCCGTGAACAGCGAGGCGCAGGCCGTTGACGATGTAGCCGCTGGTCTCTGACTCCCACGAGGCGCGCTCGGCCGGGTCGTCACTGATGACGCGCGCGGCCATCTCGTCGAAGGCGGGACCCGTTGAGGCCCAGCCGACGTTGATGATGTGCTCCGGCGCCCACCCCAGCAGTGCGCCCACGAGGAGGGCGGCGAAGACCTCGGTGGCGGCCTCGGCCTCGACCGAATAATGGGTCTCGCGCGCACTCAGGCCAGCGGTCACAACGATCTCGCGGATCTCGCGCTCCTCGAAGCCGGCGATGACGACGGGTGCCAGGCGCATGATCGCGCCGTTGCCTGCGCTGGTCGTGCGCTCCGTGCTCGTGGGGACGCGCGGGTTCTCGTGGAAATCCCACAGGGAGCGCATCACCTGGTTGCCGATGTCGAAGCAGGTTCCCGTCGAGGAGCGGTACCCGTCCTTGCGCCAGCGGTCGTAGCGCTCCATGACGTCGTAGGAGTCGTAGCGGTTCAATGCCAGCAGAGAATCCGCCAGGCACAGCGCCATCGACGTGTCGTCCGTCCACTGGCCGGGCTCCAGGCGAAAAACGCCCCCGCCGACCATGTCCGAGATCGGCTCAAAGGAGCCCGCGGGCTGAAACTCGTTCGTGGTGCCCAGAGCGTCACCGACGGCGAGGCCCACCAGGGCACCGCGCGCGCGAGAAAGAAAAGTCGTCATGCCCCCAGTCTCGCATATCGGGTGCACACGTGGGTCCCAGCCACCGCCTCACCACGCCCTTGAGGTCAGGGGAAGCGCGAGGCGGCCCCGGCCTCGGCCTGTTCCGTCCCGGCCGGAGCGTTAGGCGACCGTCGTGCCGAACAACAAGCCCAGCAGGTAGGTCACGCCCGCTGCGCCAAAGCCAACCAGGAGCTGGCGCAGTGCGCGAGGCATCGGAGGCTGGCCCGACAGGATACCGACCACGCCGCCCGTGAACAGCAGGGCCACGCCCACAATCGCGGCCGCGACGGCGATAGCCGTCAGGCCCGTCAGGCCCACAATATACGGAACCAGCGGGAAGAACGCGCCCGCCGCGAAGAAACAGAACGAGGACAGCGCCGCCTTCATGGGCGTGCCCACCTGCTCGCCCGCGCCGTCCAACTCGGGGCTGCCGCCCAGCGCGGCGCGAACCGCGATCGCGCCGGACTCGCCGGTCGCCGGCTTAGCGAGACGCGCGAAGACCTGCTTCGCGTGAGCCTCGGCCTCCTCCTCGCTCTCGCCGCGCGCGCGGAACACGAGAGCCAGCTCGTTGGCGTTCACGTCCAGGTCCGGCACCGCCTGATGCGCGTCCGGGTCTGGGATCGACGCGTCCAGCAGTTCGCGCTGGCTGCGCACGCTCACCCACTCGCCCGCCGCCATCGACAGCGCGCCCGCGAGCAGGCCCGAAATACCAGTCAGGAGAATGACGTGCGGCTCCATGCCCGACGCCGCCACACCCAGCACAAGCGCCAAGTTTGACACGAGGCCGTCGTTCGCCCCAAACACCGCCGCGCGGAACGTGCCCGCCAGCGTCTCGCGGGACTTGGCCGCCAGGGAACGGATGACCTCGGCGTGGATATGCTCGTCCGCCTGCATGTGTGCCGGCACGTCATCATCCACGTCGCGAGCGGAACGCTGCTCCGCGCGCTGGGCCATCGCCAGAATGAAAATCGTGCCAAACAGGTGGGCGAGGACGGACGCGGCGCGCGTGCGCAGCGGCGGCTTGGGAGCAGGCAGGGCCCGCTCACCCAGGCGCGCCAGCCAATACTCCTCGTGGCGGCGCTCCGCCTCCTCCAACTGCAGCAGGACCGCGCGCTCCTCGCCCGTGCGACGCTCCGACAAGTCACGGTAGGTGCGCGCCTCCATGCGCTCCTCCGCCAGATGCTTGCGCCAGCGCTTAATCTGCTCGCGCGTCGGCTCCCGGTCGGAGGCCACCTGGTCCGCGTTCATTGCCGAGGCCTCGTTCCCTCGCGCGCTCAACGCTGGGTCGTCGAGGAGGTAGCCTGCGCATCGACCGTCGTCGGCTGGGAGGCGGGCGCGCCGAACAGGCGCTCCTTGACGGCGTCGGCGACCTTGTCGGTCACCTGCTCGCCGCCCGCTCGCACGATATCCGAGACCTTCTGGCCCGCGGCGTCCAGGGGGCGCGCGACGATCGGGAAACGGCGAACCTTCGAGGCGCCGGCACGGATCTGCTCGTAGCGTTCACGCCCGGCGCGCGCGCCCAGAACGTATCCGATGCCAACGCCGATGAGGATGCCGGTCTTGGTTCCCATGAGTGTCCTTCTCTCGCTGCGTGGGGGCGCCGCCCCGCGTTCAGGGTCAACGCCCTCGCGTGGGCCTGTTCACCCTCGCATATTCAGCCTTTATCTTAGTGGCGGCCCGCCCCTGCACGCACGCCCCTGCCGCCTAGGGGAGATTTCTCTCGGAGCCGCGCCAAGGCCTCGTCCCCTTGTCACATTTGCGCGCACTGTGGGCATCCCCTTTCCTTCGGGGCGGCAAACGCGCTATGTTTAATACGTGAGCCAGATAACGATTCAGACGCCCCGGGGAGTGTTCATCTCCGGGACTTTCACGCGCCCGGTGGATTCCCGCGACGCCGCGGTGATCTTTTCTCACACCTTTTTGTCGGATCGTCACGCATCGGGCATGTTCGACTCCCTCGGGCGCGCGCTGCGCCGCGCGGGCTACGCGACCCTCGCCTTCGACTTCTCCGGCCACGGGGAATCCGGCGACGAAATCATCACCTTTGACCCGCTCATTGAGGACTTCCGCGCGGCCTCCGGTTGGCTGGCCGACCAGGGCTTCGCGCGTCAAATCTGCGTCGGCCACGAATTCGGTGCCACCGTCGCTCTGCGCGCCAACCCGCCCTCCGTGCAGACCTACGTGCTGGTCTCACCGGTGCTCGGGCCGCTGTCCTACGACTGGGACCTGGTGTTTTCCGACGTGCAGCTGTCCGACCTCGAGCGCCATGGCACCACCACTGTGCCTGACGACAGTTGCTCCGTGCGTCGCCACTTCACCATCAACAAGGGCACCCTGGCCGACATGTCCATGGTCTCGGGCGAGAAGGCCCTGCGTGGCGTGACCGCGCCCATCCTCATCACGCACGACAGCTTCGATGAGGAAACCGGGTTGGTCGACCGCACGCGCGATGCCTTCCATCTGCTGCCCGTCGGGTCCCTCGTCGAAATGACCGAGCCGCCCGCCGGTATCGTCGGCGAGTACACGCCGGTCGACGGCGTGCCCGTCAGTGACGAGGCCGTGGCGCGCGCCCTGCGCGCCTCCTCCGCCGCGAGTCTGCCCGAGCTGCCGGACGTCGCCGTGCAGTGGGCGAGTCGGTGGGTGCCCGTGGGGCGCTAGCTGTCGGGGTTCCTCGGCCCTCAAGGGCATGGTTTCCCAAAAATGTCGCACGTAATTCCCTCGTGAATATTTCAGATTTTGAAAATGTGTCGTTGGAATTGCAACGTTTGTGGGGTGTCTCGAAAACTGACCGAGTTAAATTACGTGCGACTTTTGGGGAGCGCCGCGTAGCGGTGCTCCGGCGTGGTGCCCCCCAGCGGCGCTCCGGCGTGGTGCCCCCGGCGGCGCTCCGGCGTGGTGCCCCCCAGCGGCAATCAGCGCTTCTGGGCCTCGCGGGGAATGGGTCTCGCGGGGAATGATCCGCGCGCGAGAGCCGGCCGCGCGCCTACCAGCCCCGGACCAACTCGGCCAGGTCCGGGGAAGCCAGCCACTGCCTCGTACCGAAAGACGAGACCGACACCCCCGCAACGGCCGACGCGAAACGGATAAGGCGCTCCGGGTCGGAGTCCCCGGCGCGCTCGAGCGCCCACGCGAACGCGCCGTGGAACGCGTCGCCGGCCCCCATCGTCGAGGCGTGCGCCACCTCGCGCACGGGAACCTCGCCATGGGTCCCGTCCCACCAGTATTGGACGGGCCGCTCGCCGCGCGTGCGCACGGTGCGCGTGATGCCGAAGCCGCGCAGGAAGCTCGCGACCTCCTCCCCGCCGGCGCGCGCGACGAGCGGTGGCGCGAAATCCTCCGATACGACAGCGACGTCGACGAAGCCCAGAAGCGCGGGCAGCCAGTCCTTCCACGATCCGCCGTCCAGGACGCGCAGGTGCGGCGGGCGGGCCTCAAGCTGGGCGAAAGGATCGTCGCCGCCGACCTCCGGCACGCCCAGAGTCAGCGCCGCCTGCGCCAGCGCCGGGTTGTGACCGTCGATCAGGACGACGCCGACGCGCCCCGGCAGCTCGGCGGCGACGCGCGCAGGATCGGCCTCCAGACGCGCGTTGGTCGACGCGACCATGCGCCCGGCCGGGTGCTCGATGATCGACGAGATGGCGGGCTCCCGACTCGTGGGGGACGAGGCCTGGGCCGGCCCGCGCTCGCCCGGCTCAGGAAGGTGCGAGGCGGGGGACGCTGTCGCGTGGTCGCCGGGAGACGCGGCGTCGGCCGATAGAGGCGTCGTCGCGTCCAGGACTGTCACGCCCGCGGCCGCCAAATCCGCCGCGAGAAAAGCCGACACCGGGCCCGAGCCGAGCGCCGTCAACAGCACTGGCCCATCCCCGCAGGAGGCGGGACCCGAAGAGGGGGCCACGGCCTCGTCGATGGAGAGTGAACGCGCGACCGCACTCAGCGCCGCGTAGGTCACCGCCGCGTTCGTCGCCGGGCCGCCCGCCGCCATCGTGAACCCCGTCGACGTCACTTTCACGCCCACATCCGGCACGTGGTCGAGGCGGTGAAGGACATCCAGGGTGGTCAGCCCAGCGAAGAGAGCGGTCATGGTGACATTGTCGCACCCCGGGCGGGTGGGCGAGGCGCGCCGGGACGAGCGGAAGCAGGCGGGATCCGGGCGCGGGTGGGTCGAGCGGAAGCGGGCGGGATCCGGGCGCGGGTGGGCGAGGCGCGCGGGGACGAGGCCGGGCCGGCATAGGCATACCGGGACGAGGCCGGGGCCGGGCTGACGCGAGCGCGTCGGGATAGGGCACGCCGGGACGAGGCCGACCCCGGCCACCTGCGCGCACCCGAGCGAGGCGACGCGGTACCATGAGGACGACCCGCACTCACCGACGTTTCGGATTGCCATGCACTTGCTTGACGCGCTGAACCAATCCCTGCCCGAGGTCTTCCGAGCCATTGACCTCATGGGCGTTCTCCTCAATGGCATCCTCGGCGGCAAGGTTGCGCGCGAACGCAACTTCGACGCCGTCGGTTTCTGTATTCTCGCGATCATGACTGCGCTCGCGGGCGGCATGGTCCGCGATATGCTCCTGTCCACGCGCACGGGCGCTCCCGTGGCGATCACCGACCCCTATTACCTGTGGTTCGCGATTCTTGGTGCGCTCATCGCGATGGCCTTCCACATGAATTCGCGCATGTGGTCGATTCTCCTTGTCATCGCGGACGGCATGGTGCTGGGCTGCTGGAGTGCGACGGGCGCGATCAAGACCCTGGATGCCGGCTTCGCGATCATGCCCGCGATCCTGCTGGGCGTCATGACCGCGATCGGCGGCGGTATGATTCGCGATATTTCTGCGGGCCTCGTGCCCCGGGTTTTCGGAGGCAATAACCTGTACGCGACACCGGCCTTCGTCTGCTCGGTCGTCACGGTCGTGTTTTGGTATATGGGTCAGCCGGTCCTCGGCATGGGTGCTTCCATCGTCGTGGGTCTGGTCTTTACAGGTATGGCGCATTGGCGGCGCTGGAGGCTGCCGCAGACCCGTGAATGGACGATCACTCTCACATATTCGCAGTTGAAAGCTCTGCGCAGGGGTAGGCGTTAGTATGGCGGTGTGAATCCCAAATCAACACCTCCTTCTACGTCCTCCGCCGCGTCGACGGCTAGCGCCCCTGCACGCAAGCAGTTCAAGACGTGGCACCTGTCCATGATGGCCCTGGGCCTGGCGATCGGCGCCGGCTTCTTCGTGGGTACGGGTTCCGCGATCGCGCAGGCCGGCCCCGCCGTCCTCGTGTCCTATCTGGTCGCCGCCATGATCGTCGTGTCGGTCATGCTGGCCCTGGCCGAGTTGGCCTCGTCCCTGCCGTCGACGGGATCCTTCTCGTCCTACGCCGAGGCCGGGATCGGCCGGTGGGCAGGGTTTACGATCGGGTGGCTGTACTGGGTCATGCTGATTATGGTCTCGGGCCTGGAGGTCACGGGTGCGGCCGAGTACTTCGTCAAGTGGTTCCCTGAGGTGCCCCAGTGGGTGATCGCCCTCGTCATTGTCGTCGTCATCGGCGGTATTAACCTGCTGGCCGCCGGTCAGTACGGCGAGATCGAGGCCTGGCTGTCGATGGTGAAGATCATTGCGATCATCGCCTTCCTGGCCGTCGGCGTGTTCCTAGTAGCGCGAACAGTCTTCGTCGGGCCGCTGCCCGGCCATGAGGGCGTCTTGCAGAACATCCTGGGACACAGCGGATTTGCGCCCACGGGGGTGTCCGGCATTGCGGTCGCGCTGCTCGCGGTGATTACCTCCTTCGGTGGCCTCGAGATCGTCACGATTGCCGCGGCCGAGGCCGAGGATCCCCGCGCTGCCATGGCTAGCGCAATCCGCTCGGTCGTTACCCGTATCCTCGTGTTCTACGTCGGTTCCGTCCTTCTGCTGATTGCCCTGCTGCCGTGGGATAGCGAGGCCATGGGTCCTGACGCCTTTAAGACGATCCTCGAGATGGCGGGCATTCCGGCCGTCGGAACGATTATGAACGTCATCATCTTCATGGCGCTTGTCTCCGCGTTCTCCGCGAACATCTACGCGTCCTCGCGCATGGTCTACTCCCTGTCCGCCCGTGACATGGGCCCGCGCTGGCTGCTCGGGGCGCCCGCGGCCACGAAGGAGCATTCGCACACGGTCGTCGAGGCCGCCCTCGAGGATGACGAGGCCGTCCTGGCCGCCGAGCTGGAAGGCGACATCGAGGCCGGGCGTACCCCGAAGCGCGCGGTGGGCCTCGTCGTTCTGCTGGCCCTCCTGGCAGTGGTGGGCAACTGGTATCTGCCGGGCTCGATCCTGACGATGCTCATCAACGCGATCGGTATGGTCCTGCTGATCGTGTGGACCTTCATCATCATCTCGCTGATCCGCCTGCACCCTTCGTTGGAGCGTTCTGGCAACCTGGGGATCCGCATGCCAGGCTGGCCGTGGCTGCCGTGGCTGGTCCTCGTGGGGCTGGGAGGTATCGCCGTCCTCATGCTCATGAGTGACGAGGGCCGGGCTCAGCTGGTCTCGATGGGCGCGCTGACGCTTATCATCGTGGCCATCTACTTCGGGCGTCAGTTTGTGCGCTCGTTGAAGTAGCGGAAACGCAAGGGACCTCGGCCGGTACGCAGATGTAGGCGGCCTAGTCCATGATGGGGGCACCCCGACGAATCGTCGTGGTGCCCCCATGTACATTGGCTGCGTGGGGATGGCGCACGGTAAGGAGGACTCATGGCACGCAGACGTCGGCGTCGCAGGAACATCGGGGATAAGGTCGGTGCCCTGCTGATCCTCGCTGCCCTTGTGTGGGCGTTCGCGCCCGGCGTCGGCTGGGACCTGCTGGACCTGCGCACGCGCCTGGGGTGGCCGCCGATGCGCAGCGGTCAAGCCCTGTCCTCACTGCCTGACAGCGAGGCGGCGCGTCAGCTGCGCGAACTCACGATCCGCTCCCCGGACCAGTCCGCGGCCGTCCCGGAATACGACCGCGAGGCCTTCGGGAAGCGCTGGGCGGACACGAATCACAATGGCTGCGACACTCGCAACGACATCCTGGCCCGTGACCTGGCGCGTCCCACCTTCAAGCCCGGGACGCATGACTGCGTGGTCCTGTCCGGCACTCTCGCCGAGCCATACACGGGACAGACGATCCAGTTCGAGAGGGGGGAGAAGACGTCGTCCCTGGTCCAGATCGACCACGTCGTCGCCCTGGCCGATGCGTGGCGCTCGGGCGCGTGGCAGTGGGATGAGCAGCGCCGAACGGAGTTCGCCAACGACCCCAACAACCTCCTCGCGGTCGACGGCCAGGCGAATCAGGACAAGTCTGCCGCGTCAGCCGACCAGTGGCTGCCGCCCAACGCCGATTTCCGCTGCGACTACGTCAAACTCCAGATCGCGGTGAAAAACTCCTATGGGCTCAGCGTCACCCAGGCCGAACAGGATGCGTTGGCGACCCAGCTGGCGACCTGTCCGGGGTGATTACTAGTCCGAAACTGTCAGCCTGTTTGAAGTATTGGCACGTGCGTGATGCTCACATACATGACAGGGGTATTCATGCGCGTCTGACCAAGCGATTTCAAGGCGAACCTCAGGCAATTTCTCAACATGTGTCCATCGAATGTGGAACACCCCGCAACGTCGTGTACGTTCCCGAGCAACGCCGGTAATGTTCGCCTCAGGAAGAGGAGTGACATGTATACGGCAATCAACTGGGCGATGGACCTGGGATTCTACGCAGGATTCAGTGCGCTCACGTGCGCCCTGTGGTGGATCCTCGGTCGGCGCGCCGACCGCAAGCGCCTGCGCGACGGTCGCCTCGCCGCGCACGCCTCCGCCCACGACGCCGAGACCGACAGTCAGAAACACTCTCACTTGACCGTGTCTAAGGCCCTTCCCCTCATCTATCGGCGCTCACGGGACACCGGCGCTCTCCTGGAGCGCGAGGAAAACCCAGATACCCCCAGGACCGCGGAGATCCCCGTGGTCGCAGCCATGGCCTCGTCGATGTGGAGGCTGCCGCGCGCGCTCCCGCTCGCGTGGATCCTCTACCTGGCGGGCCTGCTGATTTTCGTGCTCCTGCCGATCCCCTCCGACCCGCAGGCGGCGTGCGCCGCGATTCTGCACTGGGACAATTACACGCCCTTCGGGTCGCTGAGCGCCGTCGCCGAACAATTCCGGGATGGCGAGCAGCTGCGCGGGACCCTGTATGCCCTGTCGATCCTGCTTAATATCGTCCTGTTCATGCCGATGGGCGCCCTGGCCGAGATGACGTGGCGGATCCGGCGCTCCCGTACGGCCAGCGAGAACCTGCCCACCGACGGCGGGCGCCTGGCCCGCGCAATCCCCAGCCGACGCGTGCTCGTGTGGCTTCTGGTCGGCGCGGTGCTCTCCTGCCTCATCGAGTTCACGCAGTACACGGGCCTGTTCGGCCTCGTGCCCTGCACCTACCGCGTCGTCGACATCGACGACCTCATCACGAACACGCTGGGCACCTACCTGGGCGTACGACTCCTGCCCCTGTTCGCGCGCAACTCGCGTTTCATGGGCGCGTAGAGGTCCACTCTTCCAACGCGGCGCACACCTGCTCGCGCGTCGCCTGAGACGACGCGACCGCGATCACAAGCTCGTACACGTCGTCGTTGGAGACTGACTCGCGAATGACGGCTGCGTTGAGGGACAAGAAGACGCTACAGGCTGCCCAGGCCAGGCGCTTGTTGCCGTCGACGAGTGCGTGATTCTTCGTCAGCGATTCGAGTAAGGCCGCGGCTTTCTCCGAGAGTGGCGGGTATGCCTCGTGGCCCATGAGCGTGGTCTGGGGGCGCAGTGCTGCTGCGTTGAGGAGACCGAGGTCTCGAACCGGCCCGAGGCGAAGCGCGGCCACAATATCGAGCAGATCCTCGAGCGACAAAAACTCGCACTGCACGGCTATTGTCCTAGTCGCTCCAGCGCGTCTCCCCAGCGCTCGACGGTTTGGTTGAGCGCGTCGGTGACGCGCTGACGGTGGGTCATGCGGTTGAATTCCTCGTCGATCGCGCGCAGAACGGCATCGTGCTTTGACGTGCCGGAGCGTTGCGCGAGCTCTTCCAGCTTGCGCGCGTGTTCCTCGTCGAGGCGGAGTGTCATAGCCATGCATGCATGGTATCATTCTGATACCACGTGCGTAGGATCCAGGATTTTATAGCCAGCCGGCGGCGCGGGCCAGGGACGCGGCCTCGGCGCGGGTGCGCGCGTTCATCTTCAGCATCGACGAGGACACGTGGTTGCGCACCGTGCCCTGGCTGAGATGGAGCGAACGGGCGATGTCGGCGATCGTGCCTCCGCCTTCGACCTCGCGCAACACGTCGGCCTCGCGATCCGTCAGGGGCGACGAGCCAGTCGACAAGGCCTCTAAGGCCAGGGATTGGTCAATGGCGCGGCCACCCGAGGCCACCGTGCGCACTCCGTCGGCCAGGGCCTCGACCGGCGCATCCTTCACCATAAAGCCCGTGGCACCCGCGTCGAGGGCGCGCTGCAAGTAACCCGGGCGCCCGAACGTCGACACGATGAGCACGCGCACGCCGGGGAAGCGGGAGCGAATCGCCTGCGTGGCCGTGATGCCGTCCATGCGCGGCATTTCGATGTCGATGATTGCGACGTCGGCGGGGGCGCTTGCGTGGGCCGGGGCGTCCGCCGATGCCAGGCGTCCCAGCTCCTCGAGGGCCTGCGCGCCGTCGGCGGCCTGCGCGACGACCTCAATGTCGCGCTCCAGGTCCAGCAGCCCCGCCAGCGCCCCGCGAATCATCGCCTGGTCATCGGCCACGAGCACCCGAATCGTCACGTCACCCTCCTGTTTCTCTGTGCCTGGGGTACAAGGCTAACGCAGGTCGCAGGATCATCTCTCGGGTGTGCTCACCCCTCAGGACGAGGCCGACTCACCCTCCCGGGACCGCGCGGGGCCCTGGGAGGGGCCACGGCCTCGTCGATGGGGAGTGCAGCGGGACAATCAGGACGAGTGACCGTCGGGTGCAGCGTCGAAGGTCACGACGAGTGGGCGTCGGGTGCAGCGTCGAAGGACAGCGCGAGCGTCCACGTGGAGCCCGACGCGCTCCACGTGAGCGTGCCTTCGTCGCCGACCAGCTTGGACAGGCCCGCCAGGCCCGACCCCGATCCCGCGCTCGACGCGGCGTAGGTGGCCGAGTAGCCGTCGTTGGTGACGGTCACGCCGCCAGGGGAGAGGCGAATACGAACCCACGAGGGGCGCGCGTGCAGGAGCGCGTTCGTGACCCCCTCGCGGATCACGTGGGCGGCCGCGGCCGAACGAGGCCCCGACGGCGGCTCGCCCTCGTTCGTGATGTCGGCGTCGATACGCGCGACCTCCAGCAGTGAGCGCGCCTCGTCGAGCTCCTCGATGGGGGACAGGGCCCGCGTGGCCGCCACGATGCGGCGGACGTCAGCCAAGGCCTCGTTCGACTGCGCGGTGACCGCGCGAATCTGCTCGCGTGCCTCCTCCACGCGCCCCGCCTCCAGGAGACGACCCGCCAGCTCGGACATCATCGTAATCCCCGTCAACGAATGCCCGAGGATGTCGTGCAGATCCGTGCTTAGACGCGCCCGCTCCGCCGCCTTCGCCCGCTGGATCGCGTCCTGGCGGCGCAGATGCTCGCGGGCCGAACGCTCCATGCGCCAACGCGCCACTCCCACGGAGACACACAGCAGCACCAGGTACCAGCCCATCCACAGGGGCTCACCCTGCGCGTA
>ERZ773007.373-NODE-373-length-22509-cov-3.864835_pt1 | contig 22509 bp, 18 predicted proteins | sample MGYA00580665_ERZ773007 | MGnify/ENA primary metagenome ERZ773007 (study PRJEB29015, sample SAMEA2738122) | human oral metagenome | biome: human oral; feature: human-associated habitat; material: saliva | place: China | collected 2167 ... | reverse complement strand
TTTTGTGATGCTGTCAGAAGCGGTGTCGATAATCGATCGGGGGGGCCTGTGCAAATAGCTTCCCTTTATCGTGAAGGTGGCGGCAAGGCCTTGGGAACGGTTCATAATCAGCACATGTTTTATTCCGGAGTAGAAATAATGTCCGATTATAGAATTGAGATGGGTTGTGAATTTAGAAACGACCGGTTTGAACGTGTTGACGCTAGAACTGGCAAACTAATGTCGGGAGCTCAGAGGCAGCCAAAACCGAACAGACGCGTTTGAGGGTTGGTCTGCTATGGGTGGTGCCTGCCGGGCATTGCGGGGTGCTGGCGAGCTTTGTTCTGCACTGGTCTGCAGTTGCATGTACGTCCGTCAAGGATTCACTCCTTGCCCTTTTTTTTGCGGCTTCGCGTTCGTGCTGGCGTACCTGATTTCGACTCCAGTCTTGGTTTGCGTTGACAGTTAACTTTCCTATCCCCATCCCCTGGGGTCGGCAAAGTCTGTGGGTGGTTGTCTGATCTCTAACGGGTCTGGTGTGTTGGTGCGGGCGCGGCGTGACCCGCATCGTGACGATGAAGGCGTCTACTCAATCCCGTCACCAGCGAGGTCACGCCGCCATGTCATCTTCCACGACGACCGCCTTGCTGCGCCAGCCCCTGGCCCTGGTTCTCAAGGAACCTTACCGATCCCCGCGACAGGCGCGGGGTGCGCCATGACCTGCCTGCGGTGCTGTCCCTGGCCGTGACGGGGGTGCTGGCTGGTTGTCGGAGCCTGACAGCGACATGGGAGCACACCGCGGAGCTGACCGCCGCCGACCTGGAGGCACTGGGCCTTCAAATCGGACAGGCTCTTCCGTCAGAGTCGACCATCCGGCGGGTGCTCCAGGACCTGGACCCAACGGACCTCGACACTCATGTGAGGTCCTGGTTCTGCACACGTACCGGCACCATCGAAGGAAGAACAGTCATCGCGGTGGACGGCAAGACCATGCGCGGGGCCCGCGCAGGTAAGGATCCGACACCTCATCTCCTGGCGGCCCTGGACCAGGCCACGGGCACTGTCCTTGCCCGGGCATGTGTGGCAACAAGTCCAATGAGATCCCCACGCTCAGGGAACTGCCCAAGCCCCTCGACCTGGACGGGGTGGTGGTGAGCACCGATGCGATGCACACCCAAACCGATACCGCCGAGTGGATCACCCAGCAGGGCGGTCAATACGTGCTCACGCCTCTGGGAAATCAGAAGATCCTGCGCAGGACACTCAAGAAGCCGCCCTTCAAGGACGTCCCGTCCACCTCCTGGGGCGACGTCTCTCACGGGCGGCGAGTGCGGCGCACCGCCAACGGCCCCGAGAACATTGCGGTCCTAAGGAATCTGGCCATCAGCCTCATCCGGCTCTTTCATGGCCCCAGTGCCTGTATCGCCTCGGCCACCAGATCCTTGTCACGACAACCAAAACGCGCCATCGAGCTACTCACCCAGCCAACCACCTAAACCGACTTTGCCGACCGCCTGTCCCTATCCCATCACAGTCCGCGGACTTCGCGAGTAGTTCTCAGTGAGGTGGTGAGTCTGCCTCTGCGGGCTCTGTGGGTGTTCTTGATGAGTTTTGTTGCACACTTGACATCGCAATGTGTAATGGTATGATAGTAGCGATTTCGCTTCGCGGAAGCGCCCTGCTCACTATCGTAGGTGTGCAAGGCACGCAACTCCTGGGGCCGCCACCACCATGGCGGAGGGAGTTCCTAACGTAGGTTGCTTACGCAACCTACCACCCAGGTTTTCACCTCTCGCATGTCGGACAAGAAGTAGATGCTCGTCTGACATGCGAGAGGTTTTGTTCGTCAGGCGGGGCGCTTGTCCGCGGGGGAGGTCAGCGACGGATCCTACTCGCGCCGTCGTCCAGAGCGATGACGACGGCGGACATGACGTCGTAGTCCAGGTGCAATCTCGATTCCTTGGCCGTCTCCTCCGGCTGGTTGGGGGAGCGAGGTGTCCACGATCGCCGAGGAGACCGCCGGGTTGCTCATGACCCAGGCCATCGCCAGTTGGGGCATTGTCATCCCGAGGTCCTGGGCGATTGAGGGCAGGTCCTGAACTGCGGTGCGCACGTCGTTGCGCATCCACCGGGAGATCATTCGCTGGCCGCCATTGTTTTCGGTGGTGCGTGATTCGATGGGTGGCTACTGTCCGGGAATATACGTTCCCGACAGGACCCCCTGGGCCGTGGGCGACCACACGATCTGCCTCAGCCCTAGCTCCTGGTTCGAGGGGACCACCTTGCCCTCGATGACCCACCACAGTGCCAAGTACTGGGGCTGGTTGGACACCGAGCGGAGACCTAGCTGCACGGCCAGATCCTGATTGGCCCGGATTTGCTTGGCCGTTCACTCCAAGCACCGATGTAGAGGAATTTCCGGTCCGTATGACGTCGATGAAGGCCTGCATGGTCTCCTCCAGCGTTGTCTCATGGTCGTAGCGGTGAGCCTGGTAGAGGTCCACGTAGGCCGTGTCCAGGCGCGTCAGCGAATTGTTGATGCCCTCCATGATGTGCCTGTGCGGCAGGCCTGCGTCGGGGCTCTACGGGCCACTAGACTTTGGTGAAGATTTCCGGGGGGGGCTCGCGGTAGCAACCGGCAAGTGCCCACCCCAGAACCTCCTCGACGGCTGCGTTGGCATAGACGTCTGCGGTGTCGAAGTTCGTGATTCCCTGGTCCAGACCGTGTCAATGTACTCGATTGCGGTATCCGTCTCAACCGGGGAGCCGTGAGTGAGTCAGTTGTCGTAGTTGATTTCGGTGATCCTCAGTACCGAAGTGTCCGAGCGCCTGTATCCAACCGTATTTTCTATACCGCCACCCATTCCACCCGGTCCTACGACGCGGAACTGTTGCGGGACCGGGTGGAACGGGTGGCGGATCAGGAGGGGTACTGGCCCCGACTGACCAGGGCGGCGGGACGGCGCCAGCGCCGCAGCATGAAGCAGCGCGACATGATGTAGAAGAGGATCGTCCCCTCGTCCTTGACCTTCTCCTGACCGAACTTCGCGGTCAGGCGCCGGCGCAGGCGCGCCCAGCACCAGACGGCGTCGGCGATCGCCAGAAGCAGGTAGCCGTTCATCGCCAGCACTGTGTAGAAGCTGACGAGCGGGTAGTGGGGCAGGATGCGGCTGAACCCGAAGGAGATGATGAGCAGGACGAAGATGAGGGGCATGAAGTACTCGCCCAGGTTGAAGCGCGCATCAACGAAGTCGCGGATGTAGCGCTTGATCGGCCCCTTCTCACGGGAGGGAAGGTACTTCTCCTCACCGGTGATCATGGCCTCGTTCTGGCGCTTCCAAGCGGCGTCACGGGCCGCTCGCGCCTCCCGCTTGGCGGCCGCACGGTCCTTGGGGACCACGGGGTGCAGGTTCTTGGCCTGCTGGTCCTTACGCCGGGGCGTGGGGCGTCCCTTGCCTCCGGGCTTGGGGGAGGGCTCGGCCACGGGCTCCGGCTCAGGGGTCTGGCTGCGCTTCTTGAACAGGCTCACGGTGCCAAGACTAGCGGCAGCGGCGCGATACCCTGAAAACCATGATCACCGTTGATGCCGTGCGCACCGCCGTGCACACCTCCATGCCCACCATCGTCTCCGACCTGACGGACCTGGTCGCGATTCCCTCGGTCTCCGCCTCCAGCCACGACCAGTCCGAGGTCCAGCGCTCCGCCGAGGCCGTGGCCGCGCTCCTGCGCGACAGCGGTCTGGATGCCGAGATCCTCTCGGTGCCCGCCCCTGACGGCACCCCCGGTCGGCCCGCCGTCCTGGCCCACAGGGCCGGCCCCCAGGGCAGCCCGCACGTCCTGCTCTACTCCCACCACGACGTTCAGCCCGTCGGCGACCCGACCGGCTGGGACCAGGCCGACCCCTTCACCGCCGAGCGGCGTGGGGAGCGGCTGTTCGGACGCGGAACCGCTGACGACAAGGCCGGCGTCATCACCCACGCCCACGCCCTGCGCATCCTGGCCTCCCTGGCCGACGGCGAGCTGCCCTGCTCCGTGACGGTCTTCATCGAGGGTGAGGAGGAGGTGGGCAGCCCCTCCTTCGAGAACTTCCTGACCACTCACCGCGACCGTCTGGCCTCCGACGTCATCGTCGTGGCCGACTCCTCCAACTGGAAGGTCGGCATCCCGTCCCTGACCACCTCGCTGCGCGGCGTCGTCCAGGTTGACGTCCGTATCGACATGCTCGACCACGCGCTTCACTCCGGCATGTACGGCGGCCCCGTGCTGGATGCCGCCACCGCCATGTGCCGACTGATCGCCTCCTGCCACGACGACGCCGGTGACGTCGCCGTGGCCGGACTGGTCAGCCGGTCCCAGGCCGACGCCGACTTCCCCGACTACCCGGAGGCCGACTTCCGCGCCGACGCCGGCATTCTCGACGGCGTCGAGCTCTCCGGCACCGGTGACCTCACTGCCCGGCTGTGGACCAAGCCCTCGCTGACGCTCATCGGCATGGACGTCACGCCCCTGGAGCTGGCCGGCAACGTCCTGACCCCCTCGTGCACGGCCCGGCTTTCGCTGCGCATCGCTCCTGGGCAGGATCCGGCCGCGGCCCAGGAGGCCCTGGTCGCCCACCTGGAGAAGCACGTGCCCTTCGGGGGCCGGCTGACCGTCACCGGCCGTGAAGCCGGGCCGGCCTTCGACGGCTCCGAGGTCACCCCCGCCTCCGAGGCCGCCCACTGGGCCCTGTCCTCCGCCTGGGACACCGAGGCCGTCAATATCGGGCAGGGCGGATCCATCCCCTTCATCGCCACCCTCAAGGAGACCTTCCCGGGTGCCCAGGTACTCGTCACCGGGATCGAGGACCCCGACACCCGGGCCCACAGTGAGAACGAGTCCATGCACCTGGGCGAGCTCGAGCGCATCGTGGTCGCCGAGGCCCTCCTCCTGGCCCGTCTGAGCGGCGCCATCGGCTCATGACGGCCAGTGCTCAACGCGCCTGCCACCGGAGAACGAACACGTGAAGGTTCTCCTCGCCCCTGGTGGCTTGTGGCCCGAGCCCGCTGGAGTGCCTCTGGCGGGCTCGGGAACTGGTCTTGCCCCGGGCCGGGTCGCCTCCGGTCTGGCACGCGGCTGGCGGGCGGCGCGCCCCCATGACTCCCTGACCCTGCTGCCCATGGCGGACGGCGGACCGGGCTCGGCGCAGGTGATCGCCCCCGATCAGGTCGCCTCCCGAGAGGTCATTCAGGGGCGGGGCCCGCTCGGACAGGTTAGAGAGGTCGACCTGGTGCGTCTGGTTCCCAGGCCCTCACGATCCGGGAGCCGGCACCCCGCAGAGGCGAGCACCTGGTTCCTGGACGCCGCCCGTCTCCTGGCGCTTCCCTCAGATCCCGATGAGGCGGCCCAGGAGGCGCTGGAGGGCAGCACCTCTGGTTTGGGAGAAGTCATCGGTGCGGCCCTGAGCCGTACCGGCCCCTTGGACACGCTTGTGGTGGGGATGTCGCGCTCCGCCGTCCACGACGGGGGCCTGGGAGCCATCGATGCGCTTGGCGGCCTGCGAGCAGCCAAGGACCTCGTGTCGCATCACAGCCTGGGACTGGCCCTGGCCGACGACATCTCCCTGGGAGGCATGAACGGTGCCGGGGCGGCACTGACGAGTATCACCTCCATCAGCCCGGAGCGGGCCCAGGAACTGGACCGCCGCGCCTGCGCCAAGGCAATGGAAAGCGTCAGGGCGGCCGAGGACCTCGATCCCGGTGGCCTCAATGCACGCAGGAGTCTGCCTGTCGTCTCTGCACTCGACGACGCCGGGCCGTCCGCCTCTGCGCACGCGGCGGACTCGGCAGGGACGGCTCGCCTGAGCGTGTCGACCTGGGGGACCGGGGCGGGCGGGGGCAGCGCCCTGCTGCTGCGGGCCCTGGGAGCCTGGGCGCGGCCCGGGGCGCGAGTCATGGCTGAGCTCGTCTGTCTGAGCGAGGCCGCCTACGGGCAGGACCTGGTGGTCTCGGCATGGGGAGAGCTCTACGACGTCCTGGCCGACGGCGTCGTGGGCGTCGTCGGCCAGCAGGTCGCCTCACAGGCACAGCCGTGCATCCTGGTGTGCGGGCGCTGTGCCGTCAGTCGCGGCGAGCTGGCCGCAGCCGGTGTCACCAACGCCTACGGACTGCAGGAGGCTCACGCCGCCGAGCCCTGGGAAGCGACTGACTCCCACGGGCTGGAGGCACGGCTGACGGACCTCGGCTCCCGGTTGGCCCGCACGTGGTCGCGCTGACCGGAGCACTGGCGTCAGCGCGCCGCCGCGGGCCAGTCGGGGCTCAGTCGATGGGGGCCGCGGCGGTCGAGTCGCGCACGATGAGGTCGGGGGCGAAGAGCATCTCGGTGTCGGCCGGCCGCTGCCCGTTGAGCTGCGCGAGGAGCGTGGAGACGGCCGCCCGGCAGATGGACTCCACGGGCTGACGCACCGTGGTCAGCGGCGGGTCCGTCATGGGGATGAGTGGCGAGTCGTCGTAGCCGATGACGGAGACGTCATGAGGCACTGACCTGCCCGTCTGGCGCACTCCGTGGACCACACCCAGGGCCATGACGTCCGAGGAGCAGACGATGCCGGTGCAGCCCTGCTCCAGCAGGTGCAATGCTGCGCTGACCCCGCCCTCGTAGGTGTAGAGCGTCTCCACGATCCGCAGCGGCTCCTCGGGAAGGCCCTCGCCCATGGCGTCCTCGTAGCCGGAGCGCTTGCGCTGAGCCGGCACCATGCGCATCGGCCCCATGGCCAGGCCAATGCGCTGGTGACCCAGGGCGATGAGGTGATCCACCGCGATGCGGGTCGCCCGGCGGTCATCGGTGGCGAAGCCCGGTGCCTTGATGGTCGGCGCGTTGCCGTTGATCGTCACCAGTGGTACGCCACGCTCACGCAGGCGCTGGTAGCGGGTGACGTCACCGGTGGTGTCCGCGTGGCGTCCAGAGACGAAGATGATGCCGGCGACACCGCGGTCCACGAGCATCTCGATGTACTCGTCCTCGCTGATACCGCCGGGGGTCTGGGTACACAGCAGGGGAGTGTGCCCGGAGGGTGCCAGGAGCTGTTCGATCTGCTGGGCGAACAGCGGAAAGATCGGGTTGCTCAGCTCAGGCACGATCAACCCCATGAGACCGCGGGAGGTCTGGTGCACCGACTCGGGCCGCTCGTAGCCCAGGATGTCGAGCGCAGCGAGTACCTGCCGACGGGTCGAGTCAGCCACGTTGGACTTTCCATTGAGCACACGGGAGACAGTCGCGGTGGAGACGCCCGCCTGGTCGGCGATGTCAGTGAGAGTGAGTCTCTGTGGCATGAGTGAATCCTACGAAGAACGGCCAGGATGGAGGGGCTGACTCGCCTGAACCGACAGCGGAACGTCGCGTCCCTCGACTGACCATCATCGCAGGTCATGTCTCGTTTGTGGGAATCCGGGACGGTGAGGTGTGGCGCCGTCGGCCCCTGATTCCCGGCCGATGGGACGGGAAGGATGCGTCAAGGCGCCCGGCCCCGATCAGCCCTTGACCGCACCCGAGATCGATCCGCCGACGATATAGCGCTGCAGGTACTGGAACAGAGCGATCACCGGGGCCATGGTGAGGACCGCCCCGGCGGCGAAGATGCCCAGGTTGTTGGAGCGGTCGCCGACGAGCATGCCGTAGAGCCCCACTGCGAGCGTCTTCTGGGAGTTGTCGGTCAGAATGATCGAGCCCAGGAGGAACTCGCTGATGACACCCACGAAGGCCAGCAGGAAGGTGGTGGCGATGATCGGCTTGAGCGTGGGCAGAAGGATGATGCGGAAGACCTGCCAGTGCGTGCAGCCGTCGATGATGGCGGCTTCATCGAGCTCGCGGGGAATCGTGTCGAAGGTTCCCTTGATGAGCCACACCTGCCCCAGTGCTCCGCCCATGAGCGCCAGGCTGTAGCCGGCCAGGGTGTTGAGGCCGAGGAAGGGGACGACCTGGCCGATGTCGGAGATCATCGTGTAGATGGCGATCATGGACAGGATCGCGGGGAACATCATAATCAGGAGCAGGGCGAGCAGGCCGCCGCGGCGTCCGGTGAAGCGGAACCGGGAGAAGGCGTAGGCCCCCAGCAGGGACAGGAAGACCTGAGCGGTTGCCACCACTGTGCAGATGATGATCGTGTTGAGGTACCAGCGCAGGAATGGACCTCGCGCCCCCGACAGCAGGTTCTGGTAGTTGACCAGACTCACCTTGGTGGGGATCAACCCGGTGGATGCCACCGTGCCCAGGGGGTTGAGAGAGGCGGAGATGACGTAGAGGACGGGGAAGGCTGCGAAGACCAGGGCGATGACGCCGACGACGTGTCTCCAGCCGATCTCCCGGAACCAGCGTGAGAACGGCATGTGATTCTTGATGACGACGCTGTCCTCGGAACTGTTTGATGCGGACCGGGACACGGGCTGCGATGAGGTGCTCATGATGATGTTCTTTCCGAGGTCGGCTGGTCAGTTGACGTCTTCGAGCTTCTTGGTGGCTCGGAACTGCAATGCGGCCAGGACGCCGGTGACGGCGAACAGGACCACGGAGACGGCCGAGGCGAATCCGAAGTCCGAGCCGGCACGGCCGAAGGCGATGCGGTAGACCATGGAGATGAGGATGTCGGTTCCGCCGCGTGTGTACTCCCCGGCAGGGAAGGGCCCACCCTCGGTCAGCAGCTGGATGGCATTGAAGTTGTTGAAGTTGAAGGCGAAGGTGCTCACCAGCAGAGGGGCGACGGCGACCAGGAGCAGTGGGGTGACGATGCGCCATGTGGCCTGCATGCCACTGGCGCCGTCCATCTTGGCCGCCTCCTTGACATCGCCGGAGATGGACTGCAGAGCGCCGGTGCACACGATGAACATGTAGGGGAAGCCCATCCACGTGTTGGTGAGCAGGACGGCGATCTTGGCCATGGTCGGGTCGGACAGCCACGGGATGCTGAGGTGCATCATCCGGTTGATGAGGCCGAAGTCCTGGTTGTAGAAGTTCGACCACACGAGCAGCGAGATGAAGCCGGGTACGGCGTAGGGCAGCAGGAGGAAGGAGCGGTAGAGCTTCTTACCCTTGATGCGATCATCATTGAGGGTCAGTGCCAGGAAGAAACCGAGGCCGAAGGTGAGCAGCACCGAGCCCAGGGCGAAGATGATGGTCCATGCGAAGGCCTTGAGGAACTGGGAGGCCAGGTTGCCCTCAGTGAAGAGCCGTGAGTAGTTGGCCAGTCCCACGTTCTGCTTCCAGGACTGGGCCAGGCTCTCTCCCTCGGCGTTGACGAAGTGCTCGGACAGCCCCACCTTCTTGACCGAGTAGACGTCCCCGGTGGCGGTGTTGGTCATGGTGTCGGAGGACTTGTTGTAGACCATCCGCTTGGTTCCCTCGAAAGCGGTCCGGATGCCCTGAACCTTGACCGTGGTCTTGTCCGTGAAGGGAACCGACATGGCGCTGATGTCCTCGTAGGCGGTGTTGATCTGCCTGGGGGACAGGATCGTGTATCCCTCCGCCTTGGTCACCACGCCGTTGTCGACGGTGACGGTGCTGGCGTCGACCTTCTCCAGCTTCTTCCCGTCACTTCCCCGCAGCACCTCCTTGGTCTGCGGATTGACGAGGAACAGTGAGAAGGGGCCCTTGGTGACGTCGCCGTCGGTCGCGACTGACAGACCATAGGTGGGAGAGTCCTCGGTGCGGACCATGGAGTTGTTGGTGATGGAGGCGATGGCCTCCTCCTTGGTCCCGCGATACCCGTCCCCGAAGTTGGTGAAGGAGGTTTGAATGGTCAGCACGATGGGGACGATGAGGAAGACGGTGAGGAAGAACGTGCCGGGGAAGAGGTACTTGGCGGGCACGAATCTCTGGGTCGAGTACAGCAGGAACATGGCCCCCGTGGTCAGGACGACGATTCCCAGCCACAACCACATCCGGTAGGCGATAAGAAGTGGGACGAGGTAGATCGCTGCGACCAGCGTGAGGGACAGCACCATGATGCGACCGACGAGACCTCTGATGGTCGTGGTCTTCTCCCTCGGGGTGGTGGATGCGGACGTCATTATCTGCGGGTCCTTTCCAGAAGTGGGAAAGCAGTATGAGGAATAGTCGGGTGCGTAGAGAAGCGTTCCGCTCTTCGGCGTCGAGGCGGTTTACGAGCCCTTGATCGACGCCTTGATGGTCTGGCCGACCCCGGTCATGGTGCTGGCGGGATCGGCCCCACCGACGATGTTGGCCTGAGCGCGTCCAAGGGGTTCCCACACTGAGGACATGGCGGGGATCGCGGGCATGGGGTCGGCCTTGGCGGAGAGCTCCGTGAAGGTGACCATGTCGGGGTGCTCCGCCTTGAGCTTGTCCGCGAGGTCCTTCTGGGCCGGGGGCAGCTCGTTGGTGGGGAACATCGATGCCGCGAAGGTCATGTCTTTGGCCGCGTCGGCCACGAAGGTCTCGGCGAAGGCCTTGTTCTTCCCGTTGGAGGCGACATAGAAGCAGTTGACTCCGACGAAGGGGCTCGCCTGACTGTTCTTGATGTCTTTGAAGCCCGGAATCCGAGTGAGCTGGTAGTCGATACCGGCCTTCTTGATGTCCGCCAGGGCCCATGGCCCCGAGATGAGGTAGGGAGCCTTACCATCGGTGAACAAGGAAATGTGGTTGGCGGCCGTGACCGACTTCCTGAGGACTCCCTGCTGGCCGAGCTGGCGGATCTTCTCCGCGGCCTTGATGGATCCCTCCTTGCCGATACCGAGGTCATTGGGATCGTAGGAGCCGTCAGGGTTCTTGCCGAACATGTAGCCGCCGGCGGCGGTGTAGATCGGCTCCATGTTGTAGGCGTCGCCCTTCTCGTCGACGACCTGCGACAGGACGAGCTCGGTTCCGGCCGCCTTGCCGGCCTCGATCATCTCCTCGATGCTGGCCGGCTGGGTCACTGAGGTCAGTGCCTTGTTGACGAACAGGCCCAGGCACTCGACGGCGTAGGGCGTTGCGTAGATCTGGCCGTCGTAGGTGACCGCCTTGAGCGCGATGTCGGAGTAGTTGGATTCAGCCTCGGGGCTCAGAACGACCGGCCGGATCGCGCTGTTCTGCACCAGGTTGCCGATCCAGTCGTGTGCGCCGAGGACGATGTCAGGGCCGTTACCGGCCTGGTTGGCGGTGATGAAGTTGGGCTGCAAGTCATTGGCGACGGTCTGGACCGCCACCGAGATGCCCTGCTGCTTGCCCCAGGTCTTGGCGATCTCCTTGAGGGAGTCCGCCTTCTTCTGATCCGCCCAGATGACCAGATCGGCATCGGAGTCGCCTGCCGAGGCGTCAGACGCCTGTGAGGCAGCGCCGCCCGAGGCCGCCGTACCCGCAGTATTGCGCGAGCCGGAGCAGGCGGCCAACGTTGGCACGGTGGAGGCCAGAGCGGCCATCGTCAGGAAGGATCGGCGGGTGGGTGCCACAGGGATTCTCCTTCGAATCAGATCCGCAGCGAGGAGTTCCTCGCCTGGCACCATAATTTAATCTGCTTATGCAAAGATTGCAAGAGACTAATGAAACTTGCATCCGTGTGCCCTAGGCAACGGTTGTGGCCTCCAGCCACGTCGTCGTTGTCGGAGGCACGAGTGGGCGTCCCTCCTCCTGACGCAGGGGCTGAGAGGACAGAAGAACTTTGGCCTCAGCCGGCAACGTGACGGGGGAGTCGGAGGTGTTGACGACGACCAGGACGCCACGCACCAGGAAGGAGAGGGTCTGGGGCGGGCACCACTCCAGCCCGGTGACGAAGGCCAGGGGAGCGCAGGCCAGGTTGTACTCGTGCCGCACGTGGGCCGCGTGGCGCACGGTCGCAGTCGGAGAGCCGAACTGAGAGGACTGCACCTGCGTGTGCTCAGCCACCATGTCGGCCAGCTCCAGGGGAGCGGTCGGCTTGTCGGAGTCGGACAGAGCGATCTCATCGCCCTGACGTAGGTAGAGCGAGCCGGGCAGGGCCAGCATCATGGCCTGCAGCGCGAGCCCTCGACGCAGCCGTTCCTCGTGGTCGACGGAGTACCAGCGCTGCCCGTCGCCCGGATCCAGGTGCTCGGAGAGAATGTGGGGAGGCAGGAATCGCCAGGTGGGGGGTGCCCCGAAGCGGTCGTGCTCGTCCAGCGACCGGGTCAGGTGGGACGTGAGCGACTCGGCGTTCCACCGTGTCAGTATCAGACAGTCGTCGCGCAAGTGGTGCACCCAGTCGTCCTGGAGGTGATGACGCAGTGACTCCGGGTAGTCGGCGGTCACGTCGGCACCGATGATGCCCTCGTCGACGTACTCGGCCAGCTGGCCGTGCAGCATGGCGCAGTAGGTGCTGAGTCGATCCAGCCGGATTCCGCTGGTGAGCTGGGGAGGCGCGATCGTGCCCAGGTCGATGCCGGCCGCACCGGCCTGCAGGTAGGCCTCCGAACGGCGCAGCAGGTCGTCAGCGGCGCCTTCGAGGCCGGTGACGAAGCCGGTGGTCTGCTTGGCGTAGGGTCCCGTGATCGGACCCAGCGCACCGGAGATGCGCACGATGGTGCGCAGCCCCTGCTCCCCGGCCTCGTCGATGAAGCGGCGGATCGAGTCCATCTCGGTGTCGATGTCGAGCAGGCTCGGACGGATGAGCACCGCGTCCATGCCCAGGTAGCGGGCGTGCTTGATGATGGGGTCGGTGCGGTCCAGCTCGGCTGCTCCCAGGGCAGGTGAGGGGATCTCGTAGACCAGTGCGTGGCGCCACCACTCTTCCGGACCGTCGTAGGGCCGATGAACGAGGGTTGTGGTGGTGGTCACGGCAGGTGTCTCCCTTCCGCCGGGCGTGTGCCCAGGGACTTGACGTCCAAGAAGTGATTCATCGATGTGAGGAGGGTGCGTGGTAACCACAAGCTGGAGGGATCGGGTACCGGTGCTCCCCTGGGATGGTGTCGGAGGTGTCGGAATGGTGACGACCATGGTAACCCGCTTCTGCGCTACCTTGTGACTATGTCAGCGCAGAAATCTGGATCCGAACCTGTGCGTATCGACGGACGAGACGCCCTTGACCTGTCCGGGTACCGGGTGCAGGACGTGGAGCGCTTCGTTCACGAGCAGGCGAAGAACCCTCAGCGCACCCCATTTGAACGCGACCGCGCCCGGGTCCTGCACTCCTCGGCGCTGCGGCGCCTGGGGGCCAAGACCCAGGTGCTGGGGCCTGCCGCTGACGACTTCGTGCGCACCCGGCTCACCCACTCCCTGGAAGTGGCGCAGGTGGGACGCGCCCTGGGACAGGCGCTGGGATGCGACCCCGATGTCGTCGACACCGCCTGCCTGTCCCACGACCTGGGCCATCCGCCTTACGGTCACAACGGTGAGAAGGCGCTCGACGTCGTGGCCCGCCAGATCGGGGGCTTCGAGGGCAATGCCCAGACCTTCCGGATCCTCACCCGGCTGGAGCCCAAGACCCTTGACGCAGCCGGGCGGCCGGTCGGCGTCAACCTGACGCGGGCCAGCCTCGACGCCGTCGCGAAGTACCCGTGGCTCAAGGGGAGGGGGCCGGGTGGACCGAGCGGGCGCAGTGCGCGCAAGTACTCCGCCTACGACGACGACGCCGAGATCTTCGCCTGGATGCGTCAGGGGGCCCCGGAGGGCAGGCGCTGCATCGAGGCGCAGATCATGGACCTGTCCGACGACGTCGGCTATTCCGTCCATGACGTCGAGGACGCGATCGCCCTCGGGCGCCTGGACCCGGCCTGCCTGACCGACCCCAAGGAAGTCGATGAGCTGCTCGAGGCCACGCGGGCCTGGTACGGCACCGACCTGAGCGCCGACGCCCTCGGGGCGGCCTTCGAGAGGCTGGCCGGCCGGCCCTACTGGATCCGCTCCTACAACGGCTCGGTGGCCGACGCAGCGCATCTGAAGAACCTCACCAGCGAGATCATCGGACGCTTCGTCTCCGCGGTCGGCTCCGCCACCCGCCAGACCTACGGCAATGGCCCCCTGCCCCGCTACGAGGCCGAGCTCGTCATCCCCGAGGAGACGGCCGCGGAGATCCTCCTGCTCAAGGGCATCGCCGTGCGCTACGTCATGGAGCCGAGGGAGCACGAGCCGGTCTACCTGCGCCAGCGCACCCTCATCTTCGACCTCGCCGACGTCCTCATGACCGGCGGCGGGAAGGGAATCGACCCGGTCTTGCTCGATGTCTGGCACCGGGCCGAGAACGACGATGCGCGCCTGCGGGTGGTGGTCGACCAGATCGCCTCCCTGACGGACACCTCCGCGCGGGCCTGGCACGCCCGGCTGTGCGGCATGTTCTCCGAGGTCTAGCTGTACTGGTCGGGGAGCCCCTTCAAGCCCTGGCGCAGGATGTCGGTGCCCTCGCCTACGATGGCCCTGTGGCGGGACTGATTAGGCGTGAGGACATCGAGGCGGTGCGCGAGCGCGCCAGGCTTGAGGACGTCGTCAGTGAGCACGTGACCCTCAAGAGCGCCGGCGTCGGCTCGCTCAAGGGGCTGTGCCCCTTTCACGACGAGCGCACTCCCTCCTTCCACGTCCGCCCCCAGCTCGGTTACTGGCACTGCTTCGGCTGCGGTGAGGGCGGTGACGTCATCACCTTCATCGAGAAGATCCACCACCTCGGATTCGCCGAGGCCGTCGAGTACCTCGCTGACCGCACCGGGGTCCAGCTGCGCTACGAGGAGGGCGGCGCGGTGCGGCGCGGGGTCGAGCCGGGCACTCGGCAGCGCCTTATGGACGCCAACCGCCTGGCCGAGGCCTGGTTCCGCGAGCAGCTCGCCACCCCGGAGGCACAGCCAGGGCGGGACTTCCTCACGTCCCGGGGCTTCGACCGCCATGCCGCCGCGCACTTCGGCGTCGGGTACGCGCCCGCCGGATGGGACAACCTCGCCCGCTACCTGCGCAGCTCCGGCTACACCGAGGCCGAGCTGGTCGACTCCGGCCTGTGCAGCCGGGGCGGGCAGGACGGGCGCCGCGTCTACGACCGCTTCCGCGGCCGCCTCATCTGGCCCATCCGGGACGTCACCGGAGCCACCGTCGGCTTCGGGGCGCGCAAGCTCTCGGAGGAGGACCAGGGCCCCAAGTACCTCAACACCCCCGAGACCCCCGTCTTCCACAAGAGCCAGGTCCTCTACGGGCTGGACCTGGCCAAGCGGGAGGTCGCCCGCTCCCACCGCATCGTCGTCGTCGAGGGCTACACCGACGTCATGGCTGCTCACCTGTCCGGGGTGACCACGGCCGTGGCCACGTGCGGGACCGCCTTCGGTGCGGACCACGTGCGGGTCGTGCGCCGCCTGCTGGGGGATGTGGACGATCCGGCAGCGGGGGTGGTCACCGGTCAGGGGCGCGAGGCCCGTGGCGGCGAGGTCATCTTCACCTTCGATGGTGACGCGGCCGGTCAGAAGGCCGCGCTGCGTGCATACGCCGAGGACCAGCGCTTCGCCACTCAGACCTTCGTGGCCGTCGACCCCGGCGGCCTGGACCCCTGCGACCTGCGCATGAAGGAGGGGGATTCGGGCATCCCTCGCCTGCTGTCCCGACGGGTGCCGCTGTTCGAGTTCGTCATCCGCACCTCCCTGTCCCATCTGGATCTGGACACCTCCGAAGGCCGCGTCCGGGGGCTGCGCTCGGCGGCGCCGGTGGTGGCCGGGATCCGGGACCGGGCGCTCAAGCGCGAGTACACCCGGCGCCTGGCCGGATGGCTGGGCCTGCCCGATGCCGAGGTCCACGCCGCAGTCCAGGCCGCAAGCAGGCGAGGGGCCCAGCCCAGCACGGCGCGGGGCGGCCAGTGGCCCGCCGATGAGACTGCCGGTCCCGATGCCGCCGCCCCCGTGCGGGGGCTGCCGCCGGTGACCGACCCTGTTGAGCAGCTCGAGCGTGAGGCCCTGGCCGTCATCATCCAGTTCCCGGTGGCGGCCCACCAGGCCGGCGCAGACGAGCTGGGGGCCGACTCCTTCGGCCAGCTCACCCACCGGGCCGTCTATGAGGCCGTCGCCGCCGCCGGAGGCACTGGGGAGGTGCCGGGGCTGGTCCAGCAGGCGGTGGCCGCCGGCATGGGGGAGCAGGAGGGGCAGCGCCGGGCCACGCTGCGTTGGCTCCAGCAGGTGCGCGACGGCGCCATCGGCCTGGTCGAGGCCGCCATCACCGAGCTCGCCGTGGCACCCCTGCCCCTGCCCACGATCCGGGGACGGGGCACCGAGGTGGACGCCTCCGGTCTGGAGCGCTACGCCAAGGGCGTGCTCGACTCCCTGGCCGTCATGGGCATCAACCGCAGGCTCGTTGAGATGCGCTCACGCCACCGGCGGATGTCGCCGCAGGAGGAGGGCTACCGCGAGCTGTTCTCCCAGATCGCCGCCCTCGAGCAGCGCCGCATGCAGATCAGGCAGGGGACCTGAGGCCGGGCGGCGGCCCACGTGGGTGAGCAGGTGCAGGTAGCCTGGCGGTCATGCCGATCCTGCGCCGTCGTCAAGGCACATCCACCCGCTCCACCGCCACGCTTCCGCTGGAGATGCGCGAACAGCTGAGCGAGCCCGCCCTGGGGGCCGTTCCCCTGGACGCGGAGGGCTCGACATGGGCGGTGGCCACGGCAAGCTCCCTGGTAGTCTTCAACGGGCGCAGCAGGCCCGAGACCCACCCCTGGGACGAGGTGGAGCAGGGGAGCTGGGACGGCCAGGACCGCGTCTTCACCCTGAGGTGGACGCAGCAGGACCGCGAGGACCTTGCCTTGAAGGTCCCGGCCGGAGTCCGCAACGGCGATGCCTACGTCTCAGCGGACGTGGCCCCCTTCGCCAAGGCCCTGCGCCAACGGGTCGAGGCCGCCATCATCCACAGCGCCGTGGCAACGCTCCCCAGTGGCGCCACGGCCACAGCCAGCGTGCGTCGGGGCAGTGATGGCGAGCTCTACTCCGTCACCCGGCCACTGATCTCACAGGTCGACGAGGCGGAGGATCGCCGCACGCTTCGAGAGCTGGAAAACCGCGTCCGTGAGGGTGTGGGCCTGCCCACACGGTAGGATGTCCTTGGAATATCAGCGTTTCCTGTGCTTCGCCGGATTCGACGTCGCCGCGGGATGTTGCTAAAGTTCACTGCGCGTCAAACGCATTCCTGCGTAGCTCAATGGCAGAGCATCCGACTGTTAATCGGACGGTTGCTGGTTCGAGTCCAGCCGCAGGAGCCATCAGGGGAGTCCTCGGTCAATCAGGCCGGGGACTCTTCCTTTTTCACGTACTCGGCCCTGGGGCCAGGTGGCCTGTTCTCGATGGTGCCGGTGCGGTGTGCGAGCAGCAGATCATCACGAGATGGGTCGAACATGACCGCGTCGCTGCGGTCATGGGAGGATGCCGCCATGGCATACCGCGACATCCGCATCATCGGCGACCCGATCCTGCGCACCGAGTGCGACTGGATCACTGACATCGACGACTCCGTCAAGGCCCTGGTTGAGGACCTGCTCGAGACGGTCGATGAGGACGGTCGGGCCGGCCTGGCCGCCAATCAGATCGGGATCGGTCTGCGCGCCTTCTCCTGGAACATCGACGGCGAGATCGGCTACATCCTCAACCCCAGGATCGTCGAGGTCTCCAAGGACGAGTACCAGGACGGGGACGAGGGCTGCCTGTCAGTGCCGGGTCTGTGGTTCCCCACGGAGCGGGCCTGGTACGCCCGTGCTGAGGGAGTGGACCTGGACGGCAAGGAGGTCGTCGTTGAGGGGGAGGAGCTCATGGCTCGTTGCATCCAGCACGAGTGCGACCACCTGGAGGGCCACCTCTACCTCGACCGTCTCGACCGCAAGAACCGAGCCAAGGCGATGAAGGAGCTGCGAGCGCAGGGACTGTAACGTCCCCCAGGACGCAAACCGGGTGGGGCAACAGGTTGCGAGACCTGTTGCCCCACCCGGTTTTCAGCAGGCGATGAGGCGTTCTGTGCTCGGCGTTCCTAGCCGACGCGGTGCAGCCAGCGCACGGGCGCACCTGCTCCGGCGTAGCGGAAGGGCTCGAGTTCGTCGTCCCAGGCCTGTCCTAGAGCCAGGTCGAGCTCGCGGCGCATCCTGTCAGGATCAGCCGCGTAGACGAGCGCGGCACGGATCCGGTCCTCGGGCACGACGACGTTGCCGTGAACATCCGTCTGGGCGTGGAAGATGCCCAGGTCCGGGGTATGGGACCAGCGGCCGCCGTCGGTGCCGACACTCGCCTCCTCGGTCACCTCATAGCGCAGGTTCGCCCAGCCGCGCAGAGCGGAGGCAAGGCTGGCTCCTGTTCCAGCGGGCCCCACCCAGCTGGTCTCGGCCCTCATCATGCCCTGGGCCGCAGGCTGCTCGGTCCAGTCGAGGTGGACACGCGAACCGAGCACCTCGGCCGCTGCCCACTCGATGTGGGGGCAGAGCGCCCGAGGTGCTGAATGCACGAAAAGTACACCGCGGGTGTAGGCACCGATCATGAGTATCGCCTCCTGGTTGGTTTCGAGATTCGCCTTCCCCAACGGTCTCGACCCGCAACCGGGCTCATGTCATGACGTACGCGGCATGCACGGCTATTGTGCCTGACCGCACCGGCCGGGTCCAGCGCCGTGGGTCACAGGCGAGGCCTCATGGCGGCTCCCGCCTGAGCACGGCTACTGGTGGGTGAAGACCAGGGCGACGTTGTGCCCTCCGAAGCCGAAGGAGGTGCTGGCCGCCGCCGTCAGCTGGGGCAGGTCCCGGCCCTGCGGTCCAACAACGTCCAGCCCGAGCTGGGCCAGCTCTGGATCCACTCCGGCCGGCAGCAGCGTGGGCGGGGCCCAGCGCGCCTGCAGCGCCATGACGGTCAGCACCGCCTCCAGCCCCCCGGCCCCGCCCAGGAGGTGACCGGTGGCGGACTTCGTGGCGCTGACCGCCGCGTTCGGAGCCGTCCTGGCCAGGACACCGGCCTCGACGACGTCGCCGGCCGGCGTCGAGGTGGCGTGAGCATTGACGTGCCCGACACAGCCGGGGTCAAGCCCCGCGCGCTCCAGAGCCAGCCGTAGGGCTCGCTCCTGCTCCGCACCCGATGGCTCCGGGCGTGCGACGTCGTAGGCGTCGGCGGTGACCCCGGAGCCCGCCAGCACGGCCAGGACCTGTGCGCCACGGGCCGTGGCGTGCGCGGCTCGCTCCAGGACGAGGAGCCCGGCCCCTTCGCCCAGGACGAAGCCGTCGCGGTCCGGGGCGAAGGGACGTGAGGCGGTCTGCGGGTCGGCGTTGCGCGTCGACAGGGCCCGCATGGCAGCGAAGGCGGCCACGGTCATCGGATGGAGGGCCGCATCCGTCCCCCCAGCCACGACGACGTCGGCCCGTCCCAGCGTGATGAGGTCCGCACCGTAGGCGATGGCCTCTGCCCCGGAGGCGCAGGCCGAGACCGGAGCATGGATGCCGCCGTGGGCCCCCAGCTCGATACCGACAGCGGCCGCCGGGGCATTGGGCATGAGCGCTGGGACCGCCGTCGGCAGAACCCGCCGAGGCCCCTTGTCCCTCAGGGTGTCCCACGCCTCCATGACCGACAGGACCGGTCCCATGCCCGGGGAGACGGACACCGCCAGACGCTGGGAGGCGACCTGCGGGGCCCCCGCCTGCTCCCAGGCCTGGCGGGCTGCCAGCAGCGCACACTGACTGGCGCGGTCGAGGCGGCGCAGCTGGCGGGGTGGAAGCATCTCGGCAGGATCGAGCGCCAGGGGGGCTCCGATCCGCACGGGCAGGTCATGGCTCTCGACCCACTCGTGCTTGAGGGTGCGAACCGCGCAGGTGCCCTCGTTCAGGGCGCTCCAGGTGGACTTGACGTCTGCGCCCAGAGGATTGATGGTCCCCAGTCCGGTGACGACGACGTCGTCCGGGCGGCACTCGGCTTCCGGGCTCATGTGTGTCGTCAGGCCTTCTTGGAGGTCACCAGGTCGACCAGCGCTCCAACGGTGGGCAGGGTCGGGATGAGGGAGTCGTCCAGGGTCACGCCGAAACGCTCCTCGACCTGGGTGGCGATGGTCAGCAGACCCAGCGAGTCGACGTCGAGGTCCTGGGCGAAGGCGGTCTCGCGGGTGATGTCCTTGGCGGCGACGCCGGACTCCTCGCTGACGATCTGGGTGATGACGGACAGGACGTCGTCCTTGCTCTGCTCAGCCATGGTGGCTCCTTCTGGTGCCGTGACGGAGCATTCAGGTTCCGTGACGGCGCTGTGACTCGATGATGGATGTGCTTCGCCGGCGGCTGCGCCGCAGGTCAGACCATTGTCCCAGATGAGAAGAGGTGCTCCTGCATCGGTGCGTCACAGGGGTCGGCTTGCGGCCGGGGCACGGTCATAGCGCCACGACCGGACCTGTCTGAGGGTGACGGACGGGTCCGGTCGTGAAGGAGTGGACGCGGGTGCGTATTAGGGCGCGGCGCGTCAGGCCTCTCGGCTGACAGCGAGTCGGCCCACGATGATTGCCATGTGCAGCATGAGGCCGTCACGGGCGTTCGTCGCGTCCCAGCCGACCTGTTCGCTGACCCGGCCCAGGCGGTATCGCACCGTGTTGGCGTGCACGAACAGGTTCCGAGCAGTGGCCTCCAGGCTGCCGCCCAGGGCCAGATAGGTGGCCACCGTGCTCTCGAAGGGGTCGCCCATCTCGTGCAGGGGGGCGTGCACCAGGTTGAGGATCTGCTCGCAGGCGAGCTCATCGCCGGCCAGAAGGCGCTCGGGAAGGAGATCGTCGGCGTGGACCGGGTTGGGAGCCTCGGCCCAGCCGGGCAGCGCGCGCAGCCCGGCCAGGGCCGAGCGCAGTGAACGACCCGCGTGCGAGATCCCTGGAACCACCGGGCCGACGACGGCTGACCCGCCCAGGCCGCCGGCCACCTGCATGGCCGCCTGGTCCACCAGCTGCTCAGGGGTGGCCTCCCGGCCGGAGTGCTTGGACGTCCCGGCGTGAGCCGCCTGGCTGTCGCCCAGGACGATGAGGACGGAGTCGCCGCGTACGGATACCAGACAGTCGCTGGCCAGGTTGCGGCACTCGTGGCGCAACCTGGAGACCCCGAGCGCATCCAGGGTGGTCTTGGCAGCGATGGCCACCACCGGTCCGGTTCCGTTCCAGCCGGCAGTTCCGGCCCGGGTCGCGGCGTCCTCGGGGGCGTCATGAAGCATCGCGTCGACCGCTACGGACTCCAACCGTGCGTCCCAGGCGCCGCGGGCCTCAGCTGCCCGGGCGTACACCTCGGCCGCGGCGAAGCCGACGTCACGTCCGAAGGTCAGGACGAGGATGCGGACGGTGTCATGGTCCTCCTCGGGTACGGCTCGAGGCGCCTCGTCAACAACGACGTCGAGGACGGTGCGCACCAGAGCCAGGGTCTGCTCCAGCGTGATGACGCCGGTCAGGGCCGCAGGCGCCACGGAGAAGATCTGCGAGGGGGTCAGCGGTGTCGAGGGGTTCTCCGCCGAGTCGACGAACATGGTGACGCCCAGGCGGGCCACCGCCGCGATCTGGTCGCGCGATCCTTCCGGCAGGGTGCGGTAGAAATCGTGGGCCGAACTGATGCGGTCCAGTGAGTGTTCAATAATTGTGTCCTGCGCCTGTCGCAGTGCAGACACTCCCGGAGCGCTCAACTCATCCATGCTGTGGATGCTACCGACTGGAATATCGTGAGGACAGTAGGTTCTCGATTGGCGCGGCGTGTGATCCGACACGAGTTTGTCTTGAAAATACGGGGATAACTGAGGGTGGTGTGTCGTCGAGGCGGAGCGGATTAGTCAGGTTACAATAGCGTAACCATTGTAGAAGCCATGGTATGTGAATCTGCAATGACCTGAACGTGCGCGTCGTATGTCAGCATGGATGTGCGCAAGCAGGTGCCTAGCTAGACAACTCGGAGGCTCAGGATGACGAAGGCAACCCGCACAGAGGAAGATCTTCTTGGTGCACGGGAAGTTCCATTAGAAGCCTATTGGGGAATCCACACGCTACGTGCGATGGAGAACTTCCAGATCTCTGGATCAGTGGTTGGCGACGAAGAGGCCTTTGTTCGCGGCATGGTGCAGGTGAAGAAGGCGTCAGCGTTAGCGAACAGTGATCTTGGGGCTCTTGACCCGGAGGTCGCTGGTGCGATTGTGTGGGCGTGTGACCAGGTGCTGGTTGCTGAGCGTTGCCTCGATCAGTTCCCGGTCGACCAGTTCCAGGGGGGTGCTGGGACCAGCGTCAACATGAATACCAACGAGGTGATCGCCAACCTCGCGCTGGAGTACCTGGGATATGCCAAGGGCCGTTATGACATCATCAATCCCAACGATCATGTCAACAAGTCCCAGTCGACGAACGACGCCTACCCGACCGGATTCCGTTTGGGACTGTTCGCCCTCGTCGGTTCGCTCATCGAGGAGCTCGAGCGACTCATTGCCGCGATGCGAGCCAAGGGGGCCGAGCTCGTCCATGTTCTGAAGATGGGGCGTACTCAGCTTCAGGATGCTGTTCCGATGAGCCTGGGGCAGGAGTTCGAGGCCTTCGCCGTTCTGCTGGAGGAGGAGGTCAGTCGGCTTCACAACAATGCCGCCCTGCTTCTGGAGGTGAACCTTGGGGCCACGGCGATCGGCACGGGGCTCAACACGCCTCCGG
>ERZ773007.371-NODE-371-length-22576-cov-9.599885_pt1 | contig 22576 bp, 20 predicted proteins | sample MGYA00580665_ERZ773007 | MGnify/ENA primary metagenome ERZ773007 (study PRJEB29015, sample SAMEA2738122) | human oral metagenome | biome: human oral; feature: human-associated habitat; material: saliva | place: China | collected 2167 ... | reverse complement strand
CAGACTGTAAATCTGCTGCTTCTAGCTTCGGTGGTTCGAATCCATCACTACCCACAAAAGAGTTGTAATCATTTGATTACAACTCTTTTGCTTTCTAAACCCATTACCATCAAACCGCTGACGAAACATTGGACTGTATGAGGGCAACTAATGATGTGCTGACAAAGTTATAGAAATAAAAAAGACTCCCAATACTGAGAGTCTTTTGAGGTGCCTAGCGGAATCGAACCGCTCTACATGGTTTTGCAGACCATTGCCTAACCTCCCGGCCCAAGCACCATTCTTATCACAAATCATCATTGCGATTTGCGAGTGCAAAGATAATCAATTAATTCGGTTCAACCAAACAATTTAGAGACTTTTTTCAATAAACATGATATCAACTCAATGTTATGAACAAACTCAACAAGTCTCTATAGCCTATCTTGTAAGAGATGGTATAAACAAAACTAATGACAAATAGCTCCTCAGAAACTACTTGAAGCACACAGGCTTCTTGCGCCCTTTCCTTTTCTGCTTTGCTTTCAACTGGTCATGTATAGCACAGCCAGCACATCCATGACAAGGGTCACTCGCCGCTCTAAACGTTTGCCACGTACGATAAGCCACATAGCCAATAGCTGACAAAATCACTATGGCTAAGACAACATACTGCCACATAAATCCCCCTTTCTACCTTTTTATACTGGGTTATCAGTAGTATCTTCTGCAAAGAGGTCCTCCGCAACGTTCATTTCGTCATCATCAAACCACTTTGACAGTTTATCCTGTGCCTGCTTCTTAATGTCATCATCGATAGAAGTCCACACTTTGTTCAGTGCATAAAGTAGGACAGTAAGGTCGTCGGTGAGTCCTGCAATAGGAATAGCATCTGGCACAATATCAAGCGGAGAGATAAGATATCCCAACGCACCAATGATAATCGCCTTATCCTTTAACGACACCTTATCACTCTGCAATAAGTAATATAGTAGCAAAGCAACATATACCAACTTAGCACCTGCACGTTTTGCAATACGCTGAATCTTATCAAAGAACCCCTGCTGGGTGAACTTATCTTTATATTTCTGTAAATCAGGTAATTCCATACTTATCATTAAAACATTAATTAAACCTACTCGAATGCCATCACGCAGTCCACATAAGCCTTTGCTTCTGGGTAATCCAAGTTTGCACGTCGAATCTTACTACGTACCATCAACTTCATGAGGAGTCTGTAAAGAAGGAAGAGAATGAGTCCTACACCAATCGCTGCCAACACATTCAACGCCCCTTTGAAAGGCAAAGAGTCATCAGGAAAAGCCGATAAAATCAATATTGGCAAACACATTAGGAACCCTGCTATCGTATAGCGTGTACGCTCCGTTCCCTCGCTATCCAAAGCCGCTTGATAATCGAAGAGATAATTAGAAAGGTCCTCTTCGCTAAGATTAGCCGGCAACTGCGGGAACCCTTCTTCGTCTTTATGGTTTCGGATTTTATTTTCTACAGTGCGTTGAAAATCGTCCAACACGGTTACATATTTTTCTTCTAAATCTTTCATAACATCTTAAAGTATTAATTTTAGTATAGTTACATTTCCCCTAATCTCTCCGTTATACCCACATGAGAGAAGAAGGACTTATATGAAAGAAAGATAAAACAGTGTTCCTATAAGCCGGGTTCTGTCTCTTCCTCATCTTTAGATAATAGGAAGATGCCTGTCATTTATCTATATTACAGGTCGCCCTGCAACTAAAGCATTCTACCCTCCGTTGTGCTTATAGCTTGGGCGGGCTACCCTCAAACAACGGTTTACATGAACTTGCAGCTCCTGAACGGCACAGCCAGACGATCACCCGCCTGCTGGTAGTCTCTTACACCACCTTCTCATCCTTACCATACGAGTGTATGGCGGTTATTTTCTTCTGCCTACATCTACTGTCACCAATAGCTTCTATTTTCGGAAGCAGGATGCCCTATGCTGCCCGGACTTTCCTCTCGCACCCATTACAGATGCCAGCGACAGAGCCGGAACACTGCCTTATCAGAGTGCAAAGATAGTAGAAATCATGGAAAAGGCAAAATATTTCAATGATTATCTATACTTATTACAAAGAATGGCATAAGCGAATTTATTATTCGTATCAGCTTATCATCACTCTTCCTTGTCTCGTTTTGCATGCGCAAACAATGATATACATGGGATAAAAGAAACTAAATTTACATCTGATAATACCTTCTTTTACATACAACTTTTTACTTACGTGAATCATCAACTATCAATAAGTGATTTCTTCAAAACAAATTTTCCTGTCACATCTGTCAGCTACCAGCGTCTAACAAGTTGCTAATACACAGAGGATTACTTGAATTGTTAAATATGACAGCAAACTAATTTTAAAAATAATCTCACTATAATGTACCTAATAATCTTACTCACTTCAGTAGACTTTTATGCTTCTACTGTTCGAAGAACATAATACATATTGCTACAACAGATGCGTAAATTACAAGGAGAAATTCTATTAGACAGAAACAACTACTTTGCAAACTCATTAAACAGAGATGACAATAGAGATGGCACTTCCATATACTTTTCCTTTTACAAAGCATCGTTATAGAGAGTAAAATGTTTGAAATAACAACAAAAATAACGCTTAAACTGAATGAATGTAAATTATTTCATACCATTAACTAAGAACCGTTAAGACACATTTGGGAAATGTTAAAATCGGATAAAGATAACTGACAAAATGTCGGTTTTAGGAAATTTGCACCTATATTTGCATCTGAGAATATGTCAGCGAGACATTTACAAATAATGACGGCTTGACACATATAAACGTAATTAACGAACAAATAATTAAGAATATGAAGAATTTATCAAAGTATTTGGCAGGCGCGGCATGTGTTACAGCCCTCGCTTTTTCTACTGGCGCCTTCATCAAAGTGTATGCTGCAGAAGCACCAGTTGTAGCTCCTGGTCAGCCAGTTGACCTCACATACGCAGCTGAGAAAGCTCTTCCAGCTGTCGTTCACATTAAGTATGTACAGAATTCTAAGACACAGACCGTTGATGTTCAAGATGACCCATTTGGTGGTTTCTTCGACCCATTTGGTTTCTTTGGAAATCCTAACCAAGGTAATGGTTCACGCCGTCAGCAGGTTCAGACTCCTAAGAAGGAGGCTACAGGTAGCGGTGTTATCATCTCACCTGATGGTTATATCGTAACGAATAATCACGTTGTTGAGGGCGCTGACGAATTGACAGTCACACTGAATGACAACCGTGAGTTCTCTGCTCGCATCGTTGGCACTGACAAGCAGACTGACCTCGCACTGCTAAAGGTAAACGCAAAGGATCTCCCTACCCTTCCTATTGGCGACTCAGACAAACTGAAAGTTGGAGAATGGGTAATTGCAGTAGGTAACCCTTACAACCTCAACAATACCGTAACGGCTGGTATCGTAAGTGCTAAGTCACGTGGTTTGGGTGCTACTCGCAATGGTATTGAGAGCTTTATCCAGACTGACGCAGCCATCAACCAAGGTAACTCTGGTGGTGCATTGGTTAACACTCAGGGTGAGTTAGTAGGTATCAACGCTATGCTCTATTCACAGACAGGTGCATATAGTGGTTATGGTTTTGCAATCCCAACATCAATAATGAATAAGGTTGTTGATGATATCAAGAAGTATGGTAGCGTACAACGTGTAATGCTTGGCATTCAGGGTGGTGATGTGCTGAACTTCATCAATGCTCAGAAAGAAGAAGGCAAAAACGTTGACCTTGGTACAAATGCAGGTGTTTACGTTAGCGAGGTTTCAGAGGAAGGAAATGGTGCAGCCTTAGGCTTGGCAAAGGGTGATGTTATCACTAAGTTTGACGGACAAAAGGTAACACGTATGTCTGAGCTTCAGCAGGCTCTCAACAGCAAGCGTCCTGGCGATAAGGCAACCGTTACTTTCATCCGCAATAAGAAAGAAATCTCAAAGACTATCACACTGAAGAATGCACAGGGTACGACAAAGGTAATCGAGCAGGCTGACATCGACGTTCTTGGTGGTCAGTTCCGTCCAGTACAGGATGCCCTTAAGAAGCAGTTAAATATCAACTATGGTCTTGAGGTACTGAAGGTTAACAATGGTGCATTGAAGTCTGCTGGAATCAATCGTGGCTTCATCATTCAGAATGTAAACGAGACCATGGTGAAGAACATTGATGACTTGCAGAATATTGTTAAGAAGGCATCTACCAGCAAGGACCCAGTTCTCTACGTTCAGGGTATTTACCCAACTGGTAAGAAGGCTTACTTCGCTATTCCTCTTGCTGATTAACGACAGATAACTTTCAGCTGAAAAGCTGACAAAATAAGAATCCCCCATTCTTGATTTTAGATACAAGAATGGGGCATTATTTTTTTTAAGCAACTCCTTGAAAAATCATTACATAATATCAAGTAAAACATCTATAAACAACGGCAAAACACATACAAAAAGCAACTTTATAACCAACAGTATATCAATTAGTTATAAATCAGCAAATCAAAAGGTACTTAATAGGACTTCAAAAGGGCGTTAGTAAGAGTCTTAAAGGGCATCCTTTGCAAGTCAATTAGGCGTCTTTAAGAAGCCAAAAGAGCATATATTGGTTTCGAGTCATCTGAAAATAGTTTACAAACTTCAACAAGTAAGGGAATAATTTGTTTGTAGAATACAGATAGACATCAGACCTAATTACATTTATCATGTAGTCTTTCCGCCTTTATAAAACCATCTAATTGGGGGTAGTCATACCATGCAAGTAGATTAATATTATTCTATTAACAATCTATGCGTTAAACGTAAGAACCCTCTTATCACCCTATAAACGCAACATAATAACCACCAAGAATCCAAATCTAACCACCTCTTATCGCACTAAAAGACGTTGTATGAACATGAAAAGAATATTCAACCATTACAAACCGATAAAACACCTATCAGTCAATAAGAAACCGTTAAAAGACCAAAAACCTAATACACAACACAAAATCATTATAGATTCTTATGTGAGTTTTTTACTTTTTTATTTGTTTAACTCATTGAATTTGTGTAAATTTGCCATCACTTAAAATAATGCTAAGCACATGAGACAATTGAAAATCACAAAATCGATTACGAATCGAGAGAGTGCTTCTCTTGATAAGTATCTGCAGGAAATCGGTCACGAAGAAATGATCAGTATCGAAGAAGAAGTTGAGCTTGCTCAAAAGATTCGAAATGGTGATCGAAAAGCTTTAGAACGTCTGACGAAAGCTAACCTGCGCTTCGTTGTCTCAGTTGCAAAGCAATATCAAAATCAGGGGCTTTCTCTGCCCGATCTTATTAACGAAGGTAATGTAGGATTAATCAAAGCAGCAGAGAAGTTTGATGAAACACGCGGCTTCAAGTTTATCTCATACGCTGTATGGTGGATAAGACAAAGCATCTTGCAAGCAATAGCAGAACAAAGTCGTATCATCAGATTACCACTAAATCAAGTAAGCTCTGTCAATAAAATCAATAAGATATTGACACAGTTTGAACAAGAGAACGAACGCCGTCCGAGTATTGATGAGATAGCACAGAACACTGATATACCAGAAGACAAGATTGTTGATGCAATGAAAGTTAATTCACGTCATGTCTCGGTAGATGCTCCATTCTATGACGACGAGCAAAGTAGCTTACTTGACGTTATTCCTAATGATAACACACCATCAACTGATAAAGAGTTGGTTGAAGAGAGTCTACGGGAAGAAATTGGAAGAGCTTTACAGATTCTTGAGGATAGAGAGAAGGTGGTTATAGAGGCTTACTTCGGAATTAACCAACGTGAAATGACATTGGAAGAGATAGGAAGTAAATATAACCTCACACGTGAACGGGTAAGACAGATTAAAGAAAAAGCAATAAGACGCCTACGCCAACTATCCAATAGCAAGGTTTTGAAGGCTTATTTAGGACAATAACATTAACATTGTAAGATATTAATTTAAGATGAAATTACGTCAGGTATTAATTATAGCAGTACTCCTGCTGGGATGGGTAAATAGTAGTAACGCAAAAGGATACAAGCCAGCAAAGGTATATATGTTTGGTTTTGCAGCCTCTTTTAATGATTCAACGGTTTATATGACCAATATCCAGAAGGTGGATGCCTACCTTGCAAACGACCGTACTAAGTTCCTTGCTAATCGTGAAGACTACTCATATCAACTCCGTTATTACCTTCAGAACAATGGTTTGGTAAGCTATCCAACTTGCGTTACGATGTATGCTGAGAATGAGAATAAAGCTATGAAACAGTTCACAGCTTTGAAAAATAAATACGAAAAGGGTAAGAAGAAATATATAGTTAAGTCTATCTCTGATGCAGAGTTCAGCTATAAGACTATAACACCAGACAACTATACTTCAAACGAAGAGACACAAGTGAATACTAAAACCACAAAGTCAAAGTAAGCAGAGCCTCTAAAGATGGAAATAAATAACTTCAGAATAGCAGACTTTGATATACAGATTATATTCCGTGAGACTGATGTCAACGGAATGCACTTGCTAAGTTCGTTTGAACCTTTCAGAATCAAAGAGGTTTCAGATAATGTCTTTTTCCGCTTAACAGTTGACGATACGCTTCGACCTGTTCCAAAGGAAAGGAGACAACGTATCCGTGCTTTCGATACAGGAAATGGTGATACCATTGTTGATCGTATTGATGATGGTAGCTATCAGTATATTATCAAGGACATTAATGGCTCTGATTGTTGTCTGCTACAGAGTAATAAAGACTTCTCTGACTGTCGTTGTGCACTCAATGGCAATAAGAATATGCGCACCTTTGGACTGAACAATGCATTGATGCTCATCTTTGCCTTTGCTGGTGCACTTAAACATACCTTGCTGATTCACGCATCTCTTGTTCGTAACAATGGCTATGGCTATGCCTTCATTGCCAAGAGCGGAACAGGTAAGTCAACCCAGGTTAGTATGTGGCTACGCTATATTCCAGGCAGTGACCTCATGAACGATGACAATCCTATCGTGAGAATCATTGATGGAGAAACATGGATATATGGTAGCCCATGGAGTGGTAAGACACCATGCTATCGCAATGTCAAGGCTCGTTTAGGTGCTATTACACGTATTGACCGCGCTACAACAAACTCTGTTGAGAAGCCCAATCCTATTGCAGCATTTGCTTCACTACTCCCCTCTTGCTCCAGCATGAAGTGGGATTCAGACATTTACAATGGCGTTTGTGATACTATTACAAAGATTGTAGAAGCTGGGAGGATTTTTACGTTACATTGCTTGCCTAATCAAGAAGCAGCAGAAGTGTGCTATCAAACCGTAACGAAAAGATAAAACTTATGTCAAAAACAGTACTTACGACTTCTGAAATCCAGTTTGCGAATGCAGAGTTTCTACCAGAAGTTGTCAAGATGTTAAATGAAGGACATACTGTTACGTTACGCCTTCGAGGCTATTCTATGCGTCCTTTCCTTGAAAATGACCGTGACAAAGCTTTGCTTGTCAAGCCTTCCACAATAAAAGTTGGCGACCCAGTCTTAGCGGAGATAACACCACGACACTTCGTCTTACATCGTATTGACAGCATAGAAGGTGACAACGTGACCTTACGCGGTGATGGAAACCTTGGTGTTGAGCATTGTAAGAAAGAGAATATTGTTGGAGCAGTCATTGGTTTCTACCGTAAAGGACGAAATAAAATGGATGCTACAAATGCTTGGAAATGGAAGACTTATAGTTTTATTTGGACTCGACTTCTCCCTCTCCGAAGATATTTATTAGGCATTTACAGACGTATCTGGATTCCTATCTTTGGCACCATTTAATGGAATATAAAAAGAAAGATAATAATATAAACTATCAATAAGAATGAAAGTAAAGAATGGCTTCAACCTCCGTGAAGTATGCGGAGAACATATTATCGTTGCGGAAGGAGATGAGAATATTGACTTCAGCAATATTATATCTATGAACGAAAGTTCTGCATACTTATGGGAAGAGGTGCAGAAGATGGATTCTTTTACAGTAGATAACCTTGTAGAGTTAATCTGCAATCAATATGAAATTGACGAGGATACAGCTCGCAAGGATGCAACAATGCTTGCTGCTCAATGGGGTACTGCAGGTATTATTGAGGGTGAAGACATTCCTACAGATGATTCTGCTATTAAAAAAGAAACAATCTCTGAGGAAGCTGATTCTACACACCTCGGGGCTGCTACAAGTGAGGAGAAGCCTAAAAAGAAAGGTTTCTTTGAGCGACTCTTTGGTTAAGGAGCAAGATAAAATGAATTATACATAAAGAACTCGGACACTGATTATATCAATTCAGTGTCCGAGTTTTTCTTTATTAGTGCTATCTGATAGGACTTTATATAATATACTCGCCCATACGACATCACCTTTAATTTACAAATACTTGATAGAACAACTCGTTTCTACCCATAATTTGTTACCTATCTAATAACATATTTCACTGCACTAAGCATTCAACACCATTAGTATTTACCATCCGCACATGACGTGTTAAGCATCCGCACACTATGTGCTGGGTATTAACACATCACTAAAAGATGAGTTAAAAGCCCCTTGTCATTATCATAATATGTAGTAAGACACACATGGTTCACTTATACATGAGAGTGCTTCGTAACAGCATAATTCTTTTATTAACACCTATTACAGATTCTCTATAAACCATTCAGCAACCTGTCTCAGCAAGTGATTACGTGTATTACCGCCATAAATACCATGGTTACGATTGGTATAAAGGTTCTCTTTGAAGTCCTTGTCTGCTTGTACTAAAGCCTCAGAGTATTCAAAGGTATTCTGCGGTTGTACATTATCGTCCGCCAAACCATGACATATTAAAAGCTTACCATGGAGTTTCTCTGCTCGATTGATTGGATTAATAGCATAACCTGCAGCATTCTCCTGTGGTGTACGCATATAACGCTCTGTATAAACAGAGTCATAATAGCGCCAGTTCGTTGGTGGAGCAATAGCTACACCTGCCTTGAACGCATTGCGTCCCTCGCTCATACTCATCAATGTATTGAAGCCTCCAAAGCTCCAACCCCATATTCCAATACGCGAAGCATCGACATAGCTTTGCTTGCCCAACCACAATGCAGCTTCTGTCTGATCCTTTGATTCCAAATCGCCAAGCTTCAAATAAGTACACTTCTCAAACTCTGCACCACGCGCACCAGTACCACGACCATCTACAGTAACAACGATATAGCCCTTTTGTGTTAAGTAGTAGTCAAACATTGCACCACTACCCATAGACCCAACGCCCCAGTTGTCGACAACCTGCTGGCTACCCGGACCACTATACTGGTGCATAATTACAGGATACTTCTTTGTTGCATCGAAGTTAGATGGTTTCACCATCCAGCCATTAAGTTTCACACCTTCAGAGGTTGTAAATGTAAAGAACTCAACACCAGTGTTGCCATACTTTGCCAACTTTGCCTGTAGTTCATTATTATTAAGCACCTCACGTATCTCCTTACCTTTGTTATCATAGATAGCAAATACGTATGGATGATTACTATCGCTCCATGTATTGAGGAAATACTTATAATCGCCTGAGAACGAAGCAACATTCCATCCTGCACGAGCAGAAAGACAAGTCAACCTACCCGACTTGTCTGCAACATAAATCTCACGCTGCATTGGCTTACGTGCTGCTGCTTGGAAGTAGGTATTTCCAGTCTTCTCATCATATCCATAGATTTCAGTTACGTCATAGTTTCCCTTATCAATCTGACGTAAAAGCTTACCATCCTTATTATATAAGTAAAGGTGCATATAGCCATCACGGTCAGAAGGAACAAGAATATAATCCTTCATGATGCTAATACCCTCCATAGCTTCTTCCTTCACATACTTAGGTACACTCTCCTTTATCAGTAGATTACATGTACCTGTGAGAGGGTTAGCAGCATAGAGGTTCAACTCGTCCTGATGACGGTTCATTGTATAGAGGATAATTCTATTTGCATCAAAGGTAGACTTGATGCGTGGAATATAACCATCTGCCGCTAATGGTAAATCATATTTACGCACAGTACCATCACTCAAGCTATAAGACCATGCACTAACCTTTGAGTTTGCTTCGCCAGCCTTTGGATATTTATAACTGTAATCACCAGGATAGATATCAAACATATCATATGCAGGGTGAGAACCTTTGTAAAACTGTAGGGTATAACTCTTTACCTCACTCTCGTCATATCTAATCCAACTTAGCGTCTTGCTATCTGCACTCCAAGCAAGTGCATTATTAAAGCCGAACTCCTCTTCATTCACCCAGTCAGGTAAACCATTGATTACCTTATTAAACTCACCATCCGTTGTAACCTGCTTTACGCTCTCTCCATCTGTAATATAGATGTTATTCTGATAAACATAAGCAATCTGACGACCATCTGGAGAGAAAGTAGGAATCTGCTCAGAGCCATCTTTTGACAGTTTCTTTAACTGTTTTGTCTTTACATCATAGAGATAAAAGTCTGCTGTAAACGAACGACGATAGATACGATTTGTATTCGTTTGTAATAACAGTCGACTTCCATCAGACGAGATCTGATAATCATCAAAGGATTTTAATTGTTCACCCTTGGCATCAGCGAGGTCAAAGATAACCCCTGTAGAGCTACCTGTTTTAAAAGAATACTTAACTACCTGACGACCATCAGACGAGATTTGTGCATACTCAGAAGTTCCTTTTAAAGGATTAACACCCGAGATACGCTTAGTTGCAAAAGCACCATTAGTAATGTCTTTCAAAGAGATAGGTTCTCCAGCCATCAACTGAAGTGCGGTTAGCATTGTTACACACAGAAGTAATATACGTTTCATAAATTCAAGTTTTAACAGCACAAAAATATAAAATATTCCGTATATTTGCAAAAGAATGGAACAATATTATTGCGATTTCGGGAACTGGTTGCGCTCTCAGTTCCCTTACAAAGTACAAAAGATATCGGTTAACGCTGGCTTTACCTGTCCTAACCGAGATGGTAGGATTGGGCGTGGCGGTTGTTTTTACTGTAACAACCAGACGTTCAACCCAGCCTATTGCGATAATGGAAAGAGCGTAACCCAACAGCTTGAGGATGGTAAAAGATTCTTTTCAGGTAAGTATCCTGAAATGAAATATCTTGCTTATTTCCAAGCATACACCAACACTTACGGCACTAACGACCACATCAAAAAGCTCTATGAAGAAGCACTTGCTGTGGAAGATGTGGTTGGACTCGTTATCGGTACACGTCCCGACTGTATTAATGACGACCTTTTAGACTACTTTGAAGAACTGAATCGCCGCACATTCCTCATCGTTGAATATGGTGTAGAAACCTGCAATGATGAGACATTACGTCTGGTTAATCGTGGTCATGACTTTGCTTGCGCACGTAAAGCGATTGAAGAGACTACCCGACGTGGTATTCGTGTCGGTGCCCATATCATCCTCGGACTACCTGGCGAAGATGCAGAAGAGAGTTTAAGACAAGCACCTATCATTTCATCTCTCCCTTTAACGACACTGAAGATTCATCAGTTACAGATTATTCGTGGGACTCGTCTTGCAAAGATGTACGCTGAAAAGCCATTTCACCTTTATACGGTTGAAGAGTATATCAAACTCATTGCAGATTACATTAGCCTTCTCCGCCCCGACCTTGTACTCGAACGCTTTGTCAGCCAGAGTCCTCCCGACCTCCTCATAGCACCCAAATGGGGACTGAAAAACTATGAGTTTACACATCGCCTTCATAACTATATGAAGGAGAAATTGAATAATAAAGCTCAATCAGACAAATGAAAAGAAAGTATCAACTATCAATAGCCTATATTGTTATCGCACTGTTAGGATACTCATTATACCATTTATGGACGAGTAGCAAGATAACTGAAGACCCAGCTTACACTAAAGGTGTAGTCAACAAGCTTTATAAAATTCGCGCAACTCCTTACTACTCCTATTCATATAACGTAGATCAGAAAACCTATGAAGGTAGGGGTAAACAATATGGAGAATACAAAAGTCTGCAGATTGGTGACACTATCACCGTTTATTATCAAAGAAGTAACCCCAGCAACAGTGAAGCTTATGTAAAAATGAACAAACAATAGATTCAGTCTTTTAGTTATAATTATATCCTGGCTTTATCTTTGGAGCAACAAACAGATATACCTTAATAAAAGGTTTTACTATATTATTTGGGCAAACTCGTTTATATCCATGCGCTTGTATATGGCTATATGGAAGAGAACTTGAAGAAAAAAACGATCTGACTAATGAATAAACTTAGTAAAGGCATATTAATATCTACATTAACAGTTATCTATATCCTTGGGGTTAGTGTTGTACAAGGCACCTGTAGGAATGGACACGATGTTGGGACTGGTATTCTATACCTTTATAGTACCCTACTCTATGTTATTAGTTTTATAGTTTCATTCTCAGTATACGGAATAAGTAAAACAAGGAAATATACATTTCTTATAATTGCCCTATTGTCCTTACTCTACTACATTTATCTTTGGATGGAACAAACGGAGATGCCTTACGAAAGGGTTTTCTATATTCTTTGGGGCTTACTTATTTATATCTGTGCATTTATATGCTGTAAACACCAAGAGAACTGAACATTGAAAAGGTTCTTCCGTTAAATGGATAGATATATCCCATTAGCTATATATAAAAGGGATAAACTATAAGATATAATGTAGAAAAGACAAATTAAAATATATCTAACCATTAGCATTTCTTTCTTCTACAAACAGCTTATTCTCTTATTAATCGATATTTGTAAACTATTTTCATGCGACTCAAAACCAATACATGCTCTTTTGGCTTCTTAAAGATGCCTAATTGGCTTGTAAAAGATGCCCTTTAAGACCCTTACTAACGCCCTTTTGAAGTCCAATTAAGTACCTTTTCTTGCATGACTTTATAACTGACTGATTTTCTGTTAGTTGCAAACTTGCTTTTTACACGTGCTTTTGTCTTCATTTATAGATATCTTATTCGAAATTATGTAATGATTTTTCAGAGCCTTATCTACATTTTTTGAAGTATTAAAATGAAAAAAGGTGGCGGTGTTGGAGGGTGATAATAGAATAGACAATTGACAGTCTTGACTATATTTTGTTTAATGAATAACCTCGGTTCTTCCGTTAAAGCTATACGAAAAGCATCCACGCATTTAACGGAAGAAACATTGAAAAGCACGTTCCCCACCTCCCTTCCCTCCCTTTTCAAGAATAACACGACTGACATTTTGTCCAAAACAAACGACAAATTGACACAAAACACCTATAGGCACAAGATTTGATATATAGGCAATAGAAACAAAAAATAAGAACAAGTTCCGAAGCCTATTATAAGGGTAAAGGAGCTATAGGAAGGAGATTTGAATATGACATTTGAGAAATTTACAATTAAAGCACAAGAAGCTGTTCAAAGTGCGATAAACATTGCACAGCGTAATGGACAGCAGACCATTGAGCCAGTACATATATTAGCTGGTGTAATGGATAAAGGAAAGGATGTAATAAATTACGTCTTCCAGAAAATTGGCGTCAACGCACAAGCTGTGGAGAACGCTATCCAGAATGAGATGAGCCACTTACCAAAAGTATCTGGTGGTGAGCCTTACCTCTCTTCTGATACCAATCAGGTAATGCAGCGTACATTGGATATCTCGCAGAAGATGGGGGATGAATTCGTTAGTATCGAGCCAATGCTGCTTGCCCTACTTGCAGTGAACTCAACTGCAAGCCGTATATTGAAAGATGCGGGGTGTACAGAGAAAGAAATGACAGCAGCAATCAATGACCTTAGACAAGGACAGAAGGTGCAGTCACAAAGTGGTGATGAGAACTATCAGTCATTACAGAAATATGCACGCAACCTCATAGAAGATGCTCGTGCAGGAAAACTCGACCCAGTGATTGGTCGTGATGAGGAAATTCGTAGAGTATTACAGATTCTTTCTCGTCGTACAAAGAATAACCCTATTCTCATTGGTGAGCCAGGTACTGGTAAGACAGCTATCGTTGAGGGGTTAGCAGGGAGAATCGTTCGTGGTGATGTACCAGAAAACTTAAAGGACAAGCAACTCTATTCATTGGATATGGGTGCGATGTTGGCTGGTGCTAAGTATAAAGGTGAGTTCGAGGAGCGTCTTAAAAGCGTTGTTAAGGAAGTGATGCAGGCTGATGGTAACATCATCCTCTTCATTGACGAGATTCACACACTTGTTGGTGCAGGTGGTGGCGAAGGTGCCATGGATGCTGCAAATATCCTTAAACCAGCCTTAGCACGTGGCGAATTGAGAGCTATCGGTGCAACAACACTCAATGAATATCAGAAGTATTTTGAGAAAGATAAGGCGCTTGAGCGTCGTTTCCAAACCGTATTAGTAGATGAACCAGACGAGTTGGATGCTATCTCTATCCTTCGTGGATTGAAGGAACGATACGAGAACCATCACAAGGTTCGTATTCAGGACGATGCTTGTATCGCAGCTGTTAAGCTTTCTGAGCGGTATATTTCAGACCGTTTCTTACCAGATAAAGCTATCGACTTGATGGATGAGGCTGCTGCAAAACTGCGTATGGAACGTGACTCTGTACCAGAGGAGTTGGATGAAATCAGTCGTAGATTGAAGCAGCTTGAGATTGAGCGTGAGGCTATCAAGCGCGAGAACGACACAGAGAAAATTGCACAACTCGACAAAGAGATTGCTGAACTCAAAGAGCAGGAACGTGGCTTCCGCGCTAAATGGGAAGGAGAACGTGGACTGGTAAACAAGATTCAGCAGGACAAACAAGAGATTGAACAGCTCAAATATGAGGCTGATCGTGCTGAGCGTGAGGGTAATTACGAGCGTGTTGCTGAGATTAGATACTCACGACTAAAGCAATTAGAAGACGACATCAAGAACATCCAACAGCAGTTGCAAGCTACACAAGATGGTCAAGCAATGGTGCGCGAGGAGGTTACAGCAGATGATATCGCTGAGGTTGTGAGCCGTTGGACGGGTATTCCTGTCACACGAATGTTACAGAGTGAGAAGGATAAACTGCTCCACTTGGAGGATGAACTACACAAACGTGTCATCGGACAAGACGAGGCTATCACTGCCGTGGCAGATGCTGTTCGTCGCTCACGTGCAGGATTGCAAGACCCAAAGAAGCCTATTGCTTCGTTTATCTTCTTGGGTACAACGGGTACCGGTAAGACTGAGTTGGCAAAGGCATTGGCTGATTATCTTTTCAATGACGAGTCTATGATGACTCGAATTGATATGAGTGAGTATCAAGAGAAGTTCAGTGTAACTCGACTCATCGGTGCGCCTCCTGGATATGTAGGCTATGATGAGGGTGGTCAGTTGACCGAAGCTGTACGTCGCAAGCCTTACTCTGTCGTACTCTTTGATGAGATTGAGAAGGCACATCCAGACGTATTCAACATTCTTTTGCAGGTGTTGGACGATGGTCATCTGACAGATAATAAGGGACGAACTGTGAACTTCAAGAATACGATTATCATCATGACGTCTAATCTTGGTTCACAATACATCCAGCAACAGTTTGAACATCTTAACGATACTAACCGTGAGGAGGTAATCGACAAGGCAAAAGTTGCGGTAATGGATATGCTGAAGAAGACGATTCGTCCAGAGTTCCTCAACCGTATCGATGAGACTATCATGTTCTTGCCTTTGACAAAAGAGCAGATTGGTGAGGTTGTTCGTCTACAGTTGGAGAGAGTTAAGGATATGTTAAAGGCACAAGGTGTTGACCTTCAATGGACAGACCCAGCCATCAATTATCTTGCTGACGTGGGTTATGACCCAGAGTTTGGTGCGCGTCCTGTCAAGCGAGCTATCCAACGTTACGTATTGAATGACCTTAGTAAGTCATTACTTGCAGGAACTGTCAAATGTGACAAGCCTGTCATCATCGACAGCTTCGGTGAGGGCTTAGTATTTAGAAACTAATATAAAAAGGGAGTGTGTCATTTGGCACACTCCTTTTTTTGTTTCATCCGACATTTCGAATGATACTACTGTAGAACTTTATGACGTAAACCTCTGTTTTCCTTGAGGCTTCTTCGTAACCAACAAGTTTTCTTATCCTTAGTGATTCTACGTGTCATAACCGTCCGCACTATTGGTGTTCACCGTCCGCACCATTGGTGCTGAGTATCCGCACGATGATATGACATGATAACAAGGGCTATTGTGACTCATCCACTATGGAGAAAAAATAAGATGTATCATAACTGTAAAAACACCTCTAAGATCCTTACTGCCAAGAACGAGTCCGCCTCAGAATACGCTATTTCTCACATTCATTCCAATATCCCTGATTTTCTACAATAAAAGAAATCCTCAATATGAAAGTTCCTGTCACTCGTGTCACAAGAGAATAGCTTATAACCTACTGACTTATAGCACGTTTACATGAAGTGTTAAAAATGACAGCAAAATAAAATAAAAAATACTATAGTTATATCGTTACATTTTTAAAAGAGCTAACAACTTTTTATTACTCAAAGAACAACATATAAACAGAATTATTAGACGCGCCCAACTCTTACGTTAGAAAGATTAATATTTCTTCTTACGTAAAAGTGATTCTATCATAAATTAAACCATAGTGTATAGCACTAAGAGCCTTCTACTCATAGTAAAAAGAAGCTGTAAATAGTAGAGAACGAATATAAAAAGCGTTGCTTTACACTTAACTATAAAGGTTCAAGATTGCATATTACATACTTCTTGCCGTGTATTAAAACATAAACTTATAAACAAACTATCTATAACAAATCTTGCAAGGAGTAAATCCTTTTGATTGTGCAACACTTACAGATAGGCTTTTTATACTGCCAGAGCATCTATTAAGACCACGGCAATTTTGACTTGAATGATACTTTCTCGCCTTAGGACCTGTACAGATGTAAACCGTGCCAGACAGAACGTTCGTATTTATAGGTGTTGAAGCTGTTGTTCCTCCTATCGTAGAGAACAATGCAAGTGCTATAAACGCTGATTTAATAAAATGCATAATCATAGGATATTAAAAGTTAGAAAAAGATTATAGTTACAACAAATTTAAACAGATACAAGAAGATGTAAAATGTTGGTAAGTTTATATTTCACTTTTAAAGCTATTTGTATCAACTTACACAACAAGTTTTTAAATAAAGATTTAGATAAACAAAATAGGCGGCATACCTACGTAAACACGTGATACACCGCCTAATATACTATATTTCTAAGAAATTACTTCATTTCTTCAACCACTGCCTGCGCCGTAGATAAATGTTGCTTAAAATAAAGCAGTTAGACGGTTTGTGTAAGTAAACCATATTTTCTATTGTTTTTTGTCATTTTATTCATCTTGCTTAGTTTGATTATGGTGCAACGTAGTTGATAAAATAAAATCGCTTATTTGGCTGTTTATTTCCGTTCTGAAGGCTTCAAATGCAAAAGACAACACCTTCATCAGGAGAAAATATTTAAAAACTTAAAACACCACCTTTGTTGGATACTGACATAGAAGTTCTCTTTATTTGTAACAAATCTATCCTAAAGATTTCTATTTGTACTTTTTTCCTACTTTTGCTGCATGAAAGAATACTGGTATCTTCGTGAGGGAGATTTTCTCAGCGAATCAATAGATTCTATTTGCAAGAGTTGGAAGCGATCTCGTCACTTCGTTGTCGAGTTTCTATCCGAAAACGCTAATGTCTTCACATCAAGGGAAGATGCAGAGAAAGCCTCGCACGTCGTGAGGGCGGCTCTCATCTCTCATCAAGCACTTTAAGGACATCTCGCAGAAATTCGTACTGCCGTTGATATTCCTCCCGTCGATGAAGTCTGATGCCTCGGCGTTCCATCTCTGAGTGGTCCAGTGCTCCATTCAGTTTTGCAAGCTCAATTGCATAGCGTATAAAGCGCTCTGTATCAAATGGGTGTGTACAGTCAGGAAAAGCTGATAGCCAACTTTCTTTCAGTTCCTCTAATAATTTTTGTTCCATAGATTTATATTTTAATAACATATTCTACAAGCCCTTCGTCCCATCTCCTTTGCCTTGGATATAGAAAGAGCCTTTATAGTTCCGCTACATTTATTGAGACCACTACAATCTTTATGTTTGTGAAAAGTTTCAGCTTTTGGTCCAGTGCATATATACACAACAGAATTTTTGCTGTTATCACTAACGCTCTCCGTGAATACGTTTCCCAACATCAGAGATAATGAAATAATAGCTAATAATTTCATAAATAAATTTTTTGTAGATTTTATAAGTTTTACGCTACAAGTTAAGATTATCTTTTATTTCATCTATTTGAGATTTGCTATCTTCTACAGAAGTTTCCAAATTACTTATTCGAGAACTGTTTCCTTCTACGGTTTGTTCTAACTCCTCTAATTTTACATCTACTTCATCTAAGCGAGATGAAAGAGAACTTACCCAAAACAATAACGTAACAATCCCTATAAGCAAAATGATTATAAACCCTTCTGCAAATCCTAATCGTTTTTTATCATTATCAGACATGACTATATTTCATCAGATGGATTAACAAAGTTTACTGGTCCATAGCTCAAAGTTGTCCAGTATTTCATTTCTCCACCATTTGTTTCACTTTTTAAAGTTTTTATTTTTATAAAGCCATCTTCTCTATTATTGGGAGAATGACCAAAAATATAATATTTAAAACCATCTTTATCTGTACCGCTCCACCTGAATTCGTATTTCTGCAAGAAAACTGTATATAGTCTATCTCTCTGCTGTTTTGCGTATTCATCTGAACTTAAATTAAAACGGCTAACAAAGCATATAAAATACAAGTACGTTGCATTGCCTTCCACTTGAAACTCAAAATCCACATAATCGAATTGCTCGCCTGCGAATGAAACATCGTCATACCTTAACTTATTTGTGGAATATTGATAGCTATCCCTTCCTCCATTGAAACGTTTATCAAGCACACGTTTACACGAAGTATAATTATCGCCAAAGCGTACTCCAACAACTGTTGGTAATGATTGTGCACTTAAGGTTATTACACATAATAAAAATAAAACACATAAGTAAAGATTTCTTCTCATAATTATAATTTATAGTAAATAATATCATTTATTCTTATATTACTTCATAAATAGATTTATACATGATATGCAATGTCACAATCTCACAATATTGAACAAGTACCTTTACAGGCTTTCCTACAGCATATATTTTATCTTGATAGAAATATCAATCTATATACCATGAAAGTTAAGATAGCCCAGCAATATCACTATCATATTTAAAAGTTCGTTTGCAAATATAAAAAAATAAAAATTAAATAGCAAATAAGATAGACAAAAAAGATTATATAATCCTTAGTGAGTCCATAAACCTATATAAATAGTTGCAAAAAAGACATAACATATAAATTATAACTATTATCCAATTAAACAGAAGTTGCTCATTGAAACTGATGAGATATAGTTACTTATAAAACATCTGTAAATTGACAAATTTGAATTCGTACATTTGCAGTAAATTAACTAATTCAATAAATAGACAAAAACAAGTACTTTTCGTTCAATTAGTCTTATTTCTTAACAGAAACTCACTTTACTATTTTTCCGTAAAAAAGAGGTGATAAGGTCAACTTACACAAAAGATTTTAAATAAAAAGGTTTACGTAAAAAAATAGGCGGCATACCTACGTAAACACGTGATACACCGCCTAATATACTATATTTCTAAGAAATTACTTCATTTCTTCAACCACAGCCTGCGCCGCTGCAAGTCTTGCGATAGGCACGCGGAATGGAGAACAGCTAACGTAATTAAGACCTACACGATGGCAGAACTTAACAGAACTTGGCTCACCGCCATGCTCACCACAGATACCACACTTGAGGTTCTTGCGAGTCTTGCGGCCCTTCTCAACACCCATTTGAATTAACTGACCAACACCCTTCTGGTCGAGAACCTGGAATGGGTCAACATCAAGAATCTTCTTCTCTAAGTAGCTTGGCAAGAAGCTTGCGATATCGTCACGGCTATAACCGAAGGTCATCTGAGTCAAGTCATTTGTACCGAAGCTAAAGTATTCTGCCTTCTGTGCAATAACATCAGCTGTCAAAGCAGCACGAGGAATCTCAATCATCGTACCCACCTTGAACTCAACCTCAACACCCTCCTTCTTGAAGAGTTTATTTGCAGTTTTGCGAATGATGTTCTCTTGAATGTCAAGCTCATTAACAATACCGACCAATGGTACCATAATCTCTGGCTTAGGATTGAAGCCTTCCTTCTTCAACTGAACAGCAGCACCGAGGATAGCCTTAGTCTGCATTGCAGTAATCTCTGGGAATGTGTTACCCAAACGGCAACCACGAAGACCCAACATTGGGTTGCTCTCAGAGAGTGCACTTACACGACTCTGAATAAACTGAACGCTAACGCCCATCTCTTCAGCCATGACTTCCTGTCCCTTAAGGTCATGTGGAACAAACTCATGCAAAGGAGGATCGAGCAGACGGATGTTAACTGGTAAACCGTCCATACACTTCAAGATACCATAGAAGTCTTGCTTCTGATAAGGCAAGAGCTTGTCAAGTGCTCTTTCACGCTCCTCAGTAGTGTTTGCGAGAATCATCTCACGCATAGCCTTAATCTTCTCGTTCTCAAAGAACATGTGTTCTGTACGGCAAAGACCGATACCAACAGCACCGAAGTTGCTTGCTACTTCTGCATCGTGTGGAGTATCTGCATTGGTACGAACAACCAACTTGCTATACTTCTTACAAAGATCCATCAGCTCAGCAAAGTCACCTGTTACCTCAGCTGGACGAGTCTTAACCTCACCGAGATAAACTTCACCTGTTGAACCATTCAAAGAGATGTAGTCACCCTCACGGATAATAGTTCCATCAATCTCTAAGGTACGCGCCTTATAGTCGACCATGATTGCACCAGCACCACTGACACAGCACTTACCCATACCACGAGCAACAACGGCAGCGTGTGAAGTCATACCACCACGAGCTGTCAAGATACCCTCAGCAGCAGACATACCTGCAAGGTCCTCTGGAGATGTTTCAATACGAACCATGATAACCTGACGACCATCCTCATGCCACTTTGTAGCATCGTCAGCGAAGAATACAACCTGACCACTTGCAGCACCTGGAGAAGCTGGCAAACCACGTGTCAACACATGTGCCTGAGCCAATGCCTCCTTATCGAAGACTGGGTGGAGGAGTTCATCGAGTTTGTTTGGTTCACAACGCATAAGTGCTGTCTTCTCATCAATCTCACCTTCATGAAGCAGGTCCATAGCAATCTTAACCATTGCAGTACCTGTACGCTTACCATTACGAGTCTGGAGGAACCAAAGCTTACCTTCTTGTACTGTAAACTCCATATCCTGCATATCATGATAGTGCTTCTCCAACTTATCTTGAAGTGCATAGAGCTGCTTGTACAACTCAGGCATAGCCTCTTCCATTGAAGGATATTTAGTTGCACGAGTCTCTTCATCAATATTTTGCTGTGCAGCCCAACGGAGTGAGCCTTCTTTTGTAATCTGCTGTGGAGTACGGATACCTGCAACAACATCCTCACCCTGTGCATTGATAAGATACTCACCATTGAAGAGATTCTCACCAGTACCAGCATCACGAGAGAAGCAAACACCTGTTGCAGATGATTCTCCCATATTACCGAATACCATTGCCTGAACTGTTACTGCTGTACCCCACTCTTGTGGAATGCCCTCCATCTTACGGTAAAGGATAGCACGCTCGTTCATCCATGAATCAAACACAGCACAAATAGCACCCCACAACTGCTCCATTGGATCATCAGGGAAGTCCTTACCTGTCTGCTCCTTGATAGCCTTCTTGAAGAGAGCAACAAGTTGCTTCAAGTCTTCAACAGTCATCTCGCTGTCGAGCTTAATGCCACGCTCAGCCTTAACCTGCTGAATAATTGCCTCAAATGGATCAATATCTTCCTTGTTTACAGGCTTCATACCCAAAACAACATCACCGTACATCTGTACAAAACGACGGTAACTATCGTAAGCAAAACGCTCGTTACCCGTCTTTTCAATTAATCCGGCAACCACTGCATCATTAAGACCAAGGTTAAGGATTGTATCCATCATACCTGGCATAGAAGCACGTGCACCAGAACGTACACTCATCAGGAGAGGATTAGCTGGATCGCCGAAGGTTGAATTCATCAAGCTTTCTACATGCTTAACACTATTCTCTACTTCTGCCTTCAGCAAGCCTACTACAGTCTCTTTACCTTTCTCATAATACTCAGTACATACATCAGTGGTAATTGTGAAACCTGGAGGAACAGGTACACCGATGAGGTTCATCTCAGCCAGATTGGCACCCTTGCCACCAAGGAGATTTCTCATATCAGCCTTACCCTCAGCCTTACCATTACCAAAGGTATAAACTCTCTTTTCGCTCATAAGTTAAAAAT
>ERZ773007.370-NODE-370-length-22604-cov-15.339749_pt1 | contig 22604 bp, 19 predicted proteins | sample MGYA00580665_ERZ773007 | MGnify/ENA primary metagenome ERZ773007 (study PRJEB29015, sample SAMEA2738122) | human oral metagenome | biome: human oral; feature: human-associated habitat; material: saliva | place: China | collected 2167 ... | reverse complement strand
TTTCTTTAACAACTTTAAGTTGTTGTTTAATACTCACATCAATTGTCTTGTGATTGGCAAAAATGACAAAACCACCAATAAGACTTTCATCGATTTGTTCTTTTACACTCCTTACTTTAAGAGACATTTTTTTCTCAATCAAAGGGAGCAAGCGACTCTTCTGTTCATCAGTTAAAGGATGAGCTGACGTAATCGTCACTTCAAATCGATTTGTTTCTTTTTCAAGTCGGTTCAAGCAATCTACAAGAATATCATAAAAAAGATTTGCTCTGTGATTGTAGATAAGAACCTGGATAAAGTTTTGCAATAAAGGTGACACAGAGTCTTGGAAGAAAGCAATTGTTTTTTCCTTATCAGACTCGTCTACTGCCACTTTTTTTAAAAAAGAAGGTAAACCTGTTTCTTCAGCAACTTGCTTGATTTGAGCTAAGTCTGAAAAGATACGGTCTTCTTCTCCTTTTTCTAAAACCAATTGGACAAAAGGCATGCTGTATTTTTCAATTACCTTTACTGTTTTCTTGTCCATTAAGCTTCTCCTAACTGATCGATATACTGATCAATGAGTTCTTTATGGGCATGACCGTCAAGGTTTTGTGAGATGATTTTACCAGCCAGGCTGATTGTCAAATCTGCTACCTCACCCTTAACGCTTTGTAAAGCTTCAGCTTTATTTTGAGCAATTTCTTGGTTCGCTTTTTCTTTCAAGCGTCCTGCTTCTAGCTTAGCATCTGCTAAAATACTAGCTTTGCTTTTCTCAGCTGTTTCTTTCGCATTCTCAATGATTGTCTTAGCTTCTTTACGGCTACCAGCCAATTCATCTTCGCGTTTTTGAGCCAATACTTCTGCTTTTTGACGTGCTTGTTCAGCTCCGTCAATATCTGCTGCAATTTTTTCTGCTCTTTGTTCGAAAATACTAGTCAAATTTGACCAAGCATATTTCTTAACCAAGACTAGCAAGAGAATAAAGGAACCAGCGATTAGTATAAAATCACCAAGTAATTCACCTACTGTTACATTCATAAACTACTCCTTTCTATTCTTCATCATTAATTTTATTTCCTAGGTACATTGAAGATAACAATGTAAATACATATGCTTGTACACAAGAAATAAAAACAGAAAATGCAGTCCAGATTAGATTTGTTCCAAAAGCAATAGGATACCAATAGAAGGCCTGATGAGAAAGTAGGACTAACATACTTGCCATCACTTCCCCTGCAAAGATATTACCAAATACCCGCAATGCAAGTGAAAGGAGATTGGTAACTTCTTCCAAGAGATTCATTGGTGTCATAAAACCTGGTGTTACAAATGCTTTTAAATACTTTTTGATTCCACGACGACGAATTCCTTCTACGTGTGTCATTAAGATAATTGTAAAAGACAAGACCAAGTCAAATGACAAATTTGCTGTTGGTGAGGTCCAAAGATTTACACCATCTGTAGTCTGAATTCTAGCCATTAAGCCAATATTATTTGCAATGGCCATAAATAGGAATAAACAGAAATAAAAGAGAGAATAATCCTTTATCATTGGACCAAGGTTTGATTTTGTAAATCCAACAACAAAATCAAATAAATACTCTAATACATTTTGTTTTCCTGTGGGTCTCAAAGTCATATTTCGAGTTGCCCAATAAATAAAGCCAAAAATAAGTGCTACAGTCAACAAAGTCAAAACTACTATGGTTAAATTAAAGGTAACAGGACCAATATTGATGGTTGGATTAATACTTTCTTCCATCTAAAATCCTCCCTTTTTCAATTTATACTTCTTTTATTTGATGATAAATGAAAAGACAAGAGTAACGAAGAAAGTACCTTCAATAAAGGCAACCCCTAGGATCATCAAACTACGTAGTTCTGAGATGATATCTGGTTGGCGAGCAACTGATTTCAACAAACCGTTCATCAACATACCTTCACCAAGAGATACACCCATACAGGCAAGACATAGACCGAAAAATGTTAAATTCATGACGAATTCTCCTTTTAATTAAAATTTACTTACTTAGTTTAGTCCTAAAAATTGGATTTGTCAACTTTTTACTTACGTTGAAAGCGTTTAATGAAAATTATTTACAATTTTACTATTTTTTAGCTTATTATATAGAAAACTTTGGAAAAAACTTGTAATAAATCCGTCCATTATCTAGGTCTTTCTGAAAAATAATGAAAAATCCGAGATGAAATCTCGGATGGAAATTAATATATTTTCTTTAACCTAATGTTCTTTTAGTAAGTAGAATTAAAGGGAAAGCAACTAGAAAACTTTCGTCTCCTACATGTTTATTAAGCACGAACTGTGACGCTGGTTCCATCTTCCTTATAAAGATTGATAAGACCTTCTTTAAGAGCTCGAACCATGTCTCCAGCTTGAACAGGTTGTGGAACCTTGATAGTCAAGAGTTCCATTGGATTAGGAGCACGATCGATTTTATTTCCTTTGGCATCATGTAAATCTTCGATATACGTTTCAAAATGACGGAAACCTGGGCCATAAAACTCAACTTGGTCGCCTTCGTTAATGACATTCCGTTGACGAATAGTTGCTGTTTGTGTCGCATCATCATAAGAAACTACTTCAGCGACAAACTTATACTCAGGAATTTTACGACGAGCACCAAACAACTGCTCATTTTCAGATGGTGTACCGTAATAGAAACCTGTTGCTAATTCACGTTGGGCAACCTTCCACATCTCATCAATCAAGTCTTGCTTGATAGCTTCAAACTTCTCTGGACTCTCTAGATAAGCATCAACAGCAGCCTTATAACAGTTAGTTACTGTTGAAACATAGTGAATAGACTTCATGCGTCCTTCGATTTTTAGACTGTCCACACCATTTTCAATCATATCTGGGATATGGTCAATCATGGACATGTCAACAGCTGACATTGAAAATTCTTCTGGGATTTCCCCTTTCAAGCTCTTACGTTCTTTCCCAAATGGCATATCATAAAGATCATACTTCCAACGGCAAGACTGAGAGCAACCACCACGGTTAGCATCACGCATACTCATGTGGTTTGAAAGAGTACAACGACCAGAGTAAGAAATACACATGGCTCCGTGGACAAAGGCTTCAATCTCAACATCTGTACGTTTGCGGATTTCAGCTAATTCTTCCATCGAAACCTCACGCGCCAAAACGACACGAGTCAAGCCCAGTTCTTTCCAGAACTCAAGGGTTTCATAGTTGGTGGCACTTGCTTGGGTAGAAAGGTGGATTTCAAGACCTGGTGCTTCAGTCGCTGCAATCATAATCAAAGCTGGGTCAGATACGATAACTGCTGCAATCCCGATATCACGCAGTTTACGGAACCACTCACCAGCACCAGCTTCATTTCCTTCGTGCATAACCATGTTGGCAGCCACATAAACCTTAGCACCGTACTTAGCCGCAAACTGTACGCCTTCTTCCATCTGTTCGAAAGTAAAGTTTCCGGCACGGCTACGAAGACCATAGGCCTGACCACCGATAAAGACAGCATCCGCTCCATATTGAACAGCTACTTTTAGCTTCTCTAAAGTCCCTGCAGGTGATAAAACCTCTGGACGTTTTAATGTTTTTGTCATGTTTTCTCCTATTTTCAATATAAAAGTTTGACGTTTTTCCTTCTCATTTTATAGTAAATAAAGGATAAAATCAAGCCTAGACAGATTGTTTTGACAATTCTAATCTTTTAAGATTTTGATAACAGAGTTCTAAGAGCTTTTACTTATAACAAACTTCTTACACCATCATCTCGGGTAAAAATTAATACTCAATGAAAATCAAAGAGCAAACATGCTATCTATCTACAGACTGCTCTTGAGTACGGCAAATAGAAGCTAATATGTTTTTAAGAGACTTTCGAATAGTATAATAAAATGAAATAGAAACTGAACAAATTGATTAAGAAACTCAAACTAATTTCTAACAATATTTTAGTAACTACGGTGTACTTCTCTAGATTCAATCTACTGTGCTGATTCTATTTTTCAAAAAATCATAGACTATCCCATAAAAATATCCTCCGATACACCACTTTCACCTAGCATATCGGAGGATTAGCTCTTATAGCAATATTCTTATTATGGAATACCTACAGTCTGGTAACCATAATTAACTATCTTAAGCCATTAAAAGCAAGCATCTGAAGGATTTGCACCGTCTATACTCTATTTCTACTTTTGATAAGCTAAGAGCGAAACATTTAGCTTCTAGTCTTCTTTTCTTTTAGCTACGTAGAGAGTAAGTAATATTCCACTTCCTAAAAGAATTGAAATAACATCCGTTTGACTTCCAGTATTAGGTAATGTAGTCCTACCTTGACTAGTTTGTTCAGAGGAATCAAGACCAGATACCTCTGTAGTTGTTTCACTTGGTACGGGTACAGCTACTACATTAACTGGAGTATCCTTACCTGGTTTGTCTTCACGTGGTAGTTCTGGCGTGTCACCTTTCGGTTCTTGTGGTTTGTCTTCACGTGGCGGTAACGGTTTGTCGTCTTTTGGTTCTTGTGGCTTGTCTTCACGTGGTGGTTTTGGAGAATCACCTCTTGGTTCTTCTGGCTTATTCTCATGTGGTGGTTTTGGAGAATTACCTTTTGGTTCTTGCGGTTTGTCTTCATGTGGTGGTTTTGGAGAATTACCTTTTGGTTCTTCTGGCTTGTTCTCACGTGGTGATTTTGGTGTGTCCCCACAAGTACACTTACCATCCTTACCATCACGTCCATCTTTACCGTCCTTACCATTCTTCACAACAATCTCACGTTTTGATCCGTCTGGGTTGATAATAATGATTGTATGGCTTCCATCTTGATTTTCGTTTGTTATAATTGTTGGAGACTTACCATCGACTCCATCTCTTCCATTACGTCCATCTTTACCATTCTTCACAATGATTTCTTGTTTTGTTCCATCTGGATTGGTAATAACAATTGTATGGCTTCCATCTTGATTTTCGTTTGTTGTAATTGTTGGAGACTTACCATCAATTCCGTCACGTCCATTTGTTCCGTTTTGTCCATCACGGCCTTGAAGACCTTGGTCACCCTTGTCTCCTTTTGGTCCAGCTACTCCGTCTTGACCATCTTTAATCACGGATGTTCCTAGAACTGTATCTGTTCCTTCATCGAACTGATTATTTGCATTCTTATCACTATAGAAGGTTAACGTAGTTTCTTTCTTCGTTTCATCACGATCTACTTTGACTTTTGGAGTTTCTCCATCTTTACCATTCTTGATAATTGTTTCGACAGGTTGTCCATTCGGTTGAGTGATTGTAAGGGTATGAGTTCCGTCATTGTTTTCCTTCACTGTAACTGTCGGCGTTGGCGGTGTTAAGTCTACAACATCTATCGTAATGTCTTTTGTTAGAGACTTGCCTCCTGCACTTGTTACTGTTACTGGTATATCAAATGCCCCAGCTACTGTTGGTGTTCCTGAGATGATTTTAGAAGACTCATCATATGTTACCCCAGCTGGCAATTTCGTTGTATCCACAGTAAGTGAAACTCCATCTGGAACTGTGAACGTAATCGGACGAAGGCTTGTTTTTCCTAAGACAATCATTTGTCGATCATTTTTGATATCTAACGACACTGGATCATCTACTACCGTTACTGTGATAATCTCTTCTGCACTACCTTTACCTAGTGTTTCAGAGTCTATTGTTGCTTTTAGTCGAATTTTATAAACACCAGGCTTGGTTGGAGTTCCACTGATTGTATGCGTTGCAGCATTATAATTTAATCCTGCTGTTGATTCAAGGTAAGAATCTATATCGCCTTCTGGTAAATCCACACTTAAATAACGAGCTCCTAAACTTGAATGTTCACTGTGCGAAACCACCATATTTTTAATAGTCTCACCCAGACGAATCGTTTGTTCCTTATCTGTAACATTGATACTTACTGGAAGTGGGCGAACATTAATTTTAATATGCCCACCTGCAACTGGAGATTCTGCCATTTCTGGGAAAGTAGCTTTATATGGAATTAAGTATTCTCCCACTTTAGATGGTGTACCTGAAAGTGTTCTTGTATTTGAATCATAAGTAACTCCTGGTGGCAATTGACTTGTATCAACTTCTAATCTTGCTTTATTGTCAGAAGGAGTTAAGACTACATTGTCTATAGCAGTTAGAACTGTCTTCTCTTGTTCCTTATTATCAACCGTTACAGTTAAATCACGCGGCTGGACATCTATTGTTAACGTTGCGCTTGCTGTTGAATTGCCACTAATTGTTGGACTTGTTGCTGTGAATGTTGCTGTATAGGTTCCTACTTTTGTAGGAGTTCCTGAAACAGTTTTAGTCGCTGCATCATAGTTTACCCCTGGAGGCAACTCTCCAGAAGTGATTGTTAACAAGGCTCCATCAGCTTGTAACTTAATAGGAGGAAGTTCATCTAAAACTTTCACTTCTTTTCTATTATCAGGAATAGAAAAGTTTAGTGGTACACTGTTTACTGTAATATTTACATACGCATTAGCATACTGGTTATTCCCCGATTTATCAGTTCTATAAACATAAGCATATGTTCGGAATGTCCCTACTTGAGTTGGAGTTCCTGTTATAGTTTTATTATCCGCAGACCAATTTAGGCCATTTGGTAAACTGCCCCCTGTGTATCTCACACTTGCATTTCCAGGAATTTTAAGAGTAATCGGTGGTATTGCTTCACCTGCTGTAAATGTGTAACTAGCTTCTGGAACACTGAAGTTTCCTGGCGTTACTGTCAAATCAACTACTTTAGTAATGGAAGCCCCATCTTTAGTAGCAGTAACTGGAATCACATAATGTCCTTCATATAATCCAGTACCTGATAATGTTTTGCTATTGCTATCATACATAACACCATCTGGCAGTGTTCCTACCGTAACTGTAGCCCCTTCAGTTGTTGTTACAACCATATCTGCAAATTTAGTTCCTTCTGAAACTGTTTGCTTATCATTCGTTATAGATAAAGTTAAATCAGAAACTGGTGGAGGTGTAACTGTATAGGTAAAGCTGGTCTTAATCTGACGACTTTGACCTTCATTATTGGTATAAGTAGCTGTTACAATCGCTGTTTGTGGTGCATCTGTATGTTTTAAAGCATAACCTGTTAGACCTGTATTGTCAGCATTAGGACTTAGGTAGAGATGTCCTCCATCAGACTCAACTGATAAATTCGTAATCTTACTACCATTTGTCATTGAAACAGGAATAGTAGGGATAGTTTGCCCTTCTTGCCAGCTCTGATTAGAAATAGGATTTAACCCATCCATCACTTCGAACTTATAGGTACGAGCTGGGACATTGGCTCCAAAGTGTCCATCCTTTGCCGTAGCTGTAATAGTATAGACACCTACAGGCAAGGTATGCCCATTTTGTTTGATAATCTTAAGCTTGGTCGGATCCTCAGTATCTGGAACAATCTCGACCCCATCAGGTTTACTATCAATCGTTAAAGTTGCGTTCGCTTTATTCAATACCAAGTTTCCTAGATTCTGTTCCTCATTCGAGACAGGAACAGCTACTGGAATTGGATTCGTGACGCGGTAAAGCTTATCCGCATCAAACATAACATCAGCGTTGGTTAAAGTATGGTTACCAGCAGAACTATAATCATAAGTTGGAGTCCCTCCATCTGGGGTTGTTTGTGATACTTCCCTAGTAACAATATTTAAGTGATGCTTGGTTACTCGACCAAGATTATCCGTCACTTGAAAATCAAGAAAATAGGTCCCAGCTTTAGCTGGAAGGTTTTTGAAATTTAAACGATAGGGGGATTTATATTGATTCTCATAGTGAGTTCGCTCGGAGTCGGCATAACCATTATTTGTTGTTAACACATCACTTCTACTACCAGAACTATAGACAAAGACATTATCTGCTGTTGCGGGGCCATCTTTTACAAATTCAACCTTAACACCTGGACTAGCTCCGGTTTGCTCTAGTTTAGTGATGGTTACAGGTGCAGTATTACCTACAATATTATATTCAGTTCTTCTACCCGGTAAAGACAACCAAAGATTAGATGTATATTGCGGACTATCTGGTCTTGCATCAGCTATCGTTTGTGCTTTGTTAGGAGAATCTAAAAAATAACCAAATGGAGTTACTGTCATATAAGCTGTATGGCTATTTTCATCGTAGTCAACAGAATTTTCTTCTTTACCCTGACCATAAGCATCAACCAACTTATAAGTAGGTGGTTCTTCTATCGTTAGTTTGGCAGTAACCTTAACAGTAGGATCTGTTTTAGATTGAAGGCCTATCATATAGGTGCCACTTTGAATGGTATTATCTAAAGTAACCGTTTTGATTAAGTAACGATCATCTTTCCCACCATCATTATAATGGAACCCTAGTCTTTGAGCATCTGGAGTTAATTCTACTTCGTCAGAAGTAATATTCGTTAGCCCTATTTTATACTTCAATTCTACTGTAGAACCATCTTTTTTAAATCTGTAGTCAAGATTTTGACGATTTGTTTCTGTTCCAAAATACCGCTCAATTGTCATATATGGGGCTTCATTAGTTGCAGTTGTTGTCTCCAACATATAACTAAGTTTCCCTGAATGCCCCATTTTCTTGAGTTGATTCCAGACTGCTTCGATAGCTTCTGATAAGTTCGTGTAAGATGGAGCAAAGGAAGTATTTGAAGCATCTATTGACTTGAGTGAATTTTTGGCTTCTGTTAGAAGTTGATTAGAGCGACGTAGAGCTTCTCCAATGGCATCTTTTTGACTTGAGTCTGTCAGACTACTTAGGAACTTTTCAGCTTCTTTCGTCACTACCTCTGCTTCTAAGATAGTTGTTCCCAATTGATCCTTTTCAGGATTTGTAACTTCTTCCTTTTCCTCCAGTTTCGCCAGAGGAGCCTCTACTAGTGGTTTTTTATCAGATTCTTTTTGAACAGCCTCTGCCACTTCTTTTGGCAGTATTTCTGGCTGAGCTTTTGGATCCTTTTCTGTAGAAACTGCTTTTTCTGAATTTGAAATATTTGCTTCAACTGGTTTTTCTGCCGATTGATCTGACTCAGGTCTAGGAACAACTTGATTCGTATCAGTGTTTACAGCAGTTAGTTCTGACTTCGGTTGAGATTCCTCAACAGCTGGTACATTTTTCTTTTCCGTTTGAGCACCAATCACTTCACTGGCGCGCACGACTGGCGCATTAGCTACAGCTCCTATAAAAAACTGCCCAATCAAAACAGATGCCACACCGACACTGAATTTTCTAATGGCAAACTTCTGACGTTTTTCGAATTTCACTTCTATTCTCCCTTATTACTTTGTCGAATTCTTTTATCAAACAATAATAAACATATACTAAACTATAAGTAAATGTGTATATTATTGCCCACTCTACTATTATAATACTTTCTAAATAAAAATCAATAGATATCCACTGTTTCCTTTTACAGCAAAAGTAGTAATTATCATAAAATAATATACACAAAAATAATAACTATTCATTTTATTAAGTATTCGTTCTTGCTACATGTATATTTATCCCCCCCCCGTGAAATATTTGAAGTTATTTGTGAAATATAATATTTTTATTACAAATTTCAATTTCTAGACTCAAAGATCGATAAAGACCACTTCACAATTATTGTAGAATGAAAGTTATTGCTATTTCCCATTTCTTGAGCAAGAACTTCATTTTACTTTTGATGGCAAATAAGAAAAGGTTCCATAAAATCTGAAATGCATCTTATCCACTACAGACTTTATGAAACCTTATTATCTTATTCTTCTTACACCAAGGATTCTTAACCTAAGTTACTCTTATATTTTATTCCCACTCAATTAAAAATTTCATAGGTTTAGTGCCAGAAAACCTTGATTTATTAAGGTTTACAATGCCTTTTAAATATATTTGGCGGGATTTCTGGCGGGGTTATCTTTTTAGGTTTTGATTCCCGTTGAATTGAATTTTTGTTTTTGGAGCTGTATGTATGGATATATTCCCACTCATTATTTCAGCAATAGATTCGTCAGCTCCACGCCAAAGGTGTGAGTAATGTTTCAAAGTAATTTCTGGGCTAGAATGACCTAACCTTTTCGACAAAATCAAGACAGATACATTAAACTCGTTTATCAAATAAGAAGCGTTACTATGACGAAGTCCTTTACCCTGTATTCGCTTTACATTAGCTAGTTCAGAATATCGTTGAATAATTCTAGCTAGTGTAGATTTTATCATTGGAAGGCTATCATATGTAAATATAAAATCAGTTTCATTGCCTAAACCAATTTCTTTCTGTCTGTCTTTCCAACGCTTTAAAATAGAAATCGTATCATCATCTAGGGAAATAATACGTTTGCCATCACTTGTTTTGGTATAGGCATTTCTTTGCCAGTTTTTCCTTGATTTTAGAATAAGCATATGATGAACACGCATACGCTTTTTATCAAAATCAATATCATTCCACCAAAGTGCCATTCCTTCATTTACTCGAATACCTGTCATGAAAAAAGTCCAAAGCATAACGAAATTAAGATGTTCATAAAAATCATCAAGACAGATTTGAGCAATAACACGCTCAAATTCTACTTTAGTCCAGTATGGAACGATAGCCTTTCCTTTCGGAATAGCTTTGGCTTTCTTAGAGATATTAGTTTCCAAATAACCCATTTCTACAGCATAATCAAGAGACTTTCTAAACATACCAAAGATTAGACTAGCGTAGGCTTGAGAGTAGCCAGAACCGTTTTCGTCTTTGCTTGACAGTAACCATATCCGATAGTTTTGAATATCTTCAATAGTCAAACCACGTAGTGTCTTGTTATAAAATCGTTCAGCAATCTTTTCAAGATTTTTGATTCTGACAGCATAAGTACTTTCTTCTACATACGATTTATAATATGGTATATAACAATCTAAAATAAACTGCTTGACAGTCATATTGTAATTAGCGTAAGTATGAGCTTTGTGATACTCTCGTTTTACCCGAGTCAATTCTAAATACGCCTCTCTGGCAGTAGAAAAAGGCTTACCGTTGCTATCTTTTCTACTTTTCTTTCTAATACGTTTACCACTGATTCTATCAATGCCTAGCTCTGTTTCATAGAAATATTTTCCTTTCGTATCAACAAACACACCGCTATAACGTGTTTTTGCCATTTGTTATTCCTCATCTAGTTTTACACCGATAAGGTTTTCTACCCTTTCCCGTGGGACTAGTCCAAGTCTACGGTTATTGTAGAATGGTATACCTTTATTATACACCAAATCCTGCTTTACCGCTTGAATAATACTAATTGCAGTATGTTTCTTATATCCTAGTTTTATCAAGTCGTCTTTACTAATCAATGGTTTCATACGCTTACTATTCCCTTCTGATTTTTATTCTTGTATCAGTTGAATTTTGAATAATCTCCCCATTGTCATCTATTGATAGATTGTAAATCGCAATATCTTCTTTGTACTCAAGATTATCTAAATGACCTACTGAAAAACTGGGGGTTAATCCCTCAAAATAATTTCTTTCTAAATTTTCATAGCTTACTATCGGTTTTATTAAACCACGAGATGAAAAATATTTTTGCTGTTTATATCCACTTGGAATAGCTAGTAAATCTTTTGTGATATATTTTGTAATGTAGTTAGCAACTTTTTCAGAAGAATCGATTTTTGTAACGGTACTAAATCCGAATTGATATGAATCAACATTATAGACTTGCTTGCCATTCTTTTTTATTAATCGACCAGTTTTAGTATTTCTTGCTTTTGTTAATTTTGGCCTAAAACCGCCTGTTACTCCATGAAAATGAAGCCGTCCATTTTTGTGTAATTCTGGTATGAAAATGTAGTGAAATTTTCCATATTTTTCACGCTGAGCTTTGAGCCAAGTGCGTATTTTCTTTTTTACGATTAAATAATCATGGGAATTGATTTTTTCGTCGTTAAAAGTTAATGTCCAAAATAAATCGAAATCATTGCACAGCATGTAGTGACGAATACGCCTTTTTATCCTATTGGCTTGCTGATAGAGTTCTTTTTCACTTGAACTTTTAGAAGTATTAGATACTGTAGTATCGGTTTCTCCTAGTCTTCTAAATTTTGGTTTTCGATAGTATATGACCTCGAAAGTATTTGGATTATATTGAATTATTTTTGTGTTATATAATTCTCTAGTCATTAGTCCTCCGCTTATCATGCCTGCATGTCAAGTAGCAGGCTAATATACACATCTAGCGAGCCCTGGCTTGCTTATGGGCAAGCCGGCTCACTAGATAGTTAGTTCATTCTATCTGCTTTCTTGGAATAGTTTGAAAGTCCCTTATTTTATCTTTGAAATCTATTGAATCTAAATCAAAATATGGAGTCTCAAAATATTTTATTCCGTTTGTTTTCGGAGTTAAAATATATCCTTTTCCAACTCCTCCTCTGTACTCCGCCAAAAGGTCTCTTTTCTCTTTACCCATGACACTGTAAAACGTTTCTTCGGATATGCTTGATTCACTTCCTAAAATAATTCTTGTCTGGCACTGTTCGGTTACTGCACGTGGTAAATCTGAAGCAAGTAATTTTTGGCTTGCCAAGATGAGCAAACCACGTCCGGAAGCTCGTGATTTTAGGGCAAGTATTTTTAGCAATCTAACCATCTCCTTTTGTTGGGAAGGTGTGCCAGATTCTAAGGCTGCAAGCACCTCATCAAATATAAGATAATGGGCTGGAAGTGAGAAATCACTATAAGTAGTTGAAAAATCAACTGAAGAAAAAGAGAAATAACGTTTGTAGGTATCTTGCATTTCAAAAACCATTTGCTCAAGAAGTAGAACAATCTCTTCTGCCGTACGTGCAACAGGAATACCGAGGTTTTCAAAGGTTGCACCTAAAGAAGTTCGTTTTGCGTCAATTAAACTCACAGAATGCCCCTGTTTAATTAGCATACCAGCAAGAGCAGCAAGATAAAGTGATTTTCCTGCTCCGCTAGGGGCTATAACAATCTGGTGGCAAGCCTCACTAGCTATGTCAAAGCGAATGTCATTATATAGTTTTATAGGAGAGTAATTGATACAGTAATCGTCATCGGCTATCTCAAATAATTCACTTACAGAATATCTCATTGGATTTTCTCCATATTTAAGAACAATAATATTCTTCTCTATAGTGGATTCTAAAAGATTCCATTCTCTATAGGTAGTCTGAATAAGAAATTCGGTCAACCGTCTAGTGATTTCTTTGACTTGCTGAATACTAGGAACTGTTCCCGATGGATTTAATTCAATCACAGTCCTGTTATCTGCTTTATAAAATCTCCACTCAACTGTTTTTATTTGAATTTTATTAGCTGGTAGTTGGATTAGGTCTAGCCGTTCTGTTGCAAGTTCAAGAATACTTAAAAATCTGTACTTCCAGATAGGAGAATAATAAACCGAAAACAATAATTTTATAGCGACATGACCGATAAAAAGAGCTACAAGAGTAGAAGATACAATAATACTTATCTTGTAGACAACGCTTAATAAGGGTAAGCGTGATGAAAGAAAGGTAATAACAAGAGATAATAGGAGTACCTTAAACAGTTTCTTGAAGATAAAACATTGCCTTTCTTTACGGTTTTCTATGGTTTCTGAAATAGATAAGTAAGTGGGGGTATCCTCACGAAAATCATATCTACTCAAATTTCGTTTTATTTTAGTTAGTATCATGATTTAGCACCCAGTAACTTTATTTCTGAAATTATGAGCTTAAATTCTCTGTAAGCGCCGCTATTTCGACCATCAGATATCCATTTTAACGCTAATAATGCTCCTTCTAAATCTATTGTTTTAGCAATGATTAACTCATTATTAATTTTTTTCAAAAAAGATTCATCGTTGTATATCTCAACAGTGAAAGGTTTTATGCTACTTAAATCTCCACCAACATCTTGAATAGCCTTAACAATTTCTGGCTGAAGAGCCAATAAAACTTTTTTACTTATTGTTCCATCAATGACTTCATTTTTTTCATTACGTTTAGGAACGTCTCTACATTCAATAACAAAAGCACTAGTAGGAGTATGTTCTACATTTGACGTACCAATTAGTAGATTTTTCAAGCTTGGTGAGTTAAAACTCACTTTTCCAATATTATTTTCCATTTTGTTACCTCTTTATCTTTGTGCGCACACTAGATTAATTTTATCAAGCAGTTCATGACCTCCTTGACAGTCATATTGTCTCATTTTTAATTAGTTAAAATGTGGGGATAAAAATTTTTTGACAACAAAAAAATCCCCACACGAAGTGGGGAAAATATGCTATACAGTACTAAATAAAAATTGTATCATTTACTATAAATTAAACTTTCGAGTGTTAGTTTATCTATTATTGGTAATAAAATATACTTTGCTAATAAATCCAACTTTTCTGGAAGTTTCTGGTAGCTAAGATAAGATTCCTTATTTTTATGTGATAGTGTGACAGAGTCTTTTTTTCTAAATAAAAATACTGAATCATTTTCTAAAATTTCTATAGTATCAAACTGATTATAGGTAAAATCAATAAATTTATCTTTTAATTCATTGTAAGAAGAACTTGCTAAAGGAAAATGTTGTTGAAAATATTCTTTGATATCCTCTGTATTTGTTAGTGATAAATTCAATAAGTGCTTAGAATATTCTGGTATTCCTTGAATATCAAGAATCATTTCAATAAAGAAATCTTCTAAATATTCGTCTATATCACAGCCCCATAATACTTCATTTTCATCAGTAAAATAATGTTCTTCATTAACAAAGTAATTCAATACACTTGGAGTGATTAAATAGGGATTGTTCCTACTTAAATCAGATAAATTGGAGTAATTTAATATTTTCCCAATAAGTTTTTCATCTGAATGTAAATCAATATGTCTTTTGAGTTTTAAATCTTCGTATTTCTTTTGGATTCTTTGTGAACATTTTTTAAAAATAAAATGACATGAGTTAGGAAATTTTTCCTTACATAAATTATTGAATTGCTTACTGGACATAATTAAACTTCTCCTATATCATCTGGAATATAAGTAATTACATCATACACATTGCAATTTAAGATAAAGCATAAGGTATCAAGTGTAGCTGTAGTTATTGGTTTTCCTTTTTTCATTCTATGTATTGTATTGCTGGATAGACCGTGGTGAAAAATTAATTCGTATTCTGTTTTCCCTTGTTTAAATAAGGTTTCGTAGAAGGGTTTGTATGAAATCATCGTTCTCATCTCTTTTCTATATAGATAATTTCATTTTATCTCTATTAATTTATTGACTATACTCAATAAATTGACTATAATTAGAGGGAGAGTAATTGATTGGAGGATTTTATATTGAAACTTGAAGATTTTCAGACTTTTCCATTTAAAAGTGTGCAAGAATATATTTCAGACAAAGAAAAAGCAATAAAATTCAGTTTCTTATTGCAAGGAGATGAGCCTGACCGTTCTGAATTAATAAAATTAATATATAAAGATGTTTTTGGATGGTATGATGATAAAGTACATAGTGGCGATACTCTTATAACATATCGTACAGCAATTTTTCGAAAATTTTATGGAAAATCATATAGTAACTTATCAAGAGATAAACAACACGAGATTCTTAATATTATAAAATTATATACTGAACATGACGATGATTTTCCTTTCGAATTTGAACTTGATAGTAAAGAAAAAAAAGTTTATCAGATTTGTAACAATTATCAAATAGGAAATTTTGGAATTTTCCCAAAAGGAAAAATAAATCCTAAAAGAGCACAGTCTCCATATAATGATTATTTTGACCTTGCTTTATCAGTAATATGGGATTTATATGATGGTACATTGACTCCAGACGATGAGTTTAAAAAAGCAATTTTAGATGAGAAAGAATATTTTGACCAATTTAAAGATTTTGAGACATTTCTATCTGAGAATTTCCTAACTGTATTTTTTGATGATGACGGATATTTAATTCGCTTATCTGAAATTGATAATTTTGAGGAATATGTAAGAATTAGTAATCAAATTATTTATACTAGAGGACTTGCCATTCTAATCTACCTTCAATCAAGGTATGATAATAGTGAAGTGCCCACCCAACAACTTGAAGAAAAGAAAACAGTTCCTAAACCAACTACCAAAGAGATGGCACATCGAACTCTGGAAATTGCAGAAGAAGAAATAGATAAAATTTCTAAACTTGATAAACATTTTAATGAACTTGAGGTTAATCTTCATAAAGTAAAATTTGAAGCTACAAAAAAACGAATACACGGTGCTATTGTTCTTTTCTTGCTCGTTGTATCACTATTCTTTTATACTTCAGAAATTCTCATATTCATTTGGATTTTATCTGTAATACTATATGTAGCAGATAAAATCAGAATTATTAAAGAGAAAATAAAATACGATAAAATGCTAAATACGACTCAGGAAAAATATAGAGAAGAAAAGAAAAAATTATTATCTACTTTGCGAAAAGAGTACTATTCTATTCCATTCCAACTGAATTTAGAACATACAATCATGTCTCAGGTATACGATATTTTTTGAACGCTGATATTGCATCAAATTTGCAACAAGCTATTCACTATTATTCAAATGAATACAATTCTAAAAGAATGCAAGACCAAATTTATAGCTTACATCATTCAAACACAATATTACAAGATAGAATTAAGGAGCTCGAATTAGAAAGAGAGCTGGAAAAATACTAATCAAAAAGGAGAATACTACAATGACAAAATTTAATTTACAATCAAATCAAATTTATAGTGAATTAAGTAAGTTTGAGATAGAAGAAATACTGTATAATGCTACAAAACAATTGAACGGTAGTGTTGAACGGCAAAGTTCTGAAGAAATTTCATACTCTGGACAGGGAAATTTTTTTGATTACATGAAGCACCCAGGTTTAAGTAGATATACATGTTGGCAAGTCTTAGTTACTATATCAGATTTAGGGGATAAACGAAAAGTTGAGCTAACTGCAGTCGGAGAAAGTCCGATTAGTTACCTACTAAATAATTTTCTATCATTCATTACTTTTTATACCTTATTCCAACGTCATCGTAATCTTAATTTTGGCATATCAAAAGAAAAGGCTAAATACCTTTCTAATTTGTTGTAGAAGATAATTTATATACAAAAAACTCTCTTAGTACATATTCACACTAAGAGAGTTTTTTGTAATCTATTTGCCAAGTTTGGCGGGAAAATTGGCGGGGTAACTTTTCTAAAAAGATAAATTTATACCATTCTAACTTCTATAAACCCGATAGAATCGGTGTAAAACATTCATTTTTACTTTCTATATTATTCCCACTCAACTGTTGCAGGTGGTTTACTTGTAATATCGTAGACGATACGGTTAACATGATCCACTTCGTTTACGATACGTACTGAGATTTTTTGAAGAACTTCCCATGGAATTTTGGCAAAATCAGCAGTCATACCATCGATAGAGGTAATAGCACGGATTGCAATCGTGTAGTCATAAGTACGACCGTCACCCATAACCCCAACTGAGCGAACGCCTGTGTTAACAGTGAAATATTGCCAAATATCGCGGTCAAGGCCAGCTTTGGCAATTTCCTCACGCAGAATAGCGTCTGACTCACGAACAGTTTCTAGTTTTTCTTCAGTGATTTCACCCATGACACGGATAGCAAGACCTGGTCCTGGGAATGGTTGGCGCCATACGATGTGGTCTGGCATACCAAGCTCTGTACCAAGGGCACGAACTTCGTCCTTGTAAAGAGTGTTGAGTGGTTCGATGAGTTCAAACTGCATGTCTTCTGGAAGTCCACCAACGTTGTGGTGAGACTTGATAGTTTGAGCAGTATCCGTACCTGACTCAATGACGTCAGTATAGAGTGTTCCTTGTGCCAAGAATTTCACATCTGTTAGTTTGCTTGCTTCATCGTCAAAGACATAAACAAACTCGTTACCGATAATCTTCCGTTTTTGTTCAGGATCAGATACACCAGCCAATTTATCAAGGAAACGTTTGGCAGCATCTGCCTTGACAATGTTCAAACCAAACTTACCACCAAGCATATCCATAACTTGATCAGCTTCCCCTTTACGGAGAAGACCGTGGTCCACAAAGATACAGATCAATTGATCCCCGATGGCTTTTTGGAGAAGAACCCCAACAACAGAAGAGTCAACACCACCAGAAAGTCCGAGAAGAACACGTTTATCTCCAACTTTTTCACGGATTTGTTTGATTTGCATCTCGATGAAGTTATCCATTGTCCAGTCGCCTTTGGCACCACAGATATTCAAAGCAAAGTTACGCAAAATATCATAACCGTGAACTGAGTGGCGAACTTCTGGGTGGAATTGGATACCGTAAATTTTCTTATCAGGGTTTTCAATAGATGCATAAGGACAGTCTGCAGAAGTTCCAGTACGAACAAAGTCAGCAGGAATTTCTGTAACAGCATCACCGTGGCTCATCAAGACAAGTTGCTCATCTGGAGTACCCGCAAAAAGAGCTGATTCTGTGTGAGTCAATGTTGATTGACCGTATTCACGGTTACCAGCATCGCCTGCAGGAACAACCTTACCACCAAGCTTGTGAGTCAAGAGCTGCATACCATAGCAGATTCCCAAAATCGGAATTCCAAGTTCAAAAATCTCTGGATCAATATCAAACGATCCTTCTTCGTAAACAGAGTTTGGACCACCTGAAAGTACAATCCCGATAGGATTGATAGCACGGACTTCGTCAGCCGAAATCTTGTGACTTTTTAGTTCTGAAAAGACACCAATCTCACGGATACGACGTGAGATAAGTTGGTTATACTGGCTACCATAGTCCAGTACGATGATCTTTTCGACATCTTGCAAATCAGTTGAAATGTTGCTCATCTTTTCCCTTTCTTAAAAGAAATATCTTCTTGAATATTCTATCATAAAAGGGTTAGAATTACCAACCAAACAAGTGCGGTTTGACTTTTCCCTATGAGATAGGGTACAATGGAAAAAATAAAGAAAAGAAGTGAGCAAGCATGTTACCAGCTTATATGAAAATCCACGACCAAATCAAGAAAGACATTGATGAGGGAAGTTGGAAAATTGGGGAAAGACTTCCAAGTGAGCGAGATTTAGCAGAAGAATTTGCCGTTAGCCGCATGACCTTACGTCAAGCAATCTCTCTTTTGGTTGAAGAAGGGGTTTTGGAACGACGTGTAGGTAGTGGGACCTTTGTTTCAAGTACACGTGTTCAGGAAAGAATGCGTGGAACAACTAGTTTTACGGAGATTGTTAAAGCTCAAGGGAAAACTCCGTCTAGTCACTTGATTTCTTATCGTCGAACCATTCCAAATGAGCAAGAAGTGGCTAAACTAGGTTTACTGCCAACTGATAATATCATTCGTATGGAGCGTGTTCGCTATGCCGACAAAGTCCCTGTTGTCTATGAAGTGGCGTCGATTCCTGAGAAATTTATCAAAAATTTCAAAAAAGAGGAAGTAACCAGGCACTTCTTTCAAACCTTGCAAGAGCATGGTTATCGAATTGGTAAATCTCACCAGACCATATACGCACGTTTAGCCAAAGAAAAGATAGCTCATTACTTAGAAGTTGAAAAAGGGCATGCTATTTTAGGTTTGACTCAGGTTTCTTACTTTGATGACGGAACGGCTTTTGAGTATGTAAAGAGTCAATACGTCGGAGAACGGTTTGAGTTTTATCTAGAAAATAATTAGTTTATAACATCACTCTTAGAGTAGAAACTCATCTACTTTAAGAGTTTTTATTTGCTTCAGATTAGAAAACATTTTCCTATGAAGAAAAATAGCAATCATACGAGTATTTTTCAAAGATTCGTGTTATAATAGATAGGTTATATGGTCCCGATAAGGTGGTGGGATTGATTGTAAATACTCTTCCTACCAGTTCTTTGTAACTCTATAACGAATATTTTTTAAGGGGGGACATTTTTATGTCAGAACGTAAATTATTCACGTCTGAATCTGTATCTGAGGGGCATCCAGATAAGATTGCAGACCAAATTTCAGATGCTATCTTGGATGCTATTTTAGAGCAAGATCCAGAAGCCCACGTTGCTGCTGAAACAGCTGTTTATACTGGTTCAGTACATGTTTTCGGTGAAATTTCGACAACTGCTTATGTAGACATTAACCGTGTGGTACGTGATACAATCGCAGAAATTGGCTATACCAATACAGAATATGGATTCTCAGCGGAAACTGTAGGAGTACACCCATCATTGGTAGAACAATCTCCTGATATCGCCCAAGGGGTTAATGAAGCCTTGGAAGTTCGTGGAAATGCCGATCAAGATCCACTTGACTTGATCGGAGCTGGAGACCAAGGTCTCATGTTTGGTTTTGCGGTGGATGAAACTGAAGAACTCATGCCGTTGCCAATTTCCTTAAGCCATAAGTTGGTCCGTCGTTTGGCTGAACTTCGTAAGTCTGGTGAGATTAGCTATCTTCGTCCAGATGCTAAATCTCAAGTTACGGTTGAGTATGATGAAAATGACCAGCCAGTGCGCGTGGATACAGTCGTTATTTCAACCCAACACGATCCAGAAGTCAGCAATGAACAAATCCATGAAGATGTGATTAACAAGGTGATCAAGGAAGTGATTCCTGCTTCTTATCTGGATGATGAAACGAAGTTCTTTATCAATCCAACAGGTCGTTTCGTTATCGGGGGGCCTCAAGGAGACTCAGGTTTGACGGGCCGTAAGATCATCGTGGATACCTATGGTGGTTATTCACGTCACGGTGGTGGTGCCTTCTCTGGTAAGGATGCGACTAAGGTTGACCGTTCAGCTTCTTATGCAGCTCGCTACATTGCTAAAAACATTGTTGCTGCAGGTCTTGCTAAGAAAGCAGAAGTGCAATTGGCTTACGCGATTGGGGTAGCTCAACCTGTATCTGTCCGTATCGATACTTTCGGTACAGGAACAGTAGCTGAAAGTAAACTTGAAAAAGCAGCGCGTCAAATCTTTGACCTTCGTCCTGCAGGAATTATCCAAATGCTTGACCTCAAACGTCCAATCTACCGTCAAACAGCGGCTTATGGACATATGGGACGTACAGATATTGATCTTCCATGGGAACGCTTGGATAAAGTAGAAGCTTTGAAAGAAGCCGTTAAGTAAACTAAAAAAAAGATTGGTCCTTAGACCAATCTTTTTTATGTTTAAAATTAGTTATCCAGTATTTTTACAAAAGCCCAGTTTCCAATAGATTTTGTTCCGTATTCTAACATCATCGAATCTAGTAATTCATACTTGTTTTTTTCATAGAAGCAAACATTTTTTTCAGTACTAGTAATCAAGCCCAAGCGTTTGCAGCCTTTGGATTTAAGATAAGGTTCAACACCTTCTTGTAGAAAAGCACTCCCGATTCCTTGGTTTTGACTAGAAGCGTTGACACCTAACATCATCAAATACCAGTCAAAATTTCCTGATCTTTTCAAATGCTGTTCGGAACGTTCCACCAAATCAAGATATTTCAAGAGATTGCGCGGAGTAATAAAACGGAAAAGCTTGACCATACCATTCAGCAAATAAGATAGAATGGAAAAATCCTTTTGTTGCAGGAGGGCAACGGCCATGATTTCCCCGTCTTGTTCAGCTATCAGACAGGTCTCTCCTTTGATATAGAGTCTGGTCAGAAGGCTATCCAATAATTCTAAGAATGCTGGGTAATATTCTGGTTTCTTTAAATCATCTTTGATAAGAGTCATGAAAGGGTAGTCCATAAAGGCACCAGCCAACACTTTTCCAATTTTTTGATATTCATCTAGCCTGGCTTCTCTGTATACTATTTCTTTCATATCAAACTCCTTCATTAAAATCTCTCTATCTATTATAACGAAATTTCTCACATTTTTCGATTGAAATGTGAAATTTTCACAAAAAAGCTTTATTCACAATAATTTATTTAAAGATATAAACAAGAAAAGGTATTAAAAAACCCCGCAGTTTTAACTGTAGGGTAGATTAATTCTATTTTGTAGGGATTGAAATCTCAATCAATTTATCAGAATAGAGGGTTTTAATATTTGCCTTATCAATAGCCTGTTGATTAATTTTACGACTGAGGAAAAATTCTTTGATTTTTTCCATTTCTTTTTCACGGATTGCCCGATGTTTATTGGAAATGAGGATTTCGTAATGAAGTGGAGCCTGAGTAAAAATAACATCTGTATTTCCCGCAGAATAAACCTCTACAAGCGTTGCGTCGGTACTTTCTAGCTGACTTTTAACAAGTTGCGAGTGTGAATTTGTAGTATTGATAAGCTTCATAGGGTTTCCTCCTGTATTTCTATGTCTATTATAGCACTTTTTGGGAAATTTGGTAAAGATAGTTTAAATTTGATGTTGTTTTTTCCAAGCTTCAATCGCCCATTTGTGACTTCCACGTTTTAAGTTAGTAATAGCTTCATCGATTGGGAACCAAGCTAGATGATTGAAGTCCTCGAGAGGTCTTTGGATTTCTTGGTAAGAAGTAGCTTCGTAGAGATAGGCTGGATTGTAGTAATAGGTGTCACGATGTCTAGAGTAGAAGTATTCATCAGCTTGCCCGTAGTAGGTGCCGATTTCAGCTGTAAATCCTAATTCTTCAATCAACTCTCGTTTGAGAGCTTCAAGGTGGTTTTCGCCTTCTTCGATCTCACCTCCTGGT
>ERZ773007.369-NODE-369-length-22622-cov-5.222759_pt1 | contig 22622 bp, 22 predicted proteins | sample MGYA00580665_ERZ773007 | MGnify/ENA primary metagenome ERZ773007 (study PRJEB29015, sample SAMEA2738122) | human oral metagenome | biome: human oral; feature: human-associated habitat; material: saliva | place: China | collected 2167 ... | reverse complement strand
CTTGCCGACGCCGGGTTCGCCGATGAGGACGGGGTTGTTCTTGGTGCGCCGGGACAGGACCTGCACGACGCGACGGATCTCGGCGTCGCGGCCGATGACCGGGTCGAGGCGGCCCTCCCGGGCGGCCTCGGTGAGGTCGGTGCCGTACTTCTCGAGAGTCTTGTAGGTGCCCTCGGGGTTGGCGGAGGTGACCCGCGAGGAGCCGCGGACCTGGGGCAGGGCCTCGATGAGGGCCTCCGGGGTGGCACCGGCGTCGGCCAGGATGCGGGCCACGGTGGGGGCGGAGCCGGAGGTGTCGCCCTTGGCCAGGCCGATGAGCAGGTGCTCGGTGGAGATGTACTCGTCGGACAGCTCCTTGGCGACCGTCGAGGCGGCCTCCAGGGCGGCCAGCAGGGAGCGCGAGGGCTGAGGCTGGGTCATGGAGGAGCCCGAGGAGGCGGGCAGCTGGGTGAGGATGCGGCGCGCGGAGGCGCCGACGGCCTGGCGGGCCGCCGTGTCGGGGCAGACCTCGGCCAGGAGTCCGGCGGCGACGCCGTCGGGCTGGGAGAGGAGCTCAACGAGCAGGTGCGCGGGCTCGATCTGGGGGTTGCCGGCCGCGGCGGCGGCCTGCATCGCCCCGGAGATCGCCTCCTGCGACTTGGTGGTGTAGTTGGTATCCATGCGGATCTCCTTCAAGAGGTAGTCACGTGTTGCGTCTTCTGGTCACCACAACCTTCGCAGAGTTGAGTCTATTCCACTCAACTTCTGAGACCAGCAGTGACGTGGGCAACTCCAAGGGGTGCTGCAGGAGACATTCCGCCGGTCATCGCACCGACCCGCAACATGCCAACCAACCGCTTGAAACACCGTTGTTCCACGACGCCGCTATCGTCACATCACGACCCCGTCCTCACCCCGGAGACCTCATGAGAACCACGAGCGCCACCCTGGCCCTGGCCACCATCCTCATTCTGGCGGGCTGCTCGCAGACCAGCCCCTCGTCGGCGGGCTCGGCCGCAGCGACAGCGACCGGATCGGGCCCCGCGGCCGCGGCGACATCGTCGAGCGGGGGCGGCGCGAGCGCCTCCGGCAGCACCACACCCTCCATCCCGGCGGGCCACCAGGCGGTCACCGCACCGACATCCGGCCTCACCTTCGCTATCCCTGAGGACTGGGAGGACCTCAACGCTCTTCCCGAGGCCCAGAAGGCGCTGCTCGCCCGGGCCCAGGGGGTGGACCCCTCCACCCTCACCCAGCGCCTGAGCAGCACCGACGCCTTCTACGGCCGGTTCTCGCAGAGCGGTGGCCTGTCCTTCAACAGCGTCGCGGTCGCCAAGGAGGCCGAGACCTCCTCCACGCCCCCGTCCCAGGCGAGCCTGGACGAGATCATCACCCGGCAGGGAGGCACGCCGACGGGCTACTCCACCAAGCCCTCCACCTACGGGCAGGCCGCCGTCGACACCTCCACCGCGCAGGTTCAGGGCACCCAGACGGCCGGCGCGGTGGTCGCCGTTCCGACGTCGTCGGGCACCTACGTGCGCATCGCTGTGACGGCCGGCAGCGCCGAGGAGGTCGACACCATCGTGTCCACCATCCTCACGACGGCCCACTGACGGGCAGAGGCGACAGCGAGCCTGTCACGGCCCAGTGACCGCGAACCCTCCTTCATCTCACGATGGGGAAGCATCCCCATCGTGCGTTCCCACCAGAACGTGATGCCCTAGGGATCACACTCGCACTCACACACTGGAGCATCATGAAACCCGTACGCACCGCTGCGACCCTGCTGGCCGGCCTCGCCCTGACAGCCGCCCCCATTCTGACCGCCTGCTCTCAGAGCAGTGACGGCTCCGCCTCCTCCGACTCGGCCACCTCCGACAGCTCGGCAGAATCGGACAAGGGCGACGACAAGGACAGTGACACCAAGGACAGCAAGAAGGACGCCGAGGCGGACAAGACCAACAAGGGCGACGACAAGGCCTCCGCCAGCGCCTCGGCCAGTGCCACGCAGAGCGACCTCCCCAAGGCGACGCCCGCGGGCTATCAGGAGGTCACCGCCCCCACCGTCAACCTCACCTTCGCGGTGCCCGAGGGCTGGCAGGCCACCCCCCTGGACGAGACATCCGACATCTACTACAAGGCCCCCGACGACGGCTTCACCCCTTACCTCGGCAACGCCAACGTCTCCAAGACCACCATTCCCGCCACCAAGCCCCTGACCGAGGCCGAGCTGAGCCCCGCCCTCACCTCGATCCCCGGAGCGACCTCGACCGGCTACTCCACCGAGCAGACCGCCAATGGCGAGGCGGCCGTGCTCAACTACACCGCGAACATCGGGGGCCAGACGATCAACGGCGCCCTCATCGCAACCCCCACCAAGGAGAAGGGGAAGTACGCCATCATCTCGGTCAACGCCGGTTCCAGCGGTCAGTCCATCGACGAGCTGAAGACAACCATCCTCGAGACGATCCACTGAGCACCGCGCGTGCCACTCCGGCCGGGGACTTTCTCGTGCGGCCGGGGGCATTCGACGCCGTCGGGGACAGCAATCCCGTCCCCGCACGCGCACGATGTCCCCGGCCGGAAGTTTCCGCACCCGACCGCGCGCAACGTCTCCCATCGCGTGCAATGCCCCGCCCGCGCACCACGTCCCCGGCGGTGCGCACCACCTCGGCCTGACGCCGTCGGCAATGGCTGAACGACAGAACCCCACCCCGGATGAATGCTTGACACGGGCGAACCTCCAAGCGCAACATATCGACTATCGATACATCGTTAATCGATATGGAGTGTCATCATGACGACCAGCACTGAAGCCGACTCGGACACCACCCCCGGCACCGACCTCGACGGCGGGGTGACCGCCGACCAGTCCCCAACGGATGACGCCGGAGCCGCCCCCGGTGCCGACGCCGGCGTCGGCACCGGCAGCCTGGCCTTCACCTCATTCCTGGTGTTCCTGCTGTGCCTGTCCCCCTTCTACATGCTCGGTTCTAACCTGTGGGGCCTCATCGACGGCCGCGGACTGCTGCTGGAGTTCACCGACAGCGACCCCGCCTTGGACCAGCAGTTGTCCTTCAAGCACGCGACGATGGAGATGCTCGGCGGCTACTCGGTGAGCCACGGGATTCTGCATGGGATGTCCGGCGGCGCGCGGTTCCTCGTCGGCCTGGTTATCGTCATCCACCTCCTCCTCATCGCGGCCTGCGCCGTGGCCTTCGTCCGGTTCATCGCCGCGATCCGCCCGAACCGAGCAGGATTCGTCGACCACCTCTTCACTCAGGGCGGTCACCTGTTCTGGCTGCTCCTGGGACAGCAGCTGAGCGCCTTAGCGCTGCACATCTCAGGCATGGCGATCTCGGACGAGTACCTCACCGGCGCCCGAGCAGACGGAGAGCTGACCGGGTTCATCCCCACCGGCAACGACATCCCGACCCTCAAGAGCATCATCATCCTCATCCTCGCCATGCATCTGCTGCTCGCCCTGCACCGCGTGTACCAGCGCGCCGGCAGGCTAGCCGCGGAGAACACCGTGCTGCGCGAGGAGACCGAGGGGCTCGTGTGAGTCGCGTCGTCTGCCACCTCGATGAACTGCTGGCCGCCCGTAGGATGACGCTCGTGGAGCTCTCCGAGAAGGTCGGAGTCACCACCGTCAACCTCTCCGTGCTCAAGAACGACCGCGCCAAGGCCATTCGCTACTCCACACTCTGCGCCATCTGCGAGGCCTTGGGGTGCTCGGTCGGAGAGCTCCTGGAGGTCGTGTCGGACTGACCCGCCCAGTACGCGTCCCCGGCGCCCCTCCCGCCGCCAGTCCTCGCCGTCAGGGACACTCCGCGCGGCCGGGGACTTTTCCTTCCAGCCGGGGGCATTCGACGCCGTCGGGGACAGCAATCCCGTCCCCGACCGCGCAGGATGTCCCCGGCGGGACGATTTTGCACCCGGCCGCGCGCCATGTCCCCAGCCATGGGGAGGACGTAGGCTCGACGTCGATGACCGCACCGCTCCGCCACAACCCTCACCCCGACGGGTCCTCCACGAGTGTCGATGAGGCCACCATGGCTGCCCGGCGCGACGAGCTCCTGGCCAAGGCGGCCACGCTGCCCGGCGCCTGGGCGGGGCACAAGCCCGAGTGGGACATCCCTGTCGCCTCCGTGGGCCCCCGCCTCTTCCTGCTGCTCATCCCCCACACCGACGGCCGCCTCCTGGCCAACGTCAAGCTCGACCCCGAGGACGTCGTCGCCGTGCGGGCCACCTTCGAGTGGGTGGAGCCGGGCTTCCACCAGTCCAAGCGGCACTGGGTGAGCATCGACCTCACCAGCCCGGACTACCGCGCGGACGAGGCCACCGCCATGGTCGAGGACTCCTACCGGCTCGTCCTGTCCCTCCTGACCCGCCGCGTGCGCGAGGCCGTCCTGCTGGCCGACGCCGCAGGTTCCCCCTCCCACCCCACCTGGCAGTGGTGAAGCCCGCCGCCGCTGACGCCCTGGCAGAACGGCCGGGGACATTGCGCGCGTCGGGGTGCGGATACTTCCCTACGGGGGCGTCCTGCGCGTTCGGTGACAGGATTCCGGTCCCCGACGGCGTCGAATGCCCCCGGCTGGAAGGAAAAGTCCCCGGCTGCGTGGAGTGTCCCCTCCCACGAGCGGTACATCCACCACCAGACCCCACCGACCCCGGCCGCAAGAGAAAGTCCCCCGCCGCGTCAGTTGCCCCTGGCCGCACCCCAGAGGCCGAGCCGCCCTCAGATGACGCGGGTGCACAAACCTGGCACTATTCAGCCGAGGCCGTCGTCATCCGACGTCTGGCCACCCGAGGGAAGGAGACACAGATGGGACTTGATGACCTGGCGAAGAAGGCCGGTGACGCTCTCAGCTCCGACAAGGCCGAGGCGATCAGCGACAAGGCGCTGGACGCCGCAGCCGGTGCTGCCAAGAAGGCGACCGGCGGCAAGTACGACGACAAGATCGACGCCGCCCGCGACGCCGTCGACGGCAAGCTCGGCACGGAGTGACCCGGCTGAGAGCCTGCCTACCTACAGGCACCGCGGTCTTCTGATCGCAGGAGTGAGGGCCCCGCACAGCTCAGTGCGGGGCCCTCACGCGATCCCGGCTCCTCTGGGCTCTCCCCTCACCCCGTGAGGTCACCGGCCGCCACAGTCCGGTGCCGCCACCGCGGGGCCCAGCCGTCTCCCACCGGGACGTCTCATCCGCCTCCCCTCGGGCCGGCGGCGTTCGCCTACTGCGCGTTGAGCGCGGCGGTCGGAGGAGTGCGGGAGGCCCGAACGGCCGGGTACACGCCGGCCAGGGCGCCGATGGCGATGGTGACTCCCAGACCGCCGACGACGGCGATCACCGGCAGGCTGAAGGGCCAGCCGTTGGCGGCCGACATCCCGGCGGTCACCCCGATCCCGATGATGCACCCCAGGGCACCGCCCAGGGAGGCCAGCAGCAGCGCCTCGGTCATGAACTGCACGAGGATGTGTCCGCGCATCGCCCCCAGGGACCGCCTCAGTCCGATCTCCCGACGGCGCTCGAGCACCGAGATAATCATCGTGTTGGCCACCCCGATGCCGCCGACGAGCAGGGCGATCGAGCCTACGCCCAGCAGCAGGCCGGTGAAGGCCTTGTCGGCCGCGTTCTTGGCCTCCAGCGCGTCCGAGGGGCGCGAGACCTTGACCTCATTGGGGGCCTGCGGCGAGATCGACGGCGCCAGCAGCTTGCGCACTGTGGGGACGGCGGCGTCCTGGCTGCGCGTGTAGACCGTCGTCGGCTTGGCGTCGTGCCCCAGCAGGTCGCTGGCCACGCCCTGACCGATGAGGGCGGCATTGTTGAGCTCGGGGGCCAGCACCACCGGCTTGAGGATGCCTACCACGGTGAACCAGTTCCCGCCGATCCACACCTTGGTTCCCGGTGAGACGACGCCGAGGCGCTGGGCCGCCGTCTGGCCCAAGACCGTGGCCGGGTACTTGCTGGTGGCCTCGTTGAGCCAGGCGCCCTTGTCCACCTGTCCGGCCACGACGTCGAGCAGCGACTTGTCCGCGGCCAGGGTGGTGATGCCGCCGGAGGCGTTCTTGTCGATGAGCGGAGTGCGGTAGACCAGCGAGTTCTTGACCAGCCCGGTGCTCGAGGCGCTCTGGACGTTGTCGATGAGGCGGACCTTGCCGACGCTGTCCTGCGGCAGGGAAGAGGAGTTGCCGAACAGGTCCTGGCCGGCGGTGGCCGTCAGCAGGTTGGTCCCCAGCGAGTCGAGCTGGGCGGAGAGCTGGGCGCGGCTGGATGCCGAGATGCCCACCACCGAGATCATGGCGGCGATACCGATGGCGATCCCCAGTGCGGACAGGAAGGCACGGGTGGGGCGGGCCTTGATGCCGGTGCCTCCCAGGCGCAGCACGTCGGCCAGACGCAGCCGCGAGCGCTGGATCCGCCGGGCCGGGGCGCGGCCGGCCCGCTCGGCCGCGGACCGGTCACGCCGGTGCGTAGACGTCGTCATGGACGATCTCCTTCAGGCTTGAGTCCCCCACGATGCGGCCGTCGCGGATGGCGATCTGCCTGGGGAGCTGGGCTGCCAGCTCGTTGTCGTGGGTGATGACGATGATCGTGGTGCCTTGGGCGTGGAGCTCGTGGAGGAGCTCGACGATCGAGGCCCCGGAGGTGGAGTCGAGGTTCCCGGTGGGTTCGTCGGCCAGCAGCAGCGGGGGCTCGCCGACGACGGCCCGGGCGATGGCCACCCGCTGGCGCTCGCCGCCGCTCATCTGGTGGGGGCGGTGGTCGAGCCGGTGGGCCAGGCCGACGCGCTCCAGGGCGGCCCGGGCGCGCCGGCGCCGCTCGGAGCGGGGGACCCCGCTGTAGAGCAGGCCGTCAGCGACGTTGTCGACCGCGTTGACGCCGTCTGCCAGGTGGAACTGCTGGAAGACGAAGCCGATGCGGCTGGCCCGCAGGGCCGAGAGCTTGGCGTCGGACAGGGAGCCGACGTCGACGCCGTCGATCTCGACGGTACCGGAGCTGGGCCGGTCCAGGGTGCCGATGAGGTTGAGGAGCGTGGACTTGCCCGAGCCCGAGGGGCCGACGATGGCGACGAACTCGCCGTCGTCGATCTCCAGGCTCACGCCCGCGCAGGCGGCCACGGGCGGCTCACCGTAGGTGCGCTTCACGTCGCGCAGGGACAGGATGCGGCTCATGTCTGCGGCACCACCACTCGCTGTCCCTCGGAGATGTCCTTGCCGGAGATCTCCACGCGCCCACCGGCGAACAACCCGATGGTGACCGGCACCTTGCGGGTGGTGCCGCCGGCCTCGACGATCTCGACGCCGTACTGGTCGGCGCTCAGGGCCAGCAGGGCCCCGACCGGCACCGACAGGACGCCCGTGCGCTTCTCGCTGGGCAGGTCGACGGTGACGGAGACCTCCTGGAAGTTGGTGGTCGCCGAGGCGTCGGTGAGGGTGACGGTGATGGGGATGACCCGCTCCTTGGACTCACCCGAGCCGGAGCCGGCGCCGGACCCGGAGCCGGAGGACTTCTCGGTGGGGGTGCCCACGGAGGTGATCTTCCCGGCGGTCTTCTTGGCGTCGGGCAGCTTGATGGTCACGGCGGTGCCGGCGACGGCGAGCTTCTGGTCGGAGAGCTTGATGTTGGCGTCGACCACCTGGGTGGTGGAGGTGACGTCGAAGAGCTCGGTGTCGGCGGCGACGCGGTCCCCCACGCGGGCGGTGACCGTCCCCACGCGCAGGTCCCCGGGGGTGAAGACGATCCGTCCCAGTGGGAGAGTCCCGGTCCGGGGCAGGTCGAGGTCCTTCTGCCACTTCAGGATGGCGCTGGTGGTGGCCCAGCTGAAGTGGTCGTCGGGCTCGTAGTCGAAGTACCCCAGGTCCCGCAGGGCCGTCTCGAGCTGGCGGATGTCCTCGCCGTCCTCCATGCCGGCCTCGAAGCTGCGCCAGGCGGGCAGGTTGCCGCGCATGAGGTAGGCGGTCTCGTTGCCGGTTCGGTAGAGGACGTCGCCCTGGGTCAGGACGGCCCCGGAGGCCGGCACCTGGATGAGAACGCCCTCGAAGCCCGACTTGAACTTGCGCGAGTCGGAGTAGCGCAGGGTCCCGGACACCGAGGTCTGTCCCTGGAGGTCGCCCTTGGTGACGGTGTCGGTGGCGCCGCTGAAGGTCGACGTCGTCGGCTTGGCCTTGGCCGCGAAGGGGCCCGACCTGGAGGCGAAGGCGCCCGCACCAGCGCCCGCCGCCAGGATCGCAGCGGCCCCCATGGCCAGGAAGGCCCGGCGTCGGGTGCGGTGGGCCGTGCCCGGCTTGTCCGCGGTGCCGGTCGAGCCGTCGTCGGCCTGCGTGGAGGTGGTGGTCTGATCCATGTGTCTGCCTGTCTGAGTGTGTGTCTGCGCGGCAGCCTGGCCGCGCGAGCCTGTGGTCTGGTGGCGCCTGCAAGGGCGCGGCGTTACTTGCTCCCGACCTGGGAGAAGCACTTGTTCATGACGTCCTGGGGGATGTCACCGTTGATCTGGATGCCCTTGCCGGCCTCGGGGTCGGGCACGTCGTAGCCCTCCTTGCGCAGGCACTCGGCGGCCTTGACCAGGTCCTGCTGCGTCTCGGGCTTGGCGAGGTCCTCGGTGCCGGGGGCGGGGCCGACGATCTGCTCGCACTCCTGGGCGGCCTTGGTGGCGGCCTCGTTGTCGGGGAACTGCACGTTGCCGTTGGCGTCGGGGTCGGAGACGTCGATGCCCTTATCGCGCATGCACTTGGCCATCTTGAGCAGGTAGTCGTCCCCGCTGGTGGCGGAGGCGGAGGCGGCCGAGTCCGCCTTCGAGCCCTGGGAGCATCCGGTCATGAGGCCGACGGCGCACACGGCGCAGGTCAGCACCGTGGCGGCGCGGGTGAGGATCCGGGTGTTGAGGGGCTGCTTCATGGGAGAGGGTCCTTTCGGCTCACGTGGGTCGGGGCGCGGTGGCGTCCGTTCGTTCGGGGAACAGCCAACCGGGAGCGGTGTTGCCACGGGGTTCACAAATTCGCTTATGTTGTGGCAACACGGGGGCTGGTTCGCTGAGGGACCAGCCGAAAGAATCCACAGTGAAGGAGGCAGGGCGATGCGCGTGCTCGTCGTGGAGGATGAGGAGTACCTGGCTGAGGCCATCGCCACCGGGCTGCGGCGTGAGGCGATGGCCGTGGACGTCGTCGGCGACGGGGCCAGCGCCCTGGAGCAGGTGGCGGTCAACGACTACGACATCATCGTCCTGGACCGGGACCTGCCCGTGGTCCACGGCGACGAGGTCTGCCGGCGGGTGGTGCGCGACCACCCCAGCACGCGGGTCCTCATGCTCACTGCGTCCCGGACACTGGACGCGCGCGTGGGCGGTTTCGAACTGGGGGCGGACGACTACCTCACCAAGCCCTTCGAGTTCCCCGAGCTGGTGGCTCGGCTGCGGGCCCTGGGGCGACGCAGCCAGCCGGCGCGCACCCCGGTCCTCGAGGCCCACGGGGTACGCCTGGATCCCTTCCGCCGGGAGGTCTACCGGGACGGGCACTTCATTCACCTCAGCCCCAAGGAGTTCGCGGTCCTTCAGGTCCTCATGGAGGCCGAGGGCGGGGTCCTCAGCGCTGAGACGCTTCTGGAGAAGGCCTGGGACGCCAACGCCGACCCCTTCACCAACTCCACGCGGGTGACGATCTCCCACCTGCGTCGCAAGCTCGGTGAGCCACGGGTGATCCAGACGGTCCCCGGCGCGGGCTACAGGTTCAGCGCATGAGCGGGCAGGGGGCTGCGGGGACCCGGGCCGACGACGCGGCGCGGCCCGGCGCCGACAGTGGGCCCCACGGCGCCCGGCAGGGCCGCACGGAGCACATGCGTCGCGCCCGGCACCTGAGTATCCGGGCCCGTCTGACCCTGACCTACGCCGGGATGGTGACGGCCGCCGGCGTGGTCCTCATCGCCCTGGTCTACTTCTACACGCGCTACGTCACGCTGAGCATCCAGATCGGCGACCCGGTCGGGGAGACCGCCGCCGTGCCGGTCTCGCAGGTCGGCGAGGCCGCCAAGGTGGACACGAACCTGTTCGATCTGCTCAGCAGCATCATGCGCTCGGCCGTCGGCGCGCTGGCGCTGCTCGTGGTGCTCTCCGGGACCGTCGGATGGATCCTGGCGGGACGGATGCTGCAGCCGCTGTCCTCGATGAATGCGGCCGCCAAGCGCGCCGCCTCGGGCGACCTCAGTCAGCGGCTGGACCTGTCCGGCCCGCGCGACGAGATCCACGACCTGGCGGACACCTTCGACAACATGCTGGCCTCCCTGGAGCGGTCCTTCTCCGTCCACCGCCGGTTCGCGGCCAATGCCTCCCACGAGCTGCGCACTCCCCTGGCCACCACGCAGACGATGATCGACGTCGCCCTGTCCGACCCGCAGGCCTCGGCCGAGGATCTGCGCCGGGTACTGACCCGGGTGCTGGAGACCAACCGCGCCAACCGGGAGACGATCGACGCCCTGCTGGACCTGGCCGACGCCCAGTCCGGGAAACTGGCCCACGAGGACGTGGATATGGAGGCCACGGTCCGTGACGCCCTGGGCCTCATCGCGCCGGAGGTCGCTGAGTACGATCTTCACGTCTCCACCCACCTGCTGCCCGCCCGGGTCCCCGGGGATCCGGTGCTGCTGCGTCAGAGCGTCTCCAACCTGCTGCGCAATGCGGCCCGCTACAACGTCGAGGGCGGCCGCATCACCGTGGGCATGGCACGTCTGGACGACGGCGTGCGCCTGACGATCCGCAACGAGGGACCCGTGGTGGCGGCCGAGAGCGTGGAGTCCCTGCGCGAGCCCTTCGTGCGCGGCGAGGGACGGGGGCGGACCCGGGGCTCCGGGCACGGGCTGGGCCTGGCCATCGTGACGGCGGTGGCCACCGCGCACGGCGGCGAGCTGCGTCTGAGCGCCAACCCCGACGGCGGGCTGACGGCCGTCCTCGAGCTGCCGGTGGGAGGGGCCGAGGACGACTCGGGCGCAGCCGGCTCCAACGACTGACGGTCGCCGGCCGCGAGGGCCGGCGACCGTCAGGGTCAAGCACCTGGCTGCGGCGGAGACGAGACTCCGCCCGGCAGCAACTAGTTCTTCTTGCCGGAGTTGATGACCAGCTCGATGAAGAGGCGAATGAGGCCGATCTGCGTCACGATCCAGGGGGCGTCGAAGAGCAGGCTCAGCAGGAACTTGCCGAAGTTGAAGCTCCGGCTCTGCGTCTCGATGTCGTAGTTACCAGCGATGTCACCGGCGTTGTAAGCCGAGTAGAGCCAGTTCGCGACCAGGGCGATGGCGGCGATGTAGAAGAACACCTTGCCGAACTTCTCGGCGAAGGGCTTGGCGGTGTCGAAGAGGTTGCCCATGAAGCTGTCCCCCGCCGGAGCCTGCGGGAAGGGCTGGCCGGGGGCGCCGGGAGCAGCAGGCGCGCCGGGAGCGCCCTGGAACTGCGGCTGGGGCGGGTAGGGCTGCCCCGAGGCCGGAGCCGAGGGTGCCGAGGGCTGCTGCTGGTAGAAGGGCTGACCAGGGTTGGGGGGCTGAGTCATGAGGACTGTTCGCTTCCTTCAGAGTTGGGGACGCAGGCAGGCTACCGTGTCAACGATGCCCTGTGAAACGCTCAAGTCACCCCTCACGTTCTGCGAGGCGACTCACAGTCCTCAGGACATGGTGCGATGACGCGCCCTGAAGGCTGTCACCAGGCCGTCCCACCATACAGAATCCCTGAAGGCCGGGGTGGGCAGGCACCCGCCGGCCCGCGGGGAAGCCCTCCCCATCGTCCTGGGCGCCTATCTGTGTTCCGGGCTCTCAGCGCACCAGGTCGTAGGTGCTGGAGGTGCCCACCGGTGAGGCCGGGGTCGGAGGGGCAGGAGGGGCCAGCAGCCGGCGTCGGCGCTCACTGCGGGCCACGGCGGTGCGCAGCAGGGTCTCGAAGGGGCCGGCGTGACCGCCGCGCTCCAGGGCGGCGCACAGACCGACTGTCACCAGCCAGACCGCCAGCGCGATCCCGGCGGCCCGAGCCTCGCCCAGGTGGAGCTCGATTCCGGTCAGGGCGGGCAGGACCAAGAAGATGATGGCGAAGAGGAAGGTCTGGCTCAGGTAGGCCGTCATGGAGCGGCGCCCCACGGTGGAGGCGAGCCGACGCAGCCCCGTCAGCCGACCATCCGGCCGCGGCCCACCGGCGTACAGGGACAGCAGTGCCAGCCAGCCGCAGGCCCCGGCCACGCCCGTGAGCGAGTGAAGGGGCATGGTCCAGACAACCAGGTGTCCACCCGCGGCCCACACGGCGAACCCGATACCGCCAGCGGCCGCTATCCCCAGACCGCCCAGGCCGACGGCGACCAGGAGCCGGCGGTGGCGCTCGGGATGGGAGATGAGGTCGGTGTCGGCCAGCCGGGCGCCGAGGAACATCGCCGGAACGATCATGGAGAAGAACAGCGCCGAGACCAGGCTTCCACCCCAGGACAGGAGTCCGTCGGAGACGTAGGACAGGACCGTATCGGTCGAGGCGCCGGCCCCCTGGTGCGCGTCCGTCGCCGAGGCGGCCCCCTGGGAGGCCAGGAAGCTGCCCATGTTGAGGAACGTGACGGCGCCGGCAACAACGACGACGGCACAGAAGGCCACGGCCCGCTTCCAGTGCTTGCGGGCGATCCAGCCGGCGAAGATGACGGCGACCAGGCCGTAGGGGCCGATGATGTCACCGGAGAAGAGCAGGGCGTGTACGGCGCCGAAGAGGATCATCCACAGGCCCCGACGCCGCACCAGGCGACGGGCGTCGACGGTGGCCTGCTCACGGGCCCAGGCCGCCTCCTGCGACGTCGGCTCACGGCCGGCCTCCACGCCGGGCAGGGAGCTGAGATAGGAGGAGGCACCTGAGGCGATACGCCGGTTGACCATGGTGACCAGTCCGAAGCCGAAGAGCATCGCGAACAGCGGGTAGGCACGCGAGTCGACCAGGAGGGAGCGCACCCACAGCCATGCCGTGTCGACCGCATCAGACGGGGCGGAAGCGTGCGTCACATCGGTCCAGAAGGGGATGTTGGCCAGGGCGATGAGCAGGAGCATGAAGCCACGGGCCACATCCGGGGACGGATAGCGCACCCCCCGAGTGTCGGTGAATGACGTCGTAAGTTTCATGCCCTCCACGCTAGGGGGCGGCCACCAGCGCCACCTCCCCCTGCGGAGCCATCATGACGGGCTGATCCTCTCCTCCCCGGAGAGCGGACCGAGCCCTGGTCCTCCTCCCGGAGGACCAGGGCTCTTCCGTCTTGCGATGGCAGCGGGCACCGCCCCGCTCTCAGGCTCCCGCGGTAACCGAGGCGCTCGTCGACCGACCGAGGAACTGGGCCGCACGCTGGGCGGGGATCTGCTGGGGGAACGGGTTCGTGCGGCTGCGCTCGCTGCGAGCGACGGCGATGCGCAGGAGGGACTCAAAGGGACCGGGCATGCCGAGCCGCTCAAGCACCGCACACAGGACCACGGTCGTCAGCCAGACCATCACCGCCACTGCGGCGGATGCCACCACTCCCAACTCCAGGGGCCTCCCGGTCAGCCGCGGCGCGATGACGAAGATGCCGGCGAACATGACCGTCTGGGACAGGTAGGCGGTCATGGAGCGGCGCCCCACATTGGACAGCAGCCACCTGAGGCCGGTCAGCCGGTTGTCCGACGTCGGCCCGCCGGCGTAGAGGGCCAGAACGGCGAGCCAGCCGCAGCCCCCGGCCAGGCCCAGGACCGCGATCAGGGCGGAGTCGGCCTCCCAGGACTGAGCGCTGGTGAGCGGAACCAGGAGCTCGTGAAGCGCGCCGAGTGCCCCCAGGGCCAGGCCGCCGATCCCGGCCACCGTCAGCAGACCGCGGTGACGCTCGGGGTGGGCGATGAGGTCGGTGTCGGCCAGGCGGGCCCCCAGGAAGGCGGCGGGAAGAATCATCGTGGTGAAGGCAGCTCCCAGAGCGGTGAAGAACCACTCATTCACGTTGGTCACGAACCAGGGCAGCGCTGACGCCACGGACTCACCTGCTCCGGTAGGTGCCGCCGCCGGGGCAGCGGGCCCCGCCACACCGGCCGCCTCACCTCCGGGGCCCATGAGCATGGCCAGGACCACCGTCACGATCTGGAACAGAAGAATGAGGGCGCACACCGCCAGCTGGCGCTTGTGGTGCTTGTGGGCGAACCACCCGGCGAAGACGACGGCGACGATGCCATAGGTGCCGATGATCTCCGAGGGGAAGAAGGCGCCGTGGATGAGCCCGAACAGGACCATCCACAGGCCGCGGCGCCGCACGAGGCGGCGGGCATCGATGACGGCCTGCTCCCGGGCCTGGTCGAGCTCAGCCGCCGACGGCGCCCGGAGCCCGCCGGTCAACTGCTGGCAGTAGGCGTCGATGCCCGATGCCATGCGCCGGTTGACCATGGTGGCCAGCCCGAAGCCGAAGAGCAGTGCGAACAGCGGGTAGGCGCGCTGGTCGATGAACAGGGCACGTATGAAGGCCCAGGTCCTGTCGGCGGTCGATGGCGCACGGCCCTCGGGACCCGCCACCCAGAACCCCACATTGGCCAGGGCGATGAGCAGCAGCATGAAGCCGCGGGCGACGTCGGGGGCGGGGTAGCGCAGGCCGCGGGAACCAGTGAATGAGGTCGCGGAGGAAGTCGTCGTGTTCATGACTCGACCGTATGAAAACGAGTGGTTCCGCGGCGTCCGCCTTAAGCGCCGAGATCGTGTCCACCGAAAGGTGGAGCCTGCCGTCCGACCATTCTTCCGGCGGACGGACCCGGGGCGGGCCGGCTCAGGGGGCCGGCTGCGGTCCCGCCTGCATCCCGGGCCAGACGGCGGGCGGGGGCGGCGGCGTCGGCCTCCTGCGCTCGCTGCGGGCGACGGCCGTGCGCAGCAGGGTCTCGAAGGGGCCGGCATGACCGCCGCGCTCCAGGGCGGCGCACAGGACCACGCTCACCAGCCAGACACCCAGGGCGACGAGGGCGGCGGCGGCCTGCCCCATCCACAGGCGCCTGCCCGTCACCAGGAGTGGAACGACGCCGAAGATGATGCCGAACAGGATCGTCTGGCTCAGGTAGACGGTCATGGAACGGCGGCCGACGGCGGAAGCCAGCCGGCGCAGGCCCGTCAGCCGGCCATCCGGCCTGGGCCCACCGGCATACAGGGCCAGCAGCGCCAGCCAGCCGCAGGCGCCGGCCAGGCCGAAGAACTCCGTCATGGCGAAGTCCCACGGCCAGCGCTGCGCCGTCGTCGCGAGCGTCAGCGCGCCGTGGAACGCCGCGAGCGCCCCCAGCACCAAACCGCCCAGGCCCACGGAGATCAGCAGGCGCCGGTGCCGCTCCGGATGGGTGAGGAGGTCAGTGTCGGCCAGGCGGGCACCGATCACCGCGGCCGGGACGATGAGGGCGATGAGCACCTGCACGACCAGCACCACGGCCCACTGCAGGGCATTGGTGACGACCCAGAGCAGCGCCACTGTCAGCGAGACCGACTGCTCCCCGGAGGCCGTCAGGGTGTCGCCGCCCGACAGGGTCCCGGCGGCCAGATACGTCACCAGGGCCAGCACGGAGATGATGCCCCCGATGAGGTAGAGCACCGAGTAGTTCTTGCGGGCCAGCAGGTTGGCCAGGAGGACGGCGACCAGCCCATAGGCGCCGATGATGTCGCCGGGGAAGACGAGGCCGTGGACGAATCCGATTAGGAGCATCCACCAGCCGCGACGTCGCACCAGGCGGTAGGCGTCAATGGTGGCCATCTCGCGGGCCCAGGCCGCCTCGTGCGGCATCGGCTCGCGGCCCTCCGGCGCACCGGGAAGGGAGGCGAGGTAGGTCTGGGTCCCGGAGGCGATGCGCCGGTTAATCATGGTCATGAGCCCGAAGCCGAAGAGCATCGCGAACAGCGGGTAGGCCCGGTGGTCCACCACCAGCGTGCGGACGAACATCCACCAGCCGTCAACGGAGGAGACCGGGGGCTCGGCCCCGTTCGGCATCTTGTTCCACGACGGAACATTGGCGACCGCGATAAGCAGGAGCATGAAGCCACGGGCCACGTCGGGGGCGGGGTATCGCACGCCCCGCGAACCGGTGAAGGAGGTCGTCATCCGCATGAGCGGAACCTTACGGGCGGTTGTCGACCGGCGGCATCCGCCAGGAGAATGAGGTGCGGGGGCCGGCCGTCTGTTCCGCCGCAGCGGCCGATGGGCTGCTCAGTGCTGCATCAGTGCTGGCGTCTTGGTGCCCGCTTCCAGGACGCGCCGGCGCTCATCATTGCCCGCCGGCGCTCGTCAGTCCCAGTCAGTGCCAATCCGTGTCGGTCAGTACCACCGACGCACGGGCACGAGCGCAGTGCTCGCGCCTCCCGCTGTACCGGCGGCGCGTGCGCGCCCCGCCTCGGGGTGGCGCGGGGCGGGTCCGCGGCCCTGACGCCCGGGGGCGACGACCTGAACCTCGCCGTCGGCGGCCGCCGCGAAGATCCGCTGGACGACGGCCTCACGGCTGCGCATGCGGGCGTTGTCGGCCTCCAGCTCCTCCACGCGGGCCTCCAGGGCGAGGATGCGGCGGATGCCCTCGAGGTTGATGCCCTCCTGGGACAGGGACTGGATGCGACGCAGGCGTTCGACGTCGCGGTGGGAGTAGCGCCGACCCCGCCCGCGGGTCCGGGCGGGGCTGACCAGTCCGAGCCGGTCGTACTGGCGCAGGGTCTGGGGGTGCATCCCGGCGAGCTCGGCCGCCACCGAGACCACGTAGACCGCGCGCTCGGCGGCGTCGTCGGCCAGGTGCCCCAGCCCCTGCCCGGCCCGGTGCCGACTCACTTCGCCGCCTCCTCCATGAGGGTGGCCCGCGGGTCGGTGTCGCCCATGGCCTCATCGAAGGCCTCGAGGGCCTCCTTAGCGGCCTTGGAGAGCTTCTTGGGCACGGCCACCTGGATGGTCACCAGCAGGTCGCCGGTCTTCTTCCGAGTGGTGGCGCCCTTGCCGCGCAGGCGCATGACGGTGCCCGAGGAGGTGCCGGGCTTGATCTTGATCTTGGAGGTGCCGCCGTCGAGCAGCGGGACCTCGACCGTGGCGCCCAGGGCGGCCTCGCGCAGCGTGACCGGCAGGTCCATGCGCAGGTTGGCGCCGTCGACCGGGTCGACCGAGTACACGGGGTGCTTCTTGATGCTGATGGTCACCACCATGTCGCCGTTCTCGCCGCCGTTCAGGCCGGCTCGGCCCTTGCCGCGCAGACGGATCTTCTGGCCGTCGCGCACACCGGCCGGGATGCGGACCTTCATGGTGCGCCCGTCCGCGGTGAGCTCCACGGTGGTGCCGGCGACGGCGTCGCGCAGGTCCAGCGTCGCCGAGGTCAGGACGTCGGAGCCCTTCTGCGGCTGGGGCTGGGAGCCGAAGCCGCCGAAGCCGCCGAATCCGAAGGGGCCGGAGCGACCACCGGAGCGGGTGGGGCTGGGGGTGCCGCCGAACATGCGCAGCAGGTCGTCAAGGTCGGGCTCGCCGGCGCCGCCACCGGTCTCGAAGCGGAGGCCGCCTCCCTGGCCGCCGAACATGGAGGAGAGGATGTCCTCGAAGCCGGCGCCGCCGGCCCCTCCCGGGCCACCGGCCTGGAAGCGGGCGCCGCCTCCGGCCATCGAGCGGATCGCGTCGTACTGCTTGCGCTCGGCCTCGTCGGACAGGACCGCGTAGGCCTCCCCGATCTCCTTGAACTTCTCGGCCGCCGCGGCGTCGTCGGGGTTGCGGTCGGGGTGGTACTTCTTTGCGAGTGTGCGATAGGCCTTCTTGATCGCGGCGGCGTCGGCGTCCTTACTCACGCCGAGGACCGCATAGAAGTCCTTCGTCATCCAGTCCTGACTGGCCATGGTCGTCTCACCGCCTCCTTATCCGGGTGATCGTGGGTTTTCCTTACTGATGACAGCCGCCTGTCACTGACGAGCGGCAAAGCTTGAAGGTCATGGAATGGGCGCCCTCCGGGACTGGGCCCTCGGGCGCCCCGACGGCACCCCCTGGCTCGACGGCGGACCCTTGCCGGCGCTTCCGGCGGGTCCGGGTCCGCCGTCGGACCTGGGTGAGTGGTGCAGGTGATATGCAGCGGATACCACTCAGGCCGGGTTGGCGACCTGGACACGGGCGGCGCGCACGACGCGCTCACCCAGGCGGTATCCGGGCTGGAGGACCGCGGCGATGGTGGGCTCGGTGACCTCGCTGGACTCGGTGGCCATGAGGGCCTCGTGCAGCGTGGGGTCGAAGACCTCACCCACGGCGCCGAAGCGCTCCAGGGAGTACTTCTCGGTCAGGATCGACTCGAGCTTGCCGGCCGTGGTCTCGAAGGTGCCGGTCAGGTCGCCGTGCTGGCGGGCCAGCTCGATCTCGTCGAGGACCGGGATGAGGGCCTCGACGACGCCGGCGGCACCAGCGTCCCGGTGGGAGGCCGCGCCCTCACGGGAGCGGCGCACGAACCCCTGGTACTCCTGCTGGAGGTTGTAGAGGTCCGCCCGGGCCCGGGCCAGGTCGTCAGCCGCCTGAGCGGCCTGGGCCTGAGCCTGGGCCAGGGGGTCCTCCCCCGCCGCCTCATCGGAGGCGGCGTCGGCCTGGCCGGCCGCGCCCTCGGGCGAGCCCTGGACGAGCTCGTCGCGGACGTCGTCGGGCACCTCCTCGAAGGCCGACTCGACGGCCGCCTGGAGCTCGGGGTCGACGCCCTCGTTCTCGGGGGTGGGGCCGGCCGAGGTCACTTGGAGTCCTCGTCGTCGACGATCTCGGCGTCCACGATGTCCTCGTCGTCGGAGGACGTGGAGCCGGCCGAGGAGGCGGAGGCGTCACCCGCGGCCTGGGCGGCGGCGTCGGCCTGGTAGAGGGCCTCGCCGACCTTCTGGGCCACCGAGTTCAGCTTCTCCTGAGCGGTCTTGACCGGCTCGATGTCGTCACCCTCGAGGGCCTTCTTGAGGTCGGCGACGGCCTCGGAGACCTCGGAGTGGACGTCCTCGGGCAGCTTGTCCTTGTTGTCCTTGAGGAGCTTCTCGATGGAGTAGGCCTGCTGCTCGGCGGAGTTGCGGGTCTCGGCGTCCTCGCGACGCTTCTTGTCCTCCTCGGCGTGGGCCTCGGCCTCCTTGACCATGCGGTCGATGTCCTCCTTGGGCAGGGCGGAGCCGCCGGAGATGGTCATGGACTGCTCCTTGCCGGTGCCGCGGTCCTTGGCCGAGACGTGGACGATGCCGTTGGCGTCGATGTCGAAGGAGACCTCGATCTGGGGCACGCCGCGGGGGGCCGGGGCGATGCCGGTCAGCTCGAAGGTGCCCAGCGGCTTGTTGTCCCGGGCGAACTCGCGCTCGCCCTGGTAGACCTGGATGAGCACGGAGGGCTGGTTGTCCTCGGCGGTGGAGAAGACCTCGGAGCGCTTGGTCGGGATGGCCGTGTTGCGCTCGATGAGCTTGGTCATGACCCCGCCCTTGGTCTCGATGCCCAGGGACAGCGGCGTGACGTCGATGAGCAGGACGTCGCTGCGGTCGCCCTGGATGACGCCGGCCTGGAGGGCCGCGCCGATGGCGACGACCTCATCGGGGTTGACGCCCTTGTTGGGGTCCTTGCCGGTCAGCTCGCGCACCACGTCGGCGACAGCGGGCATGCGGGTGGAGCCGCCCACGAGGACCACGTGGTCGATGTCGGAGACCTTGACCCCGGCGTCCTTGATGACGTTGTGGAAGGGGATCTTGGTGCGCTCGAGCAGGTCCGCGGTCATCTCCTGGAAGTTGGAGCGGGTGAGCTTCTCATCGAGGTGGATGGGGCCGGACTCGCTCATGGAGAGGTACTGCAGGTTGATGTTCGTGGAGGTCGCCGAGGACAGCTCCTTCTTGGCCTGCTCGGCGGCGTCCTTGAGACGCTGCATGGCGATCTTGTCCTTGGACAGGTCCACGCCGTCCTTGCTCTTGACCTGCTTGACCAGCCAGTCGACGATGCGGGCGTCCCAGTCGTCACCGCCCAGACGGTTGTCACCGTTGGTGGCGCGCACCTGGATGGTGGAGAAGCCGTCGTCGTCCTTGCCGACCTCGAGCAGGGAGACGTCGAAAGTACCGCCACCGAGGTCGAAGACGAGGATGAGCTCGTCCTCCTTGCCCTTGTCCAGGCCGTAAGCCAGGGCCGCGGCGGTGGGCTCGTTGACGATGCGGTCCACGGTCAGGCCCGCGATGGTGCCGGCCTCCTTGGTGGCCTGGCGCTCGGCGTCGTTGAAGTAGGCCGGGACGGTGATGACCGCGTTGGTGACGGGCTCACCCAGGTAGGCCTCGGCGTCGGCCTTGAGCTTGGCCAGGATGCGGGCGCTGATCTCCTGGGCGGTGTACTTCTTGTCGTCGATCTCCACGGACCAGTCGGTGCCCATGTGGCGCTTGACCGAGGAGATGGTGCGGTCGACGTTGGTGACCGCCTGACGCTTGGCGATCTCGCCGACGAGGATCTCGCCGGACTTGGAGAAGGCGACGACGGAGGGGGTGGTGCGACCGCCCTCGGCGTTCGGGATGATGGTGGGCTCGCCACCCTCGAGGACGGCGATAGCAGAGTTGGTGGTACCCAGGTCGATACCGACAGCGCGTGCCATGTGGTGTGCTCCTTGTGGTTGCTTGGTTGATGTCTGCAGTGAGGGCCGGGGTTCCGGCGCCTTCAGGTTGAGTCGTATGCACTCAGGATTGTGATTGAGTCAGGCTCTGTCAACTTGACTGCATACAACCTTGAGTCTGACTGGCTCAACCTTAGTGGGTCGCAGTCCATTCCCGGAGCTGACAGTGACCTGCAACACAGGCCTGCCATGCGAACACAGCGCGAGCCACTTACCTCGCGAAGCGCCCTGGCCGCGACAGGGTGACGGACGGTTCCGGCCGCGTCAGGCGGCGCATCCCAGCCACATACGGGGACTGCGATACGCGCCGAGGACTGCGCATTCCCACAGATGACTGAGGCCCCACCCGAGAGTTCTGTGGGAGAACGCAGTCCTCGGCGCGAAAGTACGTTCTCGATCAGCCCACCCAGCTCCACGCACCACCGACGTGTCACGATTGGCGACTTTTCAGAGCCCACCAGCCTCGCCCCGCCACACTCCCCCCTCCCCGCAACCAGCCCTGACCAGCACAGACGCCCCCAAGTCACCTCTGCGAGGTTGCCGGTAGATGCCGTACCGACCCCGGAAAAGTCGCCGATCGTGACACCAGCCCGCAGAAGCGACAGGCCTGCGCTGATGGGGAGGCATTCGCCAGCCCGGTAGCCTCGCGAGTATGAGCGCTCCCCACCCGCAGGCAGGCCCGCCCGATCCCGAGGACGTCTTCGATCATCTGCGCCGCGAGGACGGCGAGCATGTGGGCTATATCGAGATGAGCGCGGACGGCCGGTTCATCCCGTATGACCGGTTGTGGGTCCGGCGCGGCGAGGCCATGGAGCTCGATGAGGCCGAGGCGGTCCTGGATGCCATCGGTCTGCGGCTTCTGGCGGAGGACTGGCTCCTTGAGGAGGACAATCTGCAGACGGGCGAGGCGAGCTGGACCCGGGTCAGGATCCGCGAGATTCACCGGGACCGCGTCATCGTCGCCAGGGCGATGGAGGACCTGTCGGCCACCGGCATCGCCAAGTCCGTGGACCTCATTGGCGCCATCGAACTGCCTCTTCCGACGACTCGGCTGCGCTCAGCCTCCTGCGCGCAGCCAGGACGGTGAGGAACGTGGCGGGGAAGACCCCCTCATGCGACGCCGGAACGCCTGACGGCGCCAGGCCCCCGCTCAAGCCCCCTGCTCGGCCTCGGGGGCGACCATGACGTGGTCGCCGTCGGGCACGATCCGCACTCGCAGCCCGTAGACCTCGGCGAGGATGTCGGGCTGAAGCACCTCGGCGGGCGGCCCCTCGGCGCGGATCGTCCCGCCGGCGAGGATGGCGAGGCGGTCGCAGAAGCGGGCCGCCAGGTTGAGGTCGTGCAGGGCGACGACGGCGAGGCGGCCGGTGTCCCGGTGGCAGATCCGGCGCACGTGGGAGAGCACCGAGACCTGGCGGCGCAGGTCGAGGGCGGAGGTGGGCTCGTCGAGCAGGATGAGTCCGGGCTCGCGCACGAGCGTCTGGGCCAGGGCGATGAGCTGGCGCTGCCCGCCTGAGAGCTGGCCCAGTGGGCGGTCGGCCAGCTCGGCCACCCCGAGCTCGTCCAGGGCGCTCCAGGCCAGGTCGATATCGGCCCGGCTCGTGTGCCAGGTCATGCCGCGCCGCGAGGCGGTGAGCACCGACTCCAGGGCGGTCAGGGCGGCGTCGCCGGGCAGGCCCTGCGGCATGTATCCGATCGTGCCACGCAGGTCATGGCCCCGGCGCCCGGCGAAGGTCACCTCCCCCAGGTGGCGGCGCAGCTGGGCCACGCAGGTGACCAGGGTGGACTTGCCGGCGCCGTTGGGGCCGAGCAGCCCGACCGTCTGGCCCGTCTCCCAGGTGGCGTCGACGCCCTGGAGGACGGCCCGCCTGCCATAGGAGAAGGTGAGGTCGTTCAGGATGAGGCTCATGAACCGCTCCTGACCGCCGAGCGCTGGCGCCCGAAGATGATGGCGAGGAACACCGGCACACCCACCAGGGCGGTCAGGATGCCGACGGGCACGGCGACACCCGGCACGATGAGCTGGCTGGCGGTGTGGGCCGCGGTCAGCAGGGTGGCGCCGCACAG
>ERZ773007.368-NODE-368-length-22624-cov-5.110550_pt1 | contig 22624 bp, 16 predicted proteins | sample MGYA00580665_ERZ773007 | MGnify/ENA primary metagenome ERZ773007 (study PRJEB29015, sample SAMEA2738122) | human oral metagenome | biome: human oral; feature: human-associated habitat; material: saliva | place: China | collected 2167 ... | reverse complement strand
CCGACCTCGTGGCCGAGGCCGGCCCCAACGGCGAGGAGGGCCTCGACGCCGACAGTGTCCTGGAGATGGCGCAGCCGGTCGTCCAGTGCATTCTCAAACCCGGCTACCCCTTCGCCCTGGGAGCCTCCATCCTCCTGCCGCAGGCCGGCTGAGCCGAGGGCGGGCCGCAGGCCGGGCTGGGCCGGAGTGGCGGCTGCGGTTCGCGCCGAGGACGTACTTCCCGATCGAGGACTGCTTTGTCCTCCAGGCTACTGGGATCTCCCCGCAGTCATCTGGGGGAGAGCGCAGTCCTGGTACCAAAAGTAAGTCCTCGATGGGGCGGTGGCTCTCGCGGCGCGGGTGGCTGGGCCGCGATGGACTCTCGGGTGGGGGCGAGACTGAGGCGACGATGGGCCAAGGGAAGAGGCCTGACGGGGCCTTGGTGTCCACAGCGCTGACATTAACCCTGCACTCAGGCTGCAGGCCGAATAGAATCCGCAGTATTCCAACAATCCTCGCCGGGCGCATTGACGATGGCCCTGTTGATGTCAGCGCTGTGGACACAGAGCTGCAGACCTGGTCGACTCAGTGGGGTCATGGTCGCGAGGTTCGGTGCTCTCGCCCCTGGGCTGGCCGCTTCTTCTCCTACCTGGCCCCGTCCGGTTCCGACCCGGGCCGGCGAGGCTGGGCTCCATCCCACACGAATGCGAAAAATGAGCCTCTTTGGTGGTGAGATCGTCTAAGGCTAGGCTTACCTCGACCGTCGTGACCTGAGATTGATTCGTGACTTGGAGGTCGAGTGTTTCTCGCCAACCTGCTCATCGCCCTGAGGGAGGGCCTGGAGGCGGCGCTCGTTGTCAGCATCATCGTCGCCTACCTCGTCAAGGCCGACCGCCGCGACGCCCTGCCCAAGCTGTGGCTCGGGGTCGGGCTGGCGGCGCTGATCCCGCTGGTCGCCGGCGCCATCATGACCTGGGGCCCCAAGACCCTCACCTTCCAGGCCCAGGAGATCCTCGGCGGCACCCTGTCCTTCGTCGCCGTCGGCATGGTGACCTGGATGATCTTCTGGATGGGGAAGAACGCCCGTGAGCTCAAGGGCGAGCTGGAGGGATCGCTGTCCAAGTCCCTCTCCGCCGGCAGCTCCGGCTGGGGCGTCGTCTGGATCGCCGTCGTCGCCGTCGGGCGCGAGGGAGTCGAGACCGCCCTGTTCGTATGGGCCACCGTGCGCTCCAGCATCGAGAGCTCCACCATGCAGACGACGGCGGGCGTCATCACCGGCCTCGTCCTGGCCATCGTGCTGGGTGTCCTCATCTACCAGGGCGCGGTGCGCATCAACCTGCGCGTCTTCTTCGCCGTGACCGGCTACTTCCTCGTCGTCGTCGCCGCCGGCATCGTCGCCTACGGCGTCGGTGACCTGCAGGAGGCGAGTGTCCTTCCCGGCTTCACGAACCACGCCTGGGACCTGTCCCGCTACCTGCCGGACGGCGCCTCGCCCTTCCACTGGCTCTACGTGCTGCTCCAGGCCATGTTCCAGTTCAACCTCCAGCCCACTGTCCTGCAGGTCGTGGGCTGGTGGGTCTACATCGTCCCGACCCTGGTCCTCCTCACCCTCCAGATCGCGGGCCGATGGCCCTCGCCCGCGCGCACAGTCGAGTCCGCTCCGGCCACCCCGGCCGCCGTGAGCGCTGACGAGTCCGCCGATGCCGAGGAGCCCGACGCCGTCGTGACCTCCTGACCACCCCGACCTCCCTCCCCACCCCCTGTCCACGCCACTCCTCACAAAGGAAAGACCATGCCCACCATCAAGCGACGCAACGTCCTCACCCTGCTCCCCCTGACCGCCATGGGCCTGGGCCTGGCCGCCTGCGCCGACAACCCCAAGAACGCCAAGGGCGGCGCCTCCGGCTCCGGGGCGTCCCAGGAGATCACGGTGACCCTCACCGACGACGCCTGCAAGCTCTCCTCGACCTCCTTCCCCTCGGGCGTGGTCACCTTCACCATCACCAACTCCGGCTCGGCCCCCAACGAGCTGGAGATCCTCACCGAGGACAAGCTCCAGATCGTCTCCGAGCAGGAGAACATCGGCCCCGGCACCACCACGAAGCTCACCACCTCCCTCAAGGAGGGCACCTACTACGCCGCCTGCAAGCCCAACATGGTCGGCGAGCTCAAGGGCGTCACCGAGCTGAAGATCACCAAGGGCGCGGCCGTCGACATCAGTGCCGACGAGACCAAGGCGCGCGAGGCCGCCGTCACCAACTACACCGCCTACGTGCGTGACCAGACCGGCCAGCTCCTCACCGCCACCCAGGGCTTCGTCACCGCCTACACCTCCGGCGACACCGCCACCGCCAAGAGCCTCTACCCGCTGGCGCGTCAGTTCTACGAGCGCATCGAGCCCACCGCCGAGTCCTTCGGCCTCAAGGAGGCCGGCGACCTCGACGCCGCCCTGGACACCCGCGTCCAGGACCTCGCCTCCGGCGCAGGCAAGGCCGTCACGGACAAGGATGTCCTCGCCGGATGGACCGGATGGCACCGCATCGAGGCCGACCTGTGGGCCCAGGACTCCTCCAGCCCCTTCAAGTTCGCCGACGACGCCGCCCGCAAGAAGGTCGCCGACCAGCTCAACGCCGACACCAAGTCGCTCTACGACCTCGTCTACGGGAACATCACCGGCGCCGGCGGGAAGAAGTTCGAGCTCGAGCTCGAGGACGTCGCCAACGGCGCCTCCGGCCTCCTCGAGGAGGTCGCCAGCTCCAAGATCGTCGGCGAGGAGGAGACCTTCTCCCACACCGACCTCTACGACTTCCAGGCCAACGTCGAGGGCGCCAAGGTCGCCTACGGCAACGTCGAGGAGCTCGTGAAGAAGAAGGACGCCAAGCTCGCAGAGAAGATCACCACCCAGTTCGCGGCGGTTGAGAAGCTCGTTGCGGCCGAGGCCTCCGGAAAGGCCTCCAACGGCCAGCCCACCTACGTGGACTACTCCACCATCGCCGCGGTCCAGAAGGACGCCGGCGAGACCCCCGACAAGAACGCCTACACCGACAAGCAGCGCAAGTTCTCCGACGCCGTCAACGCCCTGAGCGAGTCGCTGTCCAAGGTTGCCGGAACCATCCTCTGAGGCGGCGGCACCCCGACAACCCGGACACCCCGGAAGGAGACAGCAGTGAGTGGCAAGCCGGCCCACGAGTCGGACACCTCCCCGGTCGCCGACGACGCGGCCCAGGACGAGACCCTGGATGAGCCCCAGGACGAGACCGCGCAGGCGCAGCAGGAGTCGCAGGCCCCGACGTCGGAGGGCCCGGGTAACAGCGCCTCGGCCCCCGACGCGGCGGAGCAGCCCCATGAGGCGAGCGCATCCGACGCGGCTGACCAGCCGGAGAAGCCGGATGCGACGGGGAAGCCCGGACAGGCCGGGAAGCCCAGTGCCAAGGGCACCAGCCGCCGCGCCATGTTCACCGGTGCGGGCCTGGGCGCCGCGCTCGCGGGCCTGGCCGGTGTGGCCGGCGGCCGCGCCTGGGAGGCCTCCCGCCGCCCCGAGGAGGCCATCCTCACGACCTACCCCTTCCGGGGTGACCACCAGGCGGGGATCACCACCCCCGCCCAGGACAACATGTTCACCGCGGCCTTCGACGTCTCCACCACCGACGTCGAGGACCTGAAAACCCTCTTGTCCGAATGGGCCGTGGCCGCCGAGCAGATGGCCGCCGGTGAGCTCATCGGCGGCCAGCCCAGCTCCAACAAGCAGCTGCCGCCCAAGGACACCGGCGAGGCCTGGGGCTACAAGCCCAACGGCCTGACGATTACCTTCGGCGTGGGCAAGGGCCTGTTCGTCGACGCCGACGGCAAGGACCGCTTCGGCCTGGCTGCCAAGATGCCCGCCGTCCTCAAGGAGGGCATGCCCTCCTTCGCCGGCGACCAGCTCCACGCCGCCCAGTCCGACGGCGACCTGCTCGTCCAGGCCTGCTCCAACGACGCCCAGGTGTGCGTCCACGCGATCCGCAACCTCACCCGCATCGCCTTCGGGACCGCCACACTGCGGTGGAGCCAGGTCGGCTACGGGCGCACGTCGTCGACCTCCGTGGACCAGGAGACGCCGCGCAACCTCTTCGGCTTCAAGGACGGCACCAACAACATCAAGGCCGAGGACTCCACCGACCAGCTCAACAAGCACCTGTGGGTCCAGAAGGGCGACGACGCCGCAGCCGAGTGGATGACGGGCGGCACCTACTACGTGGCCCGGCGCATCCGCATGCTCGCCGAGATCTGGGACCGGCTGCGGCTCATCGAGCAGGAACAGACCATGGGGCGCGACAAGCGCTACGGGGCGCCGCTGAGCATCGCCAACCCCACGAAGGCCTCCGAGGAGTTCACGGCTGTGGACTACAAGGCCAAGGACGACAAGGGCGAGACGCTCGTGCCGGCCGACGCTCACATCGCCGTCGTCTCGCCGGAGCAGAACCAGGGGCGCCGGATGCTGCGCCGCGGCTACAACTACACCGACGGCTCCGACTCCCTGGGGCAGCTGCAGACCGGCCTGTTCTTCATCGCCTTCGTGCGTGACCCGCGCACGAACTTCTACCCGATCCTGGACCGCATGACCAAGAGCGACGCCCTCCAGGAGTATCTCAAGCACGAGGCCTCGGCGCTGTTCGCGATCCCCCCGGGCATCAAGGAGGGCGACACCATGGTGGCCGCCTCGCTCTTCAGCTGAGGCCGGGGTGAGGCCGCTCGGGCGGGCCACAGTGGTGGCTGCGGTTCTCGCCCGGAACGTACTTTCCGATCGAGGACTGCGCTTTCCTCCAGGCCACTGGGATCTCCCCGTCGCCATCTGGGGGAGAACGCAGTCCTCGTTGCAAAAGTACGTCCTCGATGGGGGCGGCCGCTCCCGCCGTGCGGGTGGCAGTCAGCGGTCGGCGTCGGCCAGTGCCTTGAAACCGGCGATCGCGACCAGTGCCATGGCCAGGATGCCGGCCAGGATGAGAGCCAGCGTCCGGAAGGTGGGTGACGACGTCGCCAGGAGCGGGCCGACGCTCGTGCCGACGAACAGGATGAACCCGTTGAGCGCCATGCCACTGCCGCGGTTGGGTGCGGAGACCAGTCCATAGAGGCTAATCATTGCCGGCGCAGCCAGCGCTACCCCGGCGACGTACACGATGCTGCCGGCCACCAGGCCCACTAGGCTCTGCGCCAGCAGTGCCTCACCGAGCATGCCCAATGCCGACACCCCGAAGCCCAGCCGGGCTATCTGCGCCCAGGACCACCTGGCCGTGAGCCGGCCCGCCACGAGGCTGAGGAACATGGCCGGCAGGGCCATCAGGCGAACGAGAATGATCGTCGACGGCCGCATGCCCAGCGACTCCAGATGGCCGCCGATCCCCGTGTACATGGCGACGAACACCATGAGCAGCGTGACGTGCGCCAGGCTGAGCGCCAGAACCGCCGGCCTGACTGCGAGCCGGCCCAGCGATGCGAACTGCCCCCGAAGCGAGGAGCCCGAAGGGCTGGAGGCGGCGTCGTGCACGGCGGCGAGGACGACCGCCAGGGCCACGGCCAGCAGTCCGCCGCACAGAGGGAAGAACCACCGCCACCCCAGGTGCAGCGCGACCAGCGAGGCCAGCACCTGGCCAAAGATGCCCGCCACGAGGAACGACGTCGACATCGCCCCGATCGCCCCGGCCCGCCTCGGTGGTGCCAGCGCCTCGGACAGGTAGGCCAGGGCCACAGGTGCGAAACCGGAAGCGCTCAGGCCCTGGATCGCGCGCAGGGCCGCGAGGACTGGGAGCGACGGCGCCAGGGCGCAGCAGACGGTGGAGACGATGAGGGTCCCCAGCGCGAGCACCATGGTCCTCCTCCTGCCGTAGTGGTCGGAGACCGGCCCCCAGATGAGGAAGCCTGCGGCGTAAGTGAGGCTGAAGGCCGTCGACAGGGCGACAGTGGCATTGCCATGGAGGTCGGTCGAGATCGGGGCGAGCAGGGGGATGGCGGCGTACAGCTGGGTGAGGACGAGCAGCGCGGTAACCACGAGGGCGGCGGTCGCGCCACTGCCGGCGGGGTAGGCGGTAGAGGTCGAACGAGTCGTCGACTGGGTCGAGGACTCGGGGCAGTGGGTGACGTCGGGATGTTGATCGGGTCGGTGCACGGGAGACATGAGAACCCCTTTCCAACGTAAGCGTTGGAAATGACCCTAGTAGACTGGAGGAGTAGTTGCAACGGTAGCGTTGGAGTTTGCCGCCGGCGCTCGCGGACACGGGAGACGGAGTGTCATGGCCTGGGACACCGAGGGAACCAAGCGCAAGATCAAGGACGCCGCCACCGCCGAGTTCACCCTCCGTGGGCCCGCCGGGACCACCGTCGAGCGGATCGCCAAGCGGGCCGGGGTCAACAAGGAGCGCGTCTACAACTACTTCGGCTCCAAGGACCGCTTGTTCTCCGCAGTCCTGCGCGACGAGCTGACCAGGGCTGCCGAGGCCGTTCCGCCCGCCTTCGACGACGGCGAGGATGCGGGGGACTACGCCGGGCGCCTCTACGACTACCACCGGCAGCGCCCCGAGCTCATCCGGCTGCTGTGCTGGGAGGCCCTCACCTTCGACGACGAGGTGCCCGAGGAGGAGCTGCGGCGCGAGCACTATCAGCGCAAGATCGCCGGGGTGCGCAGTGGCCAGGACTCCGGCGTCCTGACCCGGGACGTCGACCCCGGGGCACTCATGCTCATGCTCATGTCGCTGACCGGCTGGTGGTCCACCGTGCCTCAGGTGGCCCGGATGCTGTGCGGGCCTCTTGAGGATGAGGAGGCGCACGAGCGTCAGCGCGCCGTCGTCGTCGACGCGGCCCGTCGGCTCGCCGCACCTCGCGACTGAGCGTGGGGAGGTCAGCTGGGCCAAGATAGAGCCATGCGCGACCTGAACGACCTGACCCGCCCCACCGTCCCCTCCGGCGCCATCCAGGAGCGCATGCGAGCCGAGACCGAGGAGCGCCGCGGCGTCGTCGGTCCGGCACCGGCCCTGCCCGACGACGCCGGAGCCCCCACCGCTCTGCGCGCCGCCCTGGGGCAGGCCGTCGCCGAGCTGGCCCCGCAGATCGTCGAGCTCTCCCACGACATCCACGACCACCCCGAGACCGGCTACGAGGAGCACCACGCCGTGGCCACGGTCGCCGAGCTCCTGCACCGCCACGGCATTGAGCCCGAGGTCGGCGTCTACGGCATGGACACCGCCCTGCGCGCCGAGATCCCCGGAGGCGGCGGCGCGGACGCGGCGGCCGGAGGCTCCGGCGAGTCGGCCGGCACCATCGCCATCCTCGCCGAGTACGACGCCCTGCCCGGCATCGGCCACGGCTGCGGACACAACGTCATGTGTGCCAACTCCGTGGGCGCGTTCCTCGCCCTGGCGGCCCTGGCCCGCACCCGCCCCGGCGCCCTGCCCGGCCGCGTCGTCCTGCAGACCACGCCCGCCGAGGAGAACTCGACCGCCAAGGAGATCCTGGCCGTGCGCGGCATGCTCGACGGCGTCGACGCCGCCATCCAGACCCACTCCTACGCCCACGACGTCACCCACCAGACCTGGTTGGGCGTGCGGCGCCTGCGCGTCATCTTCCACGGCGTGCCGGCCCACGCCGCCTCCCAGCCCTTCATGGGCCGCAACGCTCTGGACGCCGCCACCCTGGCCCTGACCGGCATCGGCCTGCTGCGCCAGCAGATGCTCCCCATGGACCGCCTCCACGCCATCATCACCGACGGCGGCCAGGTCCCCAACATCATCCCCGAGCGCACCGAGCTGTCCATCATGGTGCGCTCGAAGTACCTCGAGACCCTCAAGGAGATCGCCGAGCGGGTCGAGGAGGTCCTCCACGGCGCCGCCCTCATGACCGGCACCGGCGTCGAGATCCTCACCTCCGAGTACTGCAACGAGGTCCCCGTCCGCGACAACGGCCCCCTGCTGACCTCCTGGGTGCGCTCCCAGCGCGAGCGCGGCCGCGACCCCCTGGCCGCCGGGGTCCTGCCCGAGACGATCGCCGCCGGCACCGACTTCGGCAACGTGTCCCAGCGCATCCCCGGCATCCACCCGCTCATCAAGGTCACCGACCGACCCGACGTCGCCCTCCACACCCCCGCCATGACCGAGGCCGCCGGCGCCCCCACCGGGGACGCGGCCGCGCTCGACGGCGCCTACGGGCTGGCCGCCGTCGCCCTGGACTGGCTGCACGACGCCGAGCTGCGCCGGGCCGTGCGCGCCGACTTCGAGGCCACCGGCGGGGCGATCGACGTCGCCGACTTCTGGGAGGAGTGAGGCGGCCGCGCCCCGGGCCTCCCAGGCCGCCCCGGCTCTCAGGCCGCCGGGCGGCGGATGAGCAGCGCCCCGGGGTCGATCCGCACCCGCATGCTCTGCGTGGGCGCCAGCAGGTCGCCGTCGACCTCTACCAGGGCCGGTGCCGAGAGCTGGACGGCCACCTCCCCGCCGCGGCGCAGCATCACCCGACCCAGTGAGCGGCCGGACTCGGAGTAGTGCGCCGCGTAGGGCGGCAGCACCTGGCGCGCCAGTGAGCTCCAGCCCGCCAGGCCCGCCACCGTGTCGATGGCGGCGACGTCGAGCAGGCCGTCATCGGTACGGGCCTGCGGCAGCAGGGTGATTCCGGCCGGGAGCCGGCCGCCGTTGGCCACCAGCAGGTTGCGGGCCCGCAGGCGCTCCACGCGCCGCGCGCCGGCCTCGTCCAGGAGGCTGAGCACCAGGTCCATGCGCGGCGAGCCCAGGTTCTCCATGGCCGCCAGCGCGTAGGCGCCCCAACCGACCCTCGCCTTGAGGGCCGGGCGCGTGGAGGCCACCAGTCCGGCGTCGAATCCGATCCCGGCCACCACCATGCAGGCGTGCTCGTCGCCGAGTGTGGGTCGGGTCCACTGATGCGGCCGGCGGGTCGCCCTCTGGATCGTGCGCACGGCCCGGGCCGCCTCAGCCGACAGCTGCTGGGAGTCGGCCCGGGTGGGCGGGGTGCCCGGCGGGGCCGCTGAGGCTCGGCCCGTCAGGGTGCCAGAGCCGGCCTGTCCGCTGGGGCCGCTCCCCGGTGCCGGGTCGGGGTCGACGTCGGGATCGGACCAGGGCTCAGTGCGCACCCAGGCCAGGTCGGCGGGAAGGTTGATGCCGTGGGCCACCACTCGGGCCGCGGCCCGAGCGTCCCCGACCGGCACCCCGAGGTTGCGGGCTGCCAGGTTCGCCGTGCCCAGCGGGACGATGCCCATCTGGGCGCCGGTGCCGGCCAGGCCGGCCGCCACCGAGCGCACCGTTCCGTCACCGCCGGCGGCCACCACCAGGCTCGCCCCGGCCGCCAGGGCCAGGCGCGCCTGCATCGTGCCGGGCTCGGAGACGCTCGTCTCCAACCACACGGGCCCGGCATAGCCGGCCTCGCGCAGCTCGCCCTCCAGCAGGGAGCGCACCGCGGCGGTGGCGCGCGGCTTGGAGGGGTTGACGACGACGCAGGCCAGTGGCCGCCCGGTGCGCGTCGTCGCCCGGGTGCCGCCGTCGGTGCCGCCCGTCATAGGGGCAGGCTAGTCGCCTGGGCGGCCCGGGTCACGGCTTGCGGGGCGCTGTCGAGCGGAAAGGAATCGAGCGTGCGCCGCCGGCAAGGGGAGCCCCCAAGGACAGCTCAGGCCGCAGCCGGGGCCGTGACGGGGGTGACAGGCAGGTTGGCCTGTTTGACCAGACGCGAGATGAGCTCGGCCAGCTGGGCGAAGTCGGCGCCGCGGGAGGAGGAGACCCGGTGCACCAGGCCCATGCGGCGCATCGGCGACTCGTCGCCGAAACGGGCGATGCCGTACTCCGAGGAGGGGGTCAGCAGCTGGAGCGCCCCCTCGGGGATGATCGTCACACCCGAGCCGTGGGCGACCATGCGGGTCACCGTCGACAGGGTGGTGGCCACCGCGACCGGGGGCTGGGAGCCGTAGCGTTGGCACAGGGCCAGGGTCTGGTCGCGCAGGCAGTTGCCCTCGTCGAGCAGGAGGAGGGGCTGGTCGTCGAGCTCGGTGGGGCTCACGTCCGTGCGGCCGGCCCAGGGGTGGCCGGCGGCGGTGAGGACGACGAGCGGCTCGTCGAACATCGGGATCGCGGTGGTGCGCTGGAGGTCGTCCTCCAGGGCGATGATGGCGGCGTCGAGGCGTCCCTGGGCGAGCTGGTCGAGGTTGTCCCCGGTGACCATCTCACGCAGGTCCAGGTCCATCTGGGGCAGGGCCTCACGCAGGCCGTCGATGAGAACGGGGGCCAGGTAGGGCGCGATGGTGGGGATGATGCCCAGGCGCATCGTGCCGCTCAGGGCGGCGCCCTGGCTGGAGGCGGCCTCGCTGAAGGCCTCGGCGGCCAGGACGGCGTCCCGGGCGTAGGGCAGCAGGGCCTCGCCCAGGGAGGTGACCAGGACGCGACGGGTGGTGCGCTCCACCAGCTCGCCGCCGACGCGCTTCTCCAGGGCGGTGATGGCCTGGGACAGGCTGGGCTGGCTGACGCCGAGCGCCGTGGCGGCCTCGCCGAAGTGCTGGTGGTCGCACAGCGCTACGAAGGCCCTCAGCTGGGAGAAGGACGGAGATGATGTGGTCGGCATGAGTTGTGGTCCTGTGGTTGGGGCCCGCATTCATGGCGGTCGGCGAGCCTGATATGACGGAGTGACAGAAAATCGGGGACAGACGACTAGCCGGGAGGTGGTGGGGAGTGGTGCGTGGGAGGTGTGGGCGAGCCTCCGACGTGGCGGCTCGGAAACACCGTCGGGAACGATAGGGCGCACCGATTGAAATGGATTCTATTCACAGGTGGATTGCGTTGGTAAGAGGGAAGTGGGTCACGTTCGCCATCGGGCGGTAGTGCGGGTGGGGGCGAGCGTGTATGGGTCGCGGCCTCACCGGACTTGCGCTGCGGCCATCCAATCTCCCGGATGATTCCAGGGTTTCCAGGCCCTCGGGTCGCCCTGACGGCGGGGTGGGCGCCGGGGCGGCGACGTCGATTCCGGTCCGCTGCGCCCCCGAGTGTTGGCTCAGCCACTCGCCCGTGACTTTGGTCGTCCCCGGCTCTCCCGGTCTGCGCCGTCCGCCGCGCTCGCGGCCCGGATCGGCTCAGGTGCTGATCGAATGCTGTCTGGGCCGCGGTCCTGACTACACTCGGGACCATGATCGACCTGCGTGCGCTTCGTGAGAACCCCGAGCCCTTCCGCGCCAGCCAGCGAGCCCGTGGTGCCGACGTCGATCTCGTCGACCGCGTCATCGCCGCCGACGAGACCCGCCGTCAGGCGCTGGCCGCCTTCGAGAACCTCCGCGCCGAGCAGAAGCAGGTCTCCCGGTCCGTGGGGAAGGCTTCCCCGGAGGAGCGCCCCGCGATCCTGGCCAGCGCCAAGGAGCTGGCCGAGCAGGTCAAGGCCGCCGAGGCCGCCTCCTCGGCCGCCGCCGCCGAGCTCGACGACCTGGCCCGCCAGTTCGCCAACCTCATCGAGGGGGCGCCCTCGGGCGGCGAGGAGGACTACGTCGTCCTGCGCCACGAGGGCGGCCGGCCCCGCGACTTCGCCGCCGAGGGCTTCGAGCCGGCCGACCACCTGGCGATCGGCGAGGGCCTGGACATCATCGACACCCGCCGCGGCGCCAAGGTCTCCGGGGCCCGCTTCTACTACCTCAAGGGCTGGGGCATGCGCCTGGAACTGGCCCTCATGACAGCGGCCCTGGACGCCGCCGTCGCCCACGGCTTCACCCCGATGACCACCCCCACCCTCGTCACCCCGCAGGTCATGGGCGGCACCGGCTTCCTGGGCGCCCACAGCGACGAGATCTACTACCTGCCCGCCGACGACCTCTACCTCACCGGCACCTCTGAGGTGGCCCTGGCCGGCTACCACGCCGACGAGATCCTCGACCTGTCCGCCGGGCCCAAGCGCTACATGGGCTGGTCCACCTGCTACCGGCGCGAGGCCGGGGCCGCCGGCAAGGACACCCGCGGCATCATCCGCGTCCACCAGTTCAACAAGGCGGAGATGTTCTCCTACTGCCGCCCCGAGGACGCCGAGGCCGAGCACGCCCGTCTCCTGGCCATGGAGGAGGAGATGCTGGCCCTGGTCGAGCTGCCCTACCGGGTCATCGACACCGCCGCCGGGGACCTGGGGTCCTCCGCCGCCCGCAAGTTCGACTGCGAGGCCTGGCTGCCCACCCAGCAGCGCTGGATGGAGGTCACCTCCACCTCCAACTGCACCACCTACCAGGCCCGCCGCCTGGCCGTGCGCGAGCGCCGCGAGGGTGGTACGAGCCCCGTGGCCACCCTCAACGGGACCCTGGCCACCACCCGCTGGATGGTCGCCATCCTGGAGAACCACCAGCAGGCCGACGGCTCGGTGCGCGTGCCCACGGGCCTGCGCCCCTACCTGGGCGGCCTGGAGGTCATCGAGCCCGTCGGCGCCACCGCCTGAGGACCGGCCCCGTGAACCCCACGCCCGCCTCCAGCCCCGGGGCCGCCCGCGAGACCGACGCCGTCGGTGAGCCCGCCGGCTCTGAGCCCACCGGCAACGGTCCGACCGTCAACCCCGCCACCGGCATCGCCCCGGCCGGCCAGCCCCTGACCCAGCTGGGCGGCTCCACGGAGTACCTCGAGCACCTCGAGGACGGCGCCGACCAGGCCGAAGGCACCGGCGAGCGCGCCCTGCGCCGTCGGCCCCTGGACCACGAGGAGTACCACGCCCTCGTCCAGGACCGGATGCGGGACCTCGACGCCCTGGAGGCCGACGGCGGCGCCCGGCTCGCACCCGGCCACGGGCTCGTCGTCGCCCTCGACGTCGACGGCACCATCCTCGACATGGACGGGCACGTCTCGGAGCGGGTCATGGCCTCCGTCGCCCGCCTGCGCGCCCACGAGGTCCCCGTGGTCATCTCCACCGGTCGCGGGATCGCCGCCACCATGCCGGTGGTGCGCCACCTGGGGCTGTCCACCGGCTGGATGGTGTGCGCCAACGGCGCCATGACCCTGCGGCTCGACCCGGACGCCCCCGGCGGCTACGAGGTGGTCGACTCGCGCACCTTCGACCCTCGCGCCGCCATCGAGACCCTCCACGCTGCCGTGCCCGACGGGATCCTCGCCGTGGAGGACCCCGGCGTCGGCTTCAAGGTCTCCCGGCTCTTCCCCGACGGCGAGCTCATCGAGGACCAGCGGGTCGTCACCTTCGACGAGCTCGTCTCCTGGCCGGTCACCCGCGTCGTCCTGCGGGCCCCGGGTATGCCCGTGGATCGCTTCTCCCAGATCGTGGCCGACTCCGGGCTGCACTCGGTGGAGTACGCCATCGGTTGGACGGCCTGGCTCGACGTCGCCCCCGAGGGCGTCACCAAGGCCTCCGCCCTCGAGGCGCTCGTCGCCCGCCTGGGCACCGACTCCGCCCACGTCCTGGCGGTCGGGGACGGCTCCAACGACGTCGAGATGATCGAGTGGGCCGGGGCCGGCGTCGTCATGGGCAGCGCACCGCAGTGGGTGCGCGACCGCGGCGATATCCTGACCGAGCCCGTGTGGCGGGACGGCTGCGCGGCCGTCCTGGACGCCCTCATCGAACGAGTAAGGCACCCTTGATGCGACAGTCCCCCCTCCCTGTCTCCCAGCACAACTCCATCCTCGAGGAGCACGCCGCTCGCGCCGCCGGCCCGTCCGGTGGGGCGAGCGCTCCCGGCCGGGGCCGCGTGCGCCGTCGGCTGCGCCGAGGTGGCCGCCTCCTGGCCGCCGCCAGCACCCTGACCCTGGCGGCCGCCGCCACCGCCGCCTGCTCAGCCGGCGGGACGGGCTCGGCGTCGGCCACCGGCTGCGCCGCCTACCAGGCCTATCAGGGCCACAAGGGCGCCACCGTCACCATCTCCAGCAGCCTGACCGGCACCGAGGCCGAGCGCTTCGAGGCCTCCGTGGCCGAGTTCGAGAGCTGCACGGGCATCAACGTGGAGCACACCGGCACCACCGAGCTGCGCTCCCAGCTGCTCAACGGCTCGGGAGCCAACCTGTCCACCAGCTCGGGGGCCTCGCCGTCGAGCCAGGACAACCCGGAGAACCTGCCGGACCTGGCCATCGTGCCCCAGCCCGCCATGGTGGCCGAGCTCGTCGACACCGGCGTCGTCCACCCGCTGCCCAACCAGGTCAACAGCAACGTGGAGGCCGGCTGGGACCGGCACTGGATCCAGGTCGGCATCCACGCCTCCGTGCCCTACGGCGCCCCGCTCATGGTCTCGCTGAAGTCCCTGGTGTGGTACTCGCCGGACGCCTTCGCCAAGGCCGGCTACGAGGTGCCCGACACCTGGGCCGAGCTGGAGGCCCTCACCAGCAAGATCCGCTCCGACCACCCCGACGGCTCCGTGACGCCCTGGTGCGTGGGCGCCGCCGACGGGGAGTCCACCGGCTGGGTACTCACCGACTGGCTTGAGGACGCCCTGCTGGCCACCCAGGGGCCCGGCGTCTACGAGACCTGGGCCTCGCACCGGGTTCCCGTCGACTCCTCGAACGCCGTCGAGGCCCTCGGCGCCGTCAACTCCCTGGTCCTGGACAACGGACGCGTCGTCGGTGGACGCGGCTCGGTCATCTCCCGCACCCCCGCGCAGGCCGGGGCCGACCTGGCCAAGGGCAGCTGCCTCATGCTGCACGCCTCCTCCTCCTTCGAGAGCCGCTTCCCGGAGGGCACCGTCATCACCGACGCCGACGGCGCCAACCCGGTGACGGTCCAGGCCCCCCGCCCGACCGCGAGCCCCACCGCCGGTAGCGGCGGGGCGGCCGGGGCGACGGCGTCGGCCAAGGGCACGGCCACGGCAGCGGGTGCGACGAGTGCTGCGGGTTCGGCTGGAACGAAGGTCTCGGCCTTCGTCACCCCGGCGGCGGACCGCGGCTCGGACTCCGTGCTGGTGGGCACCGACTACCTCGTGGCCTTCACCCGCTCAGACGCGGTCACCGCGGTCATGGAGTACCTGACCTCCCAGGAGTGGGCCCGCACGCGGATGGCGATGGGCGGGGTGGCGACCGCCAACCAGGGTGTTGACCCGGACCTGGCGCCCAGCGACGTCGGCCGGCGCGCCACCAGGCTGCTCCAGTCGCGCCAGACGACCGTGGAGATGGATGCCTCGGACTCGATGCCGGTGGGTGTGGGCAGCAGCGCCCTGTGGGTCGGGCTGAGCCGGTGGTCGACCGGGACGGTGACCCCCAAGGAGGCGCTCAAGCAGGCCGAGGCGGCCTGGCCCAAGCAGAAGTAGCCGCCCGGGTGGGGTGGGTCTGGTCGTTCTGGGGGCGTTGGTGGGGCGAGGGGCGAGGCCTTGCGGGTCGCCGGTGTCCATGGTGCTGACATCAACGCCGCTTCAGTGCTGAGCGCCGAAGACAAACCGCGGCATTCCAACGATTCCCGTTGGGGCCTCCGACGTCGGGCTCATGAATGTCAGCGCTGTGGACACTTGACGCCGGCGGGAGCGAAGTCTGCGGGTTCTCGCGGCGAGGCCTGCCCCCGTCTGGAGCATTGATCCGCGTCAGGCGGGTCGATAGCCTTGGAACCCCAGCGATTCAAGGAGGACTCATGGGACTGGGATGGTTCGGCGCCCCCGAGCACAAGCGTTGGCTGGCCTACGAGACGCACGCGCTGCTGCACTACGCGCGCGGCGCGAAGGTGCCCACTGGATTCGGGTGGATCGGTCAGGACGGCGAGGTGGACCCCACCCATGCCGTCGAGCTGTGGATCACCGGCCGCATGACCTTCGCCTTCTCCCTGGGGGCGCTCATGGGGATCCCCGGCTGTCGCCGCTACGCCGACCACGGCGTGCGCGCCCTCAACGGTCCTCTGCGCGACCCGGTCAACGGCGGCTGGTACTCGGCGATCGGCCCTGAGCCCGACGCCGAGGGGCGGGGCGTCCCGGTGGACCGCGACGCCCGTAAGGAGTGCTACCAGCACGCCTTCGTGCTCCTGGCCGCGGCCACCGCGACGGCAGCCGACCGGCCCGGCGGCCACGAGCTGCTGCGCGACGCCATCGAGGTCCAGGACCGCTACTGGTGGGACGAGGACCAGCAGATGCCGGTGGAGTCCTACGCGGCCGACTTCACCGACTCTGAGGACTACCGGGGCATCAACGCCGCCATGCACACGGTGGAGGCCTACCTGGCCACTGCCGACGTCACCGGCGAGGTGCGCTGGCTGGAGCGGGCCCTGAGGATCACCGACTTCGCCGTCAACGTCCAGGCTCGTGAGCACGGCTGGCGCCTGCCCGAGCACTACTCCACCTCCTGGGAGCCGCGCCTGGACTACAACCGCGACGAGCCCGCCCACCCCTTCCGGCCCTACGGCGTCACGCCGGGCCACGGGCTGGAGTGGGCGCGCCTGACCGTGCAGCTGCGCGGGGCGCTCATCAACCGCTCCATGAGCGCGCCGGAGTGGATGCTGGAGGCCGCTGAGCACCTCTTCGAGCAGGCCCGCACCGACGGCTGGCGCGTCGACGGCGCCCCGGGCTTCGTCTACACCACGGACTTCGACGGCAAGCCCGTGGTGCACGAGCGCATGCACTGGGTCGTCTGCGAGGGCATCTCGGCGTCGGCCGCCATCCGCCAGGCCCTGCTCGACGACGGCCGCGGGGAGATCGACGTCGAGCACTACGAGCACTGCTACCGGGCCTGGATCGACTACGCCGAGGAGTTCCTCATCGAGGCGCCCGGCGTGTGGACCCATGAGCTCGACCGCGACAACCGGCCCTCGACTCGCACCTGGGCCGGGCACCCGGACATCTACCACGCCCTGCAGGCCACCCTCATGGCGCGCCTGCCGGTGTGGCCGACAATTGGGCAGGCCCTGGCCGAGGGGCGGCTCGACGAGCCGAACTCCTTGCTGCCGGCGCGCGCCAGCAAGCCGCACCGGCGCGGGTTCTTCGGGCGAGCCTAGGGGCCGGTGCGGCCGGGCCGCGGGTCAGCGGTGCGGCCGGGCCGCAGGGCCGCGCGGTCGTAGGGTAGGTCGCGCGGTCGTGCCCTAAACCCTCGATCCCGAGACCTAAGGCACGACCGCGACGTCGGCGACCGGTGGGCTCGGGCCGGTGGGCTCGCAGTGACCGCGGGCCCACCGGGATGGTAGGGTCTGTGCCTGTCGCGCCCGGTGGGTGCGGCCTGGAGAGGTGACAGAGCGGCCGAATGTGGCGGTCTTGAAAACCGCTGTGCGCCTGGCGCACCGGGGGTTCGAATCCCTCCCTCTCCGCTCAAGTATCGCAATACCAACTTAAACTCACCGAGATGTTATGAGTCAGGTGAGTTTGGCTGCGTTCTCGTCGTTGATGCTCCCGGTGATCGCCTAGTGCAACCTGACGATTCTCCAGCCCGAGAGCCAGTACCGCATCGTTCCGACGCTGCGGTCAACATCTCAGTAATGACATCTATGTCAATACGGAGAGAGATTAGAAGCGGCCGCGGCCTTAGTGTGATGACTATGCCATGATAGCCAAGAGAGGCACCTTCCACGACACCGAATTGACGAACGAGGAGAAGATGTGACGGAAGATTCCCTAGCCATAACAGTCAGTGCTCGGCAGTGGATCGGGCTGTGCGCGTTGGCCGGAGGGTACTTCATTGCTCTTCTTGACCTGACAATTATTAACCTCGCAGTTCCCTCGCTGACACGGGACTTAAGTGCGTCCACAACCCAGGTGTTCTGGGTGGTCAACGGCTACGGTCTCGTTCTCGCACTGGCGATCATCCCGTCAGGTCGTTTAGGTGACCGATTCGGGCACCGACGCCTCTTCCTCTCGGGGACGATCATCTTGGCAACTGCCAGCCTCGCCTGCGGTGTTGCGACCTCTCCGTCCGTCTTGATCGCCAGCCGGTTCCTTCAGGGACTCGGTGCCGGCATGCTGGTACCGCAGACTCTCACGCTCATCGGTGTCACATTCCCTGAAAATACCCGTGGGCGCGCAGTCGGCATCTGGGGGTCAATTGCAGGAACTGCGTCCGTCATCGGCCCCCTTGCCGGTGGAGTATTGATTGATGGTCTTAGCTGGCGCTGGGTCTTCCTCATCAACCTTCCGATTGCGATTCTCGTCGTGGTTCTGGGTCTGCGAAGTCTTCCGATCGGAGTGGTCCGGTCCGTGAGAGTTGATTTCATGGGAACCTTTCTTGTGGGTATCGGCCTTGTGGCACTTCTCTATGGATGTCTGCAAGGTCCCCATGCGGGCTGGGGCCCGCTGACCATTGCTTGCCTGCCGTTCGCTGTGTTCTGCCTGTTTGCGTTCTTCCGGTATGAGAGCCGTGTGGATCCGGCGCACGCAGTTTTTCCACGGTCTCTCCGCGAGAATCCACGGTTCCTCGTTGCCGCTTTGTTCGGCCTTTTTACCGCCCTTGGCGTGTTCGCCTTGACGTTTCTCGTATCGAACTACATCCAGTCCGTGATGGGGCAAACGGCGTTCTGGGCGGGGGTTGCTCTTGCGCCAGCGTCGATTGCGTCCGTAGTCACAGCACCTATTGCGGGCCGCTGGGTTGATGAAGGGAAGGCCCGCCTCGTCCTACAGATCGGCTTCGGGGCCTCCGCGATGGGAACCGCCCTGAGCATACTGATTACCGCTACTGGGGTTTCTTGGATGTGGTTCCTAGGTGCGACGATCGTTTTCGGCATCGGAAATGGCTTCTTGATGGCGCCACTGACGACAGTAGGTATGGCCGCACTGAGGAGTGACGAGTTCGGTGCTGCGTCCTCCCTCCTCAATGTCCTTCGCCAAGCTGGTCCCGTGCTAGGGGGAGCCGTTGTCGGGCTCTTGATACAGGTGCTCGCTGCCGCGCCTACCGAGTTCGACCCTCTGGGGCTATCGAGGTCGACCGTTGCGTGGGTGCTGAGTGTTCCATTGCTGCTGTTTTTTGTCGGACTCTTTGTGTATTCGCTCGTTCCGAGGTCGCTGGTGTCGGCAATGGACTGAGGTGGTTTCACGTCAGAGTGCTGCCGAGGGTTTACTTGTACTCGGGATCGGTCACCCACGTGGCTCTCGGTGTCCTCTGGGCGCAATGCACGAGAGTTGGGTGCTGCTGGGAGGGGTGGGTGCACTCCACGAGGTACGGGGGTTCGTGCAGTATGCACAACTCCTGGCCAGTATCCCCCGAGGCTCGTGGAGTAGCCGGCCGGGACATGGTCGACTGCGCCTGTGGGGAGGTGACGGGCAGTGCGCCGAGGGCCTTGAATCAGATGAAGCTCGAGGTATCAGTGGCGCACACGCGCAGACGGTGCCCATCAGGGTCGGCTGCCACAAAGGTGTAGCCGAACTCGAGGACGGTCGGCTCCAAAAGCATCGGAATGCCCAGCGCCTTCCACTGTGCGTGTAGACGATCGACGTCGGCACGCTCGGCGTTGCTGAGACTCAGTTCGGTCCCGCCTACGTGTGGCTCAGCAGCGGGTTCAATCTCATCGGCTGCCTGTAGTCCGAGAGTAACGTCGTCAGACAGTTTGAAGACGCTGAATCCTGGATAGGTCTCGATCGGTCCATGACCGAGAATCCGACGGTAGAAGGCGGTACTCGCCTCGACGTCGGAGACGTAGAGGATGACGCTGTTGGGAACAAAGGCCGTCATGGTGATGCTCCTGAGACTCTCACGGGGATACGGGGCGGATGGACGGCAATGAGGTTAGAGACCATTGGTGTCACCTTGTGTCACGTATGTGCGAGGATGAGTTGGTGCGTGCCGACCGCCTACTTTCCATGATCTGGCTGCTGCGTGCCCATGGTCGTCTGTCCGCCTCGGAGTTGGCGCAGCGGCTGGAGGTCTCACGGCGCACCGTGCTGCGGGACGTTGAGGCGCTGTCGGCTGCGGGAGTGCCGGTATGGTGCGAGCGGGGACCTCACGGGGGAGTGAGAATCGACCCCGGCTTTCGCATTGACGTGACAGGACTGAACCGTGAGGAGAGCCGGGCTCTCTTCGCCGGTCTCACCAGCTGGGGTGCTGCGCCACTGGGCCTTGGCGACGCCCTCGCTTCCGCGTCTCGCAAACTGCTCGCCGCCGTACCCGACAGCCATCGCAGCCGGTCCATGGGCATTGCCTCGCGCGTTGTGGTCGATCCTCAAGGATGGCTTCCCCTGCCCGAGAGCGAGCGGGCCGACGCCGTATTCCATGCCGTTCAGGAAGCGGTCTTGACGCGTCATCGACTGCGTATGGTCTTCCGTCACAAGTCGAGGACGACGACGCAGGACGTCGTCGATCCGCACGGAATAGTTGCCGCTGGTCGCAGCTGGTACCTGTGTGCCTCACACGGCGCTGAGGTTCGCTTCACCAGGCTCTCTCGGATCGAAGAGGCCGATGTGCTCTCTGAGGAGTGTGCTGACGACTCCGGCTTCGACATGACTGCAGCATGGCAGAAGCAGCGTGAGGAGTTTCTCGATAGGTTCGAGGCGATCACAGCTACTGTCTGGGTGCGGGACGAGCGTTGGAGCGATGTGCAGGAGTGGACGTTGCGCGCAACGACGACCGATGCAGATGGCGAACCTCCCGGAGATGACGGATGGATCTATCTCCAGCTGGAGTTCATGGACCACTTGCATGCCATGACGATTCTGCTTCGGCTCGGTCCGGATGCATGCGTCATCACCCCCAAGCGCCTGCGTCAGGACCTCCTTGACTACGTGGACCTCATGCGTGAGCGGTACCGTGCCGGTGGGGCCTGATGACGTGCGGTCGAGGCAGCACGCTCGCACGTGCCCTGACTGCGAGGAGTGCCAACGAACTACGCGGCCCGCACCCTCCGGCCGCGAGGAGCGGCCAGAGGACTGCGCGGCCCGCCGCATGCCCCATCGAAGGTCGCCGCCCAGCCCTTACAGGCGCTTGAGGGCCTCGCGTCGGCTGAGTGGGGACAGGCCCGGATGTGCCTGGACGAAGGCGCGTACCCAGTCGCCGTCCGTGCGCGCGTAGTCGCGCAGCGCCCAGCCGATGGCCTTGCGGATGAAGAATTCCGGGTCCTCCTGGTTGACCTCGATGACGTTGGTGAGCAGGTCGAGGTCCGTGTCGGCCTTGTGCTGGAGCTGGCAGAGGATGGCGCTGCGCCGCACCCACATGTCCGGGTCGGTGGCCCATACGCGCATGCGGGCGGCCGCAGCCGGATGCCCGCGCACTACCAGCCCGACGGCGTGGGAGGTCTCATCGACCAGATCCCACCACTGCCCCGTGCGCAGAAAGTGCTCGTAGAGCGCCAGAGACTCCATGCGTCCGGCATGCGAGGCGGAGAGCTTGGCGCGGATGACGGCCAGCGCCGCATAGCGCTCCTCCCGGTGAGCCGCCCCATCCCACAGGCGCCGCAGCGCCGCCTCCCAGGTGGCGGCCTCAGTCCACAGGTCGCCATGGGCGGCGGCGATCCGTTGCGCGAGGCGCCGCGTTTCCGGGACCCCGACGCCGTACATCGCCATCTCGGACTTCAGGTACGCCCGCTGCTGCTCCGCGCGGGCGGGGTCGCCCGCCTCCTCCAGGGCCTCACGCAGATCGGTGATGAACTCCGTGATCTGCGCATCCGTCTTCCTGTTCGCCGCCATCCTCGCTCCTCCTCGCGTGCACCGCACACGTTCTCTCGGCATGCTCGCATCGCCTCATGACGTACTTCCACAGACATATCACTGACATGATGGCCCCGGGCCGTGAGCGAGAGCCCCAGGACACCCGTCCAGCCGGCGGCCGCGTTGCCTTGCCTCGAAGTGCCCGCACCCTGCTTTCGGCGGTTTGCTCACGCGGCATCCTCCCGGTAGGCTGCCCGTGCGTCCCGCGGCGGAGCCGTGGGAAGGCGATGGAGATGTCGCATAGTGGCCTAGTGCGCCTCCCTGCTAAGGAGGTTGGGGTGGAAGCCCCTCGGGAGTTCGAATCTCCCCATCTCCGCCACAGCGAGAGCCCCGGCGCGCAGCAGCGCGCCGGGGCTTCGTCGTTGCCGGTGCCCTCGTTGCGGCCGCCGCCGTGACTCCCCAACGGATTGCCGGGCTCTCGAGTCGGCCCGGCGGTCAGGGCGTTCGCCTCTGGCCGATCGGGGTGCCTGTGTGTCTTCCGGCGCGGATCCGGGATAGCGTGATGCTGTACTCGACTGAGAGGGACCTCATGTCTGACCACGACGCAACCCAGCCGCCGACCTCCGGCTCGCACCGCCCCGATCGGGGCGATGAGTTCAACGCCCGGACCGTCCTCATCAACCAGGACATGCTCGACGCCGCACGCGCCGAGCAGCAGGTTCCGGGGCAGGCGCCCGGTGCCGTCCCTGGTGCGGCTCCCGGCGCCCAGGCCGGATCGTGGCGCCCGGTGCAGCCCGACCTGCCCACCGGGCCGCCCCCAGAGGAGCAGACGCGCGCCTTCTCCACAGGTGCCGCGCAGGCGGCCGCCCAGCCCGGTGCGGCGCCCGCTGACCCCTACATCCAGGCCAACCCCTACGCCCAGCAGGGCGGGCTCGGCCAGCCGGGCCAGCCGGGTCAGCCCGGCCGACCCGATCCGGCCGCCGCCGGCGGATTCGGGGGCGCCCAGCCCGGTGCAGCGCCCGCTGACCCCTACATCCAGGCCAACCCCTACGCCCCCCAGCAGGGCGGGCTCGGCCAACTGGGCCAGACCGGCCAGCCGGCGCAGCCCGCCTGGGGTGGGTCCACCGCTGCCGACGGCGCCGCACCCGCGTCGTCGCCCTTCGCCCAGTCCGCCCCCGGCATACCCTCGGCTCCGGGCAC